>Ga0207098_10054_pt1 | contig 34676 bp, 33 predicted proteins | sample Alteio_BWMinHeat_84_FD_153548 | JGI IMG/M metagenome (GOLD analysis project Ga0207098, IMG submission 153548) | Enriched cells from forest soil in Barre Woods Harvard Forest LTER site, Petersham, Massachusetts, United States -... | ecosystem: Environmental > Terrestrial > Soil > Temperate forest >...
CCTTACGAAATTGACGGCATCGTCGTTAAGGTAGATCGAACGACGTTGCAGGATGAGCTGGGCTATACCGGTAAAGCCCCGCGTTGGGCGATTGCCTATAAGTACGCTGCTCGCAGCGGCGTCACTCAGATTGAGGACATTTTCGTCGGAGTAGGTCGTACCGGAAAACTTACTCCGGTTGCAGCGCTGACGCCGGTTCCTATCGGAGGAACGACGGTCAGCCGCGCCACTTTGCACAACATGGATGAGATTGAGCGGCTGGGCGTGAAGATCGGCGACTGGGTGGAAGTGGAGCGCGGAGGTGATGTCATCCCCAAGGTCACGCGCGTCGTGGAGGACAAGAATCACCCGCGAGGCCACAAGACGTTTCACATGCCGGAGAAATGTCCGGAATGCGGCACGCATGTGGTGCGTACCGAAGGCGAGGTGGACTACCGCTGTGTGAATGCCAACTGCCCGGCAAAGCTGCGCGAAACTATCCTGCATTTTGCGTCCCGTGGCGTGATGAACATTGATGGCATGGGCGAGGCCTTGGTCAACCAGCTTACCGACCGAGGCCTGGTGAAGAATGTCGCCGACATTTACAAGCTGACCAAGGCTGATCTAATCGCGCTCGAGCGGATGGCCGACAAATCAGCGCAAAACGTGTTGGATGAGATTGCTGCATCGAAAAAACTTCCGCTCGAACGAGTGATCTACGGCCTAGGCATCCGTTTTGTCGGCGAACGGACAGCGCAGTTTCTAGCTGAGCATTTCGGTTCGATGGATGCGCTGATGGAGGCGAGCTCAGAAGATCTACAACAAGTGAACGAAGTTGGGCCGCGCATCGCCGAGAGCATCGAGGAATTTTTTCAGGAGCCGAGGAATCGCGAACTGGTGGAACGCCTGGGCAAATCGGGTCTGACCTTTTCCGGGATCAAGAAGGAGCGTGGGACAACGTTGGAAGGGAAGACGTTTGTCCTGACCGGCAGTTTGAGCCAACCCCGCGATCAGGTGAAGCAGATGATCGAGGATGTGGGAGGACGCGTTGCGGGATCGGTGAGCAAGAAAACCGATTACGTGGTTGCAGGTGAGGATGCCGGGTCGAAACTCGATAAGGCGAAAGAGTTGGGGGTAGAGGTAATCGGCGAGAAAGAGCTGGAGAAGATGCTGAAGCGATGATGGTGCACAGGAACGTTACTCGCGGAATCGCCGTGAACCGATCCTTGTTGGCGGCGAAGCTACGGGTACGCCTCAAAGGAAAGCAAGATAAATGTCAGGGCGTAATCTCATAGACAGTGCCGCCGAGGTTGAATACGTCTGATCCAAGAGTAGTTCCATACAACTCGCCTTCTGATCCGAAAATTAGACCCGATGCAGGCCCAACTCCGTCGTGCGGAGTACCATTAAAATGGTGGAGGATGCGTTCATGCCAACGACCATCGGATGTGGGACTCAACTGAAATACTGTGCCACAACCGAAGGAGCACGAAGACGAGCCACCGCCTTCGTTAGTTGTGCCATACAGATTGCCTGCTTTATCGAAGATCAGATTGCCTTCGGGGTAGGTGCCATCTCGTCCGGTGCCGAATGTGTGCAGAATGTTTTCTTTCCACTTTATGCCCCCAACGTTTGTGAGCTTGAAAACGGTGCCGCACCCGTAGTTGCACTTCGATCCTCCTTTCTCAGTTGTGCCGTATAAGTTACCCGCATCATCGAAGATCAAGCCACCTGTCGGTTGGCCGGTTCCATCTCTTCGTCCCGCGAAATTGTACAGCACGGTTTCTTTCCAGCGACCGGATTGATGGCTTAGCTTGAAGACGACGCCAAATACATTTGGAATGCCACCGCCGAGAAGAGTTGTACCGTAGAGATTACCTGCTCCGTCGAATGTGAGACTGCCGTACGGATTGCTGCCGTCGTTCTGGCCTGTAAAGGCGTACAGTACTTTCTCTTTCCATGTACCATCCGAGTTGGGCGATAGCTCGAAAACTATTCCGCATCCATACCCGAAGCCATGGCAGGTACCCTGATAGGCAGCCGTCCCGTAAAGATTACCCGACCCATCAAACACTAAGCTGCTTTGCGGAGACGCGCCATCGCCCCCGGCACCTCCTTGAAAGCTATACAGAATCTTCTCCTTCCAGCCACCTCCCTGGGCCGCACTCAGTTCAAAGATCGTTCCCCACTGGGCGATGCCGCCATGTTCCGTCGTACCATACAGATTCCCAGCCGGATCGAAGATCAGACTCCCCAACGGACGGGAGCCATCACTGCCACCTTTGAATTCGTAAAGCACGGTCCTTTCCCACTTCCCATCAGCCGATCGGCTTAGCTTGAAGACTGTGCCGCATCCAGCCTGGTCACACTCATAACTGCCACCTGCGCTCGTCACACCATAAAGGCTGCCTTCGCTGTCTGTGACCAATGCAGCGTGAATAGCGGCGCCATCTGTTACAGGAAATTTGTACAGCAACGACTCCTTCCAAGGGCCCTTTGACGTCGGAATCAACTGGAAGACTACACCAAAGCCACGACGAACGCCGCCTGCCGAAGTGGATCCATAGAGATTGCCCGCAGTGTCGGCAACGAGGCCGCCCGCCGGATAGAGGCCATCGTTCCCGCCTCGGAAGACGTGCAGTACTGTTTCCTGCCACCCACCAGAGATGCGTGGAGAGAGTCTGAACACGATTCCGGGAGAAGAGCCGGAGCTGGTGGTAGCGCCGTAGAGGTTCCCATCTGCGTCAAAAATCAGGCCCCCTTCAGGGTATCCGTTGGTGGTATTGAAGTTATGCAAAATCTTTTCCTTGAACTTTCCACTAGCCGCGGGAACCAATTCGAATATACTGCCAAATGATGCGCCACTGTTCCCGCTCATGCCATAGAGATTTCCGCGTGAGTCTGAGATCACACCCCCTACCGGTCCGCTCCACGTATCTGAGTTACCGGTAAACGTGAAGAGCACGGTCTGGATCCAGTTATCGTTTGCCTGATGGGTCAATTTGAAGACTGTGCCACAACCATAGGGAGGGTCGTTGCTGGAATCGCAGCTCAGATCACCACCTGTAACCGCCGTTCCGTAAAGGTTGCCCTGCTGGTCTAATATCAAGCCAGCGGCAGGTAGGGCCCCATCGGGTCCGCCGGTGAAGGAGTAAAGAATTCGCTCTGTCCAAACGCCACCAGAGGCAAGTGTGAGTTCGAACACAGCACCGTTATCATTGGATCCACCATATCCGATCGTTCCATAGAGATTACCCACCGAATCAAAGATCACAGGGCCCGAGGGAGAAGCTCCGTCTGCGCAGCCTGTGACGGAGCAGAAGTTGTATAGCACTTTCTCGCTCCACTGGCCGTTTCCTCTTGGCGTAAGCTCGAACACCGTACCGGATGAGTAGGCTCCTCCCCCGCCGGTGTAAGTCGTACCGTATAAATTGCCGGACGCATCCATCACCAGACTCGCTTCAGGCTGTATACCGTCGTTTGGGATAGCACCAAAGCTGTAAAGCACACTTTGCATCCATTTACCGTCCAAGCCATGACTTACCTTGAAAACACTACCGTGGTTGAATGTGCCGCCGGCTGATGTGGTTCCATACAGGTTGCCTGTTGCATCGGCGATTAGGCTTGCCTGTGGATGCGCGCCGTGCCCCAGTTCGACGAAATTGTGCAATACTTTCTCAGTACTCGCATTGCTAACAGTCGTAAAGTACCCAACCACAACCGCGACTGACAATGTTCTGACCAGGAATTGACACAGATTTTTCTTGCACACTGCAGTTGACCTCAAGTTCTGGGTGGAGAGTCCTGAGGAAGAGAATCAAGGGGGACAATCCGACCCACTTGGGAGAGAGTATAGCACCGACTCAACTGCATGAAGGGGCTGGTTATGCCTACCTGAATTGACTAGGGTCACTGCAACGCCCTAGAATCAAGTTCTAGCGCAACAGAAAACGGATTCTCCTGCGCCCGGGGAAGATTGTCTTAACCCATGCCACTTTACGAATACGAATGTAAGAAGTGCCACCACCGCTTTGAACGGATCCAGAAATTTTCCGACTCCCACATGAAGAAATGCCCGGACTGTGGGGGAACTGTGGAGCAGACCATCTCGGCGCCTGCGGTGCAGTTCAAGGGCTCGGGATGGTACGTAACCGATTACGCCAAGAAATCCACGGTGTCCTCGTCTTCGAGCAATGGAGAATCGCGCGCCAAGGCCGAGGATGCGGCGGGCAAGGACAAGGAAGAGAAAGCTTCGAAGGAGAAATCGAAGCCGGAAAAAACTAAGGCCGAAACTTCCAGCGGGAAGAGCAGCAAGAAGTAGCGCCGTTGCCACGGTATTTCAACATTGAAAAGATCAAAGGTAGCGGACAAGAGTGTCCGCTCCACACTTTCCAGTACAATCCTTCTGATCCACCTCCATGCGCAAGGCAATTCTTCTCTACAATCCGTACTCGGGCAGGCGTCGCAAACAACGCGTGGCCGATGTAGAAGCGTCTTTGGTGGTTTTACGGAAGGCTGGAGTCGAGGCCTCGATGGCCGAAACACGTGGCTCGTCCGATACTGCGACCCAAGCCGGTCAAGCGATTACGCAAGGTTGTGACACGGTGTTTGCTTGTGGCGGCGACGGCACTGTCCATGACGTTTTGCAGGCACTAGTAGGAACTGAAACTGCGCTGGGAATTATTCCGCTCGGAACAGCCAACTCGCTGGCCCATGATCTCGGCTTGCCCCTGAAACCTGAAGCTGCCGCCCAAGCCGCCTTGAAGGCGAAACTCCGGCGCGTTGCAGTGGGACGCGTCGAGTATTGTGACCTTACCGGCCAGACGGTGGCGCGGTATTTTACAGTGGCGGTTGGCATCGGCGTGGACGCTCATCTGTTTTACAAATTGAATCCAGTTGTGAAGAGGCACTTCGGCATGGCCGCGTATTGCGCACGAGCGACGTGGTTGTGGCTAACCCACCCGCTGGAAAAGTTTGCTGTCGAAATCACGGAAGATGGTGCCGTCCGTCGAATGGATGTATCTCAAATCCTGGCTGTCCGCATCCGCGATTTTGGCGGAGTGCTGCGCGAACTTGCCCCCGGCGCGTCGCTGGATCGCGATGACCTGCGTTTTGTGCTGTTCCACACCCGCAGCCGCATCGCATATCTGAGGTATGTGGTGCGCGGACTTCTTCGAACCAATTGGAGTGTGCCGGGAATCGAACTAGTCAACGGGTCTCATGCGGGGTGCAGTTTGCTGAGTACTTTCCCGGGATCGCGCATCTATGTAGAGGCAGATGGGGAACTCCTAGGGACCCTCCCGGCGCAGATCACGATGATGAGAGATACGGTGAACTTGCTGGCCGGAGGGTAGCTGTTATTCTCATTCATTCAAAATCATGAAAAGGCTTCGTAAACTTTGGAACCTATTACTCACTTCTTAACTGGAGCCTGTTTGGGGCGGGCTGGACTGAATCGCAAAACTGCACTTGCCACCGCCACAGTTACACTTGCGGCCGAAGCACCGGATCTGGACGTCTTGGGCAGGTTCAATGGCCCGGTGTTTAGCTTCGCCCACCATCGGGGATTCACGCATTCGTTTCTTGGGTTGTTTCTAGTTGCGGCCGCTGTAGTCGGATTCATGTATCTGATCTGGCGGCTGCGCGGACGTCCGGTGAAAGATCCGAACCTCCCGCCTCGTTGGGGATTGCTCTTCCTGTTTGCCTATGTGGCTGGCCTGACGCATATCCTGCTCGATTTCACCAACAACTACGGCGTCCGCCCGTTTTGGCCCTTTTTGGAGAAATGGTATTCGTGGGACATTGTGTTTATCGTCGAGCCGGTGATCTTGATATTGCTGGCGGCGGGATTGTTGTTGCCAGCATTTCTATCATTGATTGATCGCGAAATTGGCGTGCGGAGCCAAGGCCCCGGCGGGCGCTGGGCAGCGACGGTCGCACTGTTGGGAGTGGTTGTGCTCTGGGGCGTTCGGGATTACGAGCACCGGCGCGCTGTAAACGCGCTGGAAGCCCGCCTGTATGAGGGCGCGGACCCGCTGCGGGTCTCGGCGTATCCATTGTGGTGGACGCCGCTGCGCTGGGTGGGAGTGGTCGAAACTCAGAATGCGTTTTCTATCACGACGGTAGATTCGGCGACTCCCGAGGTTGATCCCGATGCGGGCATGCGTGTCATCTACAAACCCGAAGAAACAGCCGCGACCCTCGTTGCCAAAACCTCCTATCTCGGCCGTGTTTATTTGGATTGGGCACAGTATCCGGTGACCGAGACTGAGATGCTCAACACTGGAGGTTACATCGTCAGTTTTAAGGACCTGCGGTTCCAATACCCGGGGCGGGTGGGCAGAGGTGTTCTTGGGGCTAGTGTGGAATTGGATCGCAATTTGAAACTGGTGGCGGAGCGATTCGGGGCGTCGAAGACTGGTACCTCATCCCCAGAAGGCACTCCTAGCGGTTCGCCCTAAGTGGTGTGACAATTCTTTGACTTGACGCCGTTGCGCGCTCAAGCCACAATCGTGTCTGACGTATTTGAGGTGATTCATCATGCTGGCTTATTTGTTCGTATTGCTTGCGGTTGCAGTCCGGTTCATGCCCCATCCCTGGATGTTTACTCCGGTAGCGGGAGCGCTACTATTTTTCGGGGCCCGCGGATCGCGACGCCAGCTCTGGGTTCCGTTTGTACTCCTTGCCGCCTCTGATGTAGTTCTGACCAAAGTTTTCTACTCGTATCCGTTTTCCTGGGATCATTTCGTAACTTGGGGATGGTACGCCGCTATTCTTTGGCTGGGGACCAACCTACGACAGGATGCGAAACCACTGCGGATTGTCTGTGCCGCGCTTGCCAGTGCTGTATCGTTTTTTGTGATCAGCAATTTCTCAGTGTGGGCTTGCTGGAATATGTATCCCAAGAATTTGGGTGGGCTGATGACGGCTTACACGCTGGGCCTGCCGTTTTTCCGCCATGATCTTGTAGGTGATCTTTTCTTCACCCTCGCGATGTTCGCGACTCCCGCGGCTCTTCATGCCTTGAGCCACGCGTCGGACAAGCCGGGAGATCACACGGCAGCGGCGTAAGCCTTAAGCTACAGAGCAATTCTCAGGGGCGCGCCTCGAGCTCCGCGAGATCGCAGCGTTCTCTGCGGTTAAGATTTTTTTCTTCGCGTTACCAGCCAAACCACGAGCCCAGCGGCCACCGCCAGGAGCACCCAGTAGTAGTGCGTCCGGAAAAGCGTTCCCAGCAGTTGCACTACGTCGGGGCCGAATCGGATGGTCAGTAAACCAAGAATTAGGAAACGTACCATGCGCCCGGAAAATATGGCCAGCAGGAAGCGGACGAACCCCATCTCCGAAACCGCCGCCGCCAGGACGAACAGTTTGAACGGAGTAGGCGGTGGTAGCATGGCGGGAAACATCAGGCTCCAGAACGGATGCTTGTCGAACGCAGCATGAATTTTCTCGAAGCGTTCGGGCGAGATGCGTTTGCGGAGAAGTTCCTCGCCGCCTTTGTAACCGATTCCGTAAATCACGATACTTCCCAGCGCCGAGCCTACTGAAGCCATCAGGGCATACAGCACGAATCGAGCCCGGTCCTGATAGACGTAGCCCGCGACGACCGCGTCCATGGGAAGGCCCAGAAAGGCACCGTCGAGCGCTGCGATCGCCAGCACGCCCCATGCGCCCAGAGGCTTGAGCAAAGCCCAAAGGAACGCCGTGTAGCGGGAGAGAATGTGTTTGAGTGTTTTCAACCCGTAAGATTAGAAGTGTACGCGAAAGTCTCCGTTTTGCACTCTGCTCTCGTTCATTTCGTTGCGATCCTCTGTCTGATTTACCAAGTGTAGTGCGCCGTGTAGGTGATGGTCTTCTCGCCGTCGGGCTCGATGGTGATGGGGAACTCGATCATCTGACTGTCCATCTTCTTGAAAGGATCGGAGTTTGTAGGAACCTCCCAAGTAGTCCAGCGATACAGATGCTCCACAACACGAACGTTCACCGGTTCCTTTTTGTGGTTGCGCACCTTGATCTCAAAGGATTCATCGAGGAACTGCTTGTTGAGGTCCAGTTTATAGTTAGTACGGCGACGCTCACCTGTGAGATCGAATGCGTTCCCAGTGTAGACGCGTACCGTCTCGTCGCGAGGGGTGTGATCGATGACATTCTCGCCCGTGAACTCCATTTGGCCATCGTCATTACGGCGGTAGAAACGTACTCGTCCCTTGGGAAGTGGCATGCCTAGATGGTTGGTTTCGGAGTTGGCAAATTCCCGCATCACCCAAATCTTGGGATTCGATTGGGTGCCGTAGGAATTGTCATTGCGGATGTTCTCCCAATTCCAGTTGTTGTAGCGATTGGAATCAATCTTGACGCCGTCGTAGACATAGATTTGTCTTGCGGCAATATTTGCCGCACGGATGAACTCCACCTGCTTGGTTTCACGGTCGTGCAGGGTAGTAGGACGCGCAAGGGTGTAGAGGTGGTATTCGTCGAAGGTTTTCTCGGTCACTGGCGGCCCAATGCCGCCACCCGTCCCACCACCCACGGCATAAGACTGCAACCGGGCGAACTCCTGTCCCGTCTGGATCTTGCTGACATCCCCTGCCATCAGCTTGATGCGTGCGTTCTCAAACGTTTTTCCGCTCTGGTTGTCCATCGTGACCCAGCCCACCAGGTCCACAGCATCTCCCTTTTCTGGCGCCACGATGTTGTAGTCCGCTTCCCAGGTAAGGCCACCCGTAATGTACGAAAACTCCGCCTGAACTGGGCCTGTTTTCTCGGAGGACAAAAGCCATTGCAGGGTTGGCTTCAGAACGCTGTCGTCGAAGAGCGCTGGGAAAAGCGGAATTCCAGGCAGGCCAAAGCGTACTTTTCCCTCGACCTCAACAATCGGCTGATCGTTACCGCCTTGGCTGTAGGCCGCTTGAGCTTGGTAGTATTGCGATCCATAGCGGTTCATGGCCATGTAGTTGTGAGGCGTGAATCCGCTGCGGATAATCTTGCCGTGGACGATTTCCAGTTTGTCCTGACGCTGCACCAGAAATTCAATTGTCTTGCCTTCGTACAGGGACAGCAACAAAGACTCCGAAAGTGGATCGGCACGATAGTTCTGCTCCAGCACCTGAATAGGATGTTTGCCGGTGGGATCGCGCAGGATCACAGAATCCGGCTCCAGATGCATGGTAATGTCGGTGACCTGGACGCTGTTAATTCCCGCCTTCAACTCGAGCGGAAGTTCTTGCCGCACCACGGCAAAGTTTTGGTTATAGACGGTCAGAGAAGGTTGAGACGCATCATCAGCCGCAAAACAAGCCCCACACAGTACGATTTGGCACAATAATCGGCGGATCATGACTCCTCCAGTTTGCGCGGAACTTGGCTAAGTTTACCTTCACTGGGAACGTAGGAACGAGTGCCACTTACAGCACATCTTAGAGAAAGGGGTGTCCGGGTTTTGCCTGCACTTCTCGAACTCTAACCTCTATTCAATCGTGCTTTGTATTTCCGCTGAGTAATTGCACGGCGTGAGGCAGCAGATCAACTACAACTTCGAGCGATTCGACCGCGCCGGTTGGACTTCCTGGCAGATTGAGGATGATCGTCTGCCCCCGCAGCCCACATACACCACGGCTGAGCGCTGCGAACGGCGTTTTCTTCGCGCCTTCGAAACGCATGCGCTCCGCCACTCCTTCCAGCAGGCGGTCACAAACGGCCAGGGTTGCTTCTGGAGTCACATCGCGGGTTGCGATGCCAGTGCCCCCCGTGGTCACCACGAATCTGGCTTCCTGCGCCCAGTAGGCTAGCGCATTTTGTATGGCGGTTTGTTCATCGGGAACGACTTCGGTTCCAATGACCGAAAAATTTCGCTTGCGTAAGGCGTCAGCGACCGCGGGTCCGGAAAGATCTGTGCGTTCACCGCTGGCGCAGGAATCGCTGACTGTGATGACGGCCGAGGTGATTGTTCCGTCAGGAGTCGAGGAGGACATCCTCTTCCTCCTCTTGAGCTTTGCCTCCGTCGCGCTGCGCCTCGTCGAGTAAGCGCAGGCCCTCCATCAGGAGGCCTTGGGTGTTGAGGGAAGTAGTCTGCTGCTTGGTCTTACCTTCAAAATTGACTTGAAAGTTGCCATCTGTCCAGCGCAGGACTTTGAATACAGCGGGATCGCCGGCAAGCGAGCCGTAAGCGGCGTGAGTGACCTGTCCTTCTTTGAAATACAACTCGCATTTGTCGTCTTTATTGGTCAGCGTGAGGGAACAGCTTTTGCGGCCCATCTCCAGCGATTGCACCAGGTCAATCACATTCATCTGCAACAGGCTGCCGCGCAGCACTCCGTCGGAGGCAACAGTCTTAGCCATTTTCTCCAGTGCAATCTTGTCAATGACGCGCTTGATGCGTTGCGTAGCTTCGCGCAGGAAGAATGGCTTCTCCACGAAATCGTCCACCGCGAAATCGGCTGTGCTCAATTTCTCACTGATGTCGGCCTTGGTAGCAACCAAGATTACGGCTGCCCCTGCAGTCCTGGGACGGCTCCGAAGTTTTTCGACCAACTGGCGGCCATCCATGCCGGGCATGCGGTAGTCGCAGATCAGAAGATCAGGCGGATCGTCCACGGCTTTCAGCAGCGCGTCTGCCGCATCTCCGGCTGTGGTGACGATGGCCAGCGGCTTCAGAGCTCCGCGCAGCAATCCCAGCACCATTGGGTTGTCATCCACCAGCAAGACTTTGACGTTGTTAGCCATGATCAGCGCGCTATTTTGCTTTGCGTGTGCGGCGATAGCCACCGCTTTTCCCCCCGGATTTCCGCTCCAGCATGATGTCGCGAATCTCAATGCCCTTATCGAGGGCTTTACACATATCGTACACGGTAAGCGCAGCCACGCTGGCAGCCACTAGCGCTTCCATTTCCACTCCAGTCACGGCGGTAGTGGCAACTTTTGAGTGAATCGCGACGCCATTCTCGCACAGCTGCATGTCCACATCAACGTGGGAAAGCGGTAAAGGATGACACATGGGAATCAAATCGGCGGTCCGCTTTGCGGCCATGATTCCTGCCAGGCGCGCAACTTCCAGTGGATCGCCCTTAGGATTTTTGGGCAATGCTTTGAGCACTTTGGGCTTCAAAACCACGAAGGCGCTGGCTTCGGCCTCGCGCTTGGTCGGAGATTTTGTGGAAACATTGACCATTCGGGCTCGTCCGGAATGATCGTAATGGGAGAGTTTCTTGAGCATCGGAAAGATTTATCTTACTCGAAGCTGGCTTGTAGATGGTCGGTGGGGTAGCGGATAAATGATAGGCTCTTTTGTATCACTGCTAGGCTACGGGTGTGGAGCCCCCAAAGGAAAGCAAAAGCATGGCTGAATTTGCCGTTCAACTCCTACTGAGGTCTCCGACCGTTACGGTTCGGGACGTGTACTGCCAGGGCAGTTGTCGGCAGCAGAGTGCGGAAGAGTGCGCAACCGCCACAGAACTGGTATTTCCGTATCGCGGCGTGTATGTGCGCCATCTAGGGCCTGATCAGGCTGTCGCCGAGGCGAATCAGGTGCTGTTTTTCAACGCTACCGAAGGCTACCGGGTCAGTCACCCCGTGCCTGGTGGCGATGCTAGCCTGTCGCTGGCCATCAGTGAACCGCTGCTTCGTGAGCTAGCGCCGCCTACTTTTCTGCGCGATGGTGCGATGCTCGCATTTCAGCGGCAACGTCTACGGATTGACGCGCGGGCCCAAGCGCTAGTGGCCCTGCTACGGCACAGCCTGCGCCAGAACATCGCGGAACCTCTGGAAGCAGAAAGCCTGGCCTTGACCCTCGTGCAGCGGGCGTTGGGGCCGCGCACCACGCACGCACCTGGCGCTAGCCTCGGAACGCAACGGTTGGTGGATCGGGTCAAGCTGGTGTTGGCAAGCGATCTGGCACGACGCTGGACGTTGGCTGAGATTGCCGTTGAAGTGCGCGGCTCCCCAGTTTATCTCACGCAGGTCTTCCAGCAAGTGGAAGGCTTGCCCTTGTATCGCTACCAGTTGCGACTACGGCTAGCGCGGGCGCTGGACCTTCTCGCGCAGTATGACGACCTGACCACCCTGAGCTTGGATCTCGGCTTCTCCAGCCACAGCCATTTCAGCGCTGCCTTCCGCGAGGCTTACGGCCGCTCGCCCTCGGAGTTCAGATTGTCCGCGCTACATCGTTAGAACCGTCCCGGCAAATCGCTAAAGATTCTGATAGCGACCTGCTCTTCCTGCGTGGCCTACTGTCCTACCCGGACTTCGGGTACTGGAGAGCGATGTCATGGTTGAGAAAACTTGTGCGGCTTGTGATTGCAAGTTAGATGCGAATTCTATCAAGGTGAAGATTGGCGGCAAGACGGTTGAGGTCTGCTGCGACGAGTGCGCTCAGAAGCTGAAGGAAGCGCATCTTTCCGCGACAGCGACGAGGAGGGGCTGAGTCATGGATAGAAACAAACCATCGCCGACCCAGCATAGCGTGCAGACCACTTCGGGCCGTATCAGCTACACGGAACAGGGCACAGGACCAGTCGCGTTGTTCGTCCACGGCGTGCTGCTGAACGGACATTTGTGGCGTCATCAGCTGGCAGGTTTATCTGATATTCGCCGCTGCATAGCCGTGGACCTGCTCGCACATGGTGACACCGAAATCGCGTCGGATCAGGACGTATCCGTAACGGCCAATGCGAAGATGCTCAAAGAGTTTCTAGATGGCTTGAACATCGAGCAAGTGGATCTCGTTGGCAACGACAGCGGCGGTGGTATTGCACAGATTTTCGCTGCATTGCATCCGGAGCGCGTGCGCAGCCTTACGCTTACCGACTGTGACACTCACGACAACTGGCCGCCCGAAGCCTTCAAACCCTTCCTGGCAATGGCGGCCACTGGCGGTTTGCGTGGAACACTTGACGCGATGTTATCGGATAAGAGCGTCTATCGATCACCGCAAGCCCTGGGACCAGCGTATGAACACCCAGAACAGCTAAGTGACAACAGCATCGAAAAATATCTGCGTCCGCTTGTCAAAACCGAGCAGCGCACACGTGACCTGCAACGCTTCCTCGCAGCTTTTGACAACAAACACACGCTCGCCATTGAAGCGCAGCTGAAGACGTTGAAAACGCCGACGCTGATCGTTTGGGGAACGGACGATGTGTATTTTGATGTGAAGTGGTCGCGCTGGCTTGCCGATACTATTCCAGGTACCCTACGCTGCGTCGAGCTCAAGGGTGCCAGAATTTTCTTCCCAGAGGAACGCTGGGAGGAGTTCAACAAGGAACTACGCGCACACTGGCAAGCGGCACAACAGAAGAAGGCGTCATGACATCTACACGCATTTCATGCTCGCTAATTTATCAGGAGGAAAAGAATGGCCGATCAGAACCGTAAGGCCGAGCAATTCCGGGCGCTGCATATCCCCGGAAAGCCGCTCGTCCTTTTCAATATCTGGGATGCAGGCAGTGCCAAGGCCGTCGCAGCGGCAGGCGCTAAGGCGATCGCGACGGGCAGCTGGTCGGTCGCCAATGCAAACGGCTTTGCCGACGGTGAACGTATCCCTCTCGCCTTGGCGATTGACAATCTGCGCCGGATCGTCGGTGCGACAGACCTACCGGTGACGATGGATCTGGAAAGCGGCTATGGCGAAGCCTCGGAAATGGTCGGCGAGACCATCGCTCTGGCGATCGATGCTGGGACCGTAGGATGCAACCTGGAGGATAGCTTTCCGGCTAATGGAAAACTCCGCGCGACAGTCGATCAAGTCGATCGCATCCGGCATGCTCGGCAGACGGCCGATGCAGCCAATATACGTTTCTTCATCAATGCTCGGACCGATGTCTTTTTTCAACGACCGCCCGAACAGCATGACGATGCCATGGTCGTTGAGGCGATCGAGCGAGCACGAGCATATGCGAAAGCTGGTGCGGATGGGCTCTTCGCACCCGGTCTAGCGGATATTACTCTCATTGCGCGCCTGGCTAAAAAGTCGCCGCTCCCGCTCAACATCATGGTCGGTGACACCACTCCACCCGTGAGCGCACTAGCAGAACATGGCGTCGCAAGGGTGAGCTATGGCCCCCGCCCTTATCTTATGGCGATGAAGGCGCTAGAAGAAGCGGCACGGGCGGCGAACTCGTGATGTGAACGTACCTGGTGCCGCGCTTCAACGCGTCACGTATTGGCATCACCGCCACTCGGTCCCGACTTCCAGCTCTATAGTGTCGGCAAGCTCTGTGGCTGCGATGTCTCCTGATTCTGCCATTGCCAACACGCTATTCACCTTTGCCTGCTCAAACTCTCCTAAGAAGATCACTGGCAAGGGAATGGTGCTACACCGAACTGGGCTTTCGGTTGCTACCCGAATCTGGGAAATAGTGTGAAAATCGTTCTTGGGTAATTCCTCGGGAATGGGATGGCTTCCTCCGAACCTGTGGCAAACTCGGACACTCTCTCGCGGTGGTGGATGCTGGCTGGAGTGATAGCCGTGATAGCCTGTGCCGTCGAACTCGTAGTATGGCTCCGGCTGCACCCTGCGCTGACTAAAATACAGAGTTCCAGTCGGATAACGAATGACGCCTTTCCCAAGGACAATATCGTTATATCCAATGACGGCACCCACCTTTACTTCGACGAACTTTCTCACGATCGTTCCGTAGTAGTGGGAGTATCAACTACAGGTGGCGCAACCACACCTATCAATGCGGCGGTCGCCGACCCTCACGTCCTCGACATTTCAACACAATCTGAATTGTTGATTTCTTCTGGGGCAACGGAAACAGACAATGCTCCCTTTTGGGTGGTTTCGCCTTCCTCTGGTTCCGCGCGGCGGCTCGGCGAGGTTCTCGGCCATGATGCAGTCTGGGAGCCAAATGGAAAACTGGTATTTGTTACAGGCAAGGATGTGTACATCGCCGAGCATGATGGTACCAATCCACGGAAGCTGTTTACGGCACCGGGGCCACCTTTTGCCGTGCACTTTTCACCGGATGGCTCACGTATGAGGTTTACCATCGGGAACCCAAAGAGCAGAACCACGATGTGGGAAGCACTTGCGGACGGCAGTGGAATGCATCCCATCCTCCCTCTGCCTGGCTGGACTGCTCCGCCCGCGCCCTGCTGCGGACAATGGACGCCCGATGGGAAATATTTCGCGTTTGTGGACGCGGGGCGTATTTGGGTTGTGGCAGACCGCCCGGGAAAATATTCTGAGCCGACCCAGATAAGCTCCGGCTCATTAGCGTTCCACGATCTGGCTCCGAGCAGAGACGGCAAGAGACTTTTTGCGATAGGAGTACAGCCGCGGGCTGAGTTGGTTCGCTTCGATGCTACATCTGGGCAGTTTGTCCCATTTCTTGGTGGTATCTCGTCGGGAGACGTGGATTTCTCACGCGATGGCCAGTGGGTAACCTATGTAAGTTATCCCGACGGATCGCTCTGGCGCAGTAAAGCGGATGGCAGCGAGCGGCTTCGTCTTACCTCTCCTCCGATGCAGGCTGCTTCGGCCCGCTGGTCCCCGGACGGAGAGAGGATCGCCTTTTCAGGCCAGAGGCCAGGTGAACGGTGGAAGCTCTGGCTGGTTTCTAAGGATGGAGAGAATCCGGAGGCCCAAACTTTGGACAACGTGGCCGAGGCGGATCCGACATGGTTCTCCGATAGTAATATGTTGGCTTTTGTCAGATATACCCAGCCGAGTGAGATTAATTTTCTTGATCTCAAAACGCACACGCGCACGGAGTTGCCAGGTTCGGAGGGCCTGTGGCGCCCCCGCTGGTCGCCCGACGGGCGTTTCGTCACTGCTCTTTCAGGCGATTCCAATGTGCTAATGATCTACGATCGTTCCGGTCGAAAATGGCGGCAGTTGGCCAGCGATCTTGGAACCGTCGGAACCTCCGTTTGGTCACACGACAGTCGATACTTATATTTCGACGTGACATCGCCGCACGATTCTACCTACATGCGGGTGAGAGCCAGCGATGGCAAGGCAGAACGGTTAGCCAGCCTCAAGAATGTACGGCGGTATCTGGGACTCTGGGGATTTTGGAGCGGGCTGGCACCGGGGGACGTTCCCTTGCTTGCGCGCGATGCCGGCGAGCAGGAGGTGTACGCACTCGAATGGCGGCTTCCATGAGAGCCGATGAAGCGGAGTGAATACTCCGCTTCATCGGATGCTGCTGGTTTACGGCTTGTAGACACGGTAAACAAAGTTGTAGTTGAAGGCAGTTCCCGGTTGGTCTCTCATGAAGCCGACGGTCTGAACCAGGTGGTTCCCCGGCGTGAAGCCGACCCCCGTGTCGCTCCACGAACCTCCAACGAAATCAGTTCCGACGGGACCGAGATATGGGCCACCTTGGCCTATGAAAGTACCATCGACCTGTGTGAGTATGGCCCAATTACTGGTCGCGGTCGCGTTGACCTGCAGCCAATTTTCGGCTGAATAGGTGCAGGTTCCAGGAGACGGGCAGGCCAAGTTTACTCCGTCAATTACCACGAACGACCCAGTGGGAAGAGCAACGTCGGACGAACCGGACAAAATCTTTGTGCGGTTCAGGGTCTCCCTGCCCGTTGTAACGGGAGGGACTGTGACGCCCCGCACTGAACTTGCCGATGACATGCTGGCTTTCGCAGTAATGAGACTGTACCCGCCTGCCATTGCGAAGACCAAGGCTAGAGTTACGACGAACTTGAATACGTTTCTGGTCGTCATGCAAAACCTCCTCATGTTGATTTGTCGATGTTTTTCAGCAGTGACAAGAGATTGGTTGAGGGCGCGGCAAGCGAATGTCCGCCGTTTGTACGGACCGACGATGACCGCGTCTAACTAATTCAGTTTGAAATCTGACTTGTTTACCGAGGTTGGACCTAAGATGCTCAACCGACTCCCGACTCACTGTACTGAGCTGAACCGATCGTTGGCTAACACACCCCGAAGCAGCGAGAATTATCCTGCTCGATATTTCGGTTGTCAATGAGATTGTCCTCCGGATTATGCCGGAATACAGAAAGGCAACGACATAGGTCAGAGTATTTCACTTAACCGCCGGATGCCCTCTCGAATTTCCTGCTCGTTCATTCGTGAGTAGCCAAGCATAAGCCCCGTCCGTGAGGGTCGGGTTAAGAAATATTGAGATATTCCGTAAATGCCAACCCCCTGAGATGCCGCCTTTTCGACAACAATGCTTTCCGAGACGCTCTTGCGCGGCCACAACACAACATGAGCACCCGCTCCATCGCCAGTTACCTCAACACGGCCGCCCAAATACTTGTGAATGGCATCCAGTAGCGCTTTGCGATGGGCAGTATTTCTGCGGCGAACTCGCCGCAAATGACGCTCGTACATTCCATTGGTGATGAACTCTGCAAGCGTTTCCTGTTCCAACGTGGCGGTATGCCGATCGCAGAGCCATTTGGCCGATGTGAATGCAGGAACAAGGGATTTGGGTACGATCAAGTAACCTATGCGGAGTGCAGAAAAAACTGTGCGAGAGAACGTCCCGACATAGATGACGCGTCCCTCGGTATCCAGACCCTGCAGAGATTCCAGCGGCTGCTCTCCGTAACGAAATTCGCCGTCGTAATCATCCTCAACGATCACTGCGCCTTTCTTCCGTGCCCAATCGAGGAGTGTCAGGCGGCGAGCGAGCGGAAGAATGGCCCCGGTAGGGAACTGGTGTGAAGGAGTTACAAAGGCTATGTGTGCCGCCTCCGGCAGTTTGGCGGGATTCAGGCCATCACGATCTACCAGCACCGGTAGCAAACGGGCACCCGCAGTACGAAGAATTTCCCTTGTGCCCTGATAGGTAGGGTTCTCGATGGCGACGCGATCCCCAGGTTCGATCAACACCCGCGCTATCAGATCCAGAGCCTGCTGCGAACCGTTAACGACAATCACTTGCGATGGATCACAAACTACCGCACGAGACCGCCTCAAGTGAACAGAAATCGCGTCGCGGAGAGCAAGGCTTCCCGCTGCCGGACCATAGTCAAGCTCGCGTACTGGAGCTTCCCGCGCATGCCGCAATAAGATTCGGCGCCACATTTCAAATGGAAAGGTCTCGACGTCACTTAGTCCATATGCAAAATCTTTGCGTAACGGTGTGGATCGGTTACCCGGGAAGCTCACTTTCGCCGTTGCGGATTCCGCTAATGACCCGAAGCGGGATAGATTCACTTTAGCTCCGCTTATATGGGTACTTTGCCGGACCGTTCCCAGGCCCTCTGCCACATAGGTCCCGGAGCCAGTGTGGCCCCTAACGAAACCTTCTGCTAGCAGTTGTTCATATGCCAGTACGACAACCGTCCGGGAAATGTGAAGCTGTTCGGCCAACTCTCGCGTGGAAGGAAGACGCTCACCGCTGCTCATACTGCCCTGCAAGATCGCCCGTCGGAAGCAGCGGTAGATCTGCCGCGACAGCGGCTCACCATTTCTCGAAAGTGGTATTACGAATGGCACGGAAAGTGGACCTTTAAAAATACCACGATCTTCGGCACACTTGAGTGATGAACTGCGCTAAATATCTTCGGCGTTGTTTCCTATTGTGCAGCCTGGTTGTCGCCTTGCACGGGTTGGCGCAGCAGAATTCAGATGCGACGAAAGCTAAACCCCAAGAAACTGCCACACAGCAAGATGGGCAACACGATTTTGATTTCGACATAGGTACCTGGAAAACTCACGTATCGCGTCTCCAGCGTCCGCTCACCGGCTCCTCGACCTGGGTTGAACTTGACGGTACCACCGTCGTCCGCAAGGTTTGGGACGGGCGTGCCAATCTGGCGGAACTCGAGGCCGATGGCCCCAGCGGGCACCTCGAAGTTCTATCGCTGCGTCTCTACGATCCCCAAGCTCACCAGTGGAGCCTCAATACTTCCAATAGCAGAGGCGGAACCATAAGCGTACCCACGGTTGGCGAATTCAAAAACGGGCGTGGTGAGTTTTTCGATACCGAACCATTTAATGGCAGAAGCATTCTAGTTCGAAATGTCTGGTCGGACATCACTCCTGATTCGTGCCGTTTTGAACAGTCATTCTCGGACGACGGGGGCAAAACCTGGGAAGTCAACTGGATCGCGGTAGATACGCGGTTGAAAGATGAATCTGATAAAGCGCACTGAACCCCGGCGCAAAAACAAGCCGAGGGATGGTCGCGTCTGACCTGAGTCAGAACTCCTTTGAGAGAGATTGACATGAGCAATGTGATTTCCGCAACAACGAACGTGGATGCGAAGCAGTTTGATTTTCTCGAAGGCGAGTGGAACGCGGTTTGCCGGTTTCCTCTGCCCGATGGATCCTGGAGCGAGGGGCCGGGCACGATGAAAGCGAGCAAGGTTCTAGATGGCTGTGTTTCCATGGAATTCTTCGAGGGACCCTACCAAGGAACGATCATCAAGGGACTCGGTCTCCGCGCCTTTAATCCGCAAACCTACCAGTGGGAACATACATGGACGGACACTTCCGCGCCAGGTGGCTTTCTGGTCTGGCGCGGACGATTTGAAGGCAACGTCATCGATCTTCACGGCCAGTGGAATGATGAGACGGGGCGCCACATCCTTTCGCGACTCACCTGGTCTCGGATCACCGAGCGGTCTGCGCACTGGGAGAGTCACCGTTCCATGGACGGCGGCAAAACCTGGGCCAAGCACTGGGTGATTGATTTCACGCGGAAGGCTACGAAATAAACCACGATTTGTGCGCAATTCCCGGGCTAGTTGAACCTTTCACAGGACAGGAGACGATGTAAATGCGATTGCGTATCAGACTTTTGATTGTTATTGCACTTTGCAATTCGGTGTCGGCTCAGACGGAGGGAAACAAGTCGATGGAGCACAACCTTCATGGGGGCGATTTTCAGGCGATTGAGTTCCGCCGCTATACGATTAAAGAAGGAGAGCGAACGCATTTCGCCGAGTATTTTGAAAGTTATTTTCCCGAAGCTTTTCAGCAGTTAGGAGCAATCGCAGCCGGCTCTTTCTTCGAGCGCAAGAATCCGTCCGGCTTCACATGGATTAGAGGCTTCCACACAATTGAAGATCGTGCCGTGGCGAACGCGGCATTCTATTACGGCTCCGTCTGGAAAGAGCATAAGAAAACCCTGAACGATCTCATGACCGACTCCGACAATGTGATGTTGCTTCGCCCGCTGAGCCAAGAACGAGCCGTCACTATTTTGCCGGCTGTCGATCCGGTCACCGAAGCGAACGGGGCTCAGGGTGTCGTGGTCGCTCAAATTTTTGCGATAAAAGCGAACAGCGTTGAAGCCTTTGCCAAAGAGGCAGAGGCGACGTTTGCTAGCTATCGGGCCACCGGTGCGCGTGAAGCTGGCGTCCTGGTGACGCTCGACGTGACCAATAACTTCCCGCAACTGCCAATCCGAACGGACGGCCCCTATCTGGTGTGGATCGGCATTCTCAAAGACAACCACATTCTCGAAACCGGGTTTACTCCTGCGGTCGAGCGCTCCCTGCCGTCCCTTACTGCGACAGGTTTGCTCAGAGGAACACCAGAGTTGGTCGTTCTCGATCCCACCCGCCGTTCGCGCCTACGATGGTTGCCATGACCAAGGAGAGATCGGATCACAGGTTGCATCTATGAAGGATAGGAACAGACACGATCAAACCGATCGCTCAGTTAAATAAACTTGCAGTAAGAGGAAAGAATCATCCCATGAGAAATCCCCACATTACGCTCGCGACCGGCGTATTGATAGCTGCAATGTGCTCGATTGCTCCTGTACACGCCCAAGAAATTTCCAAGTCCACGCAAGCTGCTGCCTCCAATCTGACTGGCTTGCACGATTTCGATTTTGAATTCGGTGAATGGCGTGTCCATCATCGCGTGAAACGCGCCGCCGATGGTCAATGGTCGGAATTCGATGGAACGTGCAGCGATCGTGGCCTCATGGACGGTTGGGCCAACGTGGAAGACCACATGTTCAACAAGTCAACCGGCGTCACTCGCGGTGTCGGGCTGCGTGCGTACGATCCGAAAACCGGACAATGGGCAATTTGGTGGATTGACGGCCGCGATCCTTTCGGCGCCCTCGATCCGCCAGTCAAAGGCCGTTTCGACAACGGCGTCGGCACCTTCTATTCCGACAGCATGATCGACGGGAAGCTGATTCGCGCTCGGTTCATCTGGTCGCACATCACACCCACAACCGCACACTGGGAGCAGGCTTTTTCATCCGATGCTGGAAAGACGTGGGAAACGAATTGGATCATGGAGTTCCAGCGAGTCCCGTAATCTTGGATAGCCCTTTGATGACTAGCGCTTTCCTTGGAACGAGCGATCGCCACCTTCGGGGTGTTTTATGTCTGCGGAGTTGAGACTATGAACGAGAAGCCACACCACGGCATGATTACTCTTGAGCACTCATACCGGGCACCGCTTGAGCGAGTCTTTTCCGAATTCGCCGACCCGGTCGCACGCGCTCGATGGAGCCCTCCCTCAAATGACGTTCTGATCTACGATGAGACCAACTTCCGAGCGGGGGGACGAGACATCTTCCGCTGTGGCCCCCGGAATGATCCTAAGTTCCGTGGGGAGACCTTGTATCACCTCATCGTTCCAAATAAACGTATCGTTTCAAGCGAAACTCTAGACGCCGATGGCCAGCGTCTTGCGGTCTCGCTCAACACCCTCGATTTTGAATCGACCAACGAGGGCACCAACCTGAAACTTACGGTACAGGTGGTCTCATTGGCCGGAGCGGAGATGATTAAGGCATATGAATCAGGCAACAAGAGCGCATTGGAAAATCTTTCCCGTCATCTGACTGGCAATCTTTAACCGCTGGATGTGTTGTCTCTGCTGCACTACTAAAATCGATGTATTGATAGAGGAGAATGGTATGACAAGTACGCCCACGCCGCTTGAAACACGATTGAAGGATGAGATGGACATCAAGGTGCTTATCGAGAGATGGGCCAAAGCCGTACGCGAAGAGGATAGGGCAGGGATTCGAGCGGACCACGACTTAGAGATGTTGATGTTCGATGTGCCACCTCCATTCCTGTCGCGCGGGTTGGATGCCTACATGGCAACCTGGGAAGAGTTTTTTTCGTGTGCCGAGAAGCCAGTCGCCTTTGATTTTCACGATGTACAGGTTACCGCTGGGAACGACGTGGCCTTCGCCACGGCGATAGGGCGGTGCGCGAGCTTCGACGCGAAGGGAAAGAGGGAAGATCTGGAATTTCGATTGACCATGTGTTTCCGAAAGGTTAACGGTCGGTGGCGCATTATGCATGAGCACCATTCACTGCCGGCAGAGTAGATGTTGCGTTTTTGCCGACCGTCTCAATTAAGAATCCGCTTGGATTAGACTTACCTAGGCAGCGCGCGCGAACATTCAAACTCCAGGAGGCGTCCGTGAGCTCAGCCGAGGCTCTCACCGGTTCCGTCCCCCCGAAACGTGTCCGCCTCGAATCCATCGACGTCGTGCGCGGCGTCATCATGATCCTCATGGCGCTCGACCACACCCGCGACTTCTTTGGCAGCAACGCCTTCAATCCTACCGATCCCACCCAGACAACCGTACCGCTGTTTTTCACACGCTGGATCACGCATTTTTGCGCTCCTGTTTTCTTTCTACTCACCGGCAAGGGCGCATACCTCTCGCTGAAGAAGAAATCCAAACCAGAGTTGTCGCGTTTTTTGTTCACGCGAGGCCTCTGGCTGATCTTCCTGGATCTGGTGGTGACGCGCGGTTTTGGGGTGCAGTTCAACTTCGACTATCACATGACGATGATCAATGTTCTTTGGGGGCTGGGATGGGTGATGATCGTCCTTTCTGGACTGGTTTACCTCCCTACACCCGTCGTCACTGCGTTCGGCCTGGTGATGATTGCCAGTCACAATTTGCTCGACCGCATCCAATCCTCCAACCCGATTTGGTCCATCCTGCACTCCCCCAATTTCATTGTGAACAACCCGCAGCATTCTGTCTTTGTTGCGTATGTACTGATTCCATGGGTTGGCGTCACCGCCGCAGGATATGGCCTTGGGCAAGTCTATCGTTGGGTTCCTGACCGTCGGCGGGCCTTCCTGTTGCGTACCGGACTGGGAGGTACAGCCGCCTTCGTGATTCTTCGCACCATTAATATTAATATTTACGGCAATCCAATCCCTTGGACGACGCAGAAGTCGGCGGTTTTCACCCTGCTCTCATTTTTGAACACGAACAAATATCCGCCCTCACTGTTGTTCCTTTTGATGACACTAGGTCCTGCATTGCTTTTTCTTTGGGCGGTTGATGGCGGGACTCCTCAAATCTTGCGGCCCGCTCTAATCATTGGCAAGGTGCCGATGTTTTACTACTTGGTGCATTTCCGATCGCGGTCGTCGTGTGTTACGCGCATTACGGACAGGCGCACTGGATGTTCGAGTCGCCCAGCATTGATAAATTTCCCATCACTCCCCCACCCGGATGGGGATTCTCTTTGCCAATTATTTATCTGATTTGGGCGTCGGTCGTACTCGCGCTCTATCCGCTCTGCCGCTGGTTTGCGGCTTTGAAGCAGCGCCGTAGCGATGCATGGCTTAGTTACTTCTGAGCCGCGGTGACGGAGGCAGTGGATGATCATCGAAATGCGCATCTACAAAACTAAACCGGGTTGCCACTCCAAGTTCCTGACGATATTTCGCGACAAATCTATCCTGGTACACACCGAAATTGGGATGAAGATATAGGCCCATTTCTTTCCGCGGAATTCTTAAGCGATGGCGGTAGCACAATCCAAGACGTAGCGGTAAATCTCCCGAACCTCTCGCACAATGGGAAAGCCCTTATCATCCTCAGAAATGCCCCAGCCGTAAGCAACTCCCAGAAACTTTACGCCGGCCGCCTTGGCGGCTTCCCAATCCGCTGGCTGGTCACCTACGTAGATCGTCTCACGGGGGCTGCATTGAAATTTGTTCATCGCTGAAGTGATCGCCTGACTCTTTGACAGATCAGCCATGTCATCTTTTGCGTAGATACAATCAGGCCGAAAAAAAGTGGAGCTCGGACCAAGTGCCTCCACAACGTTCGATCTAACATTGGACGTGACAATCCCGAGTTGTCGTCCGGCGTTGCACAACGCACGGAGGGTTTCATGGACACCTGGGAAGGGAGCTGGCGCATAAGCCTGCATAAAAATTCTTTGATACTGCTGATTCGCTTTCTCAGCAAATTCTTCTGGAAATCCAACCGCCATGAAAAAATATTTCATGGGACTGATTTTGACTCCCCGGCGCACCATCTTCTTAAACTCAGTTGCATCGGGAATCTTCAAACCAAGGCCGTACTCTATGCTTTTGTCCTCACAGATTTTCAGGTGCGGAGTCAATGAGTCCAGAAGAACACCATCCACGTCGAAGAGCACAACCTTGAGGTCACTCATTTGCTGGTCTCTATGCGCAGTTGGATCGCGTGGTGGCAGACCGTAATACTCTTGGGCAGCCAAGGGACGAATACCAGAAGGGCAAATATCGCCAAAATGACAATTTGAATCCCAGGTAGCCACGTGCCATGTTCATTTTTCGAAAAACGTACGGATTTGTCTTTGTTCTCCGCCTCTTGGCGTCGGAAAATACCGGACGGCCTTGCAGCGTCATCAGCGGTCCTGTTCATTTTCCCTAACAGACCCTTACGACGGTGTGGCCAAGGGATCTTGCGATCATACCCTGCAAATAGAACGTCACCCTCCAGCGATGTAAGTACATCTTCTGCGATGTAGACAAGCTCTTCATTTCGCCTTTCGAGGTGAAGAAAAAACTTTGTGAGCACAACCGCTGCCAGGGCTAGGAACGACGAGACGAGACGGTTCCCATCCTTTAGCAATGTCGCGTAGGCACTAAGCACGAATCCCACAAAAATCAAGAAGTAATTAAACATTGACATTCTTTGCTTGGCATGAAAATCAAAGGAGTTCCACGCATAGGTTAGACGCTGGTCAAACAGCCAACGCTTTAGCTCAATGCCCTTTTCCTGAAAATCTGCATCACTCTTGAGCGCCTCAAGATCCCGATACAACAGATCCGGGTTATTCGGTAGATCAGCCATGGCCATCCTCCTGATTTACGCTGCCCGACCGTTCGATCAGAGATGAAATCGTACCGGTTGGGCGCAGAGTCGAGGCACTACGGCGTTGATTGTAACGACTTTCTTCTCGTGTCCAACAACTTTTTCTCCCCGCTTCGAGCTGAAAATTGTGTAAGGGCGCTGGTCAGCAACAACGCAGGATGTAGAGGAGCGGACGTGAACCAGTCAACGAAGACCGCGGGGAGTTGATGGCTACCATAACGGCATCACCAAACTAGCGCATCTCTGAAAGAGCCGATCAGGGCAGAACGGCCTTCAGCATCAATATGGGCACCCACTCGCCTGCCTCGATTCGCTCTCGGTCTGGTGGAATCACCACGTAGCAATTTGATCGAGCGGTCGCGGCGATGTCTCCTGAGCCCTGCCAGCGTACCAATTCGACCTCCACCTGCTCGAACTCGCCGGAAAGGATAGCAGGCAGGAAACGCTTCAGGCCTGGCTTGGTCCTGATCTCGGACTTCAACTTCGCATGCAGGAAAGCCAGCTTTCGTGGTGTCATGCCAGCCAAGGCTTCCAGCATCGGTCGCGCAAAGAGTTCAAACGTCACCATGGTTGACACCGGGTTTCCGGGAAGTCCGAAGAAGTACGTATGAGACTCGGGGGCTAAAGCCCGGTTCTCTTTTGTGCTCTGATCGGCACGGCTGAAGCCGTGCCCTTTCAAAACAACGTCTTTTTCTTCCTCCTCGTGGGCGGGGGCGCCCGCGCCACACGGAACGCGGCCAAACACTACTGGTCGTCCAGGTTGAATCTGTGCTCCGGTGAAAAAGAATTCTGCTTGGAATTGCGCTAGAACCTGTTCCACCAAGTCATACTTGCCCATGGAGACACCGCCGGTGAGCAAGAGCAGATCAGCCTCTAATCCGTCAGAGATCAGTTCCTGTAGGCGTTCCGGCTCATCAGGTGCGATAGGCAGCAACACAGGTTCGCCGCCAGCGGCCTGGATCTGCGCCGCCAGCGAGTACGTATTGGAGTTGCGAATCTGATTGAGTGCGAGGGGAACGTCGATGTCCACGATCTCATCTCCGGTTGCGAGCACAGCAATGCGAGGCTTCGAGTACACCAGCAGATGCGACCTTCCCACCGATGCGGCGACGGCAATCGCCGCATGATCCAAGCGCACGCCTGGAGACAGTAACCGATCGCCTCGTTTGGCCTCAGAAGCGATGGGAACAATGTTCTCCCCGGCAGAAATTCCTTTTGTGATCGTGACCTGACCACCGTCTCGCGATGTGTATTCGACCATGACCACAGCATCGGAGCCCGGAGGTGCAGGCGCTCCGGTCATGATGGACACGGCTTGTCCGGCTTCGACGTTAAGAATCGCATCCGCCCTTGCCCCCGCCTTGATTTCGCCGATCACTTCTAACGCTGCGGGAAGTTTTGCCAGGTCAGCAGCCCGTACCGCATAACCATCACGCGTGGCTCGTGGGAAGGGAGGGAAATTGCGGTCTGCAGATACGGGTTCAGCCAGAATCTGGCCTGCACTGTCGAGTAGCTCCACCAGTTCTTTGCCTCGCGGATGCACACTCGCGGCGTGCTCCTCGACTACATGCCGCGCTTCTTCGAAACTCAAAATGTTCGCTGCCAGGATCGTGGATGACATGCAGGAAATCATACGACAGCTCAGTTAAAAGGTGTCTGAGCATCGATTTTTACAGGGTTTCGCTGGCCTTCGATCTAGGTATTCGTGTACAAAGTCAGGCGAGCAGCCCTCCAGCAATGGCTATTCGTCCCCGTGGTTGTTTTGTTGCCCGGAAGTTCATATAGAGTGCGCGCAGTGGTTTGAACTACTCCTTGGGCGAGCCCGCGGTTTGCTAACTACGGGCTCATTTTTTGGTCTCGTCGAACCCACATGTACATTCACGGACAGACTCTGTGCTAGGCAGAAAGCGATCCTCCTTTTCGAAGGAACCTCGTCCGGCACTCCCGTAACAGTGAAAACGGTCTGTTGGTACTACCAAGGATGTACGCCGAAGGAAGATAATCAGTCAGAGTGGTTGTCCTTCGGAAATCTGTGCTCGCTCGTGCGGCCCGCCTTGTGGGCATGACTGCTATGTGTGCCGCAACTTTTGTTTGTGTTGTGCCACCGATTACTCTTGCCTCGCTTCAATCAACCGGCCAGAAAACATCATCACCCAACAAGAATAGAGGAGCCAGCAGCCGAACCCGCAAGCGCTCCTCGCCCCGTGTGCGCCGCATGCACGAGGCATTTGTTGCCACTGCAACGTTGAAGCCCATGGCGAGGCAGTTGCTGCAAGACCGCACCCCGGCAGCGTACGCAGGCGTGGAAGCTTTCGCCCGCCGCCATGCCAAAGAAGATGCCGGAGCACTGGCGTGGCTCGTTGCTGGGTATGCGCGCATCCAGGATCGGAACTACGCGCAGGCGATCGACGCGCTAAGTCGCGCTAAGCCGCACGCCGGCGATCTAGGCGACTATGTGAATCTGTATCTGGGGACGGCGTATTACCAGAGCGGACGTTTGGCGGAGGCGGTTGCCACCCTCGGCAGTTTCGACAAAGCCTATCCTGACTCGCTGCTGGTTCGAGATGTGCATGTCACCTATGCCAACGCTCTGGTCGCCGACGGACGCGCACCCGACGCCGTGGAACTGCTGGAGAAGGACCGCCAACCGGTGCGTGCTGATTTGGAAATGACGCTGGGCCGGGCGTATCAGGCTGCGGACCAGCCAGCTAAGGCGTTGAGTATTTTTCGGAATCTGTATTTCACAATGCCGGTCAGCTGGGAGGCGATTCAGGTGGAAGCTGACCTGAAGAAGTTGGCCGCCGATCCTCAGGCTCCGCCCATCACGTTTGCCGAGCGCAAGACGCGCGCCAATCTGCTGGCCCGAGGTAAACAGTTCAACGAAGCGGCCAATGAATATCGCACCCTGGTGAATGATGCCAGTGTTGAAGAGCGGCCTGTCCTGCAAATGGCGTTTGCTGAATCCTTGCATCATGCCGGACGCGACCGGGAAGCCAGGAAACTATTGGAGTCCATGACTCCCGAAAACCCGCTGCAGAGCGCACAACGCGTTTTCAACCTAGGAGAGATTGCGCGAACCGCCAACGACGACGACAGTTTTCTGCGTACTCTGGATACGCTTAGGCAGACTGGGCCAACGAGTTCATGGCTGGAGCAGGCGCTGTTGTCGGCGGGGAACATCTATCTGTTGCGGCACGACTACGACCGCGCCATTGATTCCTACCGTGAGTTGCAGCAGCGTTTCCCCAACGGCGGTCGTGCGTCCTACGCCCTTTGGAAGGCGACTTGGTTGAGCCTTCGCCAAGGCCGCCGGGTTGATGCCGAAAAGGGATTCGAAGATCAGATCACCTTGTACCCAACTTCGGTCGAGGTCCCCGCTGCTCTTTACTGGCGGGGGCGCTTGGCCGACGAAGATGGGGAACCTGCCAAGGCACGGGCCTTCTATCAGAAGGTCTCGGAACGCTTTCGCAACTACTACTATGGAGAACTGGCTCGGCAGCAACTCAAGAAAACGAAGAGTGAGCCCGACCCGGTGCACTACGCGCTGCTTGACCGGATACCCCCAACGGATGCGAATGCCAAGATCACCGCTGACCCTTTGCCGGCGGACGATCTGCACGTGCAAAAAGCTCAGTTGCTGGAGAACGGAGCGCTACTCGACTTTGCAGTCCGCGAACTTCGCGCAGCCGCCGATGAAAAAAAAGGGAACTGGCTGGCGCCAGAGACGGCGCGCGTTTATGCCGATGCTGGCCAGTACAATGTCGCTATTGAAACCCTGAAGCGGGCTGTCCCCAACTACTTTGCCCTCGATTTGCCCAGCCTGCCTCGTTCTTACTGGGAGGATCTGTTTCCGAAACCATTCTGGATTGATCTCAAGAGATTCTCCTCGGGCAACGCCCTCGATCCATATTTAGTGGCGGCGCTGATCCGGCAGGAATCGGAATTCAATCCGGGTGCCGTGTCCCACGCCAACGCGGTTGGTCTGATGCAACTTTTGCCCAAGGTGGGGAAGTCCGTGGCCAAACAGCAGAAGCTTAAACGATTCTCCACCAGCCAGCTGTTTGTTCCAGCGACCAACCTTCAGCTAGGCACGCGCTATTTCCGCAGCATGGTGGACAAGTTCGGCACCTTCGAGTACGCCCTCGCGGCTTACAATGCGGGCGCGGATCGCGTCGAGGAATGGCTGGGCCAGGGCAAGTATCGCGACCCCCAGGAGTTCGTGGAATCCATTCCATTTACCGAGACTCGCGAGTACGTGCAGGCCATCCTGCGCAACGCGAACGTGTACCGCCAGTTGTACGGCGCGCCCTGAAGACAATCGACTGAGACATGAGTTTTTCTGCGTCCCGCAGGGGGAGAGCCTGTCCCTTGACGAAATCGAAGGGACACCCGCGCCTGCACTTCACCCGTGCCAATCGGACGGCCATCTGCTATCTTCGTTGGTTCATATTCACTGAAAGCAAAAGTTCACGATTGAGGAGCTTTTGATGACTGAATCCGAGCGGCCGCAACCGGGCCCGCTTTATCGCTGGCTGGTTCTCATTTTCCTCAGCCTGGCCATGTTCGGGAATTACTACGTCTATGACGCACTGAGTCCGCTGGCGGATGTACTGAAACAGCAACTTGGATTTTCCGACTCCAACATCGGACTCTTGCAGGCGATTTACAGCTTTCCCAACATATTTACCGTGGTAATCGGCGGAGTCATCATTGACCGAATTGGACTGCGAAGATCGTTGATGATCTTCGGGGTCCTATGTGTGATCGGACCTGCTATTACCGTCTCGTCGTCGCATTTGTGGGTCATGGCGACTGGGCGGCTTGTCTTCGGCATGGGAGCGGAGTCGCTGATTGTGGCGGTGACGGCGGCAATCGCTAGATGGTTTCGCGGTAAGGAACTCAGCTTCGCCTTCGGTTTGAACCTGACCGTAAGCCGGCTGGGCTCCTTTGCTGCTCTCAACTCTCCGACTTGGGCGCGGCAAGCTTTTGCCTACTGGCGTTGGCCGTTCCTGATTGCGCTGGCGGTTTCGTCGCTGTGTGTGGTCGGTGCCGCCTTTTACTGGGGTATGGAAGTGCACGCGGAGAAGACATATCACCTAGGAAAAGTGTCAACGGACAAAGTGGTTTTTGCCGACTTATTTAAGTTTGGCGCGAGCTACTGGTTTATTGTCGCGCTGTGCGTCACTTTCTATTCAGGGATTTTCCCCTTTCAGACTTTTGCGGTTAAATTTTTTATCGAGGCGCATGGAACGTCGCGCGAGTTCGGCGGATTCCTCTCCAGCATGCTGACCGCTTTCGCCATGGTCTGTACGCCCTTGTTCGGGCTGTTCGCAGATCGAGTGGGTAAGCGAGCTTTATTGATGATGTTCGGCTCCTTGCTGCTGATCCCCGTGTATCTGATGATGGCCTACACCCGCGTCAACTTATATGTGCCCATGGCAATGATGGGGGTTGCGTTCTCGCTGATTCCAGCAGTCATGTGGCCGTCGGTGTCTTATATCGTAGATTCTTCGAAGCTGGGGACCGCGTATGGTTTGATGACCATGGTCCAGAACATTGGACTGTTCGGATTCAACCTGCTGGTCGGCTGGGCCAATGACTTCGGCCATGCGGGCGCTGATAACCCAGCCGGTTATCATCTTGGTATGTGGATTTTTTCGGTTCTGGGTTTCTTGGGGGTGTTCTTTGCCTTCCTGTTGCGTCAAAGAGAAATGGGGCCGCAGGGGCACGGGTTAGAGACGATTACCACCGCAACTGCCGCATCCTGAATGGGTTAGAGTATCTTGCAGCCTAAAAGCTCAACACCATTTGCTGACTAGGGATTTTTGGCAAACACTCAGCCTGTTTAGCGATCCGGGCCTGAAACAGCAGTGGTCAAACCAGTTTCTGGGTCTTTCTGGAGCGTCCCAGAATCTGATAGGAAGATTACTTTCGGAACCCGCAAGCAGTACAACGAAAAGATAGTTACGCCGCATCTGACTAGATGCGGCCGGAAAAGGCGACTTGACGGACGCGATAAAACCGGGCGACAAGCTTTCTGAAGCACAAGCGATCGAGCGCGCTAAGCAGGGGGATGCAGAAGCTTTTGAGGCTCTGTATAACCTGCATAAGCGCCGGGTGTACTCGCTATGCCTTCGCATGACCGCCAATACGGCAGCGGCAGAAGACCTCACGCAGGAAGCATTTTTGCAGTTGTTCCGCAAGATCGGTACTTTTCGCGGCGAATCTGCATTCTCCACCTGGTTGCACCGCATGGCCGTCAATGTCGTTCTAATGCAACTGCGCAAGAAGGGTCTCCCCGTGGTTTCGCTTGAAGAAACCATGGAGAGCGACGAGGAAACTGCCCGAAAAGAACCGGGTGGGGAAGACCGCAGGCTGGCGGGTTCGATTGACCGCTTGCAATTGGAGAATTCGATTGCAGCCCTTCCTCCGGGATACCGGATGATTTTTTTGCTGCACGATGTGGAAGGATACGAGCACAATGAAATTGCAGGCATGGTTGGGTGCTCGATCGGTAACAGTAAATCGCAGCTGCACAAAGCTCGGATGAAGCTGCGCGACCTCCTCAAAATGAGCAGAGCTGAGAAAGCCACCAGGCCATGAGGCGGAGAAGGAGCAGGGGAGAGTGACGATGACTTGCAAAGAGTTCGAACGGGATCTGCCGCTGTTGGAAGGCGTCCACAGTTTGGAGCAGGATGCGCATTTGCGCTCGTGTCCTGCGTGCTCCGATCTGGTATCGGATTTAAATGCTATTTCGCAGCAGGCGCGACTTCTGGAGCCTTCCGTCGGGCCCAGCCCGCGGGTTTGGAATTCGATTGAAATCACATTACGCCACGAGGGACTGATCGGTCAGACCCCTCATGAACAAGTTCTACGCCCGATTGCGCTGGGCTGGCGCCTGCGTTGGCTGCTGCCTGTGGCAGCCGTATTGCTGCTTGCGGTGGGTGTACTGGTTCGCAATCGAAGAGCCGGTGAACCTTTCGTTGCAACCCAGCAATCTTCGGTGTCGAATTCGGCAGGGAGCGCCGCTGTCACCAGTGAAGCCGCTCTAATGGCGAGCCAGGACCAGCAACTGCTGAACACGGTTGCGGCCCGAATGCCGTCCATGCGGGATGCCTATGCGGCCGACCTGCGCACCGTGAATGCGTATGTGCACGATGCAGAACAGTCAGCCCACGGGAATCCCAATGACGAAGTATCGCAACAGTATCTGATGAATGCGTACGAACAGAGAGCGATGGTTTACGAGATGGCTTTGGACCGTTCTCTGCCATAATAGTGAGGCAGCCGGGGCCGGCGGGCGTAGCGCTCGCGGGCATGGGGAGATAGGATTATGCATTACACGCAGCGCACAGCGACATTGGCCGTGACCACTGTCCTTCTTTTGGGAGTTCTGGCCTCGGGCGAAACTACCCGCAAGGAATACCGGTTCAAAGTTGGCCATCGAGCGAGTCTCTCGATCATCAATCAGTACGGCCCCATTTCCGTCAAGTCCGGCTCCAAGAAAGAAGTCGTGGTGGTGGCAGTGCTTTACTCCGACAAGGTTGAAATTGATCAAACTAGGAGCGGCAATCGCTTAGCGTTGGCTTCTCATCTCCTAGATGGTGCAGATGCGAACCTCGGGCGGGTGGACTACGAAGTACAAGTACCGGCCGATGCCAGTGTGATTCTGCATTCCTCGACCGGATCGGTTCACGTTGAGAAAATTCGCGGCGACATCGAAGTGGAAGGAAATACGGCCAATGTGGACGTGCGCGACGTCAGTTCAACCCATGTGCACATCAAGACCCTTAACGGCGCGGTAACTCTGGCCAACCTCCGTGAGGGACACGTTGAAGTCACATCGGTCAGCGGGGATGTCTCCATGACGGCGGTCAATGGCCCAATGGTGCATGTGAACTCCAGCAGCGGCAAGATCAATTACGACGGCGATTTCGGCGGCAGCGGAGAGTACTCACTTACCAGCCACACCGGAGACATTGAGGCCACTGCGCCTTCCTATGCTTCGATTGATGTAGTAGTGCGCTCGGCGCATGGAAAAGTGATTAACGATTTCATTCTGCAGCCCGAGCACATGGCCTTCGCCGCCATCACCGGGAGTGCCTTTGCAGGTACCATTGGTAACGCTGCATCTTCGGTAAAATTGCTTTCCTTCAGTGGTAGAATCCACCTCAAGAAACGATAAATCATCAAGCGGAGCGGTAAACCATCGCTTCCGCTAGATTGGGTTCATGAAAAGCAGAGGTAGTGCGTCTGCGGACGTGCATCCCGCTGCGCCAGGACATTTATCCGGCGTGCGAGCGATTTTCCTGGTGGGCTTTATGGGTGCCGGCAAGACCAGCGTCGGTCGAGCTCTGGCAGGTCGCTTGGATTGGCTGTTTGAGGACTTGGATGACCGCATCGAAAAGATTGAAGGCCGATCCATTGTACAGATCTTTCAAGACTCGGGAGAAATTGGCTTTCGCGAGGCGGAGACCAGGGCATTGCGCGAGTTGCTCATCAGTTTGGGAACTGGCCGACGCGTAGTAGCCCTCGGCGGAGGCGCTTTTGTGCAGGATGCAAATGCAGCTCTGATTGCCGAAGCCGGTGTGCATTCTGTTTTTCTCGATGCTCCGGTGGAGGAGTTATTTCGGCGCTGCCAGCAGGAACAGAAGGTACGCCCCTTGGCCCTCGACGCCGCTCGATTTAGCGAACTTTGTGAGGCGCGAAGGGCTGCGTATTTGAAAGCGGATATTTGCGTCCAGACGAGTGGCAAAGACGTGAACGCAGTGGCATGGGAGGTAGCATGCAGTTTGGGTTCAGCAATCGCGCAGTAGGGAATGTTGCCCGGAGCGCGACTTTCCTGGCCGCAGTCGGCGTGCTCTGCCTCGGGGCGCTTCCGCAAGCGGCTTGGGCTGCGAATCCGGACAAAGCTCCTGCTCAGGACATGGTGGACTCCGGCACGTTTGGTGTGTTTATCAATGCGCACCGCATCGCCACGGAGACTTTCTCGATTCATCAGAGCGGCGCGGGCAGTTCCGTCACTTCGGAATTCAAGGCGGAAGCTGGTACCGACAGAGCGGTTCAGACCTCTGAGTGGCAAATCGCGGCGAACGGCGATTTACGCAAGTATGAGTGGAAAGAAGCCAGCCCTGGACAAGCGCAGGCGGTGGTTTTGCCCAGCCAGGAGTTCCTGATTGAGAAGTTCCGTAACAACCCGCAGGAAAAAGAGCAGGAGCAGCCTTTCATGATGCCGGCATCCACCAGCCTGCTGGATGATTATTTCTTCGTGCAGAGAGAGGTCCTGGCTTGGAAGTTTCTGGCCACCAGTTGCAAACAGCAAGATGGATTGCAGTGTCCGTTGAAGCAATGGGTGCCGTTTGGCGCCCTGAATCCGCATGCGCGAGCTTCTTTACAGGTATCGGTAAGGTTTGCAGGGCGAGAAAAGGTCAGTATCCGGGGTGCGGAACGCGAACTGAACCGCTTGGACCTGAAATCTGAATCTGGCGAATGGGCGCTTTGGCTGGACGATCAATATAAATTGCAGCGTATTTTGGTTCCTGGGGACAACACAGAAGTGTTACGAGACTGATATCTTCTGAAAGTTCAGGCAGGCTTTGGCCCTTATTGACACACGTACAACCCGGGTCTTACTCACCGCGCTGGTTTTTGCGCTAGCCT
>Ga0207098_10055_pt1 | contig 34663 bp, 33 predicted proteins | sample Alteio_BWMinHeat_84_FD_153548 | JGI IMG/M metagenome (GOLD analysis project Ga0207098, IMG submission 153548) | Enriched cells from forest soil in Barre Woods Harvard Forest LTER site, Petersham, Massachusetts, United States -... | ecosystem: Environmental > Terrestrial > Soil > Temperate forest >...
ATACGTAGCGGCTATCCACATGAATCGAGCGCGTACTGACTGGGTCGAACAAGTAGTGGGCGGCCACGGACTCGTAGGTTCCATCCGTATGGTCGGCGACTGTTCAACTGTCCGAAGCGCAGCTCAAACGGTCCAATCTCGGTCAACCGCCCGGAACCACGGTTGCCTGCCAAATGTTGGCGTGAAGCGCGTTTGCGAAGACCTATTCGAGATTCTGCGCACAATGCAAGCTCGATGAGTGATCTGCCCTGAAGTCAACAATCCAATCACGCTTCTGTGAAAGCCCGGCGTATCGCATCATTCCATGCAGCCGTGAACTGCCTGCTGATGCTTGCGTCCGGAGCGAGAACATCGAAGCCGTGGTATGCACCAGGTACGACAATCAGCTCTACGGCAGTTCCGTCCATCATCATTCGTCGCGCGTATTCGATGTCTTCGGGAGCGAAGAGATCGATGCTGCCCACTCCGATAAACGCGGGCGCAAGACCAGTAAGGTCCTTCACGCGCGCGGGCACTGCGTTCTCCGGCACCTGAGGTGAGCCTCCAGGAACTCCGAGCAGGGAAGTCCATCCGTACCGATTCGCCTCGGCGTTCCAGACATACCGGCCAAATTGCTCGGGAAGGCGCCACGTAGACCCGGTTCGATCATCCAGCATCGGGTACTCCAAAACCTGCAAGCAGAGTGAAAACTCCTTGCGGTTGCGTGCCGCAATCGCCAGAGCAGCGGCGTGGCCGGCACCGGCGCTTTCGCCCTTCACAGCGATCCTTCGTGTATTAACACCCAGATCTTTCTCGCGGTCGTGAACCCATCGAAGAGCAGTGTAGACGTCTTCAAGAGAACCCGGAAAGCGCGTCTCAGGCGCTAGCCGGTAATCCACGGTCACCACGACGCAATCGTGTCTTACAGCCATATCCTGGATCACGCGTAATGAATCCTTAGCTCTGGACACGACAAAGCCCCCGCCGTGGATGTGCAGCAATGCGGGTTTGGATGAGCCGTCTGAATCTCCAGCGACGTAGACCCTTACATCGGGCTGACCTTTCGCGCCTTGGATCAGATGCTCTGTTACTGGCGGACTTTCGAGTGGAGCGGGCGACGTTGTCCCCATAAGCCGCCGGGTCTCTGGTAATGAAGCATCGTTATACTTCAGTCTGGACAGAAACGGAGAGACTTGTTTCAAGGCCGGTCGAAGCTCAGGAGCCACGATCTCCATCGGGTCAGTGGAGCCCAATGGCTGACTTGACGGCGTGAGGGCCAGGGCCACCGATCGTGTCGTAAGTCCGGCGGTGGTTGCAGCGCACTTGATGAGAAAATCTCGCCGGTTCGTCACGTCATTCTCCATGTGAGTTGTTTTCGTGAACACAGCCGTTTCCCAAGCCGGCCTCGGATGGCTGAGAGATCAATCACGCCGAGCTTTGGTTGAAGATTCCTCGAAGACCAGATGCCGCGCAAAGAAGGGAAGCACCTCGGTATATACCCGCCCATCCATGCCCCAATTCCCGGTTCCCCACACGCCGTTGTACTCCTCGGCCTCATGCGGAATCCCAAACTCATTCAGCTTGTGAGTGAAGGCCTGGTTCGAGTACACGTGATCCTGGTTGGCATCGTTTCGCGCCCAGTCAAACCGCAGGCCCCGCAATGATTTCAGGTTGTCGGCGTACTTTCCGATCATGGTTTCCAGCAGAAAGTTTTCCCTGAGCCGCTCCGTCACAGCACTGTCGATCTCAACCGCATCTCCCACAGGATGGGCCTGAAGATCGATATAGAGCGGCGGCCTGTTTACGTCCGGAACGCTGGCCTGAAAGATCGATGTGAAGATTGGGCCAAAAGGGCTGTCTTTCACCTGATCCAGCGAGTTGATACTCGTCAGCAGTTTCCAATCCGGCCGGGAGTACATTGTGTAGATTCCCGACCCCGTCCCCACCGGATGTAACGCATACACAGTCCCAAAGACCTCCGGATGCGTCATCCCAAACCGGATGGCGCCATACCCGCCCATGAAATCGCCGGCAATCCCGCGTGAATCCCGGGCCGCCAGCGTGCGGAAGTTAGAGTCAACGTAAGGCACAACCTCCCTCACCATGAAGTCTTCCCAGTTGCCGGTCACCGGCGAATTCACATACCAGGAGCATCCCAGCGGCGTTGCCATATCGACCGCGACAAAGATCACTTTGTCGATCCCCGCGTTCGCGACTGCACGGTCCAGCAATTCGCGCACCTGTCCGCTATAAAAATTATGGTCGAACTTCGCGAGCGGATTCGGCAAATAATAGAGCACCGGATACCGGACCGTTGCGTTCTCATACCCGGCTGGTAGGTAGACTGCGAGCTTGCGCACAGGATCGGTTCCGATCAAGCTGTGCGAGAGGCTCTGGCCGCGCAGTTCGCGCATCACCACCTGGCTGCCGCTGTCAATCCCTTGCAACATCACCGGTCCGAACGCCAAAGCCAGCGCAATTCCGAATGCGTGCTGGGTTGCGTATCTGGACACACGTATGCGCCTTCCCATAAAGTTCATGGTCTCCACCCTCCTTCAGTTTTCGGGGCTTATTACTGTTTCCGTCGCGCCGTCGCGGCCACATACCACCCAGGCCAAAAGAGCCAGCAGCCGTATACCCATCCGCCCTTGCTCCACATGAGGGGTGTCAGCATTGCCATTGCCGCCAACAAGACTGTCCAGCCCAGCCCAAGCTGCATCTGCCGCCGCCCCCGCCACACTCCCCACAGTCCTGGAAGAAAAAAGACTAAAAGTCTTAAATGAGAAAGCCCCTCGCCGGGCCACTTCGAGAGGCAGTAAAGACAAGGCACAAAACATGCGAGCAGGCTAGCCCATAGCGTCGCCCGCGAGACGGAGCCGACGACGAACCCGGCCATCCATGCCCACGAAATCACTAGTAAGAGCCTGGATAGTGGAAACCACAGCAGTTGGACTTGGTCCAGTTCTCGCAGTGCGCCTGCCAGGTCCGCGCTCGCCGCAACTGAGCAACCCATAAGGAACAGGCTTGCCGGCAGGGCCAACCCCACGCTCGCCGCCCAAGGCCGCCAGTTCCTCCATAGCGAAAGCTGCCGTCGCGCTGCAAGGCCCAGCACATCGCCCAGCGCCCGCCACACATCGCGGTCCGTCTCCGCCAAGTCGCCCAGCACCACTTCGCGCTCCACTGGTGCCAGCAATCCAGCCGCAGCTTCGACGGACCTCCAGCCCGCTCCTCGGGCCTTCATGCCGCATCCCCAGTCAAACGGCTGCGCCTGCTCTCTCCCCATACCGTTCCGCTGCTGATCTTTATCACCGCCTGGTAGAACTCCCGAGCTGCATGGACGCCCTCACGCGTCACCCGCATCATGCGCTTGGCCCGACCGCCGCGCTGCTGGATCGGCGCGCTCATCCAGGTTTCGACCAGCCCCTTGGCCTCCAAACGGTCAAGGGTGATGTAGAGAGCGCCCAGCGAACAGGTCCGTCCACCATTCGTCTCGATCACCTCCCGCATCGCGGCCCCGTAGGCTTCTTCGCCCAAGTGTGCCGCCGCCGAAAGGATAAGGAATTCGAATTCGCCGACCATGATTAGAACTACATTGTGCTTCTAATTGCGTCTTGCGTCAAGTCGATTCCTCAAGGTGCGCATAATCGCCATAAGCTGCCTCTATGAGAAGGTCTAAAAAGTCAAGGCCGACGTGGCGGCCGTTCTAGCTAGTACCCTGGAAACTCTCGACCGGCACGACCGCTGTATAGCATTCTGATGACAACCGGTGAAGCGGAGTCGGGCAATGCAGGAGTGCAACCCAGACAAGGAATAGCCGGTTGGAGACTCATCCGTACCGATGAGCGCCGGGGGGTGTCCCCAGAGCCGCTCCCGGCATTTCAGCGCACATCGGGTGGATAGATTTCCCATGCCTTGAAAAACTCATGGAACAAGCTGCCGCGCAGCGGCCTCCATCTTCTGGATTTGCCAGTTGTTTCTCGAACTCGGCCGGAACTCGCCGCCGGAACTTGCTTCATTTGTGCTGCAGCCAGAGGTTGTGTTGGCGCCACCCACGTTGCCGGGCTTCTATCCGCACTCTGAATGGGCCGCTCTGGGCCCGGTGCACGTTGGGGTCCGATCTCAAGATCCAGTTCCTTCTCGGCCATGTCTCCGTCTTGACAACCGAGCGATATCTGGGCTGCAAGCAGAATCTGTAGGATCCTGTAAACGACCGTTTTGGCTGCCTCTTCGCTCGGCCATCCGTGGATTTACAGTAAGGCCTGTTCGCGTCAATTGACAATCGACAACAGGTCCAATCGATCGCAATTTGTGCGCATGCACCTCGAGGGGGAACGGTTGCGGTCCAATCTAGCCGGGCGCCGACTTGATACGCTTTCCTGTTGCATTCCAAAAGGAGACGTGGCATACTCCTGTCGGGAACCAAAAGGAGTCGGTGTGAAGCAAAAAAACGACGTGCGCCAGGGGACATTGGCGCTGATGGTGCTCAAAACGCTGGATGTCTTGGGGCCGCAGCACGGCTTCGGCATTGCCCGCCGCATCGAGCAAATCAGTGGAAATCTCCTTTCCGTAAATCAGGGCACGCTCTATCCACTGCTCCTGAAGTTGGAACAGGAAGGCGCCATCGCGTCCGAGTGGGGTTGCTCGGAGAATAAGCGGAGGGCCCGCTATTACCGGCTTACTCGGGTTGGAAAGAAACAACTTCAGGCGGAGACTATGGAATGGGAGCAGACCGCTGACATTATGGGCAGATTTCTGGCGATGAAAGCGGAGGGTATCCAATGAAAGGCCTGCGGCGGTTGCTTTCGCGCATTGTCGCACTGTTGCGCAAACCTGACGGACGCTTCGATGAGGAGATCGAAGCGCACATTTCCCTTCTCACTGACGAGAATATTCGCGCTGGCATGGGCCCGGAAGAGGCCAGACGCCGAGCGCATCTGAAATTTGGTCCGGTCCAACCTGTCAGGGAAGACTGCCGAACTGAACAAGCGCTACCATTCGCTGAGACTTCATTTCGCGATCTTCGGCGGGCGCTCCGACGACTCCGCAATAGTCCGGGCTTCACCGTGACGGCCCTCTTCACTCTTTCAGTGGGAATCGGCGCAACGACGTCGATTTTCACTCTGATCCACGCAGTGCTACTACAGTCGCTTCCAGTGGCGCACCCGCAACAACTCTTTCGAATTGGCAAGATCCCGAGATGCTGCGTGAATGGTGGCTACATCGAAGGCGGCGGCGACTACGGACTGGTATCTGACGAACTCTATAATTACCTCCGCGATCATACGAACGGAGTTGAGCAGCTTGCTGCGTTTGATTCGGCAGGAACGTTCCTCGGCGTCATGCGCGCAGATAGCGGCGGGGTTGCGGAGACGTACTTTGGTGAGTATGTTTCGGGAAACTACTTCACAATGTTCGGCATTCGCGCCATCGCCGGTCGCGTTCTTTCTGCCGGCGACGACGTTTCCGCTGCGCCGCCCGTTGCGGTGATGAGCTACCGGGCGTGGAGAGACCAGTACAGTCGCGATCCTTCAGTTATCGGCGCATTGTTCCACATCAACGGCAAGCTATTTACGATTGTCGGCGTAGCTCCTTCGGATTTCTATGGGCATGCTTTGACCAACCTGCCACCCGATTTCTACTTGCCACTAGCGACCGAACCTCTGGTAAAAGGCGAAAGCTCACTTCTGCGGAAGACGGACGTTGCATGGCTCAATGTCATTGGACGGATTCGTCCGGGAAGTTCTGTCGCAGGAATCGAAGCGCAAATGCGTATGGAACTGCAAGATTGGCTCAAAGCTCATTGGGGCGACATGAGTGCAGGAGAGCGCTCTCAGCTTCCGCAACAGTCATTGAATCTGGCGCCAGGCGGAGCCGGTATGACCTTCATGCAGCTTCAGTACGGCGATTGGCTCTGGATACTGATGGCTGCCGCGGCTTCAGTTCTTTTGATCGTCTGCATTAATCTGGCGAACCTCATGCTCGTGCGCGGATTGGATCGCCGGCCGCAGACATCCCTCAGCCTGGCACTGGGCGCACGCCGAACCCGATTAGTTCAGGAGTCCCTCACTGAATGCCTTCTGCTCTCACTCCTGGGTGGAGCTGCGGGTCTTGGAGTAGCATTTCTGACCACGCGCATGATTCTCCGTCTTGCATTTCAAACAACATCTGAAGTTCCGATCGCCGCCCTCCCGTCGCCTGCGGTTCTTGCGTTCGCGCTTGCACTTTCCGTCCTTACGTGCGTTCTCTTCGGTGCTGTGCCAGCCTGGCTGTCGACACGAGTAAACCCCATTGAAGCGCTTCGCGGCGCCAATCGCTCAACACGGCATCCCGGATCCCGGCTTCGAAAGGCACTTGTAGTGGGCCAGGTCGCTATTTCGGTTGCATTGGTGTCTTCATCCGGACTGCTCCTGCTAACCCTAAGCCATCTCGAGCGCGAAGATCTCGGTTTTGAACAGGATCTCCGAACGGTGATCAACATCGATCCGCTGTTGGCGGGATATAAGCCTGAGCAACTTGATTCCCTCTATCGCCGAATTCGCGACTCGCTGTCCGCCTTGCCTGGAACCGCGTCTGTCGCATGTGCTCTCTACACGCCGCAGAGTGGAGATGAATGGGACGAGACGATCTACGTCGAGGGAAAACCTGCTCCCGGCCCAAGCGCGGACAGCGGTGCAGGATGGGCGCGAGTGACTCCTGAATACTTCGCTGCGCTGGGCAATCCAATCCTGAAGGGAAGGGCAATCACCGACCAGGATATCGGTCACTCGCGACATGTGGCGGTCGTCAATGATGCCTTTGCTCGAAAGTTCTTTGCGAACGAAGACCCGATCGGACGGCACTTCGGAAAGGGCGGACTGAACTATGCGGCCGATTACGAAATCGTGGGGGTAGCCAAAGACGCGCGATTTGCAAACTATAACTTGGACAAGCCGATAACCGCGTTTTTTTATCTTCCCGAGGCGCAATCGACTGCTTACAAGGAATCGATGGCGGCTTCGACTGAGTTACGCTCGCATTTTCTTCACGATGTTGTGGTCGAGGCTCATCCCGGCGCGATCATTACAAATGCGATGCTCCGGGGCGCTTTTGCATCGGTTGATCCCCGCCTTCCTATCCGTCAGATTCAAAGAATGGACAAGCAGGTATCATCCACCTTCGATCAGCAGCGTCTGATTGCACGCCTTGTGGCACTTTTCGGCATCCTCTCGTTAGCTCTTGCCGCAGTCGGGCTATATGGCGTGATGTCGTACGATTTGGCTCGACGCACAAGCGAGATTGGTGTGCGCATGGCGCTTGGCGCAAATCGCAAGAGCATCTTTGTGCTAATCGTGCGGTCGGCAATGACCCTCGCGGTGTTTGGGCTGACTCTTGGCATTCCACTAGCTCTAATCGCTGGACGCCTGTTGAATAGCCAGCTTTACGGTGTGAACCCTCACAATCCGGTGATTGTGACTATCGCGACAATTGCTCTTGCTCTCGCAGCGCTCATTGCCGCGTTGGTTCCGGCCTTTAGGGCCAGTTCGATTTCACCTGCCGACGCCGTTCGAGCAGAGTAGGTGCGACAGGGCTTTGGATAGAGGCGTGCCGCAACTTGTGCCAAATCGCCAATCTGAAGGTTCCCTACGTGCCGGCCCACCTTGGCCCGCTTCCAGCATCCATCCTGGAAGGATGATTCTAGAGATGGATGCATGCGCTTACCCAGCCCAATTCTCCCCTTGCATTCACAGGGGAACGATGAGATCTTCCCCATGAAATCCAGGGGAACAAATGGACACCGCCAAACTTGAATTTCTGCGTGGCACCCTGGACGGGACGTCCTTATTCTCAAGGCCCTGGTCACCCGGTTGTGTCTCGCACTCAATATTGAGCGAGATAAGGTGCCAGGAGCCCAGATTATAGGAATACCAGCCATCTCCGACTCCGACTGGGCCGCCGTCCGCTGCGGTTCCGAGTCCGCCCGACTGCGCGAAGTGCCCCGCCTGTCCATTCGAATACGGCACGGGTTGAGTGAAGGTACCGCCGGTGTCAGGGTTTCCGGCGATCGTAGCCGTCTTCAAGGTTCCGTCGGCATTGTGCTGGACGCCGTTGAAGTAGGAGAAGTAGCCGTAGCCGGCAACGCCGACCGCGCCGTGCTCGACATAAAACTCGTGGTTGCCAGGCGCGGGCCGCGTGATCATTTTGAAAGCGCCATAGGTCAATTCGTACGAGTTCTCAAAGTCCGAGTATTGTCCTACCTGGTATTGCTCATCGCCGACTAGTGCGACGATGTCAGGCTTCATTTTCTCAATCTGCTTTGCAGTGGCCGCCTGGGATGCGTACAAATTCTGTTTGGTGTCCCCAACGCAGTTTTCACCCGCCTTCTCACCACTGAGCTCCGTCTCGCCTGGCTGGCAGGCGACGTCGCCAACCACCGCGAGCATAGGCGCTGAACGGCCCGTCCTTGCGTAAGGCCACGGATTGTCGTTGGAGTTTTGATTCTGTGCCATTGCCCCCGCCGCGAATACCAACACCGAAGCTGCCGCTCCCATGAACAGCCGCGCTCGGAACCTCCCGCCGATCGTCGCCATGCGATTCCTCCCGTTTGAGTTTTATGATTTTTAGGAAAGTTGCCAGAAGCCTTTTTATTGCATCTACATATTTCGCGTCTATCTCCAATGTGCGAAAAAGCCGTGAATGCTGGAGAATCTGGTCACCGCAAGCAGCAGAGCGATGTAACGAGTGGCAGCAAACCACTCTATATCCAGCATGTGCCGCTGAACGAGCGCCCAGGCGTGTTCGCAGAATCGAGCATCGCCCGGTTTGCACGCGATGCGGTGGTCAGGCGTAGCGAAACAGCGCCATGAAACCAAAGTCCATGTGCTGCTGGATATGGCAGTGAAACAGCGTAAGGCCCGGCTGGTCGGTGACCAGATCCACCGTGGCGCGTCCAAATGAGGGAACGATAACCGTGTCTTTCTTGATCCCGGCGGTCGGCTTGCCGTTGAGTTCGACGAGTTCGAACAGGTGCCGGTGGATATGCAGGGGGTGAGAATCGTTGCTGCGATTGTGAAACACCAGCCGGCAGCGGCCTCCCTGCCGCAACACGAATTCCCGTTCATACGGATACTCTTTGTCGTTGACCAGCCAGTGATTGATTCCATGGGGTCCGCCAGGCACTTTTTCAAAGACCATGTCGATGGTCTGGTCTGGCGCCGGATGCGGCGAGGCCGTGCCGAAGATTGTGTAGTCCCAGCGCGACTGCGGAGGCCGGGTCCATTGCGCGCGCTGCTGTTGATTGGCGTACTCCACCACGATGCCCATGCCGGATTGCCGCGCGACATCGCGGAGTTCCCCTAAGATCCAGACGCCCGGGCTATTCATCTCCACGATGGCATCAACGCGCTCGCCGGGGGCGATCTCAATGAAATCGACCGCCTGAGGCGCCGGCACAGGATTGCCGTCGAGAGCGATCACCTGAAACTTGTGGCCGGGCAAAGCCACGCGATGAATTTGGGCGGCGCTGGCGTTGAGCAGGTGCATCAGGACGCGCTGACCCGGCTGCACGCGGAGGGGTTCCCCCGCGCCGAGCATTTTGTCGTTCATCGAATAAAGAGGAGCGCTGACTTCGAGTCCGTTCGGACGCAGGTCTGGAGTGGCAGGTTTTTCGGGCATCGGGTCGTTCGGCCCGCCGCCATCTCGTCCTGATCCATCGTAGACAGAAAATATTGCCATTCACGCAGCGCCAGAAAGACCTCCTGGTCGTAGAGTCCAGGGTCATTCGCGGAATCGATCATGAAAAAACCGAACTGGCCGGTGTACGTGCCACGATGCAGATCCCTCATGGCTGCGGTGTGCGAGTGGTACCACCGCGAACCCGCCGGCTCGGCCACGAATTGATAGCGCCGCCTGCCGTGGGGCGGGACCGGGGGGGCGCCTTCTTCCGCCGCCCCATCCATTTCCGACGGGACCAACAGGCCATGCCAATGCACGTACTCCGGAACGTCTGTGTCGTTCACAACGTCGACGGTGACGTGCTGGCCCTCGCCTATCCGTAGGAGGGGACCGGGGACTTTATTGCTGTAGCCGATTGTGCTGACTAAAACCTGCGGGGCCAGCTCGACCATCATGGGCGCGATTTGCAGGGTGAAATCCGCCGCACGCCCCTTCGATTCCAGCGGCGCCATCAGATGCTGCGCCAGCCCCGAAACCTGCTGGAGGCCTGGCGGCCTCCCAAAGGCGGGCTGGAGCTTTCCTGCCCCAGTCGCGATCATGGTGGCCCATCCAAGCCGTACAAAATCCCTTCGCTTCACGCGATCCTCATCCCAGCCGCGAATGCCACCATACAGACGAGTGACTCAATGAGCGTTCTACAGACAGATTCTCAGGATGGTACCAGACTGACGCGTGCACCAACTCGTCAAAAGCCTTCAACGAGATCTCTATCGGACGGCGAAGTTCTCAACGCATTCACTGTGAACACCGGTCTTATCGCGGCCATGGACCTCGGAGATGAGGATGATGCAACTGCTGGTCCGTCTGCCGCATTCGCACATCGATCCTGACTGGTTATGCACGGTAGCTCTATCTGAGGAGGCAATCGAACACGCGGAATTAGTCTTGCGAGCCAATCGAAATGGAGCAGTTTTCGCGGCTACGTTTCGCGACTGGTGTGAACGGAATCAGCGCATTCCGCGAATCCATGCGGACTCCGCGATGGCCGTCTTGAGCAATCTCAATCACATTCATCAACAAGCACACGAGATTGCAGGTCAAATTGTCTTCTGACTCGGGGGACACTGTCAGGATCTGCAGCCTGCATCACAGAATATAGGGGAGTGGGATCATTTGGCATTTTTTGCCGGAGACAAGAGAGCAAGTGCATTTCTATCGCAGGCGACCCGCATTCGTGACTCGCGGAGGTGATGCGAGTCTTGATGCCAGGTGGCTGCCGCCAGGTATCCATGTTGACGGTTTTTACGTCCAGGTGGACGGGATTACCCGTGACTGACGGGGAGAAGATCGCGGACGCACTCCGCACCGGCCCCGCGTTCATTACAAAGGACGCGACCCTACTCGATTGGCCATCGTCACCCGGAGGTGAATACAGACTCCTTCGCAAAGGATCGAACGAATGGACCTGTCTTCCGGCTATCCCTGGATATTCGCACGATGAGCCTTCATGCTTCGACCCGGTATTCCTGCGTTGGATGCAGGACAGCCTTGCCGGCCGAACGCCGAGGATTGATCGCATCGGCATCTCGTATATGTATCTCGGTGCCTGGCAATCGGCGAAAGGCTCGGGCCATGAGTCCCACGTAGGCCCGCACCTGATGATTGTAAGTCCCCATCAAGACGACTTTCAGGGATTGAATCCTGACCCGTCGAACGGCATGCCCTACGTGGCGCACTTGCCCAATTGCACTGACCTGTGCCTGGTGATGCCCATCCGGCACTGGGATGAATGACGTGCGGGATACGAGATCTCGAGAACTCTTCCTTCAACGGAAGAACGACAAAACAGGAATATGAGGACACACGATATGTGCAATTTCGGAATAATTGCAAGACGCAACGTATTGAAGGCGGCTGCAGCCTTTGGCGGGTTATCAACGTTAGGTGCAATCGCACCCACAGTTTCAGGAGCAGCTCAGGAAAGTGAGACTTCCACTGCCGCACCGCCGACGGTAAAACTTGAAGACGATCCAGCCACTCCACATATCAAGGTCACAGTCGAGCGCCGTGGGCAGATTGTTCTCATCGGAATCAACCGTCCTTACATTCAGAATCGTATTGACCCTGAGACCTACGAAAAACTGGCCGGCCTCCAAAGCCGGATGAAGCGGGTTCGATGCCGGCCACCCTCGCCAGTTTTGTGGCAGCGAAGGCGAAGTGAACAGCCTGCGTCTCATAAGCGCAGAGTAGATGGTTTGAGTCCATCCGCTGCCACCATATCGTGCGTACGTGTAGCTGCTAGCCGGCATGTAGCAGTCTCCTTATAAGAGACCGACTCCGGGTTCGACTCCCGGCACGTACACCACGGGTCGCAAGCTTAAATGGTGAAGCAGAGGATTCTTAATTCTCAGAACAGAGTTCGATTCCCTGACATAACGCCCTTTTAAGGCGTTTGGACACAGTTCGATTCTCTGGCGGTCCACTATGTCATCCCATCGACGAAGACCTATCGATGGGAGCCCTGACCAAAATGGATTGAGCGCAAGGTTCCGAACCTTGAGCCCGTGAGTTCGAGTCTCACCACTCGCTCCATGCGGACGTAGATCAGTGGCCAGATCGTCTGCCCTACAAGCAGGTCGTCGCAGGTTCGAGTCCTGCCGTCCGCACCAAGGTCAAGGCCGAAATAGCTCAGCTGGAAGAGTGCCTGCTTGGTACGCAGGAGGTCAGGGGTTCGATTCTGCTCTCCGCAACCAATTTTGCGCGCACTCCGATCGAACAGAAATCAACTCGATCGTGTGTCCGGGACAGAAGACAATCACGCGACCTTTAGGACAATCTTTCCGATGTGCAAGCTCGACTCCATGCGCTCGTGCGCTCTTGCAACGTCCCCCATCGAGAACACCTGATCTACTATGGGCCGGATCTTTCCTTCCCGGACCAATGGCCAGAGATGCTCCTCGACGCCGTCACGCAGGCGCCGTTTTTCCCCCACTGACCGCGGGCGCAGCGTCGATCCTGTGATCATCAGCCGCTTCGCTATCACCGTCCGAAGATCGAGGCTTACTTCGTTTCCACTCATTGTGGCGATATGCACGAGCCGTCCGTCTTTGGCCAGCAGTTTCAGATGCTTTGCAAAGTAGTCACCGCCAACCATGTCCAGGATGACGTCCACACCTTTGGCCCCGGACCACTCTAGGGCGTCGGCGACCCAGTCTTCCTCTTTGTAATTCAGAGCACGTTGGCAGCCCAGTTCCAGAAGAAACCGACACTTCTTCGCCGAACCCGCCGTAGCGGCCACAGATGCTCCAAACGCGCCGGCAGCCTGGATTGCAAACGTCCCGATGCCGCTTGTGCCGCCCTGCATCAGGAAGCGGTCGCCGGGAAAAACCCGCCGGGGATCAAAGAGGTTTGCCCAGACGGTATAGGCGGCTTCCGGCAGTGACGCGGCTTCTTCAAGAGTCATGCCCTCCGCAATAGGCAGACAGCACGCGCTGTGCGCCGCGCAATACTCGGCATACCCGCCACCCGGCACGAGTGCGCAAACCTTGTCGCCGGCCCTCCAGCGCGCGTCAGCTCCAGGTCCCCGCACCACAATCTCGCCCGCGATTTCCATTCCCAGAATCTCGGAAGCACCGGCAGGCGGAGGGTAGTGCCCCTGACGCTGCAAAAGATCCGCCCGGTTGACCCCAGCAGCAGCCACTCGGATCAACACTTCTCCCTCGCCGGGTTGAGGTTTCTCTACTTCCTGAATCGTCAGAACGTCCGTCCCGCCAAATCCCATCAATGATACGACTCGCATCTATTCAGCATAGCCTTATGAGAGAAGAAGAGTTCCATGATGTCGGACGGGCGCCTGCATCAAAATTTCCCAGACGTGTCTGGGCAATCAGGCGGATGATGTCCGTTCCCGACACCTGCCCGTTACGATCAATGGCTAGATCCAGTCCACTAGCGGTTCAACCTCATATTTCGTATTGCCTCCCAATATTGCGAAAGGAACTCATGAGCGGCAAGCCGCATCTCGTATCCTCGAGTGGCCGAAAAAAACAATCGATACGCGCGCTGCGGGACCAGACGCTCTCAAGATTTCATGGCGCTGATCGCATCTACAACGAACTTTGGATTCGCGGCACTGGAAACCGCGAGATAACTCCAGCTGTGTCCAGTTCCGTCGTGAGGGAGCGCTTCGGCAGTCGCCCACTGGCTCATTGATGCTCGCAGATACGCCACGTGAATTTGAAGCAAGAACTGGGATGTGATGAGACCCGAGTTCGATGATCATAGATCCATGTGTACGACCAGGGGCTTTGATGATAAGCCTGCGGAGTGGACCGGAACGGTCCTAAAACAGAGGTGAACATGAGCAGCGGATACGAGAGTGAAGCAATTTCCATGGGGGAGATTGATTTGCTCCAACCAGATGCAGCCAACATCGATTCACGCATTGCATCGCTCGATTGGCATGCCATTGCCAACGACCTCAACGAATCGGGCAACGCCTTGCTGAAAGGAGTTCTTACATCAGGCGAATGCGAGGCTCTCGCGAGCTTGTATGCGAACGGCGAGCATTTTCGCAGTCGCGTTTTGATGGCGCGGCACGGTTTCGGACGCGGAGAATACCAGTACTTCCGATACCCATTGCCGAACCTTCTTCAGCAATTGCGCATGTCGCTGTACGAGAGGTTGGCGCCGATCGCCAACCAGTGGAATCACGCGATGGGAATCGAGTCTCGCTACCCGGACACGCACGCGGGCTTCATCCAGCGTTGCCACAAGGCAGAACAGGTGCGTCCAACGCCGCTGCTTCTTCGGTACGGCCCAGGGGACTACAACTGCCTGCATCAGGACCTCTATGGCGAGCACGTCTTTCCGATTCAGGTTGCATTCCTCCTCTCTGAACCTGAAAGGGACTTCACGGGCGGTGAGTTTGTGCTGACCGAACAGCGCCCCAGGATGCAATCCCGGCCGGCGGTGGTGCCCTTACGCCAGGGAGACGCCGTTGCCTTTGCTGTTCATCATCGTCCGGTGCAAGGCACCCGCGGCTTTTACCGAGTCAATATGCGGCATGGCGTCAGCCGGCTGCGTTCAGGACGACGTTACACAGCCGGCATCATCTTTCACGATGCAAAATAGATGGCATGGGCACGCCTCTCTTCGATAACGAAACGCCTCCCGCGCTGCCGAAAGATGTTCTCGACGCCGGAACTGCGGTTCTCGCCGGATTCGTGCTTGATCGAGAAGAAGAATTGCTCGTCTCGCTCAAGCTGGTTGTGGGACAGTCCCCTTTCCGGAATATGATCACGCCGGGCGGGTTCCGCATGTCTGTCGCCATGTCAAACTGTGGCCCACTCGGTTGGGTCACAGATAGAACCGGATACCGATATAGCGGGATCGACCCCGAGACGAACAGCTCCTGGCCCGAGATGCCACCAGCGTTCCGGAGACTCGCCGAGTCTGCGGCGAACGAAGCAGGATTTCCGAATTTTGTTCCAGATGCATGTCACATCAATCGTGACGAGCCGGGAACCAAGCTGTCGCTTCACCAGGGTAAAGACGAACACGATCTTACTCAGCCCATTGTTTCTGTCTCGCTTGGCTTGCCTGCCACTTTCCTGTTTGGTGGATTGGAGCGCCGAGACAAGGTGGTCCGCATCCCCCTTGTGCATGGCGACGTGGTGGTTTGGGGCGGACCTGCCTGGCTGCGCTATCACGGCGTCGGACCATGGGGAGAGGGTGAGCATCCTCGGCTTGGCCGGGTTCGGAACAACTTGACATTTCGGAAAGCCGGATAGCCTTGAATGGTTTGTTCAGCTTCCAAGATTTCTTCGGGAGATTGGTCAATCGTGAACGATGCAGTGAAGACCTGTTCTTGCATGATTTGATTTTGCTCCTTCATCCTCATCGGCGAATTGTAACCGCCACGCTCTCGGGCACCGATGCAACGGAAATGCCCCGCTCCGAATACGATTTGCGTTAAACAGCTAACCACGGACACGATTTGAACTTGCATGAAGCTTTGGCGAGGAACCGGTCCAACAGATACGGACGGAGCCTTGGCGTCGACCTGTTATAAGGTAGTCCTGCCTTCACGATTCTAAGAAGGGAAGGAGCTGTTCCCATGGCGCGCCAGAACCATTCCGGAATCGTACGACCGATTCAAGTATTACTCTCTGCTTTTCTCTTGATTCTCTGCGATCCTGCGAAGGTCTGCGCGGCTCCGTCTAGGGCCGGTAGCGTGGCATACGAGCTGCGCTATGCTGGTGCGGATGATCCTCGCGTAAGCCTCCGCATCACTGTGGAGAGCCCGCTTCCTGCTCCGGCCGCTCTGGTAATTCCCAGGTCGTACCCAGGGGGATACTCGTTTGTTCGTTACGATGACTTTGTCGAGGACGTTAATGCTTCTTCTCCGGACGGCAAATCCCTCGAATGCAAGAAAGACGCCGACGGACCACGCTGGGCAATCGGCCAAGAGGGTGAAAGGATTTCGCGGATCGAATACCGGGTGAATGTCGGACGAATGGAGGATCGGATTCGCGATTCTGTGGATTCTTCCAAGATTCGCAAGAACTACGTCGGGCTTCTCGGTTATTCAGTGTTCGGCTATATCGATGGTCTGGAACAAGCCCCTGTCAGCTTGCAAGTGGATGGACCTGGAGATTGGCCCGTCCTGAGCACTCTCGATGCACGCGCCACAGTTCTGAAAGGTACAGCGAAGGCGCAAGCCGCCAATTACAACATTCTTGCCGATTCTCAGATCGTCATGGGGCCGGGCGTGCAGTTCCGGAGACTGCCCGGCAAGATCGACCTGCTGGTGGCAGTGTTTTCAGAAGGAGATGAGGATGTGGATGCCGAAAGCAAGCTGGCGCGTGTGGCCCTTGACCGCGTTCAGGAGTACTTCGGCGACACGCCATTTCCAGCCTATGCTGTGCTGCTCGAATTGCTTCGGCCGCGCGAAGGCCACGACTATGACTTCAGCCAGGAACACGATACCAGCGGCACGTTCAGCCTTTCCGTCGACCGGGCAACAAATGCACACTCGGCGGACTCTCACGATTATTCTGCGCTCTTAAATTATGCGCACCACATGGCGCACTCTTGGGTGCCGAAACGTGTCTGGGGCGTCGGCTATCGTCCGTTCAACTGGGAACTGCCTCCGGTCATTGAAACCATCTGGTTTAACGAGGGCTTTGGCCGATATGCGGGGATGCAGGCGCTAGCCGCGGGACTGCCGGACGAAGAGCGAAAGGCTCGGCGGGAACGCGAGATGATGCGGACGCGGGGCTTCCTGGACGCTGCCCCGCCTTTCATCGAGCGAATGCCGCTGACCCTGCTCTCGCAGGAAGCTTCGTTTCTCTACGCCAGCGATTTCCGCACCGGCAAGAATATATTCGGGCGCGGCTTCCTCATGGCGGCGGAAATCGACGACCGCATTCAGGCACAAACAGGAGGTAGAAAGAGTCTGCGAGATGGGTTTCGCGCCTTGCTGGCCTGGAGCGCCAAAAATCAGCGCGCGCTCCAAGTGGAAGAAATGACGCGGATCATCTCCGAGTCTACGGGTGTCGACGTCCACGACATCGTGGCGCGCTGGATGGAAGCGCCGTTACGATAGACCGCACTCGAGCAATCGTTTGGCTGGGCGGCGCCAACACACCGTTGATCAGCCACCGTATTTACTGGGCCAACGCTCCGGCGACGATCCCTTTATCAAGACTGAAGGTGGAACCAACCGCGCCCACGACGGCAGTCCGGCGCGTTAGCCCCGCTCGCTGTCGCAGCCGATACACCGCTTCGATGCCAGTGCAATGCGCGCCCAGCAGGTTGGCGACTTTAAATTGCTTGAACTCGTCACCGGTCCAGTCCAATTGCTCGTCGCTTGCCGGGAACAAATGCAAACCGCCGATAACCGCGTCCACCCCGCGCCCCGGAAATTTCGTGGCCGCATAGGTCAGGATGTTGACAATTCCGGCATGCCCGCACCCCGTGAGCACCACCAGGCCTTGCGTGGTATCAAGCACCAGCGACTGGTCTTCGGGTACCGTGTCCTCGACCAGGCCATCCGGAGTTTGCACCTTTCCGCTCACACTCCAATTACGCTCCGGGTATTTCCGCGGAACAGGCCCGGTGAGCCACACGCCGGGGAAGATGTCCGCGCCATCGGAGTGCTCGATGAATCGCCCACCTGTGGCTTCGTACGCTTTTCGAATCGCTATCATCGGGTTGCTTTCGCCCTGGGCCGATGGCCGACTGTAGAAGATTCCCTTGGCGACGTGCGCCACGGACAAGGCGGCGGGGTTCTTTTTCATCATCTCGCGGCGCAAGGTGAGCAAGCCGGTCACGTGGTCGTCGTGGTTGTGTGTGAGGACCACTTCCTGCACGTCGGAGAGATCAACTTTCAGATCGTGGGCATTTTGTAACACCGTCTCGGGATGCGCTCCGGTGTCCACGAGAATCCGATGACCATCGGCCTCGACTAACGCGGAAAAACCCCACTCGCCAAAGCCCGTCGGTTCTGCTACCAGCATGGTGGAAAGCAGTGTCACTTTGAGCGCATGAATCTGTGTTCCAGAAGTACTCGATGCTTGGACGGAAGTTCCGATCCATCGGCCTCGCGAGACAGTCGCAGGATTACAACAGAGTAGGAAAGCGTTCATGACGACGACTCGACATAGACCGCGTTTCATGTCTGACCTCGCCCACTGTCTCAGCCTGACCAGCCCACCAATGACAGGCTACCAAACCGACGGCTCGCCAACCCGTGAGGACGATCAAGTCGAAGCCCACACGCCCGAAGGATGGAGCACCGTGGATCGCCCGCAGTCGGCGGATATGGCGACTCTGGGGCAGCACGGAGTCGGCGCGTTCAGGCTTTTTGGCGATCCCGATGGCGGAGATCCCCCCCCTCTCCTCCATAAGTAATTTATAATCAATAAAATATAGAAGATTTAACTAAGACTTTTTACTAGCCTCTGCCATTGCCAACTTCTCAGTTTTTTGAACTGGAGAAGATTCTGTGGCGACCAGATGGCGACATTGAACATTGCAAACGAAACTGAACCAGCGGACGCTGGAGCAGGGTGGTCTGGGATTTCTACCCATTCGTCAGGTTGGCATCAATGCTATAGCGACCGGGACCCCCGAAGATAAGCGCAGTGAATGAGACAAGATATCGCGCAATGAGTTCGCCGTGGGCGGCGCCTGGAACCTTGCCCAAAAAGGCGAAGTGATGGACGAATGCCCACGCAATGAAAATATTGAAAAGACAATAGAAAGAAAGCCAGCGTGTTCCAACTCCGAGGACGTTCAGGAGTGAGCAGACGCCATCGCTCAGCATGGCAAGCACCCAACTGGTGTTCTGCCCGATGTGCAGCGGATCCGGAAAATGAGGGTTGATAAGTGTCAACTGAGAGACTTTCTCCCAGCCTTGCCGCAAAAATAAGACAAGTCCCGCGCCAACGCGCAAGACAAGTAATCCGGGGTCAGAATTCGAGGGCACGAATTTCACGTTCAGAATGCGACCCATCACACGTTTTCTCCTTAAGTGGTGACTTCTGACCTTGCTAGCAGCGGCACGACCTACAAACGGGGACTGGCATTCGCCTGACAGGCGCCGCCGGACGCATGCAATACTGCGTTTTCAGCGCCAACCGAGCGCCGGAGCGACGGTCGTGAGAATTCCTTCGATGACATGCGCGTTATATGCAACGCCTAATTGGTTCGGAACCGTAAGCAAGAGAGTATCTGCCTCGGCGATCGCCTCGTCTTTTCTAAGCTCTTCAATCAGAACATCCGGCTCAGCAGCGTAGCTGCGGCCAAAGATCGCCCGCGTGCTTTCGTCAAGGTAACCGATTGAGTCCTCGTCGTGAGAACCTCTTCCAAAATAGGCACGATCGCGGTCGTCGAGCAACGCGAAAATACTGCGGCTAACCGAAATGCGTGGAGTGCGCGTGTGACCAGCCTCCTTCCAGGCCGCGCGGTAGGCGCGAATCTGTGCAGATTGTTGGATATGGAGCGGCTCGCCGGTCTCGTCGAATTTGAGGGTTGAGGTTTGCAGATTCATTCCCAGCTTCCCGGCCCATGCAGCTGTCGCATTGGAAGCAGATCCCCACCAGATCCGATCACGCAATCCTTCGGAGTGCGGTTCAAGGCGCAGAAGCCCTGGCGGATTCGGAAACATTGGACGCGGGTTGGGCCGCGCGAAGCCCTTCCCCCGCAGCAACTCGAGAAATTCTTCGGCATGTCGCCGTCCCATTTCCGCATCGTCTTCGCCTTCACGCGGGCGGTAGCCAAAATAGCGCCAACCATCGATGACCTGCTCAGGAGAACCGCGGCTGATACCCAACTGCAGACGCCCGCCGGCGATGAGATCCGCAGCGCCAGCTTCCTCCGCCATGTAGTGAGGATTCTCATACCGCATGTCGATGACGGCGGTGCCAATTTCAATGTTCCGCGTTTTAGCGCCAACCGCTGCGAGCAATGGAAACGGTGATGCCAGTTGCTGCGCGAAGTGGTGAACACGGAAGTAGGCTGCGTCCATTCCCAGGCGCTCAGCCTCTACGGCAAGGTCAATGGACTGCAGGAGCGCATCAGCCGCCGACTGCGTTCGTGACTGCGATGAAGGTGTCCAATGTCCAAAGGAGAGGAAACCAATTTTCTTCATGTGATCCAAGTCTGCCATGCCGGTTTAGAGCTGCAGCCATTTCCAGGTAGACCTCGCACCCTTACGGCTTTGCCCTTGCCGATACGAAGCCAATTATTCCTGCACCGCAGGCTTTGGGGCTAGAACGTCTTTGAAACTGGCGCGATATTGCAGGAAGACCAGAACCCACAGAACAGAGGCTACCAGTGCCGGAGCAATGCTCGCCGGCGCAAGCGTCAGATGAAACGCGAGGATGTTATAGAGCTCAGCCGCAAGCACCGTAAGCGCTAGCGGTACAAAGAAGCCCGAGAGCAAAAGCAGCCCGCCAATCAGCTGCACCGCGAAGAAGAACACGGCAAAATGAGACGCACTGATAGCGACGAAAAATTGGATCGCAAGCGGGTTCGGCGGCGGCGGCTGATGGATGAAGTTGAGAAAACCGTTCAGGCCGAAGACTGTAAAGATCAGCCCCAGCAGATAGCGCGCAATGATAGAGACTGTTTTCATGTTCGTCTCCATCCATTAGATTGCTTGCGCGTGCGATTGCACGACTTGAAGGTGCGGGGCGAGAAACGCAAACAGCGGGCTGGAGTCGATGTGGAGTAGCGTGGACATTGCGAGAGCCTCCGATGCAACAATTGATGTTTACTCAACAGATGTCGATTCATAAATCGACAAGTGTCGCGTAAGCATCTATTGACGAAGGAGCGTAATCTGGAGATCGGAATGGTTGAGGCGCTTCAATCCGGATTCACCGCAGAGGCAACCGATCCCCGCATCCTCCGCAGCCGTCAGATGTTGATGGAGGCACTAGTCAAATTATTGAATCGTAAGGAGTTCGACAACATTTCCGTGCAGGAGATTGCGGATGAAGCTACCCTGAACCGGGCGACCTTTTATCTTCATTACGCCGACAAGAACGCCCTCCTCCAGGCCATGACAGCCGCCCGCTTCCGCGCCCTGATAGACCGTCGCGGGCTATCCTTCACAAATTGCGATGGAGCTTTGCGAGCGATTGCTCTCGGCGTCTGTGATTATCTGGCCGAGACCACGGGCTGCCCCAGCCAATTGACGAAGATGCCTCTCGAAGCCTCAATTATTCCGGTGGTCGAGGGTATGTTTCTGGAAGGCGCTGCGCATCATTCGGCGCAACCGGGTGTCGATCCCGCGCTGTTGGGAACCACGGCCGCATGGGCCGTCTTCGGGGCCGCGCGCCGCTGGTTGCAAACGCCGGATCGCATTCCCGCCGAGCAGATGGCTGCAAAGATTGAAGCGATGGTGAAGCCGATCTTCCTGACAACTTCCATATAGCTTCGCTCGGCTGGGTCGAGAGCACCTGAAGATAGGCCTGTTCGAATCGTCGCCCTCACCGCGCGCGACGAGGATCTCATTATTCCAGTCTTTCGAAAGCACGCCGCGCAGATGAAAAGGGTATTCCATGAATTGAGCCAGGAGGAACTTCGTGGCCTCGAAGCGGCGCTTAAGAAAATCGGGAAACGCGCTGCGGAGCTTACGCGGCAAACTTGAACGGCTCCATTTGGTTCTCATTCCAGGCACTCGCCTATTGAAGCTTCCTCTTGTCGCCAGCCCCGTATCTCAGTTCGGTTTGACTCGAACCCGCGACCTCTGCCGTGACAGCCGGGTGGCTCCGAGGGCCGAATCGCTCGAAGGGTGCTCGCAGCCAAGTGGCACTGCTGCTTCGATCGGGGTTGCTCAATGCAGCAACCTGAGCCGATCAGCCCACCGGGAAAAGCTCGATCCCGTGCGCTTTTCCGAGATTGCCCGAATACTTCTTGTCCGTTCCATTGTTCCAATGCTCAAATACCCCGAGGCTGCGGCATCGTATGCCATCGCGTTCTGGATCGTAGAACGTCTTCGAAGGAGGATCGTTTGCCAGAGCCGCTTCGCGCAGGTAGTTGTCCGCATTCGCGATATCCACGAGATCGGGCCATTCCGAAGTCAGAAAATCGAAGCCCACTGAATCGACCGCCACGCCGTCAAGCGACATGAAGATGCTGCTCGGCCAGGCGTCGTTGAACGGCGTCATCTTCCACTTGTGACTAGGCGGAGGATCTGCATTCTCGTTTCCATATAGCCCGTCGATCAGAAATAGCATGGTTTTCTGGCCCAGATCCTTATGACCCAAAAAATCTACGATTGCGGCGTAACTAGGCGAACCGTCTCCGTTGTGAGGGAAGCCGTCGTGCGCGTTCTTGTGCCAGTCGGTATGGATGCTCGTCGCACCAAACAGATTCTTTGCACAAAGCGACACTCCTGAACTCACATGCCCTTTCAGCAACGCCGCATCGATGAGGTAGGCAGCCTGGACAACCGTGTTATCAAGCCCCGTAGCGTTGCGGCTCGGAACGGAGTAAGGGATCGCGTTGGTTTTGAACTCGGCCTTCATGCGCCCGTCGCCACCGATATGGTCCACGAACACGACGCCGGGAAATTCGTGGTGAATCTTATCGTAGAGATTGCCGGGAATGAACCGGCTGGAATCGAAGACGGTGATCGACGATTGCGGTACTTTTCCCGGACCGGTCAACTGCCGGACGAGCGAAAGGATCAAATGGGGCGACGAGTTGAGACGGTCAATCGTGCCATGGTCCGTTGTGTTATTCAGGTTCGCCTTAATGGCGATCTTCTCGCCGGCCTTGTATCCAGCCTTGCCACGACCATGAGTGCGATTGAAATGTTGAAACATCGCGCTCCATGCCTGGGCATCGCTCTTTTGATTTGTAAGACCGCGGATGGAGCCGGAGACCATGCGATCAATCACAGCCTGGTTGTTGTTGGCATCCGTCCACCAGGAACCTGTCCCATCCCACGTCACTGCCGCCGGATCGTGTGCCCAGGTGACCCGGCCGGGAACAACGCCGCGTGGAACACCTAGTGGGGAAAGCGGCTCGAACAAGGAAGAACCCATGCTGCTGGCAGCTGCAATAGAGAAGGCAAATTGTCGGCGCGTCATTTCCATTTTTGTTACTCCTCCGCATACCAAAGCGAATCCCTAAAAGCTCGGTTTCCTGCGAGCCGGAATCTGGTTCCGGCCGTGAGCACCAGTTTCGCCGTGGGTTTTCGGCACCTGAGTTGCAGAGTGCGGCAACATGGCGTGTCGGGCAAATTGTAGCAGCGGAGATCCGGTCGGTCAGAAATGCGTTGTGCCTTAATAGGCGTCTTGGTGCTAGTAATTTTGTGGACCAGCAGGTTTGGAAGACAGAACTCTTGGTTCTGTCCTTACTCCCATCCTCCTCCCCGTGCTTCGTACAGTTGCACAAGAGACTGCAGATTGCCTCCCACCGCGTGAACCCGATCGATAAGTGCAAGATATTCGGCATCGCTGATTGAGAAGTAGACCTTGATCGGGTCGAGTTGCGAAGCAGAGGTGAGCACCGATTGCGGGCTGACCAGGTTGCCTACCTGCATCGAGGCCTGACCTGCTACACCACTCACGAGAGATCGGACCTCTGTAAAACCCAGGTTCAGTTTGGCCGTAGTGAGGGCGGCTTCTGCCGCACTCACGGCTGCTTCCGCAGTCGCAACTGCTGCATCCGCCTGCTCCCCTTGTTGCATTTCGTTGTCCAGCTGGCTCTGTGCTATTGCCCTTGCCTGTGCAAGCGGGGTGTCGCGTTTCAGATTGATTTGGGCGAGATTCCGCTGCGTCTTTGCTTGAGCAAGTTGGCTTTTTACCTGTTTCACCTGCGCCTCTGCCTGGTCTAAGGCCGCCTGAAACGGGCGCGGGTCAATTTGGAACAGAATCTGATCTTTACCCACTGGAGAACCTTCGCGGTAGCGTTGTTGCACAAGGTAGCCGCTCACCTGCGGTTGGATCTGCGCGTTAACAAAGCCATCGAGCGTGCCAACCCAATCCCCAACGAGAGGCACGTTCTCCTGACGAACTCTCACTGCGTCTACGGGAACGGCAGTCGATGACGCTGCCACCGCGTTTCGCTCTTTGCTATAGCAGGCTGTAATCGACAGAGCAAATGCTGCCAGCAGAGTCACACCCGTCACGGACAGGGAGTATGGCACGCGTGTTGTGGTTCTCGACCATGTTCAATTTGAGGACCTTCATATGCCTGCCTCTCGGAAAACTTGAGATTGTTGCGAAATCAGAAATCTAGATGGTGCCGACAGCAGAAGAAGGTACACGGAACCTGGCGATTGGAAGTTCGTGCATCCTTGCCTATGGCATTTCCTTGTTCAACACAGCCCTCAAAGTTTCCACTCAAAGACCGAGAACAGGGTGATAGTAGCGATTGCGAGCGGTCGAAGAAACTACATGATCCTCTAGGTCATCGGTTTTACGCGATGTCAACGAGCGTGAATGCCTCTTTTGATCCGGGGTAGGTTCCAAGCGGAGTTAAAAGAAGACCGCCCTCCGATGGCAAATCGATCGAACCTCTAGGAATATGTAGTTTTATTGTGCCGGCGGTAGCGATAGCATCGCCCTGTACTTGCGTAAATCCACTGAGATCGAGGGGGCTAGATGAGACACGATACCAACGAAGTCTGCGGCCTGAATCCGTCACTCAATCGAGACGGCGCTTCGACGAAGTGTGTTGCGTTATCAGCGTGGCTCAGCAACACGCCGACTGCGCCCTTGGGCGAGGCCAGCTCAGTCAAAGTCGACCGTGAGCCTGATACCGACTCGATCGCCTCCGATGATCAGTTGCTTGTGAGGGCACAATCTGGTGACCAGCAGGCGTACGTGGAACTTTGTCGCCGACATTCACCGATGGTGAAGAAAAGAATTCTCTCAATCGTTAGAAACCAAGAAGATGCAGAAGACGCGCTTCAGGATACCCTTCTGAGAGCCTACAGGCACATGGACGCATTTCGCCGCAACTGCAAATTCTCTACATGGCTCACGAGTATCGGGACGAACACTGCACTGATGATCCTGCGCAAGAGGAAGACGCGCAAGGAAGGAAACACCGATGTCTTGATCGAAGGAAGCGGGGCATGGGAAGCGCCAGAGTTTGTGGACCTTTCGTTAAATCCAGAAAGACTCCATTCAAGACGTCAAATCATCCTTGTGATGAGGCAAGAGATCGAGAAGCTGCGACCGACCCTTCGTTCGATGATTGAGCAGCACTACGGAACTGAGTGTTCGCTGGAGGAATCGGCGAGGGCACTCGACATCTCTGTGGGCGCTGCGAAGTCCCGTCTAATGCGAGGGCGCAAGACACTTCGATCGCACTTAAAAAGACACGGCGTCTCAGACTCACGAATCTAGTCGTTCTTCAACGCACACCATGAACAGCGCGCGAGGTATTCATAGGATGCAGGACAATCCCACGCTTAATCGAGAACACATCGACCGGATTCGATCACTGGCGCAACTGCGTTCCGTGCGTAGTGGAGAGGTTCTTTATGAGCCATCTTGTCCTGATGTTCCTCTCTTTGTTGTCTTGGATGGAACCGTCTCGATCAGCAGGGCCGGTGAGGACGAGAAGGTCCTGGCAATCCGCGAGTCAGGACAGTTCACAGGAGAAATGTCTCTAATCTCCGGCAATCGACCGCTCGTCACAGCGCGGGTAACTCAAGACGGTGCCGTCCTTGAGCTTACGCGGGAAAAAGTTCTCTCACTGATGGCCAAGGATACAGAGGTTGGCGACATACTTATGGGGGCATTCGTCGCACGTCGCCTGTTGGCGATTGAGCTTGGAGAGGGCAACGTCGTCCTGTTCGGCACCAAGAGTTCTGGACGTACCCTTGCGCTCAGAGAATTTCTTACCAGAAATGGGCATCCGTTCACATATATCGATATTGACACGGACTCCTGTGCCAGCGAGTTGATGGAAAAGCTTGCCGTTCGTAATGGCGAAATTCCGGTTGTCTATTGCAACAGGCGATATGTGCTGAGAAATCCGTCCATTGCCGAGCTAGCGGCGTGTCTTGATCTCAACATCAATGTCGACAAAGGTGTGCGCGACGTTTTGGTGATTGGAGCCGGACCAGGAGGACTTGCCGCGGCGGTGTACGCGGCCTCGGAAGGCCTCAAGACGCTGGTGATCGAAAAGTCTGCGCCTGGGGGCCAGGCAGGATCGAGTTCGAAGATCGAGAACTATCTGGGTTTTCCGACGGGGCTTTCAGGACAGGAACTTGCAAATCGATCGATCGCTCAAGCCCAGAAGTTTGGCGCGCAGTTGATGGTCGCCCAATCGGTCGTGCATATCGATTGCAGCCGACAGCCATACAGGATTGTTTTGGAATCTGGCTTGAAGTTCAATGCGCGTAGCGTAGTGATCGCGACAGGTGCTCAATACGCGCGACTGCCGGTTGAGGAAGCAGATGCTTTCGCGGGTAGAGGAATTTATTACAACGCGACACATATGGAGGCACAGCTCTGTGATTCGGAAGAGGTAGCTGTGGTTGGCGGGGGAAACTCCGCAGGACAAGCCGCCGTTTTCCTTGCCCAGACATCGTCCAAGGTACATCTTCTCGTGCGTTCGAACCAGCTTTCAGAATCAATGTCGCAGTACCTGATTGCGAGGATCGATGCCCACCCCAAAATAGAAATTCACTATCAGACGGAGATTGTCGGTATGACCGGGGCGGCGCATCTGGAAAGCATCGACTGGAAGGACGACGCATTAGAACTTAGGGTCACCAAGCGAATTCGCCACGTGTTTGTGATGGCAGGCGCTGCTCCGCGCACAGAGTGGCTTGAAGATTCCTTCGTCCTCGACAAAAAGGGTTTTATAGTCACCGGTCCCGACCTTGTTGGGTATGACGATTTTCAATGGCCGTTGAATCGTTCCCCACTCCTTCTTGAGACCAGCGTTCCCGGGATATTTGCAGTAGGTGATACGCGGGCCGGCAGCATTAAACGGGTTGCGTCAGCCGTCGGCGAGGGCGCAATGGCGGTTCACCTCGTTCATCGATTCCTGGCCGAGGGCACGATCCCGCGCAACGGAGCCGTGAAATGACCGTCCGGTGTGTTGTTCGGGATATTGCGCCGGATCGGGGCACACGTTCCTTGTTTCCACCAGGCAAAAGCGAGAGATCCCTCGTCAATGCCATTTCCAACGATTTCGACCTTCAGAAAGATCTGAGGTTCGACTAATTGATTGCATTGTCACCTCGCTCTGACAAACCAGTCCTCTTCAAAGGAGAAACACAGTGAAAACGATCACAACACACTACATCGATGGGGCATTCGTTGAACCCCACGGGCGCCAGGTCATGGACATCATCCGTCCGACTGACGCTGAGCTGATCGGCCGCGTTACCCTGGGCGACGAGGAAGATACCCGGCGCGCCATCGCTGCGGCCAAGCGCGCATTTGCGACGTACAGCCAATCAACAATTGAAGAGCGAGCAGCGATTCTGCGTCGCCTTTATGAGGCCGCCTCTGCGCGAGCTGATGATCTAACGGCTGCAATGGTTGAGGAATATGGTGGAGTCGTACAGTTTGCCGGACTGATCGTACAGTCCGGCATCAACGCGTTCCAGGCAGCCGTAGCGGCGCTTCAGGAAATCCCATGGAAACGCGGTTGGAACAAAACGACTGTGACCATGGAACCTGTTGGGGTGGCTGGTCTGATTACCGCGTGGAACGCAAATGCGCTGTTCATTTGCCTCAAACTGGCCTCAGCCGTCGCCGCCGGTTGCACAGTCGTTCTCAAGCCCAGTGAGTTGAGTTCCATACAGACGTGGGTCATGGTCGAGGCCCTGCACGAGGCTGGACTGCCAGCGGGCGTGTTCAATGTCGTTACTGGCCTTGGCACTGTCGTCGGCGCGGAACTCGTCAGAAATCCCGACGTGGCTAAGATTTCATTCACAGGTTCTGTTGCAGTTGGCGAGCAGATTATGCGTGACGGCGCCGCGACTTTGAAGCGCGTGACCCTTGAGCTTGGTGGAAAGTCTCCCACGATTCTTCTTGATGATGCCTTACTGGAGCAGGCCATTCCTTCAGCACTGATTATGGCCTTTTTGAACAGTGGCCAGGCGTGCGCCGCCGGTACACGTCTCCTCGTTCCAAAGAGCCGGCTCGAAGAGGTAAAGGCGGCTATCTCCGTTGCGATGCGCTCCATTACGGTTGGTGATCCGGCAGACCCCAGCATCACCGTTGGACCGATGGTTTCGGATAAGCAATATGACCGGGTGGAAGGCTACATTCGCAAAGGCATCGAAGAAGGTGCAGAGGTGCTGGTCGGCGGCTTAGGCCGTCCAAAAGGTCTCGAAAAGGGCTTTTATGTTAAGCCTACGGTATTCGTCCACGTGACGAACGACATGACGATTGCCCGGGAGGAAATCTTTGGTCCTGTTCTCAGCGTGATCGCTTACGATTCCGATGATGACGCGATCCGGATTGCTAACGATTCCAAGTACGGCCTTCATGCTGCCGTCCTCGGAACTGATCTGCAACGTGCGCGGCGCGTGGCCTCTCAGATTCGATCTGGACGCGTCGTGATCAATAACATGACGGATGACCCGCAAGCGCCATGGGGTGGTTTCAAGTACTCGGGCGTTGGCCGCGAATACGGTCAATACGGGATTGAGGCATTCCTCGAACCGAAGGCAACTCTCGAATAGTCTTGCGGATTGAATGCGCACGGAACCGCGCGCGTCGTGGGCCATCCAATCAACGATTCAAATCGACTCCTCAAAGGAGAACTCTTATGAGCACAAGCGTATCCATTCAAACATCGAAGGTAACCTTTCCCAACCAACTTACGAGCATGGCTGGAAGTCTTTTTGTTCCTCCCAATATGGGTATAACGAAAAAATACCCGGCATTGGCTGTTGCCCATCCATTTGGTGGAGTCAAAGAGCAGACTGCCGGAGTTTACGCGAGCAAAATGGCCGGGAAAGGAGTATGTAACCCTGGCTTTCGACGCCAGTCACCAGGGCGAAAGTGGCGGATATCCGCGGGACACTGAGAACCCTGCGGAGAAGATGGAGGACATCCGCTGTGCTATCGACCACCTGACAACCCTCCCCATCGTGGATGAGGAGCGCGTCGGGCTTCTCGGCATTTGCGCTGGCGGGTCGTATGTCCTGGGCGTTGGGCCTACGGAAATGCGCGCTAAAGCCATCGCTTCTGTTAGTCTTTGGGATCTTCGCTTGACCGCGCAAGAGGGGTGGCCCGCACCGGACTACGACAAAGCCGCCGTCCTGGTGGAAATCGGAAAGCAACGCACCGCGCAAGCGCGCGGTCTTTCGGTCAGACGGGACGACGGCATCCCGAAAAAGGTTCCGGAAGGCGTGCCCGGGATCATAAAGGAATCCTCTGACTATTACAGGACTCCTAGAGCGCAGTACCCCACCTCTCGCAGTGTGTTCATCTTTACTGATTTTGCGCGGCTCATGGATTTCAACTACTACGCGCGAATCGAGGAGATCGCGCCGCGTCCGATATTGTTCATCGTCGGAACAAGGGCCGCTACGATCTTCATGAGCAAGGCTGGATATGAAAATGCAGCGCAGCCAAAGGAGTGGTTTGAAGTTCCTGGGGCGACACATCATAGCCTCTATGATGATGAAGCTCAAGTAGGGGGGGCGGTTGCGAAACTTGAAGAATTCTTTGGACGTAACCTATAGCCTCGTCTGACGTCGGTCCCTTGTCATGATCAAACGCCCACTCGGATTCTGAACAAACAGGAAAGGAGCACCCATGAGCAAATACATTACGATCTCGCCGGAAGAAGCTGCGGATCGCCTCGCCATCCGGGAACTCGTAGAGGCCTACGCCCATTGTGCCGATCGGCGCGATGCGCAGGGTCAGATGTCTCTATTCACTACTGATACGCATTTCGTTGTGTATATGAACTCCAAGGATCCAACGCCCTCACAGGAACTGCACTCGCGCGAGGCGCTCGCGCCGGTATTCGCGGATCTGAACAAGTATGACGCCACATCACACTTCGTCGGGCAAAGCACAATCTTTACGTTAACGAATGATCGAGCAACCGGGGAGGCCTATTGCCTTGCGCATCACGTCACAGTTGACGGGGAAAAGAGACGTTTGATGGTGGCCTCGCTTCGCTACCATGACACATTTGTAAGAACGGAGGGCGCATGGCTGTTTGCGGAGCGTTTGCTCTATGTCGACTGGCTGGAGGAGCGCGCATTATCATAACCCTCGAACTGCCAAACGGAGTCGACGAAACGCACTTGCAGTGCCAGGGAGTCGTAGATGAACGTTCGAGCGATCGACCAAAAGCGGCTTGTAATCGTGGGCGCTACAGGAATGGTGGGTGGTTACGCCCTTCGCTACGCGCTCGAACACCCCGCCATCGGATCCGCGACGTCTATTGGGCGTAGGGAACTCGGCATCTCGCACCCCAAGCTGCATGAAGTTGTGCATCAAGACTTCGGTAATTGCTCAGCACTCACGCAGGCGCTCTCGGATCAGGACGCAGCGGTCTTTTGCATGGGCACATATACGGGCACCGTGCCAGACGCCCAGCTCCGTGCAATAACCGTCGATTACACGATAGAGTTTGCGAGAGTTCTTCGCAGTAGTAGTCCCGACGCGGCGTTTTCTTTCCTGAGCGGGAGTGGCGCCGACCCCACGGGACGAAGCCGTATGGCTTTTGCTCGTTACAAGGGAGAAGCAGAGAATGCACTCCGCGCGTCGGGATTCCCAAGTCTTTACATCTTCAGGCCTGCCTACATTTACCCCGTGGAGCCGCGAAAGGAACCGAATTTTAGCTACCGCTTGATGCGAGGGATCTACCCGGCGTTTCGGACGTTGTTCCCCAATCAGGTAATCAGGGCCGATGACTTGGCCAGAGCTATGGTGGATGTCGTGGTTGGTGGGATGGGAGTCGCTCCAAGCATGGTTTTCGAGAATCGTGACATCCGAGCTCTGATACAGCCGCCTCATCCGCAACGGGGTGCCGCAGTGAAGGGGCGCAAATGACACAACGCCGAGCCCGAAAGCAGCCCTGCGAAGCCCATGACATCTTGAATGCTCGGGATGCTGAGCGAACAGATGCACTTGAGAAGGCCAATGAAGAGTTGAAAGCAGCGCAGGCGGAGCTGCAGAGACGATGGCAGTACCTCGCGGAGGCTCAGAAGTTGAGTCATTCGGGGACATTCGGGTGGAAGGTAAGCAGCGGGGAGCTCGTCTGGTCTGACGAAACCTGCAGAATTCTGGGCTTCGCACGACAAACGAATCCTACGCTCGACCTGGTATTCGACAGAATTCACCCTGAGGACCTGGACCGCATGCGAGAGGTCAAGGACCGTGCCGCGCGGAACGGCATGGATTTGGATGTCGAGCATCGAATTCTCCTGCCCGATGGTGCCATCAAGTATCTGCACGCGGTTGCCCATGCGGGACGAGACAGCTCCGGAAATCTCGAATACATGGGCGTAGTTACCGACATAACCGAACGCAAACGGGCCGACGAAGAGCGCCAGGCCCTGTCACGCAACTTACAAGAGAGTAACGCCAGGCTCGAAGAAGCCGAGCGCGTCGCCCACCTGGGCTACTGGATATGGAATCTTGAGACAAATCGAGTGGTCTTTTCGAACGAAACCTGCCGCATCTATGGGATTAAGCCGCAGGAAGATTCCATTGATCTAGCGGCAATTAGAGACCTGATCCACCCTGAAGACCGAGGGTATGTGTTCGAGAACGCGGAGCGAGCGGTTCGTGACGGGGTACACATCGAAACGGAACACCGCCTCATTCGTCCCAGCGGTGAGATACGCATCGTTTACAGTCGCGGCGATTTGACTAGAGACGAATCGGGGCGACCCTACGAAATGTTCGGTACGTGCCAGGACATCACAGAGCGAAAGCGCGCGGAGCAAGAACTCCAAGTCCTGTACCGCGATTTGCAAGAAAGCAAGACCTCGCTCGATGAAGCCCAACGCGTCGCACATGTTGGCTACTGGGAGTGGAATCTTGAGACAACTGAGGTCATCTGGTCTGACGAGACCTATCGCATCTTCGGACTCAAACCGCAGGAACGTCGCATGGACATCGCAATGGTCCGAGAAATGGTCCACCCTGAGGACCGAGAAGATCTCTACGGCGGAGTGGACCTGGAGCTTGATGCCGGCGTGCACCCCGTTGCTGAATTTCGGATCGTCACTCCAAGTGGAGAAGTGCGCACGGTGCACGCGATCACCTCAAAGCTTTGGGGCACGATACCGGGTGATCCGGCAAATGAGGCACCCGGAAAGGCCCGCAGGCTGTTCGGTACCGTTCAAGACGTCACGGAATTAAAGCGCGCAGAGGAAGCCCAACTTGCCCTGTCCCGGGATTTGCAAGAAAGCAAAGCTTGGCTCGAAGAAGCCCAACGCGTTGCCCATCTCGGCTACTGGGTATGGGATCTTGAGACGAATCAGGTGATCTGGTCTGAAGAAACCTACCGCATCTTTGGGTTGACGCCACAGATGGCCTCCATGGACATGGCGATCGTAGGCGAAATGTTCCATCCGGATGATCGAGAGGCTGTATTTCGGAAAGCAGAAGAGGCTATCCGTTCTGGAACGCGCGCTGACTGTGAACATCGACTCATTCGTCCCGATGGGGAAATACGGGTCGTCCATAGCTTGGGCGACTTGAAGAAAAACTCAGAAGGGCGAACCCAAATGTTCGGTACGACTCAGGACATCACCGACCGGAAACGTGCAGCGGAGGAGCGCCAAGTCCTGTACCGCGAATTGCAAGAAAGCAAGGTCTCGCTCGAAGAAGCCGAACGCCTTGCCCATGTAGGGTCCTGGGTATGGGATCTTGAGAAGAATCACGTGACCTATTCGGACGAATATTACCGCATCTTTGGGCTAGTCCCAAGAAAGGACCCCATTGATATTGCGACAGTGCGCGAAATGATCCACCCTGAGGATCGAGACTATGTCTCTCGGACCGCAGAAGAGGCCATTCGTTCTGGTCAGCGCGCTGAATGCGAACACCGGATCCTTCGTCCCAACGGAGAAATTCGCATTGTGCACAGTCTGGGCGATTTGAAGAAGGACGCATCGGGACGGCCCTATCAAATGTTCGGTGTAAGCCAGGACATTACTGACCGCAAACTTGCAGAACAAGCTCTGCGGCGAAGCCAGTTCTACCTAAGCGAAGGGGAGCGCCTGGCGCATATGGGAAGCTGGGCATCGAGAGATTTAGGAATCCGTCGGTCTGACGATTTAAATATCTATTGGTCTGACGAGGTCTACAAGATTTACGGGCTTGATCCGAAAAACGGGACTCCGAACCTTCAGCAGTATTTGGCTGCGATCCATCCCCAGGACCGAGCCTCGATGGCTGAAACAATAGACATGATGCATGAGCAGCGCTGCGGCTGCGATGTCACGAAGCGAATAGTTCGTCCGGATGGGGAGATACGATACGTCCGCTGTGTCGGTATTCCGGTGGTTGAAGATGGAATTTTCCAGGGATTCCACGGCACCACAATGGATGTCACAGCGCAGGAGATATTGACTCAGGAGTTGCGCCGGGAACAAGAGTACCTGGCGGAAGCACAAAGCTTGACCCATGTCGGCAGCTGGGCGTGCAATCTGGCCACGCGTGAGATTTTTCATTCGTCGGACGAAAACGCCCGACTCTACGGTTTCGATTCCAGCCAAGGTCCGCTTCCATTTGACCTCTTTTACGCAACAATTCTTCCGGAAGATGAACGAATTATCAGAGCAAAGCTTGAGAATGCAATTAGCGCAGGCGCGGATTATGACGTCGATTTTCGGATTCGCCGTACCGATGGCGCTATCAGATTTCTGCGCGGCATCGGGCACCACAATCCCACTCAGGAAACCGGTGAGTACTTTGGCATCACAATGGACATAACGGACCGAAAGCGAGCCGAGGAAGAGCGCGAAAGGTTGCGCCAGTTAGAGGCTGATCTCGCACACATCAACCGGGTCAACATGATGGGAGAGCTGGCTGCGGCGCTGGCGCACGAAATCAAGCAACCCATCGCTGCCTCGATCACGAGCGCAAACGCTCTTTTGCGATGGTTGGCGCATGATCCACCCGACCTGGAAAGAGCGCGGGCAGCAGCAGCCAGGATTGAGCAAGACGGCAATCGCGCAGCCGACGTTATAAACAGTTTGCAGTCCTTTTTTAGAAGGGGCACACCTGCAAGGCGTCAAAGCGTCGATTTGAAGGAAATAGTCGGAGAGATGAGCGTTCTACTGAGGGCCGAGGCGGATCGGCACTCAATCACCATCAATAGCGAACTCGATGCTGATATGCCCAAGATCGTGGCCAACCGAGTGCAACTTCAGCAAGTCCTGCTCAATCTGATGCTAAATGCACTTGAAGCCATGAAAGATGCCGGAGGCGAATTGACCATCAGGTCACGAACGGATGAAGACGGTCGGCTGCTCGTTTCCGTCAGTGATACTGGAGTCGGCCTTCTTGCGGAAAATACTGAACGGATTTTTGATCCTTTTCATACCACGAAGCCG
>Ga0207098_10042_pt2 | contig 34535 bp, 20 predicted proteins | sample Alteio_BWMinHeat_84_FD_153548 | JGI IMG/M metagenome (GOLD analysis project Ga0207098, IMG submission 153548) | Enriched cells from forest soil in Barre Woods Harvard Forest LTER site, Petersham, Massachusetts, United States -... | ecosystem: Environmental > Terrestrial > Soil > Temperate forest >...
ATAAAATGCACCGTCGGGAGCAATCACATCGATTCTCGGAGCTTTTGTCAAGTTTTCCAGGACGAGATTTCTTCTTTTTCTAAAAGAGGAAACCATTGCTGTAAAATGAGACTCAGGAAGCTTCAGCGCAGCAACACTTGCCCACTGTGCTAAAGCATTTATTCCAGAAGTACTTTGGCCTTGCAATGTAATCATCGCTTGAGTGACATTCTGTTCGGCCACAGACCACCCCACTCGCCAACCCGTCATGGCGGCACTCTTGGACATTCCATTAATCGTAATCGTTCTTGATCTCAGATCCGGTGAAGACTCCAGAAATGAACAAAAGGGTGTATCTCCCAAGATAATTCGATCGTAGATCTCGTCTGAAAGAATCCAGATATCATCAGCGCCAGGCGTCCTGAGTAATACGTCTGCTATTTCAGCAAACTCTTTTCGCGTGTACATAACGCCAGTCGGATTAGACGGCGAATTTAAAATCAGTGCTTTGACTTTGGGACCCAGAGAATTTTTAAGCTGTTCCGGTTTAATCTTAAAACCCTGAGAATAAGGCGCAGTAATAAATTTTGGAATTCCTCCTGCTATCTTAACCATCTCCGGATAGCTTAGCCAGTAAGGCGTCGGGATGAGAACTTCGTCGCCTGGATCCAGAATTGCCATAAAAGCATTAAATAAAGCTTGTTTACCGCCATTAGTTACAACCACGTTTGCGGGGTCCCATGGCTTTACTGCAGCGACTCCGGGCTGCTGTTGGTTTATCTTTTGTGCAATAGCTTTCCTAAGTTCCGGAACTCCTGGCACGGGCGTGTATTTAGATCGATTGAGAGCGAGAGACTCTTTGATTGCTTCTTTCGCCACCTCGGGAACGGCAAAATCTGGCTCACCCGCAGTAAAATTCACCACGTCGATTTTCTGGTCCTTCATCATTTGAACGGTGGCATTGAGCTTGAGAGTGGCGCTTTCTGAAACGCCCTGGCGGAAAGTCGTCCTGCAGCATCCAGACCTCAGTCGTCATTGCAGTTAGTCAATCCAACTCAAAATAGTCTCAACATCCGGATTGAGTTCTTTATTCATACTCGCCATCATGAATTCATATTCAAAATCACTGGCAGCTCGCAGTCCCCGGATTACTGCCGAAATGTGGTGTTTGCGGGCATAGTCCATTATCAGACCGGACCATTGGTCTACATGCACGCCTTTTCGCGAAGCCGTAGCTTCTTTAATCAGTTCGATGCGTTCATCCAGCGCAAAAATAGGACTCTTAGCGCCGGTTCCCGCTACAACAATAGTAATTTCTGAAAAAAGACTCAGGCTACGATCTAAAATATCGAGGTGCCCGTTGGTAATCGGATCGAAGCTACCCGGGTAAATGGCTTTTCTATTTCTGTTCTTGGCCCTGTTCTCGGCTTTGTTTTTCATAAGTACTCAGAACACTGTTACCATAGTTCTTTTGACGTACTTTTACAAGAAAGGGAAATCTTTCGGGAAGATCTTGAACATGCGATCTACTATGGTAGGCCCATTCCAAGCAAAACTTCCCCTCTGGCTTTAAAAGCTCATCCCACGGAAAAAGCGAAAGAAGTCTCAGCTCCCATCCCTGTTCGTAAGGGGGATCAGCAAGAATGATATCAAACGGCTCAAATGTTTTGAGTTGATCGAGACCTATTGAAGGCCCCGTCATTTCCATAGAAATTTTTAATAGCGATACTTGATCTTCCACTCCTAAGATGGCCACATTTTTTTGAATAGTTTGACAGGCCGATTTTGATTCATCGACAAACACTACTTCTTTTGCGCCACGCGAAAGTGCTTCGAAACCAAGCGCACCCGAGCCCGCAAACAGATCCAGCACGCGAGACTCTGTTACATGGGTCTGGAGCGAATTAAATAGAGCCTGGCGCAGTTTTGACTGAGTGGGTCGCGTTCGTAAATGAGCGGGGGTCTCAAGGGTTATCCCTTTAAAACGTCCACCGGTAAGACGTAGCATGAGCGCTATGGTACTTTTTTTAGATTCGACTGTCGAGCGGGTATTCTGAATTCCATTCCATCTCCCGTCTCAAGATGGATACCTTCTGGAGTGAAACGGACGGTTACTTCATCGCCACCTTCGTGTCTGAGGCAGATAGTAATTTGACCCTGGAGGTCCATGGAGACCGATCCAGCAGAAGATGAATCGCCAGAAGAACTGAATGAACCAGATTGTTTGCCAGAACTCTGCTTGGGCGCAGGAGCCACGGATGCCGGAGTATTTTGAGTTGGATTGACTAACTGCAATGACGACTGAGGTCTGGATGCTGCAGGACGACTTTCCGCCGGGGCACTCGCGGATGCCGAAGTTTGAACGGGCGCCGAGACATTTTGCTTGGGGGCTGGCGTGGGTGCAGACGCGGGCACAGAGGTCGGAGCAGTCGCAGCAGGAGTAGTACCGCCAGCTACACCAATCGCAGCGTCGTCTTCCAAGAGTGCCTCAGGATTGAGATCTAACCCTGGATCAGGCATTGCGGTCATCTTCTCTTGTAAGTCATCAATTTCACTCATGATCTGCTCTAGCTCTTTCGAATCAATCTTCGAATCGAGACTAAGATCTTCAGAAGATGGCTTAGCTGACTTTTCTGCTTCTGGAGTGACCTTGTTTGACATACTAGCTCCTGAAATCAAGATCGGCTAAAAATGAAAAGAACTTAAAAATTCATTCCTCACGGAGTGTCAGTCTTTTTTTCTCGCAAATAGAAATGCTTCGTTGGTATTTACTTTTGTGTCTTATGGAAAATGGAGATAATTTCAAAACCTGTGTCAGATCATTTTTTTACGGATTCTCTTATTGACTCAAGCAGACTAAGTGGCTCTATTTCCGACGATATGCGGTCTTTCATGACGCAAATGGTCGAATTTGAAGACCATCCCACTTCTGCACCTCCTGTAACCCCTGTGCCAGGTGGAACTGGGCCTGCGTCTGCGCGGGAAAAGCCTGCACCTCAAATTTTATCTCCGGCGATTCCTCAGCCTCATGCTTCCGCGCCCAATGCTCCCGCTTCTGATATTCCGGCGATGGTAAGTATTACTGCCAGTATTTTGCATGATCTGGAAATGAACCTGCCTAAACTCCTCGGTTTAAATCCCAGTCGCCGACAGGCGATCGCACAGCATCTCGATCATTTGGCCGGTATAAACGCTCCTGCTTCGAGCCCTCCCGACGAAGCCATGGGAAGACTGCGCCGATGGATCGAAGGGTCTCGAACTCCCGCACAAAATAACGCACTCAAAACCTATTTTGAAGAAGTCGCTGTGATCTGCCTTGGTCAGGCCCTTCTACTCAAGAACTGGTCGGATCGCGGTATGCGCAAATGGAATGAGTCGGATCTGGGTCGGCTCAACTGGGCCCTGAGCACTGCTCTCAAATCGCATGTCCCGCTAGACAGAGAAGGGTGGCATATTACGCGCCCGAATTTTTACTCCTGGTATAACCCCGGGACACCGATTCAAAAAGAAATCTGGAAAGCACTTGAGTCTTGGAAAATCTCGGACGAAGGACCGACTCTCCTTTACCATCTTCTCAATCCAGCTCGCAGAGCGCGCCCAGAATTTCCAGAACCGGCCGGATATGATTCACGATTTTACAAAGAGTTGTGGAAGTGTGTAGAGGACTACGGCTTCAATCCAAATCCGGACACTGGTTTTTTGAAACGACAAAAAATCGTATTTTCTCCGACACTCAGAGATGGCTCACTGGTGCGAACCGGCCCCCCCACTCTCACCTGGGTCGGATTGGAACCCTCGGCGTTTCAACTCATGCTCGCAGAACTCATGCAAATATGGTGGGGACCTGCGGCTCCGCCTCTTTGGTCCGCGGGAACGGGATTAGAAGTGCACGCGAAAGACCAGCTCGCTTTTGCGCTTAGTTCTCCAAAACCTTCGCTGATTTGTCGAATTGCGGAAATGGAAGCATGCGAAGCTGCTTTTGTTTTAGAAGAACAAATTGTACGGGCTCAAGGGAGACAAGTCACCGCGATTCGTTTTAAAGAGCAGCTGGATCACTTGCCCTACTTTAAAAAAATTCGATCTTCGGGCACCAGTCTTGGCGATCTGCAGGCGTGTGTAGCTTTGAGTAAGCTTCGGCCGGGCGGGTTGCTTTGGTGGGCGCGCGAAGAGGTTTTATCAGTCAAAGACGGGACAGAAGTGCTGAATTTTCTGCTCGAGCGAGCAAAACTGCTATGTGAATGGGATTTTTCAGAACTAGAGCACACGCTGCCCTCAGCGCTGCCTCTCTTTCCCAAACATCTTTATTTGTTTCAGAAAGAAACAAATATCGAAGCCCGACTCTCGCATCGACCCATGCGACGTTCTATTCAAGGTCAACTCCGAAGTCATGTGGAGCTTCCATTATTACTCACAGATGCCCTGAAATCCCCAGTAAATTCAGCGCCGCACTCAGCATCATCCAACGGGAATAGTCACCAACTGTCTGTCCCAGCCAAAGCCCACTGGAAGATGATTTCGCACTTAAGTCCGACTCCCCAAAAAGACTGGCTAGAAAAGTGGCCTAATCCGGCTTCGCAATCACTCATTCGAAAACTCGATCAGTTGCGAAGTGCTTCACTGCCTTTGGCAAATTTTACAACTATTCGGCCGACCCCTGACGGCGATTCGGAACGTAGCGGAGCTTGGTCGGTCCATTTTTCAATGAAAGGGTTTTGGATTTCTGCGGAATGGGACCCCAATGAAGGGCGAAAACTGGTAGCTCAACCGCTGCCAACGCCCGATCGCGAAGCGCGAGGATCCGGATTTCTAGTACTTCTTCCTGATGAGACGTGGGTCGCACCACTGAGTATCTATCTCATGTCGTCATCGGTGAATCACTGGTTAGAGCAAAATGCAGAACGACGAGGCGAACGTTGGGTTCTTAAGGAACAGGTGGTGAAATGGATTCCAGTTCCCAGAAACCTGCTCAAAGTCCTGCGTGCACCATCTGCACTCGAGGAAGACGATAACCCATCTTTTGTACTGCCTTTGCCGGGACAGTGGGAAAGGCTGGCAGCCGAAGCCGGTGAAAGACCTCAGATGGTTCGCCAAGCTTTGGCTGAACTGCCCCAAGACGAATCACATCGTCATATTCATGCGACCTTATTCGTGCGGGCTGCTTTGGCACTCGATCATATTCGAGCAGGGCAGAGTCGACTCCTTTCTCTAGTGAATGGCGAAGGACGAATTCGTTGGAGAGAATTGATCGAGGTTTTGCCTAAGGCGGAGTGTGTTCCTCTGACAATTCATTCTAGAATACGGATGTCGGGAAGCATGCCTCCCCATATTCCGATCCATCGCATGGAACGAGTCAAATCGCCCGCGCCCGGAATCCTTCTAGCGACAGAGACCGGCTTTAACTTGACGATTACGATTGATGCTCCCCTACTGCTGACAATTCTTTGGGAGATGCTGGAGGGATTGTCTCATCCAACTTGGAATGAAATTCTACAGTATGTACGGATTCCCAAAAAAGTGGAACTCGCTGAAAGTACAGCATTCGAAGTCTTACGCTGTCATGCAGAGCAGACGACTCAAATGAAGGAGTTGCAAGCATTGCTTGATACGTGTCAACTGTTTTAGGGTTTGATACAATAGCTTCATGATGAGAGAGCATGCTTGGCACCAGCGGTATCCGTTTAATGAACAGAAACAGATCTATCAAAATCTAGTCGATCTCCACCTCATCACAGAGAGTTGGATAAAATCGGAAGATTCCATAGGAATGTCTTATAGAATTCCACCGTTCGAAGATTCGCCTTTAGAAGATCAATGGCCTGAAGAGTTCTTAGTTCACGTTTTCAATAAAGTATGGGGGGCACAGGCCAGCTTCTTGGCAAAAAATATTAATTCGCTGCAGTCGTTTCGCTCTAGTTGCTTCAAGTTGGGCGTAGAATGCGCTCAACGGCGTTGGCCGCTTCAAACCAAGGCTGGCCAGCAAAGTCTGGTATCGATTTATCACTCTTTATTTAATAGTCCTTTATCGGGTTTTCCGTATCGACTCGGTTTTTTGCCTCGGCGCTTGACTGCACAGGAAGTTCAGATTGAGCTTCATGCATGCCCGCACCAACTACCCTTATTGCCTGAAGTTGGAAAAGTCGCCGATCCTCTCTGCGATCTCCACGGTGAGTGGATTAAAGGGTTTGTGATTGCACTCAACTCGGGGATTCAGTTTGAACAAGTTGCCCATCAAACAAAAAATTCCAAGACCAATCAAAGATGTATTCAAATCTGGCATCTAAACCATGAAAACAAAGAAAACAAAGAATAAAAATCTTTCTAAAACGATTCAGCTACAAAAGAAAATTTACTCGTCACTAAAGAAGCAAGTGGATATCGTTTTGGGTGCGACGCCCCACTCTATTCAAAGATATAAAAAAGAAAACCACGTCGATTTGCACACCTCTCAACGTAAGAAACTAGAACCCGTCTCCAAAGAAGCACTCATCTCGGCTCTGGTCGCGTCCGACGTAAGTCTGATCGGTGATTTTCACACCCTCCGGGAAGCCCAAAGAACAGCTCTGCGTTTGATTGAAAGCGCAGTTGAGACAACACGCAAAAATCAGAAGGACAGCCAGAGGGACAGCCCGACGGTTTGGGTTATTGGAATCGAATTTATCTCTAGTCAGTTTCAAAAAGAATTAGACCAGTTTCAGGCCGAGGAAATTACACTGGCGGTTTTTCATCAGGCGATTTCTTACAATGATAGCTGGGGCTTTCCGTGGTCCCATTACGAGCCACTTTTTACCTGGGCTAAAGAAAATAAAATTAGGTTAATTGCTCTGAACCGACCCAAGCTCGGCTTCTTTAAGGCGGAGAACCACAAAGAGCTCCTGGAGCGGGATCAATGGGCTGCGGGTATTATTACCGATATTTTTTACAACGAACTAATTTCAAAAAAAGCAAATTCTCAGTCCAATCCTAAAACAGTTCTCAAGATGGTTGTTCTTTTTGGTGAGCACCATATCGGCACCCCGCACCTGCCCCTTCAAATAAAAAAAATTTCTCACTCACTACTAAAGAAGCCATTATCTTGTCTTTCGATCTACCAAAATGAAGATGACCTTTACTGGCGTGTGACAGAAGCATTTCGGGGTTTTGATGTCTCAGCGATTCAACTGAATGCTCATGCATTTTGTATTTTTTCTAGTCCTCCTTGGACAAAGCTCCAGTCTATTTTGACTTGGGCTGAGGGCAGCTCGGGCGAATCATTAGACGAATGGGATGTGGATTATCTTTCACTTTTCCAAAACTACACACGTTTTATTTGTGACTTTCTGGGTGTGAATTCGCCATCGCTAGATCATTTGACGATTGAGACCATTGGCAATATTGGAGGCATAAAGAATATTCTGAAAAATCCTTTAGATCAGCGCCTGGTACAGCTGCACATCCAAAATAATATTAGACTAATGATTCCCAAAAAAAATATTATTTACCTTGGGACCCCTTCTTCTAATCGAGTTGCAGAAATGGCCGGAATTTATCTTTTGAGAAGCGTTATGGGTACCGACCATCTCTTTAATTTGAGTACAGATGATTTCTATCGTCTGATTTTGGAAGGGTCTTTTGGCTATTTTGCAAGTCTTCTCATTAATCCCAAACGAAAATGCGATTTACTAGAGGACCATCAAAGAAGGCTTCGCCGGCTGAACAGAGAGCGCGAGGCTTTTCCGGGTGAACGCGACGCAAGGCGACTCACAATTAAGTTCTTGCAGGACAGAGGTTCAAAACGTTCGCAAAAAAGTCTGGGGGCAGCTTTGGCTCTCGAAAAAATCGTCACAAGGAAAGGCCAAGCTTTTTCTACAATGATTGCGGCAAAATATATTGGGCAAATCTTGGGCAAAAAGCTGCATCAAGCAGTAGTCGCAGGGACCTTTCCGATCGCGTTTTTGAAGACGGAGTTTCTCGTCACGTCTGGTGGCGTGGCTTCACATTTTCAATCGCGAGTGACCAATCTCTCCCAAATGATCGCTGGCATTAAACTGGAGGAAGCTGAATCACAGATTTTGTGATGGCACAACTCTCAGCGACGTCGTAGGTACCACTACTGAGGTACCGACAGAATATCGAGAGGCTTGCTGTGTATATCCTACTTTGCGAGATTCACGGCAGCCATGGATGGCGAAGGCCGTGAAAAACCGGACGTTTGCTCTCGCAAAGTAGGATATACACAGCAAGCCTCCCAATACCCTATCTGCCTCATCCCTTACGGCGTCTCAGGCTCATTTTCGACTGCCTTCTTATCCAGCTTTCTGTAGATCGTCCGAGAATTAATTCCTAAAAGCTTCGCGGTCATATTTTTATCTCCGTCAGTCGCTTCTAGGGTTTTACGAATCAGAAGCTCTTCCACTTCTTTGAGAGAAGTTCCCAACGGTACTGAGATAGACGTAGGATTTCCGGTTAATTTTCCCGTCAGATTTTTTCCTCTCTCTAGCGCAGAACTCAGTAAATGTGATGGCAATTCAGTTATAGATATCTGATCAGAATTTGTGAGAATTACGGCTCTTTCCAATACGTTTGAGAGTTCCCGTACGTTTCCAGGCCACTCATAGCAAACCAGAGCCTCCAACGCTTCATCCGTAATTGCGTTCACTTCTTTCACATGGCGTCGACACGCTGTTTTTAGAAAATGATAGGCAAGCTCAGGAATATCTTCGGGCCGTTCGCGCAAGGCCGGAATATGAATGCCGATAACTTCCAGGCGGTAGAGCAAATCCTGCCGAAATGCCTGTTCCTGTACAGCCTGTTTCAAGTCTCTATGAGTAGCAGCAACCACACGCACGTCTATTTTTTTGGAAACGGTGGAACCCAGTCGTCGCACTTCACTCTCTTGCAACGTCCGGAGAAGTTTCGCTTGCAACGAGTATGGCATATCACCAATTTCGTCTAAGAGCAGAGTTCCGCCGTTAGCAGCTTCGAAAAGGCCTTCTTTTGCAGCGGAAGCACCGGTGAAGGCACCTTTCTCGAATCCAAATAATTCTGATTCTAATAGCTGTTCAGGAACAGCAGCACAGTTAATAGCAACAAATGGTTTTTTTGGCCGAGAGCTATGCAAATGAATACATCGTGCAACGAGTTCTTTTCCGGTGCCGCTTTCGCCCGTGAGCAGAACCGTTGCTTGAGTAGGAGCCACGCGTCGAACCAAGTCTTTGAGACTCTCGATGATTTGCGATCGCCCCAGAAGAAGATCCAGGCTTTGAACGGTGGTGCTTCCAGTTGGTTCTTCACTATTTTTTGCAAGACTTCTCTTCAGGGCTGTTTCGATGGAGGTCAACAAAGATTGTCGTTTAAAAGGTTTGGTTAAAAAATCGACTGCACCGAGTTTCATCGCCCAGACGGCATCTTCAACTCGACCGAAGGCGGTCATGAGTATAACTGGAATTCTCTTGCCACAAAGGGAGAGCGCGCGCAAAAACTCTAAGCCTCCCAATCTGGGCATTCTGACATCCGTAATAATGAGATCGAACTCTGCACTGGTTTTGCCGGGGCTGGGTCGAACAGTTTCTAGGGCAGCTTGGCCATCCATCGCGGTGGTAACTTCATGACCAGCAAATTGCAAAATCTTGCGAGTAGACTCGAGCGCCTGCGGATCATCATCCACAAGTAATATTCTAGACATGATGAATCACCTCCTGAGTACCTTTTCTATTCTCCGGTTTATTCTCTGGCAGAACGATCTTCTCCAGTGCTGGTTCTACCACTGGTAGGAGAATCTCAAAACAAGCTCCCGTTGTTTGTTTCGACGCAACCTCGGGGGGAAGTTCCACGTTTCTAACAGTTCCTTTATGATCTTCTACCACTTTTTTGACAAAAGAGAGACCCAGGCCTGTACCTTGCGCTCGACTAGTAACAAACGGGGTAAAGAGTTTTGTTTTTATTTCGGTGGGTATACCAGGCCCAGTATCAGCGATTCGCAATCGAATCTGATGATGAGCAGTGTTTTCTAGCAGCCATGAAATGCGGGGTGCTTCACTTTGATTCTCGATCGCCTGGAGCGCATTTCTGAGCAAGTTTCCTAATACCTGCTCCATCAAGTCCGGGTCGGCCAAAATGTTCAGGTTGGCATTTTCGTCCACTTTCAAGACAATTTGTACGCCTTGGGCCTCACATGCCGTGGAATAAGTATGAATAACCGATTCAATAAGCTGGCCTAGGTTCACCATTTGCTTTTGTCCGGTAGAGAGGCGCGAGAGTTTCAAATAGTTCTCAGTGATTTTTTGAAGACGATCGACAGAATTCAAAATAGAATATAGAGATTGCCGAAGCGTGGCATCTCCTAATCGATTAGCAAGTTCTGCAGCCATTTCTGCTTCCAATCCGATAGAGTGCAAAGGATTTCGGACTTCATGCGCTACTTGAGCAGACATTCTACCTATCGCTGCAAGATTTTCGGCACGTCTCAATCTTTCTTGAAGATCTAGTTCTTCTGTTAAATCGTCTAATACGATAATCGCGCCTGGAACTTGCCCAGGATCCCCTCTCAGATCTCCGCGCAACGGCATGACATGTCCGCCTATCACCCGACTTTCAATTTCAACTGGATTGAGTCGACATGCTTCAGCGGAGATTTTCATCTGTTGAGAGACAAACTGAAGTTTTTGCCACGAACTCAGTTCAGAACCCTTGATTTTATCCTCCGACGATCCCAGCCATTGGATCGCCTGTGGATTGCATTGAGTAATTCGTCCGTCAAGATCGACGACTAATAAGACTGAATCGATGCTGTTTAAAATATTCTGGTTCAACTGCCCCATTTCTCGGAGCAAGCGATTTTGTTCCTGGAGACGACTTTTTTGGGCTTCCACCGTTTTTTCCCGCTCCAATAGCGCTGTCGCCATATGGTGAAATTCGCGGGCCAGCTGGCTTACTTCATCCGAGCGAGAAAGCGGAATATCGGGCAAGAGCGACTTATCTTCTTTTCGAAGCCCGCGTCGTGCAATATCCCGCGCTAGACGAGTCAGTTCTTCCAACGGCCGCAGGGCGCGTTCGCCTAACCAGAGTAGTAAAAGCGACATGAGAACAACAACGACCAAGATAACTTCTAGTCCGGTCCGAAGTTCTATAAAGCGGCTTTCAGCGATACCGAAGCTCTGTCTGAGAGAGTGATCGTACTCAATCACACCGGACTGGAGGTGTCTTTTCCAGTCGTCGATACTGATAGCCCATTTGTTATAGATCTCGGTGGCCTGGCTATCCGTTTTGAAGTCCGGGCGAACGCCCATCTCAAGTTTCGTATCCGACTTGAGATCAAGTCCGTTTCGGAAGTCGAAACTGTTTCGAGTTTCCAGAGCATTAAATAGACTTAGTGAAAGGCTGGAGAGCGTTCTGATTTTTTCCTGAGCCAGAGTAGCCCAACTTCGCCAAAATTCACGACTATCTTGGTCAGCCCAATCATAGGAAGATCCGACGAGTTCGGAAATATGACTAATTTCGTTTTCCAGAACACTTTCAATCCAACGAGGAACTTTGTGCGGGCGCCACTGAGGATCTTTCCAGTGGTGGTACCCGAGATTACGATCCAGCTCTCGGGTGAAAATTTCTGCATCCGATTGAACCTGCGTGATAAGACGTCCCAGCGGGACAGAGATGTGGTTGATTGCTTCTAAAAATCGGCTGACTTCAGTCATACGAAAAAGGCTGTAGGCAGAACTTAATAATGAAAGAAGAACCATCGGCACTACATAGGCGAGGACTTTTCTTCTGAGCGATCCTTTGAACCAAGTAAAAGAATTCGATCCCATCATTCTCTAAAACAATGATAATTTAAAATCAGTTTTTTCTCGAGCTTAAAGAGAGCGAGAATCATTGCAACAAAATATCTCGAGACATTTATGGTAGGCCGCCTATTTTGGCAGTTCCAGCCTAGGATAAATCGGTTTAGGCTCACTAGGGCAAATCGGTATTTGACCCCATTTTAGCGCTTTCAGTGCCCCGTCGGCGGGACTACCGCCAGCCGGACTGCCGTCAGCGGCGGAAGACAATCCAAGTTGTTTAAAAACCTCAGGCATCTTAAAAGGAAGCACCGGCAGCCATGCTGTAGCGAGCCATCGGATCCCTTCAAGCAAAGTAAACATACATTCTTTCAGTTGCTTTTGGGCCTCAGGAGAATTGTCCTTAGCCAAAACCCAGGGTTTTACTCGATCGATATAAAGATTGAGAAGCCTGGAACGGGCTAGACAGGCTGCGATATACGAAGACGGATCTATTTTATCTATTGTCAGTTGAAGTTCCGAAATGAGAGATTCAAAAGACGCCTGAATCTCAGCCGAATGCGTCTTGGTCCCTGGAAGCGTCAGACTCTCGCCAGGAAAGTACTTACGGGTCATGCTAATGGAGCGATTGACAAGATTGCCCCAATCGTTTGCTAAATCGGCATTGTTCTTGAGAATTAACGACTCCCAGGCGAAGTTTCCATCCTGCGAAAAGTGGTTCTCAGCTAACATATAATAGCGAAATGGGTCGACTCCGGTCACGGCGATGACTTCATCGGGAGTAACTATATTACCGATGGTCTTCGACATTTTGCTGCCTTTGATGGTGATATATCCGTGTGCGAATACTTTCTCCGGCAAGGGCAATTCCAGACTCATCAGCATTGCGGGCCAGTAGACGCAGTGAAAACGTGAGATATCTTTTCCAATAATATGAACATTGGCGGGCCAAATAGAATTGAAGGATGGGCCATTCTGAGCTCCAGAGTTGTCACTCTTCAACTCACCCAGAATTCCGGCAGCAGTAATGTAGTTAATGAGCGCATCGAACCAGACATACACTACATGTTTAGGATCAAACGGAAACGGAATTCCCCACTGGAAGGTGGATCGAGAAACCGAGAAATCCTTTAAACCGGACTGAACAAAATTAATAATTTCCCCTCTGCGGTAGTCGGGGTGAATGAAATCAGGATTTTCGCTATAGTATTTTAGAAGAGGCTCTTGGTATTTGGATAAACGAAAAAAATAATTCTCTTCAGAAATCCACCTAGGGGGTTTCCCGTGTGATGGGCATTTGCCATCAACAAGGTCTTTTTCGGTGTAAAAGGCCTCACAGCTCTCGCAATAGTGGCCTTCGTATTTGGCTTTATAGATATCGCCTTTATCAAAAGCTTTTTGCACCAGAATCTGGACTACCTCGATATGATCGTCATCGGACGTTCTAATGAAACGGTCGTACCCGATTCCTAAATCTCGTAGTACTTTTTGAATATCCTCAGACATGAGGTCACAATAGGCTTTCGGCTCGAGTTTTTGCGCTTCGGCTGCTCTTTGAACGTTCAAAGAATGCTCGTCCATCCCTGTGACAAAGTAAGCATCCCGACCCATGCTCTTATGACTGCGGGTCAGCCAATCGGCGCCCAGACATTCCCAAGCCCAACCGACATGGATGCGCGAGTTTGGGTAAACGATTGCTGTAGTAATATACTCAGTCTTTTTTGGTGTTTGCATTTCTCAATAAGCCTTCGGCATCAACTACACTTAAGATCCTTTGACTGCAAGTCGATAAGCTCGTGAGGAACCTTAAAGTGACAGATTCTCGTCCCCTAATATTATGGGTAGTTGACCAAAAAGTCCTAACAGAGAAAAAAGCGACATTTACTCAAACTCTGAAGGGGATTAATCAGCTCGCCCTGGTTCAGATTATGGTCACTGAACAGTGCACAGAAACCAGTATTCTGGAATTTCTAAAGGACAAGACTCCTGTCCTGATTCTCTTACCCAAGGCCTGTGAGCAAAATTGGTCTAAGCTTAAGAGCTATTATATTGAGAAATCAGCTAGTGGACCAAAATTCGCCTTTTATTTCTTTGATCCGCTCACCCATACCGAGAGTCAACCGCCGGCAGCGCAAAACCAGTATATTATTTTGGATTTCTGTCATTTGGGCGTACCTGAAATTCTTTTAATTTTGAAAAGTTATATCCGAATTCAAGACAGAGCCGGAATTGGGGCCTTACTTCAACCAGCCACGCCGATTTATTGTGAAAACTGGTACCGAGGCCAAGGCCAGGGCAACCGACTTGATCAGGTTTTGGGCCTACCTGAACTAGTCCAGCACAACTGGGCCCAGCGCTCATTTGCTATTCGAATTTTACTAATTGCCTTTTGGACTCTGGTTTATGAATCAAGTCACGGGCGAATTCGGACTCATGCGAACTCCGAGTCGCAGAACCAGTTTCCAGTGGCCTATTTTCAGATCGGAGCCGATCAGAACAGTCTGCTGATACGGTTAGTTTATAGCGCACCGCCTCTTTATACGCCGGCTACGGTTTTAAACGAATTCTGGCCAAACTCTGCCAATTTAATGAAAGCACCTCAGATGCTATTAAAATATGCAGATTTCTTGCGGGTCCATTATGTTTCCGAAAAAAGCGAAATCGAAGTGGTAGCTGCCCTAGTGTCTTCAGCACCTTCGTTAAAAGCGCATTCGGAAGCCCATACCTTGTGGATTGAACCGGTAACGCAAAACATTTTCTACGAACAGGACGCGCCCTACCAAACCCCGAATCCCCATGACCCACGCCTGCGTCCACTAACGACGCAAGAAGTTTCACAAAAAGAGTCTTCGCACGCTGTAAAGTCGATTGAATCTATTATCGAGTCTTTTCAGGAGCGCTTTGCAGAAGCACAGTTCAATATTAGGCAGTACGAAATCGATATTGAAAGACTAAAGGCTGCCGGAACGGATAAAGAAAAATTACGCCAACTCAAACTGAGAATGGAAGCCCTCGCTAATCGTGAAAAAGCCTGGCTCAAAAAACTGGGCCGCACTCTGTATGCTTTCAAAGACGCAAAATACAAGAAGGCCAATTCCGACTAAATGCAAAACTTCACTTTGGCTAAAGATTAATATTATTTATGTAGTTATTTTAAATAGAATAATAGATCGCCACTATTTACACATTATATTATTTTAATCTACCCTAGTAATTCCTTGTCGGCGGAGCATACTGAAAGAACCCGTCCCCCATATGCACGGTGAACGTCCAACCGGTGTGAACTTCGTTCTTGGGATTCACCAGTCCTTTCGGGGGGTTTGGAAACCGCTTTGCTTCTCGCCAAGCTTGTTCTACTGCGGCGTCGAATTCTCTAACAGACGAGCTGGTCTTTTGAATAATTTCAATTAAATTTCCATTCTCATCTAAAACGACATCAACAATTGTACTATAATCCCCGGGCAAAACACGTTTCGGGCCTAACGCCGATCTAATCCGACTTTGCCAGATGGGACCAATCGTTTCGTACATTCTAGAATAAAACGAGTAGTAAACACTCTCGGCCGTATTGAGCAGATTCTCACTTCCATAGGGCAGCGACTGATCCAAAATCGCTTGATCGCCAGTTTCTTGATTCGGTCGTTGCCTCATCCGTTGTTCTAACGGTCGAGGCACTGCCTCATCAAATCGAAATGGAATTCCGAGTCGACTCAAAGATAAATGGTTTCGAGGCGTTTTATGTGCCTCGCTTCGTCTTTCCTGCGCAGGTGCCGTTTGCTTTGCACCCATATTAGGTAATATTGCCGTTTTGTTCGCCCGCTGTTCTCGCTCGACTTTTGTATTTCGGTCAGAGAAATAGCGAGCGTCTTTTGGGGCCACTTTTTCGCGTGGCAATGATTTGTCTTTGTTTAAGAGTAGACTCTGTTTCTGCCATTTTTGCCGAATGGCTTCGAGTTCTGCCGTGTCGATGGTTTTTACTTCTACTTTTGTGGGTTTCTCAGCAGCAGGCCATTCCACTTTGGCTCGAAGCAGCAGAATATGAAACAGTAAAGCGACTAATGAAAAGAGGATCCAAAGCTTTTTTTGCCCGGTTCGATACTCAAACCTGAAATCAAAACGCCCCCAAACGTCCCCCACTCATATATTCATCGCATAAACTGCAAACGCGTTCCACCCATAAAATGAGTTAGAACCGGCTGCCTAAATCATGAAATTTAAAAAATAATCCTATAAATCAATAAGACCAAGTAAATGGCCAACATAATCTGAATATCTTTATTCTTTAAAAACTTTAATAGACTATCTTTAAAAGAAAGATCGCTGCGATAGCGCGAAAAAGTTTTCGTATCAAACAAGACCCGTTCTACCAATTGATCGAGCTCGGGATCCGTCGAGAGTCGCTCTACTTCTTTCTCCACTTTGAAATACCCTTCACGGCATCGGGCAAGAAACTGGCTACACGAAGTACACTCCAACAAATGCTCTTTCAAAAACACCTGTTCGCGGGCGGATGGAATTTCCTCATCCAAGAAACGCTGTGGCCACGGTCTCGTCGAATGGTAGCTCGGACACGATGTACTCAATGCATGCGGGCCATGGGGGTAGTATTGCTCGATAGGCCCACCTACGGACGAAGTGACTAACTTGATACGTGCTGACCAAGCGATTTCCTGAATTTCATCAACAGGTCGCCCAAGAATTTTTGCAAGCCTATCGTAAGACCATCGACCAATATGCAATGCGACTAGGATAAAGCGTTCATCTGGAATCAGTCGAAAAAAAGGATGGGTAAATTCAACCTGATTCCGGCGGCCCCGTTCCAGGAGTGCCTGAGACGTCTTCTCGAGCCTGCGTTCTAGACTGAGATTGAGCAGAGAAACCGCGTCTAAAGTTTCTGCTAGACTGCGTCTCGTATCATCGTGATCAGACCAAAAAGCCTTTCCCAATCCTGAAAGAACTCTCGCATCCGTATGTGCATGGGTCGACGAGCTCGAGTGCGAGTGCGAGTTTAAACCTTTATCTTCCATATCTTCTATCATACGAAGAAATCCTTCCCAAAACTAGGCTGCAAAAAATACCGACCTCTGGTATGGTTTGTCGCATTATGGCTACCCTTCGACCGTTCTGCGCGTTAAGACCCAGTGCTACAAGAGCTGCTGAAGTCGCTTCTCTACCCTATGATGTCGTCACCGAGGAAAAAGCGAGAGAAATCGTAAAATTGCAGCCTTGGAATTTTCTCAGAGTTTCTCGATCCGAAGTTGACCTGCCGCAGGGTGAAAAAAACTCTTCCAAAATTTTCGAACAGGCTGTCATTAATTTTAATAGATTTATTCGCGAAGTGCCTTTTCTTCGGGAAGATCGACCATCGCTCTATATTTACCGTCTCCAGGAAGGAGACCACGTACAAACTGGAATCGTCGGATCCTTCGCCGTCGACGATTACGACTCAAACGTCATTAAGAAACATGAACGCACTCGTGTCGACAAAGAAGAAGACCGGACCGAACATACTCTTAAGCTTTCGGCACATACCGGCCCAGTTTTTCTGCTCTATCCCGATGCCCCTTCCCTCGACCACGCAATTGCTGAAGTGATAAAACAGACTCCGCCTCTCTATCGTTTTCGGCCCGAAAATGGACATGAGTCAACGGATGGAATTTGGCATACGATTTGGCGCATTGATCCACAAGAGTTAACTGCTTTAGCCACTACGCACTTCGAAAAAAATGTACCCAGTCTTTATATTGCAGATGGTCATCACCGAGCTGCTGCCGCTAGCCGTGTTCGAAGTCGACTCGCGCAGCAAAATAAAAACCATTCAGGCGATGAGGAATACAATTTCTTCCTAGCAATTGCTTTTCCTTTTTCCCAAGTCAGGGTGCTGCCCTACCATCGCCTGGTAAAAGATTTGAATCAGCTCAGTGTGAAAAAGTTTCTTGAACGGGTTGAGATGGAATTTAAAATCGGCGCATCTGATAGAACCATGCCCAAATCCGGAGAATTTGGCATGTTCTTAGGGCAGAACTGGTACCTCCTGACTCCTAAAGAGTCCCCTCAGGAAGGTTCCTATCAGGGACTCGATGTGGATATTCTTCAAAACAGACTTTTGGCTCCCATCCTAGGAATTCAGGACCCGCGCATGAGCCCTAGAATTGATTTCTTGGGCGGCACGACAGACCCTTCTGACCTGGAGCAGCCAGTACTCAGTAGGTCAGCCGCAGTCGCTTTTACGGTCTCCGCTACGCCGTTGCAAACCATTATTCAAGTGGCAGATAAAAACGGGATAATGCCACCGAAATCGACTTGGTTTTCGCCAAAGCCTCGTGATGGGCTGCTATCGCATACTTTTTAGTGCGATTTCGGATGCCAGCGTTCGAGTAAAATAAAACCCCGCATCAACCGAAATTTTCGACTCAATGCACCCGGAATTACATTCTCTATCAGCCACAAAAACCAGGCCCAGGGCAGCTCTCGGTTGAACCGATGAGCCTCCTCCAAATAGGAACGAAATTCTTTTACTTTCCAACCGCGTTTGGGAAAAAAATTGGCCCCTTCCCCGGTAATGAACTGAAACGGCGCGCGATGCTCCCTTAGAGCGTTACGCCATTTTAGATTGAGGTACTTTACCATCAGCCCCGAAACATGATCAAAAGCCCACCACCGAAAATGGGTTTGCTTGTACATATCTTTAGCCAAAGACTCGACGTCATCCGGAGTGAGATAGATAATCAATCCTTCCGTCAATACGCAGACCCTTTTAAATCGCTCGTTAATCCCTTTAAAAAACGTCTGTCTCTCTTTCTCATTACTCAAATCAAGCCGAACTCGCTCTAGTAGACACTTCGGTTTCTCCTTCTGAAGCTTGCTCGATTTGTAGGAAATCACATTAGGAAAATCGACTTCAATCCAAGTCAGATCTCTCGGTAAATCTAACCGGTAAGGCCTGGTATCCAGCCCTGCCCCTAGATTTAGAATGGCGTCCGCCTTATTTTTATGGACTACATCCATAACGAAATCATCCAGAACAGCTGTACGGACAATCACTGCAGATTCTACAAGTTTCTCGCTTGCCATCTTTTGAATCATCTTCTCGCCCCGATGTCCCGCCAATACTCTCGCCAACGGATCCTGGAAGATGGCATCAGATCGATCAGTCTCTGCCGCTCTATAAGCTGCTACCCAATAGGCTGTGTCAGAAATATTTTTCTCCACAAGTTATCCCTCCCCACTTAAGTTCAAAATTGAAATGAATTTTTAAACTTAATCTAATTTCGAAAAAATAGGAAAGAGCATTCTTGTGGTTTTTTCTCATGCGTAGTACGTCAAAACAAAATTAGGTATGCTGCTTGCTAAACAGCATCAGTGAGTCAGAGCAAAAAAAAAGAGAGGACTGCAGTGCTAGCCAGAGTACAAGAAGCCCCAATACCCCGTAAATCCCGTAGCTTAACTTGTGGCCATTTGAAAGTTGTTCACTCTGCGGTCTCAGGAAGAATCCGTTTGCATTCGGAGGACCTATACCGAAGCGAGAATCTAGGTCGCTGGATCGAAGCCAAGTTAAGTCGCGAACGTTGGATCGAACGCGCAAGAGTCAACATATACACTGGGAGCATTCTGATTCGCTACAATCCTAAGCAGATCAATAAACAAAGGATGACGAAACGGATTCGTCATATGCTTCAGGAAGCCTACCGCGCTAACATTCATCGTACTGCAATCGGGATTGGCAATTCAGAACTCTTGTCGGGGACTACCCTTCTTTCAGGAGAAGCTCCAGCCCATCCCTGGCACTTACTCGACGGCTCCGAAGCTATTAAGCGTTTCGAAAGTTCAGAGGAAGCCGGACTGACTCATTCGCAGATTCAGAATTATCTGAAACGGTATGGGTATAATATTATTCCTACGACTGCCGCACCTACTGCCTTTGAAATTTTCACAAAACAATTTCAGAATTTTCCCACTGCTGTTCTTGGAGCTTCCGTATTAGTCTCAGCACTCACCGGCGGTATGGCCGATGCAGCCATGATTACAGTAGTGATCCTTTTAAATTCTTACATAGGGTATGTAACTGAGAGTTCTGCTGAAGAAACTCTTCAATCTCTCACGGAGATTAAACAGGTTACGGTCACTGTTATCCGGTCAGGCAGACAAAAAGAGGTCCCTGTCGCCGAAGTCGTCCCCGGTGATTTACTCATCCTATCACCAGGCTTGGCAATTCCCGCCGATTTACGACTGCTAAAAGCACATCAACTGAGTATCGACGAGTCACTGCTCACAGGCGAGAGTCTCCCCGTTAACAAATCCTCGCAAACCATTCACGTAAAACTCACTCCACTCGCCGATCGTACAAATATGGCTTATTGCGGAACCACTGTTACTGGTGGAAGCGGACTAGGCATCATCGTCGCCACAGGCAGACAAACAGAAATTGGAATAATTCAATCGCTCATGGGGCAAGCCGAAAGGCCCCCTACCCCTCTTCAGCGTCGTTTGGAAGACCTCACCCGACGCATGGTAACGATTTCTTTTAGCCTTTCGTTCCTACTTTTTATTATTGAATTTTTCCGAAAATCGGTTGGTCTGGAGACACTCAAGGCCTCTATTGCACTCGCAGTTGCAGCTGCGCCGGAAGGACTCCCCACCGTCGCCGTCACAACCCTCGCTCAAGCCGTAAAAAAACTGGAAAAACAGGGAATTTTAGCACGGCGTCTTGAAGCGATTGAGACACTGGGAACTGTCGATGTCATCTGCCTTGACAAAACCGGCACAATTACACTGAACCAAATGTCTGTTGCACAAATCATGACTGTGGGACAAAAATTTTCGATCGATCAAAATACGATCTATTACAAAAAATCTCCCACGAAGGCGTTTCGATACCTGGAATTGCTCAAATTGATTCAGGTCGGAATCCTCTGCAATGAAGCCGGAGCAGGAAAAGGAAGTTCGACAGAGTCCGCACTTTTAGAACTCGGAAAAACTGCCGGCTTTGATATCGACAAATACAGGGGTGATCACCCCAATCTATTAACGATTCATCGCAGTGAACAACATAAGATCATGAGCACAGTTCATGATCTAAATAACGGGCAATTGTTTGTCGCTGTGAAGGGCAGCCCTCATGAAGTTCTAAATCGTTGTGAATTCTATCACCATCACGGGAAAGTAAAAAAATTAACGTCAGAAATCCGAACCGCCATTCAAGATCAAAACAGCCGCATGGCCAGCGATGCTCTGCGTGTCCTAGGGTTTGCGTATCGCAAAATCGATCGAGAATACCAGCGAGAACAGTTGGAAACAAAATTAATTTGGCTAGGTCTAGTCGGAATGTCCGATCCGATTCGCCCAGGAATTAAAGAACTAATTTCGCAGTTCACTACTGCCGGAATTCGGCCCATCATGATTACCGGAGATCAAAGCAACACCGCGGCCGCCGTCGGAAAACTCTTAAATCTCGGACAGGGAAAGGAACTTACGATTCTCGACTCCACCAGACTCGAGAACGTCGAGCCAGAAGTCCTTACAGCGATGGTCAGCCAGGTGCATATTTTTTCTCGAGTGAGCCCAGCGCATAAACTGCAAATTGTTCAAGCGCTTCAGCGGGCCGGTAAAACGGTTGCTATGACTGGCGACGGCATCAATGATGGACCTGCACTCAAGGTTGCTGATGTTGGCATCGCAATGAGCGGAAATGGAACGGATATTGCCCGCCGCGTGGCGGATATCATTTTGCTAGAAAATAAACTTACAGCGATTCTGAGTGCCATCGAAGAAGGTCGAACCGTTCATCAGAATATTAAGAAAGCGGTCGATTATATTGTCGGTCAGAATTTTTCCGAAATTCTTTTTACCTTCGTCTCTGTTGCAGCAGGCTTGGGCGAGCCTCTGAGTGCCATGCAACTTCTGTGGATCAATCTAGTAACGGATATCTTCCCAGAGCTCGCTCTCACTCAAGAACTTCCAGAAAGCGATGTTTTGAAACAAAAACCGGAATCTTCTGATCTTCCGATTTTGGAATTGCGGGACTACGGTAAAGTTGGTCTGGAAGCGTCGCTCTTAGCGAGCACTTCACTCTCGGGTTATCTCTACGGGATTCGGAAATACGGACCAGGTCCTCAGGCTAAGACACTTGGCTTTCTATTTTTGAATACTGCCTCCTTACTCTATACGTTTAGTGCACGTTCCAGAAAAATCAGTATGTTCGAATGGGATAAGTTTAAAGAAAACAAATTCCTCCCTGCGGCTATCGGTATCGGCTTTACAGCCGAACTTGCCGCTGCTTTCGTACCGTTTCTGCGCAGTTATCTAGGTGGAGGACGAGTCACCACACGCGACCTGGGCATTACAGCGCTTGGATCGGTAATTCCATTACTTATTATTGAATTAACAAAATACGCTAGACGGAGTCTTGACCTGGAAGCCAATCCAGCTACAGAACCCGGAGCCACCATTTTCAAAGAGGATTCCTGGTATGCTACAGAGTGAGTACATCTTTAATACAGAATCCGTTACAGAGGGCCATCCCGATAAACTTTGTGACCAGATGAGCGATGCTATTTTGGGCAATTATCTTTTTCACGACCCCCGAGCACGTATCATTACAGAGTGCAGCGTCAGCACCGGTCTGATTTTTATTGCGATCAAACACCACTCAAAAGCTACACCCGATGCCTCGAGTATTGTGAGAGATGTGATTCGCGAAGCTGGCTACATTGGTAATGGCTTCGACGCAGGCTCGTCTACCATACTCTTCAGTCTCACGCAGGTTAAAGAAAAGCATCTGGGTCGAGTCGATGAATCTACTCTGTCGGACGAAGAAATCGATCGCATTCCGGCTAAAGACCAGGTTACTTGCTTTGGTTTTGCCTGCGACCATACGTCAGTACTGATGCCTCTTCCGATTTATCTCGCCCACAAATTGGCGAAGCAGCTCGCGGAAGTGCGAAAAAATAAGGTGCTTCCCTATTTAAGTCCAGACGGCAAAACTCAGGTGGGCGTTGAATTTAAAAATAAACGGCCCCATCGCATTCATAGTATTACTTTATTCGCGAGCCAATCTGAATATGGCACACCCAAAGCTCAGAAACTCAAAGACGATCTGATCCAAACAGTAATTGAGCCAATCTTCGTTGATGAAGCTATCACTATAGATCACCGAACTAGAATTCATGTTAACCCTCACGGCCCGTTGATCACTGGTGGACCCGCTAAACACTCGGGTCTCACGGGGCGAAAAACTGCAGTGGATACCTATGGAGGTTTTGCGCGCCACAGCGGTGTAGGCCTCAGTGGCAAAGATCCGTCTCGAATCGATCGAATTGGTGTATATGCCGCTCGCTATGCAGCCAAAAACGTGGTAGCAGCAGGATTAGCTGAGATGTGTGAAGTTCAATTGAGCTATTCGATTGGATTCTCCGCTCCAGTTAGTATCCAAGTAGAAACTTTCGGGACTGCAAAAATTCCGGAAGCGGAAATCATCCGAAGAATTGCTTCGATATTTGATTTTCGGGTGGGGGGCATTGTGAAAGAATTTCAACTACGTTCATTACCGAAACAACACGGGGTAGATTTCTATCAGAAGCTCTCAGCTTATGGGCAGGTCGGACGGACGGATTTGTCTTTGCCCTGGGAAAAGACAGATCGGTTCGAACAAATCAGAGAACGCCATTTAAAGGTCATACAAAAAGTAAAGTAAAGGGAGGAATCGGTATGTTATTTAATAATAGTGGTAGATTTTTTATGGGTTTTGCTATTGGTTTTGGCGCAGGAATCGTTGCGCGAGAAGCAGCTCCGCATGTTGCAAAGGCAATCAGACCCTTGAGTAAACGGACTATGAAAGTCGCAGTAAATTCGCTCGAGAAAGCAAGAGAAGGCTTTGCACGTTTAGGGGAAGTGCTCGAAGATATTACTGAAGAAGTTAAATTCGAATTAGCTAGCCGAGTGCGCAAAGTCGTCCCGGAAGCAAAGAGCGAGTTAAAGAGCAAATCTAAACGCAAGAAGGTCGCCGCGGGAAAAACTTCGCAAAAGGAAGCCGCAGCTTCTACGAGCACGGAAGAAGCTGGCGAAATGGACAGGAGAACGGCGTAAATGGTACACAAGGAAACTCCAATAAGTCGAGGGTCAGTGCCGGAATCGGAATTGGATCTGCCGCCTCGAGCCTATGTGAGTCATTCTTTAAAAACTCGAACGCGGCTTTCAGTACCGGCAAAACGCAAATCTGAAGAATTCTTCACAAAGATCCGCAAAGAACTGAGTCAGCTTGAGGGAGTCAGCAAGATTCATACGACTCCAACAACCGGGAGCATTCTGGTTTACCACCACGCAGATGTGGAGGTAGACGACATCAAGCGATTTTGTTCTGACAAAGATATTCTAGTGATCGAGGCCAAGGAGCCAGAACCCGAATTTGATATTGCGCAACTCGGAATTCTCGGAATGTTCGGCCTCGCGCTCATGCAGGTATTTCGAGGACGGATGCTACCGCCGGCATACACACTCGTTCGAGATGCACTGGAAATTTACGAGCTACGGAAAAACGCCCCGGCGATGCTAGCAAAACAAGAAGTCGCAAAGAAAGTCGCTGGAAAAGCCGCAGCACCAGCTGAGACGGCAGCCTAATTTCCCTTATAAGATCAGAAGACTTTGGTCCATGCAATCGATCACGGTCTTCTGATCCTCTGGATTTAAACGGTACTTCCGGTGAGAAAGCGAAACCAGACGTTTACTTCGCTGTTGCTGCCTTATTCGCACCAGCGGACCCATTGCCACCCTGTTTACCATTACCTGACGAGGAGGTGGAGCCGCTACCGTAGAGTTTCGAATTAATTGTAAGCGTTGTTGTGTTATTTACGGCTCGGGTTTCAGAACCAGCATTCGGGTTAACCCCATTCAGGACAGTTTGCATGTCACCTAGGCCTGGTCCAGCGATTTGATTGCCGATATTATCTTGTACTTTAGCAAAAAACCTCTTCCATTGTTTAGTGCATTGCGTAGATTCTCCAGAAGGAAATATTCGATCATCAGGTCGCATCTTTATACCCCGAGATTGAGATGTTTGGTGAAGATCGTTCGCTTGTGCAAACCTGTCATACTGATGAAGTCGAATATGAGCCTCCATAACGCCGGCAAGCTTTCCGTAGTAGTCTTTGCGAGCTTTTAAGTACTCTACACCGCCATCTTTTAGCAGAGCACTCTGCCTCTCATAAGCTTCTTTTAGTACTTTCTCTTTCTCAGCTAACTCAAACAGATTTTTGGTAAATAGCTTATCATCCTCATTTTTGATATCATCAAGCGCTTTAGTGGCATTACCTCTCGAGTTTAAAGCAGACGCATAAGGGTCAACCAGAACTTGCACGTCGAGTCGGGTTAGACTCTTATGGGTCTGACTGCCATTCAAGGCTGAGTCGCGCGCCGATTTTAAACGATCAATATAGTTTTTTAAATCCTCCAAATATTGACCTGAAATACAATCACCAGCCCCTGGTTTCATAGTGGCGCTCAAATTTGGAAATTCCTTTAGCAGCTGATCAACCCCCCCTTCATCCAAATAAGGATTGAATTCAGAATCCTTTGTACTTCTCCGTTTGACTCCACCAGGCGGTGTAACAGCTGCGCCCTGTGCATTAGCAGCCCTAGCTGCAGCTCGAGCTTCAGCTCTAACTTTTGCCTCTTGGGATCTTTCCATGTCAGCCACAATGCCCGGATATTTCTCTTTTAGGACTGATTTCATGGGATGCGTATCCAGAAGCTGGCTCAACAATGCAATCTTTTTTTCCCGACTAAGTTCCAAGAGAAATTTCTCTCTCTCATCCGCACTAAGCCCATTAAGCTGGTCGATTTCTTGTACAGGGTTTTCACGAAATGCTGCAAGATTTGGCTCCTTTTGAACTCGTAACTGAGAAACAGAATTAGTTCTGGATTTCGTGCCAGAGCCGGCCGATACTGGGCTTGTTCTTTGAGCTACCGCAGTTCCGGTTGAAGCATTAACAGGTGCGCTCACGTTCGTCCTGCCAACAGTCGATGGTGGTGCGTTAGTTACTGTAGAAAGGTTTCGCTCTCGATTAGTTGTACTATTAGTGGTGCTATTAATAGCATCGATCTGTTGTCTAGCATCTTGCACATTTCTAGCAAACTTTGGACTCCCATCCTTTAATAATTCTGTCTCTAGTTCAGTTTTAATAGTTCGGAAATCTTTTAGTCTATCCATTTCAGCCCGCGTAATTGCGCTGGGCTGCTTCATTGTACCGAGTTCCTTCAAAAGACTTATACGTTTTAAATTAGGCAAGTCTTTTACGGCCGCAGCTCTTTGAGTTGGAGTCATTCTCCGCAGAACATCTAACTTATCAGTCGGATTCTCACCAAAATCGTCGAGCTCGCTCTGAGTTACAGGACCGGATGCTTTAGCTCCACTCACAGAAGTAACGCTTGATTTCGTAAGCGGCGTGGACACAGAACTACCTGGCGTCGACACTGAACCACCTGAAGATACTCTAACGGTTCTAGTTTGCGGTACAGGAGGAGCTGCGCTCTGCCTTCGGCCCACCTTCTGCTCTGCCTCATCTGCAGCAGACTTGAAGCGCTCAATTAATACTGTTCTCGCTTCAGCCCGGGTTTCCGGGTCAAAAGCTTCTTTTGATTCGTTTTTATAAAGGCTCTGAAAGAACTGAACTTGTTGTTCATGAGTCAGTTCTTTTACATCGGTAGCCCACTGTTGAGGAGTAAGAGATCTCACTTTCCTTTTATTTTCTTTAATAAATTTCATCGGATCTTGAGTAAATTGATCCATTTCGTCTTGATTTAAACCAGTCCAAACAGTTCCATAATAGTATCGTTGACGGGTCTGAGTAAACTTTACAGTAGGCTGCTTAGCGTCATCCCCAGCTATCGCAGGTACCGTCGTTAGTGACGTTGAAAGAAGAACCACCCCAACAAACCATAAAATAGGATTCATGTAATAAATGTTACATTATTCTACTTAAAAGAGGTATAAATAATACGCTTTTTATCAGGTACTAATTCCGCTTGGAAATTCAGGAGTTACCGGTACGCGGAAGATGTTTACTCGTCTTCGTCCGGTCCTTCGTCGTTATCGGTGTCCGACTCCGTTTCGGGCTGAGCCTTACTCAAATCCAGGATAATCACCAAATACCCTTCACGGCCATCGCCGCCCATACGCCGAACACGGAGAAGATAGCTCTTCTTCTGTTTCACTACTGCGTAAAATCCATTGACGCTTTCGACAGGTTTGCGTTCCACTTCTACGATTACATCGCCAGCGGTTAGTCCGGATTGAGCAGCAGCCCCCATCGGGTCAATTTCTCTTACCAGAACTCCCTTTGTATTTTTTGGCAATTCGAGCCTTTGTCTCAATCCCGGAGTCAGGTTTGTAAGAGACATTCCGGTATTAATATGGGATGGACCGGTCTCACGTTTGGGCTTTTCTTTCTTCTTACCTTCTTCGGGCGTAGGTCTCTTCCCGACTTGGAGGCTGATAGTTTTTTCCTTCCCATCCCGCAGAATCTTCATCTTAGTGGTCTTGCCCACCGGCACCGCGGTTACCTCTGCTGTAAGTTCACCGTTTGTGTGTACCTTCTTCCCATTAAACTCAGTCACGATGTCATAAGGCTGTATTCCCGCTTTTGCTGCCGGCCCATCCGGGCTGACATCAGACACATAAGGCGCTTTTAGATCCTTCGGCGCATTCAGTTTTTCGGCGACTTCGGGATTCAGGTTTCCAACCAAAACTCCCAAGAAACCGCGATCGACATATCCTTTTGTTTTCAACTGCGGCAGAATATTCTTCACGACATTGATAGGAATCGCAAATCCGATCCCCTGTGCTCGCGCTTCAATCGCGTTATTGATTCCGATTACTTCGCCTTTTAAATTCACCAACGGTCCGCCCGAATTTCCGGGATTAATCGGCGCATCGGTTTGTAAATACGTCACCAACGGAAAATCAGGCGCAAATCGTCCTTTTGCCGAAATAATGCCGTGAGTGACCGAGTGCCCTTGCGCAAACGGATTTCCAACGGCCATTACATACTCCCCTACTTGAAGAGCATCCGAATCGCCCAGTTTTATGGCCGCTAAAACTTTCTTTGTTTTGACCTGAATTAAGGCGATATCTAGATCTGCATCTCGACCTACCACACTTCCATCTGTCGGCGTTTCAGTAGGATCTTCGGTAAAAGCAATTTTAATCTGATCGGCTCCGGCAACCACGTGGTTATTCGTCAAGATCAGTCCTGACGAATCGATAATAAAGCCTGTTCCAAGCGCAACTGCCTTAGGTAGTGCCCGACGTTTTTTTCGTCTCGGGCGCGGCGGCTGATCTTCTTCGGATTCACCAGACCTTCCACCACCGGCACCACCTTGGCCGAAAAAATCCTCAAAAAATCGTCGAAACAATTCGTCTGGACTTCCTGGCGCGGGACCGACGGGACTTTTAATCGTCGAAAGCGTTGAAATATTCACTACCGAAGGCACGGCTGTTTTTGCCAGCTCCACAAAAATCTGTGATGAAATTTGTTTTTCATCATCCTTTGACGCACGCCCTAAACTGGACAAAGAAAATAAACCTAAACTTATAATAGCTAGGGAAAAAATGGCCTTCGATTTTCCGAACGATTGTCCAATTGAATGAAAAGAGCGTAACATCTTTGTTCTTACCTTTCGTTTCTTTCTAATACACTCGGGCTAACGCATTCACTCACTTACACTACTAATGCCTTCTAGCGCTTTTGCTTCAAGGTTTAAAGCACTACCTTGGTTTTTTTGGAATGTCCATCAGAGCAAGCATCTATATTATCTAAGGACTTAATCTATCTGTGTCAGCGTCGACATCTGCTTTTCTATTAGGGATTTTCATGCGATCAATAATAGTTGAGCAATCTAATCAAATAATGTTATTCTTAATAATATATGGAACGGCAGCATTAGCTGCTGAAAGTGGTACGTATGCGGCACGTTAGAAATCTAGTGAGACTTGATAGTCGTCTGGAAGTTGCTCGGCTTAATAACCAAGATGCAACTTCTCGCTCGGGCTCTTTTCAAGACTCCTATTCAACACACTATTCACAAACTTCATTTGCAGCCCCTCTATTTTCTTTTCTGGTCTTAACGCTCTTGGCTTTCACCAGTTGCAATAAAACCGGAAACGAGAATATTACTAACGGCAGCTATGATCTAAAAGTAAATATTATTAGTGGAAATAAACAAATTGTTGGACCAGGAGCTCCCTATCAACAAGCTCTCAACGTTCAAGTCGTTACACGGACTGACAATACTCCCGTTCCAGGCCTTCAAACAAGTTTCCAAGAGACGACAAATACTGGAACCGTTCTTTCAAAAAATACTATTACTACTGACGCAGACGGAATGGCTACTATCAACGCCACCGCACCTAACAGCTTTGGGCAGAATATTTCGATTCAAGCCGCTGTATCTGGTACAGATTCTGCGAACGCATTTTCTCTGGCGACTTATACGGAAGAAAAATATTATCATATTACTTTAACCACCACGAACAACCTTTTCGAAACCGCTGGGTCTCCTTTCAGCTTCATTATCAGTGTGAAAAACCCTGCGGGCGCTCTTGTCACGAGTTACAACAAAACCAGGACATTCACGATAAGCACCAGCGCTGCCGAGGCCTGGGCCTGGAGCGGCGTCAGCACCGATGGCTATCAAATTCCAAGCACACTCACCTGCGTCTTCTCAAATGGTATTTGTACCTCACCGACGACCAACGTTCTCACAGACGTCCGGAAAAACACACTAGTGACCGTTTCCGATACACCTGATGGATTTGATTCGATCTCTCAGACTCCGGTTTTATTACAAACCAATACTATTTCACCAACCCAACTTGCTTTCTCGACACTTCTCAACGGCCCTACCGGCGTAGGTGGAGTTGCCGGCGTCGCATCACTGGGCACGATCACTTTGGTGTCTGGTGCTTCGCCTATCACTCGTTATCTAGCTATTGTTGATGCAGCTGGAAACTTTCTGTCCAATGCAACTACTGGTGGAATCAGTGTCACAGCCGAAACTCCTGCTAGTGCCATCACAAGTAACCTCACTACGGGAACCAATTCCTTCACTTTTACGCCAAAACAGGCAGTTACCGGCACCATTCACGGTATCTCTTCTGGCATTCAGACCGACTTGACTATCATCGTTGTACCAGGCGCGCTAGATCACTTCGTTGTCACGACTCAACACTCTGGAACAGAAGCAGCAGATACTCCGTTTCAAATTACCCTCCAAGCCCAAGATGCCAATAATAATAACATCACGACTTACAACCAGAGCCCGACACTCTCCTACTCTGTTTCAAACTCTGCGAACACAGTTTACGGATTTAATAGCCAGGTTCCTGCATCTGGTGCCGTCGCATTCAGCAACGGTACTGCCACCATTTCTGGATTTCAGCTTTTTAATGCTTCTGTAACACCTCACATTATCGTCCGACAGAGTGGCTCCCAACTTGGTGATTCTGGCGCAATTACGATCACAACCGGTGCTAAGAGCAGAGTTGGTTTTTCTGCCCCCCCTTCAACCTCCGCTACCGCCGGCGTTAGTTTCGTCACTCAGCCCTCGGTTCAAATCCAAGATGCTTACGGGAATCTAGTCACAACCGCAACTGATAACGTTACACTTTCACCATTTACCGATTCAAGTTGCGCTGTACCAGCAACAGCAGGGACTCTCGCCACCAATGCAAGCGCCACTCAGGGCCCCGCCGTAGCTGGAGTTGTTGCTTTTAGTGGTGTCTCCTATACGAAAATCGGTTCTCTCTACTTAAAAGCGACTTCTGGAAGTTTAACAGCGTCCGACTGTTCGCTCGTACCACCCTCCAGTGCTTTTTCTACAACAATTTTGCCAGCCGATCCTGCTCAGCTAGTTTACAGCACTCAACCCAGCACTACAGCAACTGCTGGCGTCCCCTTTGCCATACAACCAGTGGTTCAAGTCCTTGACACTTTCAGTAACCTGATTAGCTCCGCTACTACAGGGATTACCATTGGGGCTTATACAAACGCACTCTGCACAATCGCTGCTCCGGGTAACATTAGTGCCACCACGAATCCTTTGAATGCTTCTTCGGGAGTAGCTAGTTTCTCTAGTGTGGATTATGATACCCCAGGCACCATCTACTTGGGAGCTACTTCTGGAAGCCTGACAAAAGCATGTTCGTCTTCTTCTATCACTGTCGCTTCCTCTTCCACTAGCTTAGTCGATAATTCCTCAGCTCTATTCGGCCAAGGCTCTGGCAATGGCACGGCTGTAAGTTCCGGCACAGAAACTATAGACACAACTTCCGAGGGCCGAGCTTTGCCAAATTGCACCGATACTCATCCCTGGATGAACACGTCCAATCTGATCTTCCTGGCGCATTTTGAAGAAACCGGTAGCCCCGCTTCATTCGCAGACTCTTCTTGTGGTACTGCAGGAAGCAATTTTGTCGCCTCAGGAACGCACAACTTAAGCCCGTCGGGGACATCTACCGCTGGAGCTACCGGTAAAATCGGAAACGGGCTAACGACTTCAGCTACCTTCGCCGGAATCACCAGCAACCTTTACACAGGCAATACTGATATAACCGAAATGGTCTGGGTAAAACCTACGGCTCCAAGCGGAGCATCTGCGATCTATAATGGAAACGGCAGCAACGCCGGGTACGGGATCATTATTAACATGCCCCAGACGGATGATCTTCTGCCATACGACGACAATAGTGGATCGTTGGTCAATTTCTTCTCCGGCGGTCAATTTATCGACCCGGGAGACCATGTCATTCTGATCCCCTTTAACGCTTGGACGCATTTGGCTTTAGTAATTTCGGTTACTAGTGGCCAAGCCGACTGGAATATCTATGTGAACGGAGAGCAAAGAACCCGTCGCTATCCTTCCTCTGCAAGTAACCCGACGTTGGGCCTAGCGATCGGTACCGGACTGATTGGAAGCGTTGACGAAGCAGCATTCTTCTCGCGGGCACTCTCTGCTTCCGAAATCCAATCGATCTATCGGCATCAGGTCGGAGCCTATGGTGGTTCTTTCTATTCACGAGTCATGGACGCAACCAGCTCTGCACCTTGGAACGTTTTTTCGTGGCTCCCAAATGCACCTTACCATAAAGAGCTACCTGATTTTGGCCAACAAGAAACCAGCTATAGCTCCGGCAACGTCAATATGACTTCCAACACTCTCCTCTACCATATGAATGAAACCAGCTGGGCTGGAGGCGGACCTATTGTGATTGACTCTTCGGGCTCGGGCAATACAGGTAGTCCGGTAGGTACAGATATTGCGACTACAGCTGGAACCAAAACTGGAGGCAAATTTAACGGAGCTGGTGTTTTCGCGAATGATCCGATCACGTCCGGAACTCAAGTGGCCAATTATATTACACTCTCAGACCCTCCTACTCTGGGAACAGGTGATTTCACAATCGAGGCCTGGATCCAAAGCGATGCAACAACAGCAGGCACCATCATGGCCTATGGAGCTACTTCTGCTAATAACGGCCTGAAATTCTATATTGGCACCGACAAAAAGCTGCACACTGATCTCAGTGGCGGCTCTAGTACCACCTCTGGAACAACGGTCATGGACAACCAATGGCACCATGTAGCGGTTGTTTATTCCTCTGGATCTCAGCTCCTCCAAAACTTCGTAGATGGACAACCCTCGGGCATACCAGGGACTTCGATCGCACCTAGTATTTTGACCGGAAATGCATATATCGGACAAGACCTGAGCAGTCACGATCTCTTTTACGGTTCGATGGATGAAGTTGCCGTCTACAGCCGCGCCCTCACTGCAACAGAAATTAGCAATCGGTTCCTACGCGGCGCCCTCAGAGTTGGCTTTCAAATGCGAAGCTGTAGTGCGAACGATTGTTCGGACCAAGCTAGTAATTCGAACTTGGGGTTTATGGGTGGAGATTCGTTTTCATTCAGCAGCACTGGCTGGTTGAGCGAACTCTTTAATCCGTCCATCCTTACTCCGGCCTTCGCTTTAAATTCTCTCACTAACAATCAATACTTCCAGTATCGTATGGTGCTCGAATCCGATGTCACCACTGCTAGCCCACAAATCGTGAACGTCTCCGCCGTCCCAGGCACCACCACTGACTACGCGACATCGGCTGCGAACGCAGCAAATTATACTACGAGCTCTGCTGAAGTTACCTTCTCCGGTAGTATAGCGAAACTCAATCTGCCGCGCATGGGTATCGATCATACAACCTTTGGAAGTACGCTTGGCATCAATGGCTTTGATACGTACCGATCTATTGCGGGCGTAACAGTCGCCGGGGATCTCGTTACTACGAATACGGGCGGAACCGCTACCAACAACTCTGAATTGAGTTCTGACTGGGCACCGCATTATTCAAACATTGTGAACTACTGGAAGTTCAACGGAACCACCGGTAACACTCCAGCATCGATCACTTCCACCATTCCATCTGGCGGCAGCACACTGACCGGATCAGTCACCAATGGATCAGGCAATGTGGCTTACGTTACAGGAAAAATGAATCAAGCTCTTTATTTAAATGGCTCAACGGATGCAGTATCTATCAATTCAGCGGGTGTACCTACCGGAACTACTAGCCGTTCTAGTTCTATTTGGGTCTATCCTACTGCGACTCCAAGTGCGAACGTCGTTTGGTTTTGGGGTACCGTAAGCAATGATCAAGCGCAAGGTATCATGTTAAATCCATCCTCGAACGTAGTGAGGTACTATGGTTGGAACGACGACTTAGACTGTGTTGCGGGTGTCGTGGCCAATCAATGGATACACATCGTGACTACTTTTGACGGAACCAGCAAACTTGCTTCGATCTACATCAACGGATCACTCTGTGCTTCCGCAACGAAAAGCAGTTGGAATACGGTAGGCTCAAATCTCAGCATTGGAGCCGACGGCACTAATAACAATCTCGCTGGCTACGCCGACGAATTTGCAGTTTGGAATACCGCACTGTCAGCCACTGACGTTGCGCTGATTTATAATCGACAATCACCTACTTATTCCGGAACATTTACCTCGCGCGTAATGGACGGCGGCGGCTCTGTCGCGTGGAGCACACTCTCCTGGATTACTAGCAGTATTCTGAATTACACTATCCCGGATTCTGGTACTACTGGACTTCGATCTGGCCTCGTTGGTCTCTGGCACCTGAATGACACGGGAGGTCCGGCTGTGGACACGAGTGGCTCTGGCTACAATTTAGGCGCAAATGGCGGAGTAACATTTAGCCAAACTGGCAAACTTGGAAACGCTGTCAGTTTCGATGGTTCGAGTGGGTATTTGCAATCCAGCGTTTCCAATATCACCAGAGGGACTGCAATAAGTGCCAGTATGTGGCTCAAGCCTGCTACTACCGCGGGCGGAGGGTTCTTTGCAGCTGGCACGACAGCCTGTTGCACTCCGTCTCAACAGTTTAGACTCTACCAGTATGCCGCAGGAACGGGCGGAGCGTGCTGTAGTTTAACAGATCCTCCTGCTGAGGTGCTCAATAATCCTGGTATAGCTCTTAGTCTCTTCGGCTACCAAGCAGACGTCGAAGGCACTGCTTTTATCACTCCTGGAAGTTGGCACCATGTGGCTGTTTCACTTGATACGAGCGGTCTATTATACATTAGCATTGATGGCCAATTCCCTCCGGGTGATACGTACGACACTGGCTTTACCGGTGTGCTTCACAGTCAACCCCTCACTCTGAATTCTAATACAGCGTCAACCGGACCTGTTTCTATTGGGTATGCTCTGGCCACTCTTCCAAATGCTATA
>Ga0207098_10057_pt1 | contig 34398 bp, 28 predicted proteins | sample Alteio_BWMinHeat_84_FD_153548 | JGI IMG/M metagenome (GOLD analysis project Ga0207098, IMG submission 153548) | Enriched cells from forest soil in Barre Woods Harvard Forest LTER site, Petersham, Massachusetts, United States -... | ecosystem: Environmental > Terrestrial > Soil > Temperate forest >...
TCACGGGGGAATGCTGAGCACCTGTGACAGGGTTATCGTGTGACCTTCGGTACCCAACTCGACGGCCACCCTCTGGACGACCACGCGAATGTGGACACCCAGCGTACGAACACCTCTACTGCGCCGATCACCTCTGCATCACCCTCGGCTACTTATGCAAAGGCTACATACGCGCCGACCGCGAGCGGTGTCCGGGCCCGGGTGACACCGCGCTCATGGACGAACATAAATAAAATCTGGTTCCACAAGACCCATAATTGTTGTGGTTTTCACGTGACTGCCATCACAGGCAAGTTTCGGACACCTGCGTCAAAGTATCAGCATGATCTTCAGGGAAAAACGCCATCAACATCCCGGCTCACTCTGCCAATGTGGGCACCGAGCCGACAGTCACGTCTACTGCAGTGAGCACTTCTGCGTGGGTTTAGGCTGCTCATGTCCCGGCTTCTCTCCCGCCAAACTCTCCGAATGGGCTCCGCTGCCGATTCTCGGGGCATCACTCAGCCCTGCTCTCCCCCAACCATAAAAGACAATTGATAAAAGACCATAAATAAAGGTCCTCACGGCGCGTGCCCCGGCTATCTGGTGCAAACTGCCCCCCCAGGACGCCGGAGATATACCCGGCATACGCCTATAACCACCGGGATGTGATCTGAGTCACCTTCGGTCACGCGCAGCCGGTGCAAAATAAGGTTCATGAACTTCGACTCTTCTGCATTTGTGGCCGAACCGGATTTGATCCAGTCTCTGCGTCAACGAGCCTTTCCGGTTGATTGCCGCGAAGATCGCGAACTCTTCCACCAAGGCGGCGACCCAACTGGCCTGTTCATTCTCAACAGCGGAGAAGCCACAATGTTCCTGGAGGACGCAAATGGCGTCCCAGTCGCGATGGCTCCTATGGCACAGGGTGCCCTACTCGGTTTACCGGCACTGATCGGCGACAAGCCCTACACTATGACCGCCGTTGCGAAAGCGGGGGCACGGGTTGGCTTTATTACCCGGAATACGTTTTCGGCCTTGATGCTTTCCGATCCGCTGCTCTCGTTGATGATCCTGCGGGTGATGGCGGCTGAACTTCGTGCCACCCGAATTGCCATCTCAGAGAAGCCCTCGGGCCGTTCACATCGATCAAGAGCCCTGAAGCGGAAGCGCATGAGCCAGTCCCTCGCGACGGGAACAACGAACTGAGGAGCGAATTGCAGGTGGCCTCCCCTACCGGGCGCGGAGCATCCGCTTCGCGCCTTCCACATCTTGCCGGTTCCCATTTTGCCTGCGGTAGAGGGGCGTCTCCCAACGACTCTTCGTTGTACTCTCTCTGCATGAAAACCTTTGCAATTTGCCTGCTCCTTCTTGCCGGTTGCTGCTCTCACCCCGTCCAGAGGTTCGTTCCTCTCACCGGCGAGTCAGCCTCCACGATGTTGGCCCTGGACACCAAAACAGGCCAGGTGTGCTGGACGGTCGCATCAGACAAAGAGAAGCCGGAGGAGCTGCCGCTCTGCAAGGACCTGTATAAGCAATAGATGAGGGCATGCGCCGGGTTCACCCGGAGGGACGCGCGTTGTTCACAGTGTCAGCGCGATGGGGAGGTGACGCAGGCGATTTCGGCCTCCTCCGGATTCCAGACCAGCGTGAAATAGTGTAGCGGACGCGCAGGGCTTAGACGGTCCGTGGCACTGCCTTCCCCTGCTGCCTTCGACTCTCAACCCATTGGGAGTACCACTCCCGCCTTTGTTGCTCTCCAGCCGTGTCTGCAAGGTCAAGAGCGATGGCCTGCCTCAAATCTTGGCGCTCATGTGTGAGCGCATCAAGCCACTCCCTGTTTCGATAGGATGAGAAGTCCCTGAATGAGTCCCTTGCAACGTTGGGCATGGGAACATCTCGGAATTTCAATCGGGACATTGCGAAACAGGTCCATGCCACAATATCCGCAGCCTGAAGACCGGGGACATCCGGTCTCTCTTTGAATGAGTAGTGATCCTCAAACCTTCCAGGCAATACGCTCTCGAATTGGGACATGAGCATGCCAATTTCGACTTTTTCCCACTTCCCGGCCTGATCGAACACGAACTCAAAGGGGGTCTCGATTCGCCTTTGACCATGCCAGGTCACGAGGACATTCACGAGTGTTCGAAGCGCCCAAGTGTAATGATTCTTCCCTCCAACTCTTCGCCATTCCGGCGGCGCTTCCGCGTCGAAATCGGCTTTATGAATCGTGAACGAGAACGCTTTAGAAGCCCGCTGCTTAATGATCTGGCGAGCGCGGTAGAACGCGCCTTCCACCTGCTCATCGCTCCAGTTCGCAAAGTCTGATCTTTTATTTTTCGCAACGCACACTGAAGAGTGGAAATCCGAAAACCGATGCTTCTCACTGAAAGCTCGCCAGTTAGATTCGAGCGAGGGTATCTGTTTGGCCGGGACAATGAGCGCGGCAGCGACGGCGACCGGTTGGGTTGGGCTAGAACCGCTGTCATCCACGTAGACAGTGAACATCTTCAAGTCCTACCACAGGCCACCGCGCCGCTACGATCCTGTGCCAATCCTGCGCCCTCGGGGTTGACGAAGGGATGAAAGCAGGAAGCAGAAAACAAGTCATAGGCTTCTGGCATGGTGGGTACCCGGACAGCCTTAGCAGTCCGGCCAGGTGACTTCTAAAGAAGGGGAACGCACCTCACGGTGCGCTCCTCTCGTTGTAGCCCTCGAGGGTATGTGGCACTTTTGAGGCAGATTTTTTGAGCTACCTGTAAGTGATTGTTTCCATTGGTTCTCGAAAGTCCATTGGGGACCTCCAAGTTATTGAAAAGACGCGACAGACACAGCTTCCCAAGCTGAATGTCGCCTTGCGTGGCCGGGAAGCTGTTCCGAAGGGATACGAACGCGGCAGATTGGAGTACGCCGCGTTGACGATCCCCAACACCCTCGTGGATATCGGGAGATCCGCTCGAACCCAGAAACCCAGAAATGCGAAAGCTGATAGATAGGAAGATTGCGGTTCAAAACGGCGAGTGCGCCACTTGCAAAGAGAGATTTACCGATTACGGCGACATCGTACCCGTCCACATCAGTCCTCGCGGCATGGGCGGGGCATGGAGAGACGAAAATCCGGAAGACATCCAGGCTGTTCACTCGTGGTGCAACGGAGAAAAGGGATCGACTAGAGTGTGACATCGTGGAGGGAGCGTTTTCCTTCACTGAACTACCTTACCCGCCCGGTTTACTGCTTGAAATTCGGCGAACTCCCGGAAGATTCGGAAGTGTCTTCGAATAAGGCCTCGAATGCCTTTCTGCCGGTCAGTCCTCTCGATGGCGTAGCAGAGCGCAACTGAGCGAGATGTGCCTCAGGCTCTCTTTGCCGCTTCGCTTCCTCGGCCGAAACGACAATCCATCCAGCAGGTACCGGCCTGCTGGAGGCTGTGGCTGGCATTGGGGAGGTCTCGGGCTTCGCGGGAGCTTTCTCCTGGTGCACAGGCCTGCTTCGTTGCGGTGTATCTCGCGGGTTCTTCTTTTGAAGAGATAGCGTTCCTTCAACCTGATGCAAGGCTGGTTCTGGAGCCGACAGCGCGGGTTCGTTTCTTTCAGCGGTCTCGACCATCACAGAAACTCCGTTATGCGATCCGTAGAGATTCTGAGCCGCGGGTTTTGCCTTGCGAGTCGCGATGCCAGCCGGACGCTTCTTGTCGGGAAGCGGTTGCGCGCTTCGTGTCGCCCGAACAAGCTTCCGGGTGCTGATTGTCGCCTGACGGCTGCGCGCCCGCGAACTCTGTTCAGTTGTCGTTGAGGCTGCGAGAAGATCGCGGGCTTGTTGTAGGCGGTGCACATACACATCAATTTCATTGATGATTTCGGCTAGAGGCACGATCATGGTCACCTAACTTGGAAGTGGTCATGTAACGAAAGGCAAAAGACCACTTCTTATGATGCCTGATTTGCCGACACTCCGCATCATCACGATTCGGAAGAGCCTCCGAGCCCAGTGCCGCAATAGGCCGGATTTCGCGAACTGAGTTGGAGAGAAATCCAGGGATTCCAGCCATCGAACCATTAGCAACGAAGACACGAACGGACGCAGCCGCGGAGTATATTGTCAGCAGCCAAGAGGCACCATGAAACTCCGGCGTAAAACAGCAGAGACGTTGTCCCGATCACCGGTCAGGTCAAAGGCACATGCTTAAGGTCTTCTGCGCTCCCGCCCGCTACACCCAGGGTCCCCGTGCCACAGAGCAACTCGGCACCGAAATCCGTGCTCTCGGGCTTGAAGGGCCAGCCGTCATTGTTGCCGGACGCAGCGCAATCCGCTTGCTCTCGGGAACCTGGAGCGAGACCTTCGCAGCAGTGGAAATGAGGCATGTGATCTTCCTATTCGGCGGTGAATGCACGGCCGCTGAAATCCGGCGAGGATGCCAAGCAGCGCGAGAAGCGAACGCAAGGGTTGTAATCGGAGCCGGAGGGGGCAAGGTCCTAGACACCGCCCGTGCCATCGCCTCAGATCTCTCGCTTCCCGTGGTCAACTGTCCAACCATTGCTTCGAGCGACGCCCCGTGCAGTGCTCTTTCAGTTATCTACACCGAGGAAGGGGCGTGGGAAGAATACCGCATCTACCGTCGCAATCCGGACCTTGTACTGGTGGACACAAGCGTGATCGCCAAGAGCCCGTCGCGCCATCTGGTCGCGGGTATGGGCGATGCTCTGGCCACGTGGTTTGAGGCCAAGGCCTGCGCCGACACCGGCGCGAAGAATATGCGTGGAGGAGCCTCCACGCGCAGCGCGCTCGCCCTGGCTGAGCTTTGCTACAAGACGCTGCTTGCGGACGGCGTGGCGGCCATCGAGGCCCTGCAGCGTCAAGAGCCCAACGACGCGCTCGAACGGCTGGTAGAAGCAAACACCCTTCTTTCAGGGTTAGGTTTTGAGTCGTCCGGGCTTGCCGCTGCCCACGCCATCCATAACGGCCTCACCACCGCACCAGGTACCCACGGTTACATGCACGGAGAAAAAGTCGCGTTCGGGCTCATTGCTCAGCTGATGCTCGAGTCGCAGCCAAATTCCGTTGTCGAGGAAGTTCTGGCATTTTCAAACAGCGTCGGCCTTCCCACCATATTCGCCGACATCGGCATTGGCAACCCCAGCCGGGAACTCCTCGAAACGGTCGCCAAACGGGCCGCGGCAGCCGGAGAGACGATCCACAATGAGCCGATGGTGGTAACGACGGCGCTCGTGCTGGATGCCATGCGGGCGGCGGACGCTGCTGGGACTTCATTTCGGCAATCCATCGAGAAGCACGCTCGACGTTGACTGCCTCCGGCCCTACCGAAGGCTGGAAGAGGATATTCGGCCCCCGACGGAATGATGTCCGCCGTCCACTCGTACCGCCCGCTCATGAACTGGCTCTGCCCGCCTCATTGTCGGCCCACTCGATCCAAAATCATTCGCGCCAAGCTCACGCTCTCGGACACGACGGCGGTGAGACGAGGGGAAGGTCGGCTGATATCCGGGTCCCTCGCCAGGCGAACGGCCGCTATGATCGCGGCGGCAATGACCAGTGTCGATTTCATTCGCGTCTGCTCTTGCATTTGCTCTGCCCAAGCCTCTCGCTCACGCGCAATTGCCCGTTTCATTTCGCCCATCAGAGCACCACTGATCGCGACTTTGCGGAGTCAAGTTTGTACGAAAGCTTGCCGCGAAATATTTCAGATGGAAGATAGCTTCTCTTAGCTCCGCAGAGCGGACACTGCGCGGCAATCCAGGTATCCGGCATCGTGCCTACGGGCGCCTCAATGTTTTCACCGCACTTCTTGCAGCGGATCGTGAAATCGCACGGCCGAGTTTGCGGGAGGTTGAACACGATTGTCAGTATAGGAGAACAAAAGACGAAACATCAATGTGGATTTCATCCCTAATCAAAGTCCAAAAGATCGATACCGGGTGACGAAAGTATCTAATCCCAATGTTTCCAGCGGTTTAACTTAGAACGGGTTGATTCCGGGAGGGCGGTCTGGCAGTATGGAACCAAAGTGAACGGCACGCTATGCGAATTGCTTCTTCCTCCACCCATCGCATTGCAGCCGGTTTGCTATTGGCCGTCCTGTTGAGTGTTGTCGGGTATCAAGTCGTCCGGCGGCTGAATTCTCATGGTCCAGAGGCGCTGCTGAAGCGAGCCGACGGTCTCTCATGGCTCAATAGTTGGATTCACGCCAAGCCATCCTATCAGCAAGCCAAAAATGAATTCATTCAACGTCTTCAATTCCCAAAGGCCCTCTCTGCGAGAGTGAGCCCACTGCCTGCCGTCATCGAATCCTCGACTTCTCTCCCAGATCCGTATCTCGATTTGAAAGTTGATTGGCTCGTTCGACTCCGATCTTGCACCGAACACGTCTGTCGTGTGCGAGCGATAACCCTTGCCTGGTGAATTGAGAACGAACCACAACAATTAACTCTGGATTCGTCGCTCATCGAGCGGCCTGATTCCTGGCGAGATGACCCGTATGCGACTTCTCCGCATTGGCAAGCGAATCGCTTTCTTCTTCTTGATTTTGATTCTCGTGTTGACGGGTGCGTATTACTACGCTGTTTCGCCGCATCCTCCGTCAGTACCACAGGGATCGGCAGAAGATCTGCTCTATCGCGCGAATGACCTCGCGCGGAACGACCGATGGGAAGAGGCACAGCCGCTCTACAAACGAGCGGAGGTTCTCTTTGCGGCTCAAGGGAATCGATCGAAGGCCTTGTACGCTGCCGTCAGTCAGATCCCGCCAGATGAATCGGTGGACATACCAGCCACCATTTGGTCGCTGACTGCAGACCTTACGCAACCCGGAGCGTCCGACCAGGAAACCCGACTTCGTATTCTCACAGTCCGCGGAATCCTGCAAACCAACCAGGATGCAGCGCAGGCACATGCGACATGGGAGGAGGTCGAGAGATTAGCCCGGAAGCTCCATCACTATGAACTTGCCACGCGGGCTGTCGGGGAGCAGGGAATTGCAGCCTTTATTCTCGGTGATGCGCTCACCGCAAAAAAGCAGGTGCTACTTGCGTGGGGACTTGCTGCACCTGAAAAAGATCCCGCGGCGCGCATTCGTTATGCCTCCGTCTATGGGGCGGGCTTGGTAGCCGTCGGTCGATATGGCGAAGCCATGAATCCGCTCAATGAGGCGATTAGAATTGCGCAAGTGCATCCGGAGGTCGCGTATCCGGCCCTTGCCGTCAACACCAAGATCGATGCTTTAGTGGGGCTTCACCGCGACAAGGAAGCACTGCACCTCGCGGACGAATCTCTCGGCCGTCTCCGAGAGACTCCGTTCGATGGTCAAAAGACCCAGGTCTACATCTCGCGGGGCAGGATAGAAACAGATCTCGGCAATCGAGGCGCCGCAATCTCTGACTTCGAGGCGGCGTTGGGTCTCGCCAACCGTATGCGCAACTACCGCGGGTTGACCGACGCCGGCGGCACGCTCGCGCAGACATACTTCGACAGCGGACAGCTGCGCGAGGCACTTGATGCAGTCAACGCCGCCATCCAAGCCAACACGAACATCCCCAATGAACTCTACCTTGCACCTGCCAACCTGGCGCTGAAAGCCAAAATCGTTGACAAGATGGGAGACGCAAAGGAAGCGGATGGGCTTTTCCGAAAGAGCATCGCCCTTGTCGACGCAATGATTCAGCGCGCTTCGACGGTCAGTGTGGAGCGCCAACTCCTGGCCGAAATGAGTGACATCTATTCCGCATATTTCGCCTCGTTGTGCGCGCAGAATCGCAATGACGACGCGCTTCAAGTCCTCGAAAAAGTGCGCGGGCGACTGGAGGCAGAGGCCCTGGAACGTCACAGCTCCCAGCCTCTTCACGCTCCTACGCCGCAAGAGCAGGAATTGACGCGGCTCAACATTGCGCTGATAAACACCGACGATCCCACGAAGCGGGATGCTTTAATGAGCAAAATCTACAGCACCGAGATCAATCTCGGGCCGAGTAAATTGGCCGCGGCGTCGATAACCCATCCGGTGACCTTGGCTCAGCTGCAGCGTGTTCTTTCCCCGGACCAACTGCTGGTCGAGTATGTTCTGGCGAATCCAGCGTCCTACGCGTTAGCCGTAACGAAGACCGCTGTTCACGCGTATCCGTTGAAATCAGGACCCGGAATTGACGCGGACGCCAAGAGGTACCTCAACGAAATCCATGCCAGGGCAGCCGATCCGACGCTCGCACAGACTTTGTTCGCCGAACTGCTCTCACCGATTCAGGATTACTCGACCAAGAGGGACCTGATCATCATTCCGGATGGGCAGCTCCATCTGCTTCCGTTTTCCGCCTTGGTGAATCATGGCGCGTATGTGCTCAGGTCGCACACAGTCGATGTTGAGCCATCGTCCACGGCGTTCGAAATCCTAAGGAGGCACTCGGAAGGGGAGGAAAAAGCCCAAATGCCGTACATCGGGGTTGCCGCCTGGACCCAGGCAGCAGACACGCGCAACCCGGTCTTGCGAGCGATCAGCGGCCCTGAACGAAGCCAGTTTGTTCCGCTGCCGCACAGTGAATCCGAGGTTGAAGCCATCGCCCACGATCTGCCGCAGCCGAACACGATCCTTCTCGGGGCTAACGCAACCGAAACCCGGTTTAAGCAACTGTCCACCGAAAGCTCAGAGGTCATCCATCTTGCCCTGCATGGTTACGCGGACGTCGACTATCCCGATCGCTCCGCTCTGATATTTGCGCCGGAACCGAATGGACCAGACGATGGGCTGCTGCAGGCTCGCGAGATACGTGACCTCCACATTCGGGCGAAACTGGTTACGCTTTCGGCCTGCGACACCGGGGTCGGGCCGGTTGGCGAGGCCGATGTCGCCAGCGTGGTAAACGCGTTTATTGAAGCCGGCGCCGATTCAGTCGTGTCCACTCTCTGGGATATCGAGGATGAGACGACGGAGCATCTCATGACCACCTTCTACTCCCGACTCGCCTTGCATCAGCGGAAAGTCGATGCGCTTCGTACTGCGCAACTCGAACTGCTGAATCAGGGACTTCCTCCATATTTTTGGGCTGGGGTCCAGATCGTTGGCGACCCTTCCGGAAACATCTAATGAATCGAGGACAATTCATGACGCTCTCTCGCTCACAACGCGAAACGATTCTGGGAAAGATTCAACGACTTGTCGCCGAGAAATATTTCGATCCCAACTTCGACGAATCAGTTTGGGGCAAAATCGTGGAACACCACCGCAACTCCATCGTTGAGGCCGGCAGCGACCAGGCTTTTGAGAAGGCGGTCGCCACGATGCTTGCGGAAATGCCACCCAGCCCTCTTGCGCTTCTCTCCGACCGAACACTGATCGCCCCGCCGAATGCGATCAATGCAAGCTTTTCAGTGCGAACGGTTTATGGGCAGCCGCAGTGGGTTTTCAAGGATGTCCTTCCGGGCGGAGTCGCTGCCCGCGCGGGCATCAAAGCTGGCGATATTCTCCTGGCGATCGGCGGCAAGCCCGTCTCTCCATCTGTCTCTGATGGCGCAGCCCCGAATTTTGAAATGCAACAGAGCTTTCCGGTTGTCGTCTTGCGCGGTGATCCACCAGAGGAATTGACCGTAACACTCCAAACTGCGACTCCGAAGTACAAAGACAATCCGTACTCCGAGCCCGCCGCGCTCACAACCGGATCTCAGACAGACAACATTCCATATCTCCGGGTAAGCCTCTTCCCCGGCGCCATCGGAATTGATTTTGCCAACGAGTTGGACGCAATCTTTGGAGGCCGGTTCAAGAATGCTGACCGTCTCATCATTGATATGCGCGGCAATCCAGGCGGTGGAATTGGTGGGCTCACGCTGATGAGCTATCTCACTCCCGATCGAAGTCCCATCGGCTACAGCAAGAGCAGAGAGATGGCTCTTAACAACACACCGCCGGATAGGCTTCCGGTATTTGATAAGGTGCCTCGCTCCAAGCTGGCCCTGCCCGGCCTCGTTTTCAAGTTCCTCGGAAAGACCTCAATTTTCCTGTACACCGAGGCACTTGGCAGGCGCGACTGGCACGGCCGCACGGCCATTCTGGTGGATGAACATACAGCCGGCGCCGCCGAAATGGTCGCCCAGTTTGCACAAGAAAACCGTCTGGCGACACTTGTGGGAATGAAGACGCCAGGGCGTCTCGTGACACGCAGAGCCAGCAAACTCGGGTTCGGGTACCGGCTGGTGATTCCGATTGCGGCCTATGTGAGTGCCAAGGGAACTCAGATTGAAGGTAACGGGATTACACCGGACATTTCGATTCCCTGGTCCTCGGAAGACGCCGCAGCCGGCGTCGATCGGCAATTGATTGGCGCCGTTGACGCTTTGCGAGCTGCCTGATGGGCCATCAAACAAGAATTCAGATCGACGAAGCTTCGTCGGCTCGGACGACTGTCGATCTCCGCCAATCGGCTTCATGTCGATTCCAAGTTGCGACTTCATAGCGACGACACGGCTAATGCTGAGTCCAGTCTTCAAGCGGATGGTAGAAGATCGAGTGCGAATCGGTACCGGAAAGGAAATCAGCGCATGACTTCCATGCAACGATGCCCAGAGGCGCTAACATCAATGCCAAAACCAACCCCGCCAGAACACCCAATCCGGTCTCAATATGCGACCGCAGAGTCGGCAAATCAACGGAACGCCCGCAGTGAGGACATATCGAGAGTTGCGTTTGATGATTCCGCGGCTCAAGCGTCGAGATTGTCATACTCGTCCTCCTCGTTTTCCTGAGCGAAAGCCTCTCCGTCTTGAAGCGCCGAGAATGCCTTTCTTTCTCGCTTGTCCCGGCGCACTTCGAGCAGCTGCTCGCCAGTTGTATGTTTTGGGGAAAAGCAGTACTGGACGTACGCTTCGAAAAGGGAATGATTGGGGATGCGCCGCTTCAGCAGGTCCTGCAGATGGTGCTTATAGAAATCGCTCAATGCTTCAGGCGTGATTCGGTAGGAAGTTCGGCCGCCCTGCCTCGTACTTGTCGCCTGGAGCCAGCCCTGCTCGATCCAATTTCGCACTTCTGTGCTGCGGACGTGTAACGCGTGAGCGATCGACCCCAATGAGAGGCAGTCGCAGCGAATCTCTCGGACGCTCAGTTGCCGCCTTCGCAGCGCGTTGCGAAGAGCTTTCGGGCTCCTGTTCAGTCTCCTCGCAACTTCCTCAACCGAGTACTTCGTGAGCAGTTCCCGCGCCTCGTCCAGTTCTTCTTCCTGCCAGCGACGATGGTTGACTTCTGCCTTGATGCCGTACTTGATGACGAATCGCCAGCACTCTTCCTGTGTTCGGCCTGTTTGTCGCTGGAGTCTGCGCACGAGCTGGGCGAGTTTGGTTCCTGAAAGCACCCTGGATTGTTCGGCCAGGGCGATAGCCTCCGAACCCCACTTGGTGGGGAGTCCTGGTAGCGGGCGAGCGGTTGCCATATGCACCTCGAGCAAGGGAGCGTGCAAAAGGGCAGAAAAAGCCCTCTACATGTAAATCCTGTGGAAATCGCCAAAAACGGACGCTTGTGGTGGAAAAAATGTCTGAAGTGTGGAAATCAAGTCTATTTTCGGGTACATTGGCTTTACTGACTCGACACCTGCGCACGATCCGGGTTGTCATTCGGACTTTGTCGCTTGCTCAAGTCATGGCCTCCCCTTCTCCACTTGACCGCTGCTGGGTCGTGAAGGACTCGCCGCTGTATCTTTCGATACTGCCGGCGCTTCGCGCGGCCGTGGAAGAGCAATGGCAAGTCACGCAACGATCCGTTCTCTCTTTATTTGGGGACGAGAGCCTGGCCGCGAGTATCATGGAACGGGCCATCGAGAGGACCGTCCGGTATCTGGCCGATCATCCAGATTGTGTTCACGACGATCTGCGTGGCCTTCTGTCGCGATTCTGCCGGCTGGAGACTTTACGAGTACGAACCGACCGCGGACGGTTAACGCTCGTCGACCTGTCGGCTGCGCCTGAAGCGACACTGCCAGTCACGACCATTTCGGCAACCGATGCCGCGTTGGACGCCGCGAGGGTGCTGGCAGAAGCCCCGCCCAAAGTCCGTGAGGCGATGATGATGAGATACGGCAGTTCGGAGAGTTGGGGTGACGTGGCGGCAAGAACCGGCGCCACTCGGGAGGCCATACGGAAAAAATGCAAGAGATGCCTGGTTCGAATTAGGGAGAAATTGGGAATTCACGGTGGTGAGCAGTAGACTCCGGCAGAGTTAATTCACGCGACCGGGAAGGATTCCGTGGACGAGCATCAATCGTTTTTTCAGGATGATGACGACGATACGTTGCTTTTTGAGAAGCTCCAGGAGCACGTCCTCGAAAAATACCCAAATCCTGAGCGCATTGGCTGTATCGACCATTCCACTCTGAAAGCTTGGGTTTACGCGCCGGAAAAGCTGAATCTTTCCGATCCGAAATATCTGCATGTCTTGAAGTGCGCCGAGTGCACGCGGGAGCTGATCGAACTTCGTCGTCTCCGAAACGAACAGTCTGCGCATGCAAACATTGGCGTTCCTTCTCACCAGGGCGCAGCGGCGAACTGGCGATGGGCAGCATTCGCATCGGTGGTGCTTTGTTGTCTGGCTGTGGCTGGCGTGATCTACTGGCGGACTCATTCTGCGGCCACGACGGCCCAAGTCGCCCAGTCCGCTCCTGTGGCTGTGACGATCGATCTCAGCCAAGCCGGTACGACCCGGGGCACTGACACAACTACCGTTCTGGCAGTAGTCCTTCCGCGTCGCTTTGTCACTGCTCATGTGATCCTCCCGAACTTCAGTCCGGGTGGCAATTACGCGCTTTCCATCACGACCGATCGTAACGGTGCCCTAGGTAAAGCAGCCGGACGTGCTGTCGCAAATGTCCAGGGATATCATGCCGATCTCACTGTGACGCTCGATCTGCGCAGCCTACCGCCGGGTACATACTTTCTCGCCACGACTCATGAGGGAGACCCAGCATCTTATTTCTATCCAGTGACAGTGCAGTGACTTAAGGGCGGCAAGCACTCCTTCCAAGACGATCAGATATCCGGGAACTGGATGACATGGGGATGAGGATACTCAATGGAAGACGGGAATGCGCTTCCAAAGAACGCGGCGCCATCCGAAGTCACGCAATCAGCGAAAGGCTCAATGAATGATCAGTTCAGTTGAATTGCGGCGTGTCGCGGCATTTTCGGACTTGCAGGACGACCAGATCGAATGGTTTCTGAGTCATGTCCAGGAGGTCTTTCTCCATGCCGGTGATGCATTCGTACAGCAAGGCGATCCAGCAGACTGGATGTTCATTTTCCTTGAGGGGCTCTTCCAGTGGAGAGGAGAATTCGGGGGTGAAACTGTTTCCCTTCCCGCGCAAGCCGGCGATGTCAGCGGGGTGTTTCCTTTCTCCAGGATGAAACGGTTCACCGTAACCGGACGGGCACTGACGGTTGGGCGTCTTATCAAATTTCCGGCCGCTCTCTTTTCAGAACTCATTCAAAGAATGCCGGAATTGACGACGAGATTAGTCGGCATGATGTCGGACAGAATCCGAGAAGGAACCCGCATCGAGCAGCAACGGGACCGCTTGGTCTCGCTGGGAAAATTATCAGCAGGACTTGCCCACGAATTGAATAATCCCGCGTCCGCCGCCAAGCGCGCGACCGATCAGATGCGCTATACGCTGGCGAAAATGCGAAGAGCAAATTCCGAATTGTGGCGGCAGCCTCTGGATGACTCGTCGAAAGCCAGAATCGAAGAAGTGGAAGCCTCGCTGTTGCAATCAGGAGAGACGCCGTTGGATGGACTGGCTCTCAGCGATCTGGAAGAAAGGCTGGACTCGATTTTGCGGAGTCACTGGCATTCTGATTCATGGGAGATGTCGGCCGCGCTCGCAAAGTGCAACATGACACCGGACACACTCACCTCGCTGCTGGCACACCTCGATTCAAGCACTGCTCGCGCTGCGCTGGTGCGAATCGCGGCTTCCGCGGATTTGTCCAGCCTTCTTAAGGCCATAGAAGGCAGTACTGCCCGGATTTCAGATCTGGTTCGAACGGTTAAGGAGTACACCTATATGGACCAGGCGCCGGTACAGGATGTTGATGTCGTGCGAAGCCTGGAAACTACCCTGGACACGTTGGCTCACAGTCTGCAGCCTGGAATCAAGGTACAGCGTGCGTATGAACCGGTCCCGCTCCTGGTTAACACGGTGGGAACCGAGTTGAACCAGGTCTGGACCAATATCATCGAGAACGCGATCGATGCCATGCCGGGCGGGGGCGAACTTCGGGTACGAGCTTTCTGCGAGAACGACTATGTTGTGGTCGAAATCGGTGATACCGGGCCGGGAATTCCCCCAGAGGTGAAGCCCTATATCTTCGATCCCTTTTTCACGACGAAGGGCGTCGGTGAGGGAACGGGCCTGGGACTGAACACCGTACAGACAATTGTCAAAAAACACGGTGGCAACATCCAGGTCAGTTCAAAGCCGGGTGACACTCGGTTTCAGGTGTGGCTTCCTTGGGCCGATCCGATCGAATTCGGCAAACGGCTCAATACGGAGCCGCGCGAACATTCCAAAACGCCAATCAAGTCATAACGGTCAGGATTAATCGGCGAATGATGCTCCCTGTCAGGTCTCCGTGTGAAGAATCGGCAGCTCGCGCTGCTCCAGGCGCAGCCGAGTCATGCAGGGGACCTTGGGTGTTGATTGCGACGATTCTTGCTTCCGGCATGGCATTTATCGACGGGACCGTCCGCGAATGCGATTAACCTGGTCGTTTGTTACAGTGCTATTGGGGTTCGACTCAGGATCGGCACCCGTTGATGAGAACCTCAACTGACCTGCTTGATCGGCCGGCGACATGGTAGTCAATGGGGTCATCAATAGGAGGACAAGGGATCGACATCCAGGCCACATCATCTGAGTGAATTTGTAAAAGGTAAACTTCGCTCGACTTATCGGTCGGCGATTCTGAGCTGCACTGAGGTCAGTCAATACCTTTCGGAGTAGGAAGGCGAATAGCAACAGCGCCCACGCCGCACAGGTCTCATCAATTTGCCGGCGCAAACATTTCATCATGCGATCCACTCCCGCGGCAATAATTGGATGTCCAAGAGTTGCGGTGGTTGTACTTTTTGGATTTGCCTGCTGCGTTCCTACATCCGTTTAGCTTGGAATCGGTGTCGCGGCGCAATCGGATCTCCAGGAAATGGGTCGCGCACCGACCCTTTCCGGTCGGAACTTGTCCACAAGCGCTTAAACTGGGCTTCGAAATGCTCGACCGGCGGGATCTCAGTCGGGATGACTTTTCTCAGCGCAACCAGCGTCGGATGATCCAATTCGCGACGCGCGAATCTGGAAGTTCCTATTCTCTCTTGATGATGAACACGGTTTTGTCATCGATGCGATCAAATTCGCCAGTCTGTCTCAAGCGATCGTCATTCCGCAAAGCATAATCCAGAATCGCGTTGCAGATTTCCTTTGCCGGCTTCTGCTTGTAGTTCCGGAAGATTTGCTCGATCTCTTGCCTTTCCCCCCCATCTTCACCGTCATAGACTCCATCCGTATAAAGGAAAATGATGTCCCCTCGATTCATCAGGGTGATCTGATCCAAGTCAAAAGAGGTAATCTGACTCTTGCGAAGCGAGATGGACACATACCTGTTTCGATCCGGGTGGTCTTCGGGAATCTCGAGCCCGAGCGAAGGAAATTGCACCATGCGAGCCCACCCAATCTCCACGAACTTTCCATATTCAGCGGAAAACACGAGCGGCGGTGGATGCCCGAAGCTCACAAAGCGAAAAAGCCCGTCAGGGCGAACCTCCCCGTACACCATGGTCGCGATCTCCCGAGAGCTGTCGTCCGTGTCGAACCCCAATGCGTTTCTGGCGGTAATGGACCGCGCAAGCCTGAGGTTAACGATCTCGAAGACATCGGCTGTTGTCTTCCCGTTCGACTCAAGCTCGCACAACATGGCGGTATGAAAGGTGTCATGCACGGTGGAAGCAATCTTGGCAGCGATGCTCCCGTGTCCCTGGGCATCGACCAGGAGAACCCCCGCAGTCGTATAGAGTTCGTGCAGGTTCTCTGCAATTCTAAGTTGCTCTGAGCTTTTGGCTTTTCTGTAATGAGCGACGTCTGCCGGATTGTAATCTGGCCTGGATTGCATCCACTGCAAGTGAAGATCGACTGCGTTTTGCGGTTTTGAACCGTCCGGAAGAATATCAAGGTATCTTCTCGAGAGTTCGTTTGCTCGTTCGACGCGGGCGTCGATGTCATAGCGCTGCTGAAAGTTGATGTATTCAAAGAGGTCCCCGTCCGCATTTGCTGCAGGAATCGAGTTTCCATACATTTCGACTCCAGCCAGATGAGGGATGGCGCCCTCTACCGGCTTAAGTCTCTTACGGAGATAGTCGTCAAGGGTCGACGTGACGACGGCAAGGTTTTCATTCGCATCCATCCCGAGTCCCTCTTCGGAAATTAACACAGGCGGCTAACCCGCGCGTTCATCTCCCTCTCTCGCGGCTTCATGAAAAGATCCAGCCGTTGAACAACCTCGATTCCGGCGCCCTCGAGCGCTGCTAACTTTGAGGGTTGTTGGTCAGGAGTCGCACCTGGGTGACACCCAGAAATCGGAGAACGCTCGCCGGCAGGACAAAGTCACGCAAATCCGGATCGTAACCTAGACGCTCTTTCGCTTCGGTAATGTCGGACCCTTGATGTTGCAATTCGTAGGCTTTGAGATTCGCCATCAGACCAATTCCCCGGCAGATCAGCTTCGTTCTCGCGATCAAAATCGTCTACGAGTATGACTGGATGGCCCCGCCGGATGTCCATGACGGATCGAATGAACCGATTCTCAAACGAAATCGTCACCGGCTCAAAGAGTCTGGGAACGACGCTGGGAACAACGGGCATATGAACGCTCCTCGTTTGCGGAGGATTTACGTGGATTAGGAATGAGCTGTGGGGTCGATTGGCAGCGTGAAAGAGAAAGCAGAGCCGTGGCCGGGCTCGCTTAGTACGCTCAGCGAGCCGCCGTGCGCTTCGACGATGGCCTTCGCAATTGGCAATCCCATCCCCGTTCCATGGGCCAAGTTGCGCTGGTCCTTACCGCGATACAATTCATCAAAAATCAAAATCTGTTCTTGAGCATCAATCCCATTGCCCCGATCGGTCACAGTTGTCATTACAACGTCTCCCTTCAACTCCACCGAGACGGTAATCGGCTCTTCGGGTGGCGAATACTTGCTCGCGTTTTCAAGTAACTGTGCCAGAGCCTTTCTGACTAGCTTTAGGTCCGCCCGAACGGCTGGTAACCCTAAGGGGGCTTGGACCTGAATCGAGTGTGCACCGAGGAGCGCCCTGCAATCCTTTCTTGCAGCATCGATAATCTCCTCAATTGCACGTGGCTCCAGAGTGAGTCTCTCTCCAGTGTTGAGCCGCGCTTGTTCCACGACATCGCCAACCAGCAAATTGATCCGGTCCGTCTCCTCGTCGATGATCGTGAGCAACTCCTTGCGCTCGTCGGACTTCAATCGTGGGATCGTAAGTAGGGCGGTCACAGATGTTTTGATCGAAGTGAGCGGTGTTCGTATTTCGTGGATCACAGAGTCGAGTACGGTCTTCCGCAACGATCCGGCTTGCCGTGCGACTTCCCCCTTTCCTGGCCGGTCAAGTGAGTCAACGTAAGGCTGGGATACTGCTGTCGGCTGCTGGTGGATCATTAGCATCTCCTTACTTACCGATCATTCTTCTGTCTGGGCTGCATCGGTGTTACGCTTCGAAGTTGTTCTTGAAAATCCTGTAGGTGTGTGTTCGTTCTCTGGCCAATAGATCACGATGAGGAAAATAACTCCGTGTACAGGTTGCACGGTCGATTGCGGCCAAGGCGGAAGGTCCTATCATGAGTACCGCCTTATCATGAGTACCGCCTTCGCCTTATCTCTGAAATGTGGACAGTCGGCTGTTTCTCCCGTTAGTGAACTTCACCTCGGAGGCGAGATTGACGATTGGATCGGGCGATACAGGATGCCCGCAAAAGTAACCATTTTGACGATCGGGCCGAGCGAGTAGCCGGACAATTCCGTGGCCGGCCGCTTTTCATGCGAGAAGGAGCACCAGCACCAGTACAGGAATCACTGTCCAAGCCAGATCGATTTCCGTCCTCCAATAGACCCGCGCCGGCTCCAATGGATCCGGCTCATGCACACGGAGTCGGAAGGGTCCGAACGCAAGAAGCCCGCACACGGCCAAGAAGACGCCGCCTGCAATCCAGATTACAAAGACGGATGGGCTGGCGAGGAAGTGAACTGGGGCGGATGCAGGAGCGAGGGTGTTTGAGATTGACAGAGGCTGGCGTTCAAAGGCTACAGGAGCCAGACACAGCCAAGCAGTTATGGCGCCGAAAAAACCTGAAAGGCCTTGCCTCACGGTCTGCATCTCCTGCCTATTCCTTTTGCTTCGGGGCGAGTATTCGTCCATTCCGCCGGTTCGTGGATCGACGATTATCCTTTTGCCGATGTGATAGTAGCAATACGCGCTGAACGCCGAAATTACATTTATCTGGTACGAGCCCGGAAACTGTTATCGCGTTCGCGATCTTGTCAAGTCAAGGCCACACGAAACAAGGACGAGCAACATCGTGTATCTCGGCTCGCACAGGCCAAGTGTCGCTTTGTGGGCTTTGAAGCGACTTCGGTCAGGTGCCTTCCCAAGCAAGATGCCTCAATCGCCCCAGGCCCAGCCTTGTGCTGCGTTGGTGCCACGAGCTCCAGAAGTGCTTCGAATGCGAACATCTTTCCAAGCGTTTAATACCTCCGTCGCCCACGAAAGTCATCTCCGTTGGTTGCGCCGACAAGTGACCAACCACGTGGTGTTGGTGACGAGTCACTACAAGGAACATGTAATTTATTCGAGTCACTGACATTGCTACTATCGCTGAGTCGAAGGGACCACGACATCATTCCAGGAGCTTACTAATGAGGTCTATATCCGCGGTTAAGGAAGAAACTCAAACCCCAGCTCGTTTGACCAAGACAATCGTCGACAACCTAAACAATCCCGCCATCTCCTCAGAGTTCGATTTCCATGAGGGAGTCAATCAAGTCTTAGGAGAGATTGGAATGTCAGCCGCGGACAGCGGTGGGAAACTGACTTTCTATGGCCAGGATCCCATCGTGCCTAGCCGGATCCGGTTTGCAACGATGGCAGGCATAGGCCTTGCTGCCAAAACCATTGCCGCCGCCGCGGTATGGAGAGACCGAACAGGACAAGGCCAGGACATTCATGTCGACATTCGCAAGGCCTTTCGGCGCTTCGGTGGCTTTTTCGAGGGGATCTGGGAGACCGTGAACGGGCGCTCTCCCGCAATGGGTTTCTTCGAAAATAGTCCATTCTTCAAGTTTCCACTCTTCCGGGAAACGCGCGATGGTCGGCATGTCGTGACTCTGAACTTCTACCCTAAGCTGCTTCAGCGTGCACTCAGCTTCTTCCGTTGCAGCGACAATGTCGAATCGCTCCAGAACGCCATCCTGGAGTGGCGAGCAGATGATTTGGAAACGGCTGCGGCTGAAGAGGGATTGGTCCTTGCCAAAGTTCGTACATTTGAAGAATTTAGGGAGGAGTTGCAGTACACCGAAGTGCTCGCGGGGATGCCCCTAATATCTGTTGAGAAGATCGGCAAGAGCGAACCCGTTCCTTTCAAGCCGGACGCCAAAGCACCACTTGACGGAATCCGGGCTCTCGGAATGGGGCATGTGATTGCCGGCGCTGCGATTGGGCGAGATCTTGCCTTCTTTGGTGCCGACGTGCTGAATGTCTGGAGGTCCAACGACACCGAAGTGGAGGCCTTTTTCTGGGACGTTCAGGTTGGCATGCGCTCTACAATTCTGGATTCCTCTAAGGAAGATCGCGCCAAGTTTGACGCTTTACTAAAGGATGTCGACGTCTTCTTCGCGAATAAGCGTCCTGGCTATTTGAAATCCCACGGACTTGATGCGGAAGAGTTGAGTGCCAAAAGGCCTGGACTAATCCACGCCACTGTCGTTCTTCACGGGGAAAAGGGGCCGTGGTCGAACCGGCCCGGCTTTGATGAGATTGGTGCAACGGTGTCGGGCGTCTTCGCCCTCGAAGGGTCCATTATCAGTCCGAAACAGCCGCCTATTGTACCGATCTGCGACAACGTTGTGGGTTGGCTCGGTACTGTGGGCGTTCTCGCAGCGCTGCGTAGGCGAGCCGTGGAGGGCGGAAGCTACAAGGTTGTTGTCTCGCTCACTCGCACTGTGCTATGGCAGCTCTCGCTCGGCATCTTCGACAGGGCCTACGCTCAAACAACTGCCGGCTCTTCTCAAGAGCACACAAATGTAGCCCCGGATCTGTTCACCGCAGAGACGCCGCTCGGCACGTACCAAGGGCTCGACGAGCAGGTCTACCTGTCCAAGTCCCCTGGATCGTATCGGACCGTGCTTGTTCCGCGAGGATCGAACAGACCTGAGTGGTTGAGTTGATTCGGACACTTGCATCGCACTTTTCGGACTGTCAGTCGTTCGGCGGTCCCTAGCGACTGGCCTGTCTCTAGCTAGACGGACATTGATTTCACCTTAAAGAAGAGAGGACAACATGAATTCCGGAAAGCTCTACATTCTCCAGTACCGACCGGGAGGCGAAATCATCGAGATGGATCCCGATGGTGGCAATCGCCGCACTCTGCTTGGGAATCTGCTCGACAACGTAGACGGAATTGTTATCGACGAGAGGACCAAGACGTTGTACTGGACAAACATGGGACCGGCTATCGGTCCAGGCGCTGGCGAATTCTTTCAGGCTGACGGTTCGATCGAGTGCATCGGGCTAAGCGGTGCCAATCGTCGTACGCTGGTTGGTCATGGTCTCACTGTCACGCCCAAGCAGGTAGCCGCCGACTTCGGCGCGGGGTTCTTGTATTGGTGTGATCGCGAGGGCATGCGTGTGATGCGCTCGAACCTCGACGGTTCGAACGTGACTGTTCTCGTTCGCAACGGTGTGTTCCCTGCCGATTCGCAGGATGTTATGCGTCACTGCGTTGGTATTGCCGTTGATCCAGTCAACCGCTATATCTACTGGACTCAAAAGGGGCCGCCGGATGGTGGCAAGGGCCGCATCTTCCGAGCCGGGCTTGAAATTCTGGCGGGTGAGCAGCCCGAGATCCGCACGGATATCGAACTGCTGATCGATCATTTGCCTGAGCCGATCGATCTCGAACTCGACACCAAGAACAACCTTCTCTACTGGACTGACCGAGGCAATCTCGATGGCGGCAACTCACTTAACCGAGCCCGTATCGGTACCAAGCAACTGGAAAACCACGAGGTACTCGCGACTGGACTGCAAGAAGGTATTGGGCTCGCCATAGATCACGCCCACCAGCGTGCATTCACGACAGAACTCGGTGGAGAAGTGCGCGTAGCTCCGCTTAAAGCCAACGCGCAATTCACCACGATCGCAAAGTTAGGGGTCCTAACAGGAATTGCCTTCGTTGCGTAAGCGGGGCTCGTTTTCCCGGTCTATTAAACCGCGACCTTTGAGCCGGGGTCGAATCCGGATGAAGCACGGGTATTCAACATCGAATCGAGGAGAATATGAAGAATGATCTCAATGTAAGAACAGTTGGTATCGTGGGATGTGGGCTGATCGGGATGAGCTGGGCAGCTTACTATCTTGCGAAAGGCTTTGCCGTGCGCGCAACCGATCCCGTGGCCGGCGCCGAGGAGAAGATGCGCGCATATATCGATAGCGCTTGGTCGCTGTTGAAGGAGATGGGCCTCGAACCAGGCGCCGATAAGAACAACCTGACGTTTTCAACGGATCTGCAGGAGTCTCTGAGAGGCGTCGACTTTGTCCAAGAAAATGGTCCGGAGCGGGTAGATCTCAAGCTCAAGCTCTTCAAAGAGATTTCTGACGCTGTTGGCCCCGATGTCATCATCGCGAGTAGTTCTTCGGGTATTCCAGTTTCGAGTTTCCAAACAGAGGCGACCAACCCGGCGCGTATTGTGCTTGGACATCCTTTCAACCCACCACACGTCGTCCCGCTGGTCGAAGTCGTCGGAGGCAAGCTAACATCCGCGGAGAACGTTACGCGCGCTGTCAAATTCTATGCACAAATCGGCAAGAAGCCGATTCGTATGAAGAAGGAAATGAAAGGTCATATCGCGAACCGCATTCAGGCCGCGGTCTTCCGTGAGGTGCTCTATTTGCTGGATCAAGATGCGGCCAGCCTGGCCGATATCGACATCGCCATGGCACACGGTCCTGGGTTGCGATGGGCCATCCTCGGCCAGTTCATGAACGCTAACCTGGGCGGTGGAGACGCCGGAATCAAGCATCTCCTCGAGCATCTCGGTCCCGCGATGGAAGGTTGGTGGGCGGATCTCGGTCGCATCGAGCATGTAACTCCGCAGATGGCTGAGAAGGCCGAAGCTGGAATCAATGAGATTCTCAAAGTACACACGGCCGGCGACATTGCAGCTGCGCGGGACAACGTCTTGTTGCAGACTCTCAAGGCGAAGATTGCAGACAAAAGGCTGCCGTACTGAGTATTTTCTCATTCCAGCATAGGGAAGACCCTGAGCCAGGCACAGCCATGGCGGTTCGAACCTGGGCTGCGATGTCCGGACCGCCCTGTTGAAAATCGAGTCATGCGGCATCGACGGGAGGATCTGTTTTCGCGGCAGCTACTGGCAGTGTGAAGTGGAACGTCGCGCCGCGCCCACCGTCACCGTTGGCCCAGATCCGTCCTTCATGCGATTCGACGATCGACTTGCTGATTGCCAGGCCCATGCCGCTGCCTTGTAATTTCGTGGTGAAGAACGCATCAAATATCCGGTCGGCCTCGCCTGGCGGCAGCCCGGGGCCTGTGTCACTCATAGAGATCTCGATCTGGCCGTCCTCGCTCAATTGCGCCCTTACCGTGACCACGCCACCGCCCGTGTCCTTCATCGCCTCGATGCTGTTCAGTATCAGGTTCATGAGCACCTGTTGAAGTTGCACCCGATCTACCACGGTCATTGGAAGGTCATCATTCAAATCGGTGCAGATCGATATTCCGTGTCGTCCGGCTTCGCTTCCCAGCATCCCGACCATCTCGTCGATGACCTCGTTGATAGCAACCAACTCTCGCGTGGATGGTGCCTTTTTGTACAGCGACCGCAGTCGGTTGATGATTTCCGACGCAAGTGCGCTCGCTTCGACGATCTTTTCCGTCCCTCTTTGAACTTCCGTCAGTTCAGGTGGGTCGCGCTGAAGCCATCGCAAAGATGCTTTGGCATGAGCGTTGGTGACCGTGATGGGCTGAGCGAGTTCGTGCGAGATGGAAGCGACCAGTTCTCCCATCGTGGTGAGCCGGCTTGCATGGGTAAGATCGGCCTGGAGCTGTTCAGCACGTTTGCGGTCCTCAATGTCCGTTGCCAGTCCACACCGTTTCACGATCTTCCCGCGCTTGTCACGCACAGGCACGACGCGTATCAGGAACCAGCGATAGACTCCGTCAGATCCGCGGCGTAGCCGTGCTTCATAATCCTGCGGTTGGCCAGTCGCCTGCGAGGCGCGCCATTGCAGGGTGACACGCTGGAGATCGTCGGGGTGAATCGTCTTCTCCCACCCTGACGCTGACGCCTCTTCCGGTGTCATTTCTGTGTATTCGAGCCAGCCCCTGTTTATAAAAGTGCGATTGCCTTTAAGGTCTGCAACGAACGCCAGGGCCGGCATGGTTTCTATTGCGTCGCGGAATTTCTTCTCCTGTTCCTGCAACTGGTGAACACGCATCTGATAAACGGCCCAAAGCAGCGCAATGAGGACGCTGATGCACGACAATCGAAACCAGTAAGTCTGATAGTAGGCCGGCGCGACATTCAAAGAGATCGCGGTTTCCGGCCCGTTCCACAGCCCCTCGCTGTTGCTGGCAACTAGCCGGAACCGATAGGAGCCGGGTCCAAGATTCGTGTAAACGGCTTCTCGCGCCGCAACTGGCTGGCTCCAGCCCCTATCGAAATTTTCGAGAAAATATCGAAAGCGAATCCGCCCGGGCACCAAGAGGTTCAGCCCAGTGTACTCAAATGTGATTCGCCTGGGAGACGGAGGAATTTGAACGAAGGCGGCGAGGTTTGCGGCGTTGTCGTCGGCGGTGACCGACTCGATGTGAGGCAGCGCGGGAACTGAATCGTCATTGATCTGGGAGGGGTTAACAACCGACAAGCCGCTGCTGAGTGAAAACCAGATCCGGCCCGCTGAATCCGAGACCACCGAGCGGCTCCGTTTCACTCCTTCAGTGCCCTCGAGGCCATCGGCCTGATCATACTCGCGAACATCGCCTGCTTTCACAACACCGTTTAGCAGTTTGTCTCGCGGAGCGCGCAAAACATGATCTGAGGTCGCGATCCACAGGCGACCGTCTTTGTCTTCTTCAATGCCGAATATTGATGCTTGCAGGAACTCGGGTACTTCGCGGGGTACATGCACCTGCCCATCCCTGATGTAAGCTAGACCTTCGGCCGTTCCGATCCACAGGACTCTCGTTGAATCCTGCAGGAGGCAGTTGACATCCTCGGAGGGTAATCCGTCCTTGCCGGTAAAGGTTCGCCAACCCTTCTGCGACATGGCACTTACTCCCTTCGGAGTTCCAAACCACATCGTTCCGTCTGGGCCCTCGGCAATCGACGATATTGTGTTCGCCGCCAACCCTTCTGTGGTCGTGTAATTTGTGAAGCGGCCGTTCTTTAGCTCGCTTATACCGCTGCTTAGGGTCCCGGACCAGACGGTACCATCACGACTCTGATAAACCACGTACACACTTTTTTGTGCCAGGCCGTCTGCCGGCGTGTAGGTCTTGGCTGTAAACGAATTCTCGGAGTTGCGCAGATGGGTGAGTCCACCCTTTTGCCGCCCCACCCAGACATCATCCTTGCCAGTGCCGGCAATGGAATAGACGACATCATTGACGATCCCATCGGTGGTAACGGCCCAGCTTTTTTCTCCCTTCAGCCATCGTAAACCGCCCTGAATGGGCGCAATCCAGGTGCGTCCGCCCGAGTCAACGTGCAATGGTCCCATACTCTGCGATTTCAGATTGGGAAGAGAGTACGTAACGAAGGCGCTGTCCCGCAGTCGCTCGAGGCCGCGACCGCTACCGTACCATATGTCTCCTTCCCGATCTTCGAAAACCGTAGCTACTGGTCCGGTGGAACTCAGTAAAGAGACCCCGTTCGCGTTGTACCGAAACAGTCCGCGACTCGTGCCAACCCAGATGTTCGAGTCCCGGTCGCGAACAATGGAATGTATGTCGAGATTGCGAAGAGATGACGGTATACCCACCGAAGTAAGCTCTGTTCCATCCCAGTGCAGCATACCCTTAGCCGTTCCGACCCACAACTCGGAGTTTTGAAGAGGGAGAAGGCAGTTGATCTTTGTGTCATCCAGCCCATTCAAAGCGCTCGAGACGCGGCCTTTCTGGAGATAGAAGAGTCCTCGACGCTCTGTGCCAAGCCAAATCTTTCCGTCTTCAGTCTGCACCATGGAAATCACCAGCAAGGTGAGTGGCGGCTGACGATCAGGCATCAGAACAGGCGACCAACCGAGAAGAGGTGATCGCTGGTCAGGAGCCTCTCCGTCCGCGACTCTTCCAGCGTCAGCGAGAAGAACTGCGGGCGACAAGGTACGAAGTTGGTTGTCGCTGAATGTGAGAGTTCCCACAAGTATTGATGAGAGCAAAACCGCGCCCGACGTCCCCCGTGCTATTGCCGTTGTGCCGTTCTCAACCTCGCCGCGAATAAGCTCGAAGTTTCGATTGTGATATCGAAAGAGTTGTGTATTTTGTAGCAAGATCCAGAGATCATCGCTTGCGTCTACCAGGAGCGTTCGTACCGGTCCAATCAGGATTGGATCTGGATGGGCCCACTCGGACTGGTGAAAACCGAAACCGTCGAAACGAACAAGGCCTTTATCTGTCCCAATCCAGAGATTGCCATCGGAAGTCTGTGCGATGGCTGTAATAGTTCCAGCTGGTAAACCTCTCTCGGTTCCCCACGAGTCGTGGAGATAACGGGAGACGGTCCGAGTGGGATCGACCGCAGACGCCGAAACAGCGAAGCCGAGAGCCGCAAATCCGGCAATTGAACACCTGAGTAGCCAGCGCCTTCCAAAACCGTCCTTACGGCAGGTATTCAAATTTCTCAACCACAACCTCGCTTGGCTTCTGCATAGGATGATTGTTGCTCGCAACGGCGTAAAAGATCAGACGGGGTATCGCCTTTCCCGGATCCGGTATGCCAGACATGAACTCATGTTCAGAAACGAGTTGCGCACCCACACCGGCAGATCTTCCACGAAAGGTCTTGAAAGTTGCATGTCCTGATTCCCAGCGCAAGACATATGTCAAGGTGCCTGAGGGCGCTGCAAAAGGGATCACGTTCCCGGGAACGTAGAACGGTTGAATTACATATTGCGCATTGCTTTTATTCGTAGGGTTTCCCCAGCGACTGACTTCGAGATCCATCTCGCGATAGTGCTGCTCCCCAGCCGAATCCTCGAAGGTGTACATAGTGAAGACCGCGGCGGGGTCTATGTTAGAAGTATCACGAACCGTTACCGAATACGTGCCGTACCCGAGACTGCGAGTTAGGTATATTTCTGCGCACGACCACCTGTCGAATTTCTTCTTGATCTGCATGTGGAGCGTCCCGCTCGTATCAGTCCAGGCGTTTTCGGGGTCGAAGAGGTTGTCCATGCCTCCCTTGTTACCCGGAATCGTGCGGACACTCCAATCATAGCCACTGAATTTAAGCGATCCGGTCGGAGCCATTTGCGGCATTCCTACGCCCTTCACAATTGTCACGAGAGCAACGGAACCGCCTTCAGTAGGAACGAGATCCAGGATGGCCAACGGATGATAGTCCGGCTCCACCAGTAGTGCAGCATACTCAAATCCGAGATGAGTTTCCGTGCTCCACGTCGAGTCTGCTTGGATGGGAATCAGGGGATGTTCAGGGTCGTGCTGCAGCCACCACGACCCGCTGTGCGCGTAAATAACAATTTGCTGCTCTGGACGAGCGTTTCTTACCCGTCCAGAGATCGTGTCGACTCTTGCTGGTCCACCTTGCGCCGCCGGTGGAATCCGCGTGAACTCGATAGAAGGGCCGGACTCGGCTTTATTAGAGCCGCAACCGTTGAGCGTAATGCAGAGAATCAGCAGCTGCGATAGCTGCAAGAAAACGGGGACCAAGTGTCGAAGTTGCATGTGACCCCACAATCGACTGACGGATGCGCGAGCGGGAAGCACCTGGCATTTAGCGGCGTGCTGGGCTTTGTTTGCACCAACGTCGTTGATTTTGGGTTCTGATGGCCAGACGCCGCAGCCCGCTCTTCGATGCGATGCATTATAACGAGGAACCAGGCCTGATTTCCATTACATCTTCCTAGTACTACGGCGTTATGAAGCGCCGCGAAGGCAGCAGGGACACCGGGGCAGAGATCGAACGAGGTGGGCGGCGATAGATGTGGATTATGCCGTTCAGTTCTTACCGGTGGCGCCTCGGGGCGTGAATGCGCTGTGCACACGGTCGCGCAGGTTGCTCAAGACGTGGACACTGCCGAGGAACGACGGCAGTTCAACCCGACGAAAGCAGTTGTCATTTCCGCGATACAAGTCTGATTCGGTGCCGACCCCGCATTCCCATAAGAGTCGATCGAAGTGCTTCCACCAGCAAATCACGGGAGGTACTCAAATTTGTCGATTATGACCTCATTTTCGTTGCTCAGCGGAACGTGGCCTTGCTGAAATACATACAAGGCGACGCGCACCGATTGACCCTCCGGGCCGGGCACACCGGAGGTAAACACGTGCTGGTTAATGACACGGCCACCGCCTGTATTGCCCGATCCTGCTACCGTCGAGAAGGTTACTTTACCCGGTTCCCACCGAAACGAATGCGTATGCGGACCAGGCGGCGCCCGAAAGGCCAAAAAATTACCCGGAACGTGGTAAGGCTGGACGACATAATCTACGTTGGTATTATCAACGTCTCCCCAACGACTAAGCTCAACGTCCAACTCGTGCCGGTTGCTCTCCGTATCAACGCCGTCCCAGGTGATCAGAGTTAGAACAGCGGAAGGTTCGAGATGAGAAACATCCTGCATCTGGAACCTGTATGTTCCATATCCCAGGCTGCGCGTGAGCTTCAGCTCCGCTGAAGTCCATTTTCCGGGGTTTCCCGAGATGCGAAGGTGCAGTGCACCTTTTTCGTCCGTCCAAACGTTCGCAGGATCGAAGAAGTTTCTTGACCCAGCGTGAAAAATTGGCCCAGCGCTCGTCGTCCATTCGTAACCGCCAAAGTTCAGTGTCTTCGGCGACGGGAGTACGGACCCTGGCCCTTCCCCGTTAACGAGTGCTAGCGCCACCACGCCGTTACCTACGATCGGCAACGATTCAGTTTGTTGACGCGGATCGTAGGTTGAATCAACCAACAAAGCGGCATATTGTAATCCCAGGTGGACTGAACCTTTCCACCGGCCGTCACTTTCGATATTGGCAAACGGCTGACCTGATTGCTGGCACAGGCCCCATCGCCCATCCGTCTTTGCATACAACACGATTCGCTGCCCCGGCCGAGCCCCCGTGACACGACCATCGACTATGTCTGCCTTGTAGTCACGTTCGGTGATGTCTGTCTTGTAGGGACCCTCCTGATATGCGGCGGCAATCTTGTTGAAAGCAATTGTCGGAGCTGAAATTCTTGACGAAGAGTGGCATCCAGTCAGCACAAAGTACACCAGCAGCACTGACAATGTTGCGGTATGTGCGACTATGTGCGGGCGCGACATCATTGATCTCCCAAATGATCCAAGGTAAAGCGGCAAAGGCTGCACCCACCACAACCCGCTGTGCGCTTGAAAGCCAACCTGCTGGTTTGGATGAGCGTTTCTGAGCTGTCCAAAGATCGTGTCGATTCCTTCCCGTCCAAATTGCTCCGCCGGAGGAACTGAGTGAACTCCGAATTTTACCGCACAAAACTCCCGGTGTGCACCACTGACTCTTCGAAGTGACCCAATAAGACCTGGCCCCAGCTGATTTCGCGCCGTGAAGCACGTTACCAACTACTTGTGATCAATAGAAGGAACACGACAGGGAGGTATGCGATCGATGCAAGCAGCAAGCGTCTCGCGTGTCGATTCGACTTTTGCCGAGCGAGGGCGGACCCGAAAAAAAGGAAAACGGATCCCGCGAACAGAGATCCGAAAGCATAGATTGCATCCGCGTGTCCGGAAAACACTCGGAACAGGGTTAACGGGATTAGAACTAGAAGGGGGAAAACAGTCATCCAACTAACAAACCCGCACAGGCTATGTCCAGATGGCAACATTCGGTAGCCGGCTCTCTGGTAGTCGTCGCGGTACATCCAGGCAATTGCCATGAAGTGGGGGAACTGCCAGAGAAAAAGAATGCCGTAAAGAAGCCAAGCTTCTGAGCTCAGGTGCCCCGAAGCGCCTGCCCAGCCGATCAATGGCGGCATCGCTCCGGGTATTGCTCCGATGAGCGTACATACCGGCGATTTTCGTTTGACAGGAGTGTAGATCAAGAGATAGGCAAAGACAGTGAACAGCGCAAGTGCGCTTGCAAGGAGATTCACCCGGGCCGCTAGGAAAACGCAACCTAACCCGGCCATGGTGACCCCGAGTGCAAGTCCGGTGGAAGCTCTCAAGCGGCCTGCGGCGAGCGGGCGATGGGCGGTGCGCCGCATCTGTGCGTCGAAGCGCCGTTCGACGTATTGATTCAGTGTCCCGGTGCCGCTTGCTACCAGCAGCGTCCCGACGAGCGTGCCTGCCAAGAGTGAAAAAGGAAAAGGGCCCGGTTGATGTGCACGACCCAGATAGAAACCAGTAAAGGTCGCGAGAGCGATAAGGAAATTGACTTCCGGTTTGGTGAGCGTCCAGCAATCCGAGATTGTAGAGTAAAGGCGCCTAGCAAACGCGGGCGTTTTGCCCGAGACTTGGACACTTCCCGCCGGACCGGGGTCTCTGTCATCATGAGTGAATTCATCCTCGGCCTGTTCTTCTACCATGAAATGCTCCCTTGCTCTGTCTTGACCGCCCCCGCTTTGGTCTACGACACCGGCAACAGTCGGGCCGAAGATCATCCCCATAGACAAGGTTGTCAGCACGGACAATTCGATTTAGGTGAGTTTTAAGACACGCCTGGGCGGTCGTTCCTAGAAACTGAAGTCGGCCGCAAATGCGATCGAATTAATGACTGTGATGTTGACACCCGGAGCCAGAGCGGCCTAGTGCTGTCACGTCGCCAATTCGTCATTACCAACCCCTTCCTTACAAACCCTCGAAGCTGCCGGTCGCTTTGATGTGAGAGCGAACCCGCTGAAGGATGGAGGCGTCCCCGTTTGCAGATTCAGCAAGCGCTGGTAGCAGGAGAAAGTCTCAGCGACGACAGGAGGACTGCTGCGGCGCCCATGCAATTCTTCGGAGTAACTTACAAATCTTCCCTTTGCGGACCATCGAGCGGGAAGTAGAACCCCGTTCTGACTGAGCAAACATCGGGGCAGCCTCTCGGCCATTCGTACTCCCGCGGCCCGATGAAAAGCTTGACTCCCGCCTCTTCAATGTCGATCCTCACTTCGACTGCCGGATGCAAATCAAGGATGGGAAGAATGTCATCGTCGATAGCGTAGTGTTCGCTAGTGATGCCATACATCGCCTTGACCTCCATGACGTCGTTCTTTCGACTGAGACGCAGTTGGCAATTAGGCGCATTGCTGACCACGGTCGGAAAGGAACCTCTTACCTCAGCACAAAGCGATGCTACCCCTGGAGCGCGCAAAAGAAAATTACATGTTCCTGTTAATTCGCAGGCTTCAACGTGGGCATCCGACATTCCGCGCCGATCTGCGATGCGCCCAATTTCAACGTATCTCCGCAATGTGGCGCGATGAACGTGGCTCGGGCCCGGATCTAACTGGAAGATGTAATTGGAATCGTGCGTCGCTCATTTCGATTTGTCGAAATAGCGGTCTCAAAAGGGCTAATAGGAAGATGTAATGTTCTGGGCGCAAGTTCAGCGGTAGCATCGCCCTGTGTCAAGACAGGTGATGCAGCCCTGCGGAATCCCTAGAACTCTATGAGCCAATTCCCATGTTCCCCTTTTCTCGCTCGTCTCTCCACTCGTCGACCAAACGTTAGAGGGCGCAATGGCTCGCCAGCAACAAATATGAGCCAGCAACAGAGAGTGAACGCGTTGGAAGTGGAGACTAACGCAGTACTGGGACTCATGTGTCAACTCATCGAAAGGAATAAGTACCTTCGCATGTGCCTTCGAATGTCATGAAGAACGGTTTTCCGTGGCTTGGCCAGAAGACAAGCGGCAAAAGCGAATACGCCAGCAAGGAGGAGTTTGCCAGGGTATTCGAGTCGGAATTGGCAGGTTTGCAAAAGCTTGCCCTATTGCTAACTGCGAATTCGGAGGCCGCAAAGCGATGCCTGATTGGTGCCTTTCGAGAGTGCATCACAAGGAGCTCAGTTGCTAGGGGATGGGTACTCAGTTGGGCACGTCGCATGGTGATTAGCAATGCCATCACCGTCGTCATTGGCCCCGAAGGTCAGTCGTTCGACAACACGAACGACGACGCAGACAACGCACTCGTGTCATTCTCTGCAGATGACCTGCTTGGTCCAAACGCAGGGACCGAATCAATATGTGACCTTCCTGAGTTTGAACGGTTTGTTTTCGTCATTTGCGTTCTCGAACATTATTCAATACATGATTGCGCGTTGCTTCTAGGCAAGTCACCTCGAGAGGTAAACGACGTGCGAAATCGGGTCAGCATTCAAGTTGGACAAATCGACGAACTCGGCAAGAGCTCAGAACGTTCTAGCGATGAGTTAGAACGTTCTGTCCGCGGCGGAGGAACAAAATGAGCACCACTCCCTACAATCCTGATGAGGCAAATGTCTCACTGGCTCGAGTACCTCGCAAAAAGGGACTCTCAATCGCGGGATCTAAAGTCGGCAATTCCCTTGGCTCACCGCTATTGTCACCATCGATCCTTCCCGAAGGAACTTGCGCGTGTGATCGGTCTGAAGTCTCTGATGATGATTTGATCACCGCAGCACAACGCGGGGATCAGAAAGCATTTATGGAATTGTGTAGGCGGCATTCTGCTGTAACGAAGAAGATGATATTTAGGGTCGTTCGGAATCATGAGGACGCAGAAGACGCACTCCAGGACACGTTGTTACGAGCATATACTCATTTGACGTCTTTTCGACGGTCCTGCAAATTCTCAAGTTGGCTTACAACTATCGGGGTGAATTCTGCATTGATGATTATTCGGAAGCGAATGGTTCGCAAAGAAACCTATGCGACCACGAGCAGTCTGGAGACGGGAGCAGTGGCACCACAGGAGCCCGTGGACCGCTCACTGGGGCCAGAAGGGGCCTTTCTGAAGCAACAAGCTATTCTTCTTGTGAGGCGAGCAGTTGAGAACCTGCACCCGAGCCTGCGCTCCGTTATCAACCACTATTACGGATCTGAATGTTCGTTGGAAGAGGCCGCGAAGGCGCAAGAGATCTCTTTGGCTGCAGCGAAGTCTCGTCTTTTGCGAGGGCGAATCAGGCTACGCTCTTCGCTTGCGAGGAAGGGAATTGCGAAATTCGACAGTTGAGTTCGGCCAGCCGACTTGTGACACTGTCGAGGTTCGAATTCAGTGGAGGCCAACCGAGGCCTGCGTTTCGGTGCCGTTCACCGCCGAGTCCAGGCCCTCTACACCGCAATCATGTTTCAAGGCTATACCATAAATATGTAATGCCCTGGTGCCGAGGTAAGCGCTTTCGTGGGTTGGATTTAGCGGTATAATGCCTTGGGTTGAGGAACCTTTCTAGGCATGTCTCGATTTTACCGTTAACGCTGGTCCGTAAATCGCCAGGTGCTTATTCCGAAGGAGGTATTCTTCATGGAACCGACGAATGAGCTTGTCTATATCGTTGACGATGAGGCTAACGTCGGAGATGCGTTGTCTACCCTGCTGCGGTCTAACGGCAAGCGCGTGCGGCTCTTCACGTCTGGACGGGACTTCCTTGTTTTTGCCCGCCGAGACTCTTGCGCTTGCCTCATTCTCGATCTCAAGATGCCCGGATTGGACGGCCTGGAGGTCCAGAAGCTGATTTCGGCCAAGACATCAATACCTGTGATCTTCCTCACAGGGCAAGGCGACATCCCTTCAACCGTGAGAGCGATGAAGGGAGGGGCGGTTGATTTTCTGACCAAACCGGTTGATGAAGAAGCGCTCCTCGCTTCGGTGGAGCGGGCTTTGCGGCAAGATCGCGCGAGCCGTCAAGAGGCGGTGGAGCATTCCAGGCTAGTTGCTCGGTATGAATCCTTGACACCGCGAGAACGAGAGGTCCTTCCATTGTTGGTAAAAGGTTTGCTCAACAAGCAAGCAGCTTTCGACTTAGGGATCACCGAATACACCGTCCAAATCCATCGCGGACACATTATGCGAAAGATGGAGGCCGACTCTTTTGCAACATTGGTCAAGCTGGCGGGCAAGCTCAAGCTCGAGACGACCAGCGCATCTAACAGGAACACGTAAGACAATGTCTTCGCGATATTCGGTAGAGTCTTATTTAGATCACTCGGGGGTTCCGATGAACGTGCAAGGCCGAACGATCGCGGTGATAGATGACGATCCCCGAGTTCTTGAATCGCTCGTCAATCTCTTGAGGTCATTTGGACACAGCGCGGAGAGCTACAACTCCGCAGAACACTTTCTGGAATCCGGAGCCCTTTCAAGAACGAGTTGTATAGTCACGGATGTCGAGATGCGGCAAATGAGCGGTCTCGGCCTTTTGCAATATTTGAAAAGAAACAACCGCACCGTCCCCGTAATCATCATTACGGGAAAGCCATCGGTGCGGTCGGAGGCGTTTTATCTGGAGAGTGGTGCTGTGGGCTTCCTCAGAAAGCCGGTTGACGGAGATGCTCTGGTCGAATTGATCGGTTCAGTCTGTGTTTGAATTGAGCTTATCTTCCGGCTCCTTCTTCAGCAAGTTCAATCGATTGTTGGAGATATGGAACTCAGAAGCACTGTAGGTTTGAAACCTCCTCCTATTGCGGCTCACCTCGAGGTCATGTTGGCCTTTCTGCCGTCTACGTTTTTGGGGCCGAGGAATATTCGGAAGTGGGCTCACCTGGTTCTCTGGACGGGTTACCATTTTCACCACGGCGGGAAACGACCGCACTTCAGTAGAGGATCAAAGCCCAATTCATTTTGTACAGAAGTGGCGGGAGTCCTGCTACGGGGGAGGGCTTTGAGGGTACGGCCCGAGTTGCACGGGTTGATGGGGAATATCGCTGGATGCTGCACCACAAACTTGCGATGCCGCGATACTGGGAAATGGCGGTGGAAC
>Ga0207098_10058_pt1 | contig 34310 bp, 23 predicted proteins | sample Alteio_BWMinHeat_84_FD_153548 | JGI IMG/M metagenome (GOLD analysis project Ga0207098, IMG submission 153548) | Enriched cells from forest soil in Barre Woods Harvard Forest LTER site, Petersham, Massachusetts, United States -... | ecosystem: Environmental > Terrestrial > Soil > Temperate forest >...
TGGCCGGCCCGCCGCTTGGGTTGCGGAACAGCAGGGTTCCACTGAGTGGCGAATCCATGGGATTCACCAATGTAACCTGCGTCTTCCAGCCATCCCCATCGGCAAAGTGCGGGAACAGAATATTTCCGCTGCCTGCAGGAGCGCTGAGGTCCGTCACCGGTAATGTGGTTACGAGAAACTCTGAGCGTTCATTGGTGTAGCCTCGAATAGCGATAGCGGCGACCGGCAGCGACGAATTGAAGGTGAGGGTTCCGCTGAAGGACGAGGCGGCATTAAACGGACTTTCATTGAGGAAAGCCGTAATTTTTCCCAAAGCAGGAATGGTCGTCGTTCCGTTCTTGAGATTCGAGCCGGTGCCGTCCGTGAAGTAGTACGAAAGCGTGGCGGCCTGATTATTCGGATTGATTAAGGCCAGCCCCGTGTTCACCGGCCCTGCGACTTCGGCATAAATCCTGCCCGACTGAATCGCCGGCGATGCCGGCACGCCTGCCTCCGTAACCAGATTCCCGTTTTGACGCAGCCCGAAAATCGCAAAACCGGATGGAGTTGCCGAGCCGCTTGCCGGCTGGATCGTAGCGTAGCCAAGGTTCAGAGTCGTGGAGGTTCCTGCGCTCGAAATGGCGAATACACCGCGATCAGGAATCGAAAACGGAATGCCTGGGGCACTCGGTGGCGAAGCCACTGTAATTGTCTTTGAAGTGGCGACCGCGAATCCAGGGGTAGCTATATTCATCGTTACGACATAAATTCCGGCCTTCGTATAGCTGTGAATCGGATTTTGTGCCGTACTGGACGCGCCATCGCCAAAATACCAGGTCCAGGAAGTCGGCGAGCCGGTTGAAGTGTCGTTGAACTGGACCGGCTGATTAACCGTTGGCGAAGTGGGGGTTAACGTAAAGCTGGGTACGACCGCCGGTGGCGTGCCCAATACGGTGACGGTCTGTGTCATTGATGTCGATCCCCCATTGTTCGCGGCCAGCAACGAAACGGTATATCTCCCGGCGCTCAGGTAAGTGTGAGCCGGATTCTGAAGCGTGCTCGTACTTCCATCTCCAAACGTCCAGGACCAGGATGTGGGCGTCCCCGCCGAGGTGTCGGTAAATTGGACAGCCTGTTGTGCTAGCGGCAACTGCGGACTATACGTAAAAGCAGCAGCGGGCGGAGCCGGGGGTGGAGGTGGCGGCGTAGAAGCCGGCGTAAACAGGTAGGTCGGACCGGCAACGAGGGTGCCGTTTACATCTTGTCCGCCGAACAGGTAAATCGCGCCATTCAGGACTGCTGTTGCCGAGTTCGCTCGCGCAGCAGGGATAGCCGGCACCGTCGCCCAGGTGTTGCTTGCCGGATCGTAAACTTCGGCGCTGCCGATGATCACGCCGTTCACACCTCCGAAGACAAACAATTTGTCGGAAACAACAGCGACCGCTGCACTCGAACGCGGGACAGACATCGACGCGAGACCCTTCCACTGATCGGTTGATGGATCGTAAACCTCGAGCGTCGGGACAGTCTGGTTTGTGGATGTGGCGCCGCCAACGACGTATATCTTTCCGCCGATAACTCCTGAACGCACAAACATGCGTGGCGTCGGCATCGGCGCCTTCGTTGTCACCCAAGTATCAGCCGCGGGATCGTATTCGTAAACGGCCGCCACGACGCTGGAAGCCGCCGCGGTTGAGCTTCCGCCGATCAAGTACACCTTGCCGTTCACAGTTGCCGCCGTGGGACCGTTCGAACGAGCCGCCGGCATTGGCTTTTTCGTTACCCAGGAATCAGCCGTGGGATCGTAGCTGTCCAGTTCATTGAAGAACGTCTGACAATCGCCTCCCCCGAAGGCGTAGATCTTTCCAGCGGCGACGGCACTCGCGAATGACGATCGGGCGTTCGCGCCCGGCATGGCAGTCTTCGCGGTCCAGCTGTCGGTCGACGCGTTGTACAACTCCGAAGCACGGGCCGCGGCGGGACACCCGCCGGGCGCACCGCCGACGGTATAAATGGAGCTCCCGACGACCTGGGATTCATGTCCGGCGAGGGCGATTGGCATTGCCGCCTTCGTCGTCCATGTCCCTCCGTGCGAGAAGACATTGACCGCGGAGTAGAGAAGTACAAGAACCACACCTATCGAAGAGACATCGGAGCGCACCATTTAATATCCTTTTTTCATAAGTGAGTGCCGGGGGTTCATTGGCAGACAAGTCGGCGTTGGTCCCGAACAATTTGGCTGGTGTTCGGAATCGTGACATATCCCGACACTGTTGTGCTGAGTCCCTTCGCCAGTAAGGCGATATGTATTGTTTCCGACCACGATGTCGCCGCGGGCTGACCTGACTGGCGTTCAGCATTCGAACTATGAAGGAAATTGGAAAGGTTGGGGTTGCCCCACGAGGTGTTGGAATACGAATCCGATGGACATTTCGAACCGCAAATTGAGCCGGAAGAAGACGACGGCATAAACAGTATGGATCCCACCGGCCCTGCGCCCGTTCCGGAAATAGTTATGGTGTAGTCAGCTCCCCCCGAGCCGTATGTTACGTTGTCGTCTTGGAGATAGATGCAGGTTGCGGACGTTATAGCAAATGCCAAATTAACAGTTGCGTCCGCGATGGTGATGGATTTCGTGACTGTATTCGATCCGCCGGCATTCGTTACCGTCAGAGAAACCGTGTATGTGCCTGCCGCTGTATAAGTGTGCGTCGGGTTCTGAAGCGTGCTGTTGCCGGAGTCCCCGAAATCCCAAAGCCAACTCGCGGGCGATCCTGTGGAAGTATCCGTGAATTGAACGGACTGGTTCGTGTTCGGTGAAGCGGGAGCCCAAGTAAAGCCCGCAGATGGAGCGTTAACCGCAGAGACGGTAATGGCCTTCGTTGTGGTATTCGAGCCTGCGGCATTGGTTACTGTAAGGGTGACGGTATACGTTCCTGCGGCCGAATACGAGTGCGTGGGATTTTGAAGCTCGCTGAAAACGCTGTCACCAAAGGTCCAGTGCCAGCTTGTTGGCGATCCCGTTGAGGTATCCGTGAATTGGACGGATTGGTTCGTACTTGGCGAAGCCGGCGTCCAGCTGAAACTCGCGACTGGGGAACCGGCATCAAAGCGTACGGATACCCCATGATTCTCTTCATCTGCTTTGATCGTGAAGATGCAGATCTGGCCGTTTGGCTCGTCGCAGCCAGTCCAGCTTACAAAGGCGGATCCCGCGTCCGCTTGTTGGAACAGGTTCACTGCGGTCCCCACGGGAAAACTGGCGGTGCAGCCATCCGCACGGCCGACGCGGCAGTTCTGAATTCCAGGCGGGGTCGAATTGATAATTTGCCCAGTTCCAGTACCCCTGAACGTGATCAGTACGGGCACAAGCTTCTGGAAATTCGCAACCACATCATAATCTCTCGACATCAAAAGGTTGCAAGTTTGAACACCGGTACAATCCTTCGTCCAGCCGGTAAAAACGGAGGTCGCGTCTGCGGCTGCCGTGAGCCTGGCTTTTGCAAGACCGTCATCGGGAAAGGTCGCGGAGATGCTGTTGCAGTCTGGATTACAAACGGCCGCCGGTGGAGCCAATGTGACAGTCCCATTGCCGGGACCGGCCTTGGTAACGGTCACCGTGCGGCGAGGCGGGGGAATCACCGTCAGGCGAGTTTCCGGACAATCACTTTCACCAGTGCTATCGTCGATTGCGCAGATGTTGAATGTGTAGATACCCTTTTTGTCTGTTCCCGCAGCCGGCCTGCCGGACACGTGCCCATCCGGCGTCACAGTGACCCCGAACGGTGGAAAGCCGCCACCAAACACGCCGAAATCTCCGTGCCCGTATCTTCCGAGTTGGTAGTGAAAGGTAGGACCGATGCCTCCGTCTGGAAGCGGTAAAACGTAATCATAGGGTTGGTTGACGACTGCACCGGGGATCAACACAGGAGGCAGTGGGAACGATAGCGCCGGAAGTCTTGTCGTAATGCAGAGCATTTTTGCCGGAGACGTTTGTGGCGGTGCGCCGGCATCGTTCACCTGAATGAAGAAACAGTCCTGCCGGCTTGAGGTGGTTGAAGAGAGTAGCGGCGGCGTTCCGGCGATTGTTCCGGCTGCCGCGTTCAGAGCAAGGCCTGGAGGGAGCTGGGTTCCGCCGGTCACAGCCCATGCATTGTACGGGGCCAGTCCCCCTCCGGCCATAAGTTGAGCCGTATAGGGCAGACCCACACGAGCGTCCGGAAGCTTCGTTGTCAGGATCGCGGGCCTCGCCGCCGTTAGAGCCGGTAGAATCGCCAGCGCGCTTCCTGCGGGTACCGCAAAGTTATAACTGGACAAAAGAGAGCCGCCAATCAAGACGGGAAGCGGTTGACCGTCGCCCGATGCAATGAAACTGATGGTTCCGGTGGACACAACGTCCACATTCGACTTCACCCCGGCTGCTGTTAGTGGATTTCCCGCAAGCGTCGCGTTGCTGACGAGGATGATTTGCGTTTGATACCCGCCTCCAATCACTAAGTGCGGAAAAATCAGCGTGGCCGCCTGGGGTGCATCGGGGTTCGCGACCGGAAGTGTGGTGAACAAGGCATCACCGCCAGGAGTAGTCGTTTCACGCAGCGTCAACGCAGCAAAATCCGAGTTCCCCGAGATCTCGAGTACACCTATAAAATTCGCCGGTATCTTTGGAAACAGCTCATTGACGAATTTTGCGGTCTGGCTGTCCGCCAACACATTAAGAGACGCCGTTACAGTTTGGCTGTTCGATGAACCGGTTCCGATCAACTGCATTTGAAGGGTAACGTTCGCTGGAGCGGTCAAAGCGACGCCGGTGTTTCGATAAGCGCTGTAATCGACAAAGATCCTGGCGTGCCGCAGCAGCGGCGATGCAGGCACGGCCGCTTCCGTGACCAGCGATCCGTCCGACAACAAAGAAAAAATCGCCGTCCCGGATGGAGTGGATTGGCCGGAATCCGGGCGGACAACCGCCGAACCGGTAACGACCGCGGCACTGGTTCCATCGGTCTTGGCAAAGAACAATCCATTCGGCGGGATGGAATATGGCAACGTCGCCAGAACTTGTCCGCCAAAGCTGAGGGATAGGTTTTTCCCGTCCTGCCCGTAAAAGCCGATGCTGCCCTGCATGCTCTTGGAGGACGGATTCTGAAGGATGAGTTGTGTCGCATATCCCCCGCCGTCGGCGATCTGCGGGAAATAGGCCGGCTGAGAGGAAACCGGCCGATCGATGTTCGTCACGGGCAGCGTGGTCAGAATAGCTTCGCCCTGATAATTCTGAGTCAAGCGCAGCGTGATAATCCCAACCGGCAAACTGCTGCGCACGATCAGCGAGACTCGGATCGTTCCCGTGTTCGATTGCATGAAGTCCGGAAACAATTCGTCGATGAGCCTGGCGATTTGATGCCGTCCGGGAAGCGTAAAGCCAGTCGTGTCCAGTTTGGTGCTTCCGTCGGCGCTCCACAATTCCAACTGCAACGCGGCGGCGTCAGCGTTGGAATTCGCTATCGCAATTCCAGTGTCGACACTGCCGAGGTTGAATTCACAAAAAAGTAAACCGTTCTTGATCGGTTCGGACGCGGGGACACCCGCCTCGCTCGTGATAATGCCGTTTTGAACGGAGGAAAAAACCAACAGGCCCGCCGGCGTAGTCTGGCCGCCGTTGCTTTGCAGGACGGCAAAACCGACATTCGGCGCATCGGACGTAGGCGTCACCACCGGCGGCGAATAGGTCACGGTAATCGACTGCGTCGTTGCGTTGTGTCCGCTGGAGTTGTCGGTAGCAATAACCGTTATCGTGTTAGATCCCGGCGTCAAAGCAATCGTGCGATCCCAATTGGCAGTATTCCCGCCTGCAGCGGTATCGCCATTTGCCCGCCCGCCATTGACTGCGACGGAGGAGATGCCGTTGTTGCCATGTCCGGCGTCCGTGGCGGTTCCGGAAACCGTGATGGAACTTGTCGAAACAGTTTGAGCGTTCGAGGGCGAGACGATTGTAACCGCAGGCCCCGCACCGGCTATTCCACCGCTGCCGGCGCTTTGCGAAAAATCGATCATTCGCATGCGTTCATTAAATGAGTCTGCGATAAAAAGCTTGGTTCCACTTTTATCCAGGGCTATAGCCGTGGGATAACTCAACTGAGCGGCGGCCGCAGGACCTCCATCTCCGCTGAAACCACTGGATGTTCCGGCTACCGTTGTAATCGTCCCGTCCGGTGTGACTTTACGAACCAGAGGGGAGCTCGAAATGTAGACGTTCCCCATGCTGTCGGCTGCCAAGCCAGCCGGATAGGCCAACTGAGCCGATGTAGCAGGTCCGCCGTCGCCGCTGTTGCCGTATTTATTTGGGACGCCCGCGAATCTTGTGATGACGCCGGACGGAGAGATTTTGCGGACGGGATTACCAGAGCCGTCTGCAAAATACAGATTACCCGCGCCATCCAATGCAATCGAGGTGGGTTGGCCGATCTGAGCCGAAGTGGCAGGGCCACCGTCACCGTTGTACCCCAATTCACCGGTACCGGCGATTGTGCTGATGATCCCGGCCGGAGTAATCTTGCGAATCCTGGCGTTGCCACTATCCGCGATATACAAGTTCCCGGAAGCATCCACCGCAATGCCTGTTGGAGCATAAAGGTTTGCCGCGGTTGCCGATTTTCCATCCCCGCCAAAGCCTCCGATGCCATTTCCCGCTATAGTTGTAATGACTCCGCTTGTGCTGACCTTTCTGACTCTGTCACCGTCCGAGATATACAGATTCCCCTGAGAATCTAATGCCAGGCCTCGTGGGCCGTACATTGCCGCAGCGGTGGCGGGTCCGCCGTCGCCCGAGAAGCCGTAGGTTCCATTCCCTGCGACGAGGTGGATATTGCCTCCTGGTGTGAACTTATAAACCGCTGGGTACACTGCGATGTAGACAGCCCCAGAAACGTCGACGGCAATCGCGTACTGACCGTCAAGTGGAGTCGACAGCGCCGGTGAGCCGTCAACCGGAGTTCCTCTCGTTCCATTACCCGCGACTGTTGTGATGACACCACCCGATTGCGCCCGTGCTGGTGCAGGCAGTATCAATAACGCGAGTAGAAAGTAACCGGCTTTCTTTAAGATCGCTTCGGTTCCAATAAAGAAAGCCTGGACATACTGTCTCACCGTCATTGTTCCCTTTGGATACAGGTTCCTCTTGAATAATGTTTCCGGCTTGTGTAACGTGCGTCCGTTCACCAAGTCCTGCAATAGACAAAACAGGACTTTGGAAGTCATCTGCGGACGAACGCTATTTGGGATGGCAGGATGTCTGAGCAGCAACCGAACCTTCGCCTGAACTCCTGGAAAGAAATCGCCGAATACCTTGGTCGTGAAGTCCGAACGGCTGCGCGTTGGGAAAAAGACTTCGGTCTTCCCGTTCACCGGATCGGCGGGGGAAAAGGGCATTCGGTTTTTGCGTATACCACGGAAATCGACGAATGGCTGTCGCGCACCAGGCCGAACGGTGATTCAACGCAGCCCCTTACGACAGGCGTATCCTCAGAAGCCGAACCGCCACGCTCACGAAGACAATGGCGTTGGTGGATCTTTGGCGCTGCCTCTGTTCTTTCTGTTGCCGTTTTCGCCTGGAGAACGTTTCTCGTCCGCCCGGAAATCCTAATGGCGCGCGTCTCCAACGGCACGCTAACGGCCTACAACGCCGACAAGCGCGCCCTTTGGACGGTTGTATTCGACGATGCGGGAATTGGCCGGCCGCCGGCGGTTGTCGACCTTAACGCCAAGGGAAGCAAGGAAATCGTCGCGTTCAAAAACGGGCTTCCGGTCACTTACGGCGCGCCCGCGCAAAACGCCGAGCTTGCGGCATTCTCCGCAAACGGCCGCGAATTATGGCGTTTCACACCACGAATGTCGTTGAAGTTTGGCGATCAGACGTATAAAGGACCGTGGTCCGGGCACACCTGGACGACGATCCAATCGCCGACGGGTCCAATCTTCACCATGGCTGTGCACGACTATGTTTGGTGGCCTGCCGTGGTGATCAGCGTCGATGCGTTCGGCAAGACCCTAGGTCAGTTTGTCAGTTCCGGCTGGGTGACAACGCTTGCATACTTGGATCGCGGCGCGAAGCCAATGCTGCTGGCCGGCGGAATCAGCAATTCAAGGGATAGCGCGATGCTGGCAGTTTTGAATCCGGATCATCCATTCGGTTCAAGTCCGGAAGATCCGGGGTCCATTTACGAATGCCTCTCATGTCCCGAAGGAAAGCCCCTGGAGTATTTCATCTTTCCTCGATCAGAATTGAACCGCGCGAGTGGGTCAAGATATAACGAAGTAATTGCCATCGAGCCTTTTGCGGATCGCATTCTGGTGCGCGTACGGGAGGTCGATCCGGCCGTCTTTCCGACCTTCAGTGTCATCGAAGCAATCTACGAATTCACGACGGATCTAAAAGTGCGCGGCTTTCGCTTTAGCGATCATTATTGGGACGCTCATCGCCACCTTGAACGGGAAGGAAAGTTGAATCATTCCTTCGCCAACGATCGCACACACCTGGTTATCGTCCGTAACTGGCAGCCTCAATCCGGTTGGCGCGAGATTTCCGTGCCGCTGCTGTAATTTCAAAAGTACGCCTTCAGCGCGAATTCGATAATCCTTGGTGGGCTCACGGCATCAAAGACTTTTCCGAAGGTGTTCGGATCAGAAATGTTGTTGGCCGGCGGCCCAAAACTCGGATGGTTCGTGAAATTGAAGAACTCCGCGCGGAAATCAAAGTAGCGATTCTCCGAAACGCCGAATTTCCTTCCCACGGCAAAATCCCAATTCGCAAAGCCCGGAGCTCGTTCGGTGCTGTTTCCTGCATTGCCGAATACGCCGAGACGGTGAGGTGCGTAGGCATTGATATTCAGCCAAAGGCTTGGGCTATGATTTTCGAGTTTTCCGGTTCGTCCAGGTACGCGATCCGGCCTCTCCCCTCCAGCCGAGTCCTGAAGAGAACTTGAAAGTGGACCCCCGCTTTGAGTGACAGTCACCGGAAACCCGGTATGCAGCGAGACGATGCTGCTGACGCTCCATCCGTTTAGGATTACGGCGCCGCGTTTGCCCCTGCCGAAAGGCAGATCATAAGTGCCTGACCAAACAAAGTTATGTCTCACATCAAATGATGCCAGTCCTCGATCGCCCCGCCGGTGATATGCGTTGATCCAGAAGTTCCATGGAGACGCGACGCCGGCGGGTCCGAAGAAACCGAGGCTATCGGTTATGGCTTTGCTCAAAGTATAGGAACCCAGGAACTCCAGACCTTCGGCCGCGCGCTTTCGCGCGGTGACCTGCAGGGCATGAAAATTGCTTGTTCCCGACGAGTCGGTACCGGTGACCTGCGTGACGAGCGGAAGGAACGGGTAAAGCGGCCGCCGCTGGTTCGACGGCAACCACATAGCGGGATCTCCCGTTCCAGGCAATGGCTGGTTCCAGTCACGAGGAACGACAAGATGCGTGGCCTCGTGCCCAACGTAACCGGCCGTGACCGACATCGTGCCGTTCAGCCGGCGCTCAACCGTGAGATTCCACTGTTGAGTAAATTGGGGACGTAAATCCGGGTTCCAGATTCGGATCGAGCCGGCGATCTGGTTTCGAGCGATGACATCCGCAAAACCGTTCGAAATTGTTCCCGGGCCGGTAGATGCGTCGAACGCGGCATCAGCTTCCGAAAAGAAAGGCGGATTGAGAGGAAGACGCAGGTTTGCACCCGTTCCTTCCATGAACTGAGTGATTCTGTAGCCGCCACGCACGACCAACCCGGCTTTCAACGCTTGCGGAACCCATGCAAACCCAACGACCGGCTCGAATCCTCTGTAGTACGCCGCGTACAGCGCGCGGCTGTTCCCGTCGCGGCCCGCAAACAACTGGCGGCCGCTTCGAATGTCAAAATTCGACTGCCGGTCTTTGACTTCGACCAGCGGAGACGTGTACTCCCATCGCACGCCGAGATTCAAGGTCACGCCTGGTTTGACTTTGAAATCGTCCTGGACGAATACGCCGATTCGGTTTTGCCGGTGTCCCCACGTTCCGGAGCGACTGCCAACGCCCTTTCGGTGAAGCTGGTCGAGGAGAAAATCGGCGAATGCGTAGCCCGTGAACGTGCCGTCGTAATCGAAGAATCCAAGCAAGCCATTGTTGCCGGGATAAAAACGATTCTCCTGGTAGCGGAGCCATTGCGCGCCCATTTTGGCGAGGTGCCTGCCTGCCGCGACCGAAAACGTGTCGTCAAAGCTGAACGTGTTCGTGACGTTGTTTTCAGCCTGGCCGCGGCCTCCAACTCCAAGACCGAACGCAATCAGGGAGAGGCCCGCCATCGCTTGATTTCCGGGGATGCCGAGTTTTGCATTGGCATTTCCGATTCCTGCCCAATCGAACGGTTCGCTGATGAAGACCGCGCGGTTCAGACCAATTCGCGCTTCGTTGAAGGCCGCCGGGCCGGTGGTTCGGTTCCAATTGAGCACGGCGTTCTGCGGATTGCCGAAACGCCGCGTCGTAACATCGGTTGGAAGGGGTGCGCGAATGTTGCGGTCGTTGTTGTGACCGAGAGAATACCGGCCCGAGAAGGTATCCTTGCCCGAAAATCTGGCATCGATTTTTCCATCGATTTGATAGTTGGTAATTCCACCGACAGTGGTTGTTGCGTAATTTCCGATGAAGTCTGCAGCGCCGGCCCGGGTCGGCAGTGGATAAAGCTTCGAGTCGGCAAATAACGCTTTTGCCGTGGGACTGAATCGATCTTCCGGAATACGGTTTCCCGGAAATGCCTGTCCCGTCCGCGGATCACGAATCGGAATCGGTACGCTCGAGAGGTCTCCATGCCGCCACTCTTCCGGGACAACGGAAGTCGCTGTGGGGCCGCCCGTTCGCTGCAACGCGTCCTGAAAGGCGCCGAAGAAGAAGATCTTGTTTCTCACAATCGGACCGCCCGCAGTTCCTCCCCAGACGTTCTGTCTCAGCTTCGGCTTGCCGATTCGGAATTCGGGAGTGCTGTTGCGGTTATTTGCCCACGTGTTGGCATCGAGCGCATCGTTCCGAAAGAATTCAAAGACGCCGGCATGAAAATCGTTCGTGCCCGACTTCATCGTCGTATTCACAATCGCCCCGGCGACGTTGCCAAACTCCGCGGCGGAGTTACTTGTTTGAACCTTGAATTCCGCGATCGCATCGATATTGGGGAGGTAACCGATGCGGTTGTCGATCGTTTCGTCCACGGAAACGCCATCGAGGAGGAAACTGTTTCCCTGTTCGCGGTTTCCATTCACATATGGACGGCCCTGCGCGCCGACTGAATTGAAGTATCTGGGATCCGGGCCAATGGTCCCCGGAACCAGCAACGTCAATTGTTGAAAATTTCGTCCATTCAACGGCAGGGCCGTGATAGTCGTTGGAGAAACCGCCGTCGCGATCGTTGCCGATTCCGTCTGGAGGAGGGGCGCTCGTTCTTCTGCCCGGATTTCCTGCGTCATCGTGCCGAGGGCAAGCCTCAGATCAACGCGAGCGATTTGGTTCACTTCGAGTTCGACGGGATTAATCACGAGTTTCTGGAATCCCGGCGCCTCTGCGCTGATCGAATATTTTCCGGCAGGCAGAAGCGGTAGGTTATAAATACCCGCGGAGTTCGATTGAACGGTATGATCGACGCCCGTACCCACATTCGTCGCGGTCACGATCACATTCGGAACGACGGCGCCGCTTTGGTCGGCAACCACGCCCGTTATCGTCGCCGTGATCGTCTGCGTCGCGATTAATGAAATGTAGATCAGAACTTCAATTATCAAATTAACATCCTGGTGGCCCAATTTTTGGCCTCAAATTAGGCCAACAAGGCGGCTACGTCAATGGGAAATAAGCCGAGCCGGTTGGGCCAGGAAATAAGGCCGGGAAAGGGCGACAGTAAGCACACGTATCTGCCCCTCAGACTTTCGAAGTGTTTCTACTGTTCACGGACCCACCGGCCCATATTGCAGTTGGCAATTCTATCGATGGGTCCTTTTTTCTGAAACGTTTGGAAAATAGCGGGCGGGGAAGCCCTTCAGCTTCTTCAACGTGATGTCTGTATGCCACAGTTCCAAACCTTCAATTTGCGCCGTCGCCGCGAGCAACCGATCGGCCGGATCCTTGTGGGTCCAGTCGAAGAGCACCGATTGCCGTGCGATGGGGATGGTTATCGGCAATACGGCCCATGACGGAAGCGCCAAATCAAGCCATCTGTCGGGATTGTCGGGCACATCGCCGTTCTGCCAAAGTCGAAATAGTTCGATCACCGACACGGGCGAAAGACAACGTTCCGTGCGGGCGTCGGCCAAAGTGTCCTCGACAATTCTCGGCAACGGCAGGCGGCGACAGAACTTGATGAAGAGATTGGTGTCCGCAAGCACCCTCATTTCCACGGCTCCATGACAGGACTTTGCAAGTCGCCATATCGAGCGGGATCATCTGGCTTTTCAATTCGCCACGGCACCGCCGGCGATGGGACCGGACCCAACAACGCGGCGGGTCGGCCGTGCGTCGTAATCACGACGTGGACGCCGCTTTTGACCTTGTCCACTAATTCACAGAGATTGGTTCGCGCCTCCCCGATGGGAACTGAAATTGTTTTCATAGGCAAAGTTTTGCACAAATCGCCGGCCCACCGCAACGGATGGCGCACTGATCCGATCGCTGTGGTGGGCATAGCGACGCACATGCCCGAAGCGGATCTTTTTCTGCTTAGACTGGCCTGCGCCCCCGTCTTGCGCCGTGCCGTATGTGGACCACTTCAACTTGGTTTTGTTTTTCGCGGACGCGGTATATGACCCGATAGATGTGAGGCTTATGACCGTACAGCAAATGCCGAAGCTTGGAGTTCTCCGGCGTCACTGGGGAACGATTCGGGCGTTCCTCCAGGCTGAGAATCGCCTCCTTAAGCCCACGATACCATTTCAGGGTCGCATCGGAATTTTCGGCATCGATGTCGTCGTAGAGATGGGCGAGATCGAGCTCGGCCCGAGAAGTGAGGCTAACGACGTAGGCCATGTTCGGCTTCGAATTCCTCGAAGAACTCGCGAGCCGGCCGTACTTGACCTTGTTTCAAGTCCTGCAGTCCCTGACGGATACCTTCTTCCGAATCGGCTTGAGCCGCAATGTCGAGTAAACGCTGGTAGGCCTCAGCATCCTGCACGACGGCGGCTGCCTTCCCTTTCACCGTAAGCACCAAAGGACGCCCATTTTTTTTGAGCTGCTTCATGAAATCACCGGACCGGCGGCGGAATGTTGTCAGCGATTGAATGTCCTTGGAGATGTTGATCATTACTCGCCCCTTTGCAAAGCACCTTTTTAGATGCTACGGAAATATCATTCAATATGCCACAGAAAGTCATAATTTTGGCGGAATCAGTTGGTAGGAGTCTTCTCACCGCCATTGACTTCGAAGCGTGCAAAGGCATACGCTCCGCCTACTTTCAGGTACACATGGGATGGTGCGTATGAACTTTCGCTTTCGATTGCTGCCTTCCATTGCGTCTTTGCCGGTATGGCTATGGTTGTGTTTGCCCCTTTCGGCACAAAACACCGCGGCGTTATCCGGTACCGTGCAAGATAGCACCCGAGCGGTCCTTCCCGGGGCTGACGTCAAGCTGACGAATATCGGCCAGGGGATTGTCCGAAACACGATTACGAATGAGACCGGGGTGTATCGGTTTTCATTCCTGCCTGCCGGAGGATACAACATTGAGGTGTCTCTGCCCGGCTTCAAGGTGACGCGTCGAGACGTCACGCTCGATGTCGCCCAAAGCGCTTTGCTGAACTTCAGCCTGGAAGTCGGTGAGCTTTCGGAAGACGTGAGCGTGTCTACCGAAGCGGGAATGGTCAAAACAGAAACCGCAGAGATGGGTGCAGTCATCGACAACCGGCACGTCGTCGAGGTTCCGCTTAACGGCAGGACATTCTTTTCGCTCGCCACGCTGACTCCGAACGTGGTGGCTCCGCCGCTTACAGGCGGGAATAGTTTTCGAGGCGGTTTCAATGTCTCGGGTCAGTCCGAAGTTAACAACAACTTTCTTCTGAACGGATTCATTGACGACGACACGACTGTGATCGTGCCTGGATTCCGGCCGTCGGTAGACAGCATCGAGGAGTTCAACATCCTGACTGGTGTTTATCCCGCGCAATATGGCTACGCGTCAGGCGGACAGGTGATCATGACGCAAAAATCCGGCACCAATGGTTTCCACGGATCGGCCTTTGAATATCTGCGGAATTCGGCGATGGATGCCAAAAACTTTTTCCAATTGCCCGGTCAAAAGCCTTCGTTCAAGCGCAACCAGTTTGGCGGCACGATCGGCGGTCCGATCGTCAAGAACAAGACGTTCTTTTTTTACAGTTATGAAGGGCTGCGGTCTTCGAACGCATTCATCGGCATCGATACACTTCCCACAGATGGCATGAAGCAGGGTGACTTTTCGGCCACCGGAAAGACGATCATCGATCCGGTCACCGGCCAGCCGTTTCCTGGAAATATTATTCCGAGCAACCGGTTCCATCCGATCGCTTTAGACATTCTCTCGTACTTTCCGTCGCCTCAGCGTCCGACGAACCCTGGAACGCTGCCGACGAACAATTACACCTTCACCGGCACCCGTACGGAATTCTTTAACGAGAGCAGCTTGAAGATCGATCACACTTTCAGCGCAAAAGATTCCGCTTACGCCACCGCCAACTACTATTACGATCAATCGTTCGAACCGGGACCGACAACTTCGACATGCGGCGCCGTGCCGCTGCCGAACTTGGCGTGCGATTTCATCAAGAAGGACGAACTGTACGGCCTCTCGGAGACTCATGTCTTTTCCCCCACCATGGTGAACGAAGCCCGCTTCGGTTTCATTTACTCCAAGCAGCCCGCGTATTCCAGAGCGTCATACAGGGGGGATTTCTGGTCGAAATACGGAATCAATCCGACGATCACAAGAGTGGGCGGCATTCCGAATGGCGGTTTGCCGGCCGTGACGATCACTGGATTTCAGGGAATCAGCGGTGGTGCTTTTGACAGGCACGATCCGCACTATCAATGGACCGACATCTTCTCATGGACTCACGGAAAACATACCGTAAAGACCGGCTTCGAGTTCTATCGTATTCAGACAAATAATGCGAACACCGGATCTGCGTTGGGATCTGTGAATTTCACCAATACGAGTGCCGGCCCGACGACAGGCCTCGGTTTCGCGGATCTGTTGCTCGGCCTTCCCACGAGCACTGGAACCCAACCCTATACGAACAAGATTTATCTGCGCACTTTCAACCTTTCAACGTTCGTACAAGACGACTACAAGATTTCCCCCCGGCTGACTCTCAATATAGGTTTACGGTGGGAGGTGAATGAGCCGACCAAGGATGTTGCTCACCATGAACGAACATTCGATCCGGTCAAAGGCATTCCAGTCATCGAGGGAAACACACCATACCTCCAGTTCCAGCCGGACGGCTTTAGCGATCATGTGATCAACTGGGATTGGCACGATATCGGACCGCGTCTGGGCCTTTCATGGCAGCCGTCAGCCGACGGCAAAACGGTCATTCGGGCCGGTGGCGGGACGTTTTTCAACATCCTTCAGGCGTATCGACTGGGCAATATCAACGGCGCATACCCCATTACCTACACTTACACCTCGAGCAAGGCACAACCGATTTTGCTTTCAAATCCCTTTCCCGCCTCGAATGCCGTCGCTTCCAACAATGCGACAGGAGCGGATCCGAATTATAGAAACGCGCGGACATATGAATGGAGCCTGGGGGTTCAGCGAGAACTGGCGAGCGATATGGTGTTCGAGATCGACTATTATGGCTCGCATGCTTCCCACATGAACCTGACCGCGAACATCAACCAGCCTCGGCCAGGCCCGGGAACACCCGCCGAAGTGAATGCCCGCCGTCCGTATCCGCAATACGGGAGCATCACCATGTACACATGGGGTGGGAATGCGAACTACCATTCCATGGTGATCAGTCTTAAGAAACGCTACAACAATGGGCTTTCGTTCCTGTCGTCGTACACCTGGGGAAAAGTGACGGACGACGCCGGCACTTCGGTGTCTTGCAACTGCGGAGCCGGTCCGACGGATGAGCTGAACCGTAGAACCGGAAGAGGGCCGTCGTCCTTTGACATCAATCACCGCGTCATCTTTAGCCCTGTTTATGAACTGCCCATCGGGAAGGGAAAGCGCTTTATGTCGCAGGGACTGCCGGCGGCGATTCTAGGCGGGTGGCAGATATCGAACCTGTTCTCCTGGCAAACCGGATTCAAGTTGACCCCGACCATTTCCGGGAACTATAGCAACAGCGGAGGAACCACGGATCGTCCCGACATGTTATTGAACCCGAATAAGAATGCGCCGCACAAGGTTCAACAGTGGTTTGACACCAGTGCATTTCCAAATCGGCCATCCAGCGGCCAGCCGGGAGCGAATTACAGTTTCGGTAATGCGGGAAGGGGTGTCATCGTCGGCCCCGGTTTGGTGCAGCTCGATTTGTCGGTCGTAAGAAACTTTCAGGTTCGGGAGTCACTGAAGGCGCAGTTTCGGGCCGAGTTCTTCAATCTTCCCAACCATCCGAATTTTGGCGACCCAAACACGACAGCCGGAACGACGGCTTTCGGCACAATCACTACGGCCAGAGATCCCCGGCAGACACAGCTAGCACTACGCATTGTGTTCTAGATCTTGGCCATCTTTACAGTATTAAAGATGAGGTGCATCACCAAAGTAACTCTTGCGATATCAGTAACAGTCGCTCTCCTATCGTGCGCCAGCCCGGCGCCCCGGCCTTCGGTTCCCATATTTCAAGATCTGGGCTCTCATACTCATCCAGTGACGACGACCAGTCCGTTGGCGCAGCAATATTTCGACCAGGGACTGAGGCTTGTTTATGGTTTCAACCACGACGAAGCGGAAAGGGCCTTTCGAGAGGCAGCACGACTGGACCCAAACTGCGGAATGGCGTGGTGGGGCGTTGCCTACGCCTTGGGTCCCAACTACAACCTTCGGATGGATCCCGAACACAATAGGAGAGCGCTTGAAGCTGTTCAAAAAGCCCGGTCGGTCGATGGCCGCCTGCCCGAACAGGAGCGCGTCTACATCGCTGCGGTTGCGACGCGATACTCGTCGGACCCCAAAGCGGATCGAGCGAATCTTGATCGCGCCTACGGTGATGCGATGAAGGAGCTCCACCGACGCTATCCCGAAGACAACGATGCCGCGGTGCTCTACGCCGAGTCGCTTATGGATTTGAAACCGTGGCAGCTCTGGTCTCACGACGGCAAGCCAGAGGAGGGAACAGCGGAGATCCTTAAGGTTCTCGAATCGGTTCTGGCACTCGACCCCAATCATCCCGGCGCAAATCATTATTATGTTCACGCGATCGAAGCTTCTCCGAATCCGGAGAAAGGAATTGCCAGTGCAGAACGTCTGAAGACTCTTGTTCCAGGTGCCGGGCACCTCGTGCACATGCCGGCGCACATCTTTATACGCACTGGCGACTATCTGGGTGCCATTGAAGCTAATGCGAATGCGGCCCGCGCGGATGAGGCGTACTTTTCGCGGACTAAGATCGAAGGCGTGTATCCGGCAATGTACTACACGCACAATTTTCAATTTCTTTCGACTGCCGCCGGAATGCTTGGGCAGTCTCAGCTAGCGCTCGAGTCGGCAGCAAAGGCCGCCGCCAACGTTGCTGCGATGGCGGGGCACGATCCCATGGCTGAATACGTCCTGCCCTGGCCGCTTTTCGCAATGGCTCGGTGCGGCCGGTGGAATGACATTCTGGCTTACCCGCAACCAGCGGAATCCACGCCATTCACCCGTGCGTTTTGGATTTACGCACGCGCCCTGGCCCACATCGCCAAGGGGGACCTGGACGGAGCTCGTGGAGAAAGAGATGCCTTCGAGTCAGCGAAGTCGAAAGTGCCGCCGGATTTCATGTTTAACACCAATCGAGGACATGATCTCCTCGGGATTGCAACATCTGTTCTGGCCGCGAGGCTTGAGTCGGCAGCTGGCAATCGGAAGTCTGCGATCGCGGAATGGACGAAAGCCGTCGAAGCTCAGAATCGGCTTATCTATGACGAGCCTCCTGCCTGGTATTATCCGGTCCGCGAATCGTTGGGGGGTGAGTATCTCCGGGCGAGACAATTTGGCGCCGCGGAGGCTGTATTCCGCGGGGACCTGGAAATCAATCCGAACAATCCTCGTTCGTTGTTTGGGCTGCGCGAAGCGCTGCATGGTCAATCCAGAAATGTCGAAGCTGATGACGTGAATCTTCGTTTTGAAAAACAGTGGCAGAAAGCCGAAGCTTCACTGAGCGTCGAGACGCTTTAGAGTCCGGATCTTCTTTTCATCAGCAACCAGGTCCCGAATAGTATGTCGGGGGGGACGTACCGGCCCGTAGGGATTGGTTGGTCTATTTCTCCTTCAGCGAGGTGTAGGACCGGCCCGGCGGAACGTCGGTTTCGACCGGAAAACCCAACTGAGTCCAGCCCGGCGCGACGACGCGGCCCATTGGGTCGCGCGCGCCTCCGAACCCGCCTTGCATATTGGACACATCCTGAAATCCGTCTTTCGTCAGAAGATCGGCCGCAAACTGAGAACGGCCGCCCATCTGGCAGCCGACGATGATCTGTTTACTCTTGTCGAAGTGTGCGGACACCACTCTAATGAAATCCGGGTTGGGCACCATCTGGCGGGTTGCCGCATCGGGCCAGACCACAGGGACATTGACGGAATTCGGCACGTGTCCATTCACGAATTCCTGCTCGGTACGGACATCGATGTAAACCGCGTCCTTGTCGTGATCGAGTATCTCCTTCGCTTGCTCAGGTCCAATTGTTTTTGTGCTCATGCCAACTATTCTAGGCCAGTAAATGCGTTGGACGCGCCACCAGGAAAATAAATTTGCTATCCTCCGTGCCAGGCGTCCGATATCATTTCGCCGATCTATAGGATCAAAATCGAGCGAAGCAGTGATCTGGCTACTCACAGCGTTTCTCCTGTTCTTCCATCCTGCAATCCAGGATCTGCCACACGCGTTTCCCCGTGAAGGGGCCAAAAAGGTCGAAGATAATGCGCGAGTGACGGCGTGGGACGTGACTTGGGAGAAAAACAAATCAACCGGGATGCACCGGCATCTGTACGATTATGTTGGAATAGAACTGGATGACTCTATGACGAAGGTCACCAGTCCCGAAGGCCAGACGCGGATGGCGTCATTAAAAAGGGCTACCGCCTATTTTCTTCCGAAGGGAACGACGCACATGGAGGAGGGCCAGGGTGATGTTCCGCGTCATGCCATCCTTATTGATTTAAAGGATACGCCGTCGCCTTCTTACGTAAATAAAACGGGTTTACCGCCTGCGTTTCCTCGCGATGGCGCCAGGAAGGTACTGGAGAATCAGCGCATCGTGATATGGGATTACACCTGGACTCCGGGCAAACCCGTTCCAATGCATTTTCATGAAAGGGACGTGTTCGTTGTCTTTCTCGAGAGCGGCGAACTCAAGTCCACAACACCGGAAGGCCAATCCACTCTGCGTTCGTTCGCTGCAAACGACACTCTTTTTAGTTCAGCTAACCACTCTCACACTGAGGAACTCATGAGAGGTGCGGCCCGCGCAATTTTTGTCGAGTTGAAGTAAAGATCGATAAACCAATGGAATTGGACTTTATTTACGGCACGGCATGGAAGGAAGAAGGGACTCGGGCGCTGGTCGAAGCTGCTTTGAAGGCGGGTTTTCGCGGTATCGACACGGCAAATCAACGGCGGCACTATCTTGAAGCCGGAGTCGGTGAAGCATTGGCGGCTGCGTACGGTTCAGCCATCGTGTCACGGGACGATCTCTTTCTTCAAACGAAGTTCACGTACGTGAACGGTCAGGATCACCGGTTACCCTACGATCCATCGGCAAGCCCTGCCACTCAGGTTGCTCAGTCCATGGCCAGTTCTCTCGAACATCTCGGGACCGATCATGTCGACAGCTATGTGCTGCACGGTCCGGCAACCGGACGAGGCTGGAGCACCGTGGACGCGGAAGTATGGACGGCCATGACGAAAGAACGCGCCGCAGGCCGAACGCGGGTGCTTGGCGTGAGCAATGTTTCGTTGCGGCATCTGGAACAGATGGTTGCCTATCACGGCGAGGCGCCTGTATTTGTGCAAAATCGCTGCTTCGCGCGCATGGGCTGGGACCGCGATGTCCGAACGTTTTGCCGGAATAACAATATTGTGTACCAGGGGTTCTCTCTACTCACAGCTAATCCTGAGGTGTTGCAGCATCCGTTTATCCACGGCCTCGCCGAGAAGCACAACGCCTCCATCCCGCAGATCGTTTTTCGCTTCGCACAACTCGCAGGAATGTTGCCGCTTACCGGCACAACAAACGCCAGGCACATGGCACAGGACCTGGAGAGCCGCACCATTGAACTTTCGGCTGATGAAGTTCGAAAGGTTGAATCGCTCGCCGGGTAATAACGTATAGGGAGATCACATGGACACGGGACGAAGAGAATTTCTGGCAACACTGGCCGTCGGAGTCGTGGGCGCACGGGTCACAGGAACAGAAGCCCAGTCCACAAATCAGCCTAATTCCGGTGAGGCTTCTGAGTTTCTGACCTCGCTTGGAGAGGCGTACCGGCCCAAGTTACCACCTGTTCGCGTGAGGAAAGTGAAAACGACGACCTTGTTCAAAGCTCCAGAACGTTCGCCGAATGCCGTTGTGGCAACTTCGGAAGGGTTCTGGATCGCAGACCAAAGGTCGAACAATGCTCATCTTGTGGACGCAAACGGGAAGCTGCTGAAGTCTGTAAAGACCGAGAGCCACAACGCGAGCGGTATGGCTGTCGGCGGGGGATACATCTGGATGGCGGCCAATGCGAAGCCTTACGGAATTTATCAAACGGATATGAATTCCAAAACCGTCAGCCGCCGGCAGATTCCGCTGGGCATGGTCGCAGATGGCGGCGGATGTCATGGAGCGGCATACGTCGATGGGAAGCTCTGGATCGCATCGCTGCGGCTCCACGGAATTCTACGAGTAGATGTGCAGACGTGGCAGCCCGAGTTTCTGATCTCGTATGCGATGCCGAGAGCACATGGCGTCGCTTTCGATAAAACCACCAACTCCATATGGATGGTTATGCAAAACGAGCAAGGAACCGGTCTTATTAAATACGACGCGCAGACTGGGAACACTCTTGAGATCGCGCAATTTGGTCCGGCCGATGCAGACCCTCACGGGCTCACGATGCAGGATGACGTTCTCTACAGTTGTGATGCAGGCGTTCATCCCGGCTGGCCGGATGAGAAGAGTCCGACGCACGGCTACATATTCCGGATTGACCTGAGTTGAATGCGACGTTGGACCGGCCATTAGGGGTTGGGTTCGAAAAAGGGGGGAAGAATGACTCACGCGATTAGCTTGCGAATAGTGCCTCTCATTTGCATGCTCGCCGTGTTTCCGGTCGCTGCCCGGGCACAGGTCTCGACAAACGCTTCAGTGACGGGACACGTCACCGACGAGTCGGGCGCGCTGATACCGGGTGTGGCTGTAACTGCAACAAGCCCGGCTCTGCAGGTGCGAGAAGTGTCGACTCTGACAGTAGAGGACGGGACCTACACCCTCCGGGACCTGCCGGCCCCGGGGGTGTACAAAATCTCGTACTCCTTTGCGGGTTTCCAAACCTATGTCCGCGAGGCCATAACCCTGAGCGTTGGCTTTAGCGCCCGGCTTGACGTCGTCATGAAACCTGGCGAAGTGTCCGAAACCGTCGACGTGGTCGGATCAAACCCGGTTATCGATACAGTCGATACGGCCGCCGGTACAAATCTGCAGTACGAAGAACTTCGTCTGATTCCCAGGGGTTCGACCATGCAGGAACTGCTGCCCATGATTCCGGGTGTCAGCATGACGGGAAAGCCGGACGTCGGGGACAGTAATCTGGCAGCGCGATCTACCGTGGTTACCTATGGAGTTATCCTGTCGCCCACATTGTCGATGGAAGGAATCAATATGACTTCGGGCCGGCAGATTAACACCGCAATGTACTTCTCCGGCTACAATCTCGGCGAGGCAGAATTCAAGACGATAGGCAACAATGCGGACGTCGCCTTCCCGGGTGTCTATCAAGAGACGGTTATAAAATCAGGAAGCAACAGTTTTCACGGCCTCGTTGCCGGTAATGGAGAAAAGCCGGCTTTTCAAGCCAACAATATCACGCCAACTCTGGCCGCGCAGGGCTTGAAGTTCACGAATCCCATGAAGGAGTATTACGATTACGAGGCCGATCTCGGCGGGCGAATCATTCGTGACAAGCTTTGGTTTTATGGCGCGGTCAGTAAACAAGACTCCATCGTCGGCCAGATAGGATTTGTGAGCGGTCCCGATGCGGCAGGCTGCTGGACCTGCGGGGACGCACCACCGGCAAACGTTAAAACGTCTCTCCCTCAGCAAACCATCAAAGCCTCGTACCAGGCCCTCAGCAGTCTTAAATTGATCGGAGTGTACGTTCACGCTCTCAAGTATCTCTCTGCACAGAACGCCTCGAGTACAACTCCTTTGCCGTCCTCGACCGTTCAACATCAAACCATGACTTTCTGGAAAGGCGAGGTTCAGTGGGTTCCCACCCCAAATCTCTTGATTGACGCAATGTCAGGCTTCGCGGGTTACGTCGTGAATTACACGCCGGAACCGGGTATGGACAAACCCGGTCAACCGAGTAGCCAGGAGCTATCGACGAACCTTCTGACTGGACCTAACTCGTCGCCGCAAAACCGGCCGGCCCTGCGCCATCAAACCAGAGGAAGCGTCTCTTACACGAGAGGTAAGCATTCGCTCAAGGTCGGAACTGATGATTCCTGGGAAGAGTCCGATACGAAGGTTCTCGCGGATCAGCAACATGGAGACGACCTGTTGATCTTCAATAAGGGTGTACCCAGTCAAGTTCAGCTCTTTAACTATCCGGTGCTGCCGCACAATAGTATGAGGAATCAGGCGCTCTATGTGGCTGACACCTGGAGGCTGGGCCGCGTCACATTAAATTACGGCCTGCGATGGGAGCGTTACCATGCATTCTACCCGGACCAACAGAAGCCGGCGGGGCAGTTCAGCGCGGCGACAACCTATCCGGGAGCGGATCTCCTGACATGGAGGGATACAGTCCCCCGCTTCGGCGCCGCATGGGATGTGTTTGGCAAGGGTAAAACTGTGCTGAAGGGGTCGTTCGCGAAGTTTGGAAACACCATGGGGTACGACTTCGCGGGTATTTACAATCCGAATGCGATTGTGACGACCACATATAAGTGGAGCGGTCCTTGTGTTCCCACCGGTTTCAATAACGTTTCGTTCAATAATACGAGTTGCGATATCTCTCCTGCGACTCTGGCAACTTTGAATCCAGCCAGTCCTAACTTTATCAGTGCAATCGGAGGACTGAACAACCTTAACAATCCCAATCTACCGCAAGACAAGATCTACGAGTACGCTGCGACCGTCGAGCAGGAGGTCGCTCCAAACGTGTCAGTCGGCGCGAGCTACGTCCATCACCGTGTTTATTACTTGTATCAGTCGCTTGAACCGACGACAGTCTCCACTGCGAATGGTGTAAATATCCTGAGACCCTATAGTGTTTATACCGTTCCTGTTACTCTTGCGGACTCTTTCAATGGAAACCCGGTGACTCTGTACACCTATCCCGCTGCGTATGCCAGTTCCGCCTACAACAGAAACGAACTCATGGGCGCGCCAGGCGACCGCCACGATACCTTTCACTCCATTTCTTTTCAGGTGACGAAGCGGTATTCAAAGCGTTGGAATGGAATGGCGTCGTTCTGGGTGACCAAGAACCATGAGTGGATACAGGCAGTGAGTCCTTCACCCAACGCAGATGCATTTCCTATTGATAACACCTGGAATTGGGAAGCTCGGGGATCTGTGTCTTATAATGCCCCGCTGGGAATTGTTGTATCAGGCCTTTACCGTGCGCAATCCGGTATATACGGACAGCGCACGGAAAACTTCGCTAACCCTCTGCTGTTGCAGGGATCTGTTACGTTGAGAATGGAACCGTTCGGCTCTCAACAAGGGCCTATGATTTCGGTGGCCAACCTCGAAGTCGGTAAGGAGTTCGGTCTAGGTGAGAGCCGAAAACTAAAAGTAAACTTTGCAACGTATAACCTGTTCAATACCAGCGCCGCTACCAGTACGAGCTACCTGACTGGTCCCACGTATCTTCGGACGACGGGAATTGTGTCCCCGCGGGTGGCTCGCCTCGGACTGGAATTTAGGTATTAAAGGCGATGTCAAAAGCCATGTTGCTCATGCTTCTTATGCTCGCACCAGCGCTACAAGATGGACGCGAAGCGACAAAGCAGCTCCTCGACAACAATCGCGTCACGGTTCGCGAAATCACCGCGGTTGCCCATCCGAGTGGATCACAGGACCGCGATGTTGTGGCGATCGATCTGGATGTGCCCTCCGCGGTGTTTATCTCGAGAGGGACAGCGCATCCAAGCCCGAAGCACGGAATTATTATCGATCTCAAGGATGCGTCCGTCCCGTTAGCTCAGAACCAAACGCAATATCCCATGGCCTTTCCACGTCCAGGTGTGAAGAAGATCATCGACAACAACCGGGTGGTTGTGTGGGACTACACCTGGACGCTCGGAAAGCCGGCGCCAATGCACTTTCACGACAAAGATCTGGTGGTCGTTTATCTGGCGGACGGACAGTTGAAATCGACGACGCCGGACGGAAAGTCCGAGACCTACCCGATCTCGCCCGGATTGACTAAATTCAACGCCGCGAATCGCACTCATACCGAGGAAGTTGTGAGAGGTTCGGCACGAGCGATCATCGTCGAACTGAAGTAGGAGATCTGTACTTCGACGTTCATCGTATCGGGGCGGCTTCTGCCGCAAGTCGGCGCCTGGTTCTACGCAGTGAGTAATGAACGGTGCGTTTTACGATTGTACTGGGCTGCGCGGTGACGTTTTGGCTGCCCCTTGCCAGTTAGGCTTTGCAGGCCTCCCAGTAAGGACTTGCGCCCACCCTCACGACAGATACTCCTCCGCCCCTTTTCTCCGCTGCGACTCAGCGGAGATCTCAGAGATTCGTTAGTACCATAAGATCGATCTGCCAGTTGATCGCCTGCAAGCGCGTATCCAGTTCGCGCCGCTTCCGGCTCAGTTCATTGAGCTGCTTCTGAAGAGCCGCAGTGTCAACTGTTACGACGAACTTGATTTCAGAGCGAGTGAAAAAACGTTCACGCTCTGATGCTTCGTCGATGACGTCTCGAATGGCGCTGATCCGAAGGTCTAGCGTGTCCCGCATTGCAAGAGCATCGGTAATGCGATGTAGATCGTCGAAAAGAACATTCGAGTTGGTCCAGTTGATTTGCCGGATAACAGCCTCAAGTTCTGCGGCCACGCGGTCGAATTCAGCGATCAATGTATCAGGCTCTTCAGAAACTCGATCACCTTCCTGAATCTTCACGTTTCGCTTGAGCCTCTGCCTCAGTTGTTCGGTCCTCTTCTTCAGGTCCGATCTCAAAATCAGTGCTTCAGCAAGTTTCATATGCCACCAACGAACAAGACGCGTGAGAAGCCGTCTTTCTTACAGACGGGATTTATTTTGTTTCAGGAGAATCTCGCGTAATCTTCGCTTCGCTCTTGATAGCGCAACACCAACGCGGTTTTCGCTGCCACCGATCGCGGCCGCGATGTCGAAATAGGTTTCCTCAAGATAAAACCGCCGGACTATCAGTTCACGGTCGTGCTCGGAGAGTTTGCGCAACGCGGATCCGATCATCGCCTTCTGTTCCATCTGGATCAAGGTTGGATCATCCTTTGGGATGTCCGGCACGTCTTGTGATTCAAACTTAAGCTTTCTTCGATAATCGTGAGCAAGATTGCGCAGGATTTTAGTGAGATAGGAAATCAGCGGAGTCTGGCCCCTCCAGTGGCGAAGCCGGCGGAAATCGTTTTCCCAGACGTGAAATAGGAATCGCTGAAACACTTCGTCGGCGTCTTCATACGAGAGGTTGAGATAACGTGTCAGGATTGCAAACGCCAACTGCTTGTAGGTTGAAATGAATTCTTCGACCGCCGACTGATCGCCCGCGCATACGCGCGCAACGAGGCGTGCGTCACTATCGAATGACATGGCCCGGTACACTCCGCGTGAGCGGCATCACGACACCGGGCCGGTGGAGTCAGGTCGAGCCGCTTAAGAATCCCCAGACAAAAGGGAATTTACGATAGCCGTCCTTCGCGTCAACTCAGGTCCACTTAGTGCGGCATAATTGAAAAATTGGTACCATGAGCCAACACGCGCGGGCACAAGGGTCACATGACCCACGCCCGCGCTACGAGTAATGCTGTTCGCATGCTAAAGCAGGACGAATTAGTTTTCAGAACTGCGTTGGAGCTGGGATCGTTAATCCGACGGAAGCAGGTTTCGCCAGTGCAGATCACTCGTGCGTTTCTGGAGCGCATTGATGCTCTCAATCCCAAGCTGAATGCGTTTATTACGATCGTTCATGATCGAGCGTTGGAGCAGGCGCGCAAGGCCGAGGCGGAAATTCAGAAGGGCCGGTACCTCGGTCCGCTTCATGGTATCCCGTACGCGGCGAAGGACTGCTTTGCCACCAAAGGCATACTCACTACGAACGGTTCGCGGCTGTACGAGAAATGGATCCCGGATCTCGAGTCGACGGCGACGCAGCGCTTGAGTGATGCCGGAGCGATCCTTCTTGGAAAGCTTAACCTGTGGGAGCTTGCGAGCGCGGGCTTTGCATTTGAAGCGGTCCGGAATCCGTGGGGCCTCGATTATGCGGCAGGCGGCTCTTCCAGCGGTTCCGGCGCAGCTCTGGCCGCGAGAATGGTTCCTCTCGCGCTCGGCACCGATACCGGGGGGTCGGTTCGAATGCCTGCAGCGCTCTGCGGTATCACCGGCCTGCGCCCAACGTATGGACGCGTAAGTCTGCACGGAATTATCGTCAATACCTGGAGTGTCGACACGGCTGGCCCAATGAGCACGAATGTCGAAGACACCGCGCTGATGCTTCGCGCTATTGCAGGAGCCGATCGAAACGATCGCAAATCCAGTAACGAAGCCGTGCCTGATTTTGTGAGGGAGTCGCAATCCGGCATTCGCGGGCTGCGCGTTGGGATTCCCAATAAGTATTTCTTCGACGTTGAACCGGCGTTGGAGTCGGCGGTGCGATCCGCTTTGGACGTTCTTCAGAAACTCGGCGCAACCGCGGTCGACGTCGATATCCCACACGCAGAGCACGCCTCGACCGTTCGCAATATTCTTTTTGCAGAGTCGGCGTGTTATCACGAGAAACGACTCCGGGATCAGGGGGAGCTATTCGGACCTGCTGCGAGGGAGCGGCTGGAAGTGGCGAAGTACTTCACTGCGACGGATTACATCAAGGCACAGCGGCTTCGGACGGTTTTGATGCAAGAGGTTGACGACGTCTTCAAGCAATGCGATGTATTCATCGTGCCGACCCTGGAGAACACTGCTTCATTACTCAGCGAAGGACTTTCCGCTTCAAGCCATTCATCGCGGACACTCAATGCGGGCGGAACATTCGTGTCCAGCGTGACGGGAGTACCCAGCCTGGCCGTACCCTGTGGATTCTCAACTTCGCCAAAACTTCCATTCTCCTTGCTGATGCACGCGAGACCATTTCAGGAGAGCGTAGCGTTTAGGATTGGGTGTGCGTATCAATCGGTGACCGATTGGCACAAGGACGTGCCAGCCGTGGCGCGGGCATAAGGTCACAAGACCCACGCCCGCGGCTACGAGTTTATTACGCTGCGTCCTTGTTTTTGTTTTCAGCCGGGAGGTCGTGGTAGTAGCCCACTTCAGGCAAACCGAACCAGCCGCCGATCCAGCCAAAAAGGAGCTGGGCGAGGTAGCCGCGCTGCCGCTTTTTCTGCTCGAAAGGTGACTGTGCGTGCTGAACGAATTCGGCGCCTAAGTCGCGTCGTTTGAGCAAATCTGCGATGAACGCTTCGGGTAGAAGGTCAGGGCGGTAGTTCCGGATCACTGTCGGCCTTGGCGGTATGAATTCCGTGTGTTTCAGGAGATTGGTGACAACTGCTTGAAAGAGAGGCGGCTCGGTATTCGGCGCGATTGCCGCGACAACCTGATGTTCAAGTCCATCGGATAGAAAAATATACGCACGGTTCTGAACCTGCATATTCCAGATGATGTGCTTTGGAAATAATCGGTCTTCCCATTCGAAACCCAGCAATTTCTCGATCGGCCAGCGGTTCTGAAGGAACTGGAACCTGGGAATCTCCAATTCCCTGAGTTCTTCCTCGGTGAGAGCTGTTGAGGTAAGCCAGTCATCAATATTCAGACGAGTGTCGGGCACCCATACTGCGCCGTGCGGGAATGGTATTTTCGTCGAAAAAGCCACCTGCATCCGTTCTTCGATATGTTCCCATGCCATACCCATATTATACTCCTCATATCGTGGAACGATATGCCAAGACTGCGAATCACATCCCCGCCAAGCGCCTATTTGACCGTGCCGACAATAAAGGCAGCATTCTCAATAAGGTGGAACTCACCCACATGCGGAATTGCGCCGAATGCCTCGAGCTTTTTGCTGCCTTTATCCGGGAATTTTCCCGGGAGCGCAAACGGGACCCGAAAGAGCTTTCGAAGCCCCCAAAGGTTTAGTCTGCATTTCTCACCGAACTCTTGAGATGACGCGCCGAAGGCGCACCCTTGTGAAGCCGCGGAGCGGCGACATAATGTAGCCCACGGCGCGAGCCGTGGGACATGTTCGCGGGCCATTTGAGCCCCAGCGGGGCGACAGACTGTCTGAGTCTTTCGCCCCTGACGGGGCTCAACCGCTTTCTTGAGCAAACCCACCGCTCACGCGGTGGGCTACGCTCTTCCGCCGCTCCGCGGCTTCACAAGGATGCGCCTTCGGCGCGTCATTTTAAGAGTTCGGCGAGAAATGCGGGTTAGAACCAGTCAGCCTCGAATCAGCGAATTACCGAAATAGGCTCCAGCGAATCCTTAATTGTGGTTGCTGACCCACGGTGCCCACCGCTTGTCCTCCGAGTAGGTAGGGATCGCGCTTGCGCACGTTACGCGAAAGAGGCGGCGGACACCGTGGTTCAACAACTTTCAATAAGCGGTGGAAATTCGGCCGTTACTATCGAAAGTTCTTCGGAATTTAGATTCGAGAAGGCGGAGCTCGCGAGTGCGAGATTTCGAGGGCGAACTGAGATTTGAAAGCAAAAACCTGCGGATGAAATTCACGAAAAGAAACCGGCGTACAAAATCGAAGCGTGAGCGCGGAATTGAAGTTGAGTCCGACGTCGACTTTTTTCGCTTCTCTGAAATGAGTGTAATGGATGCGGTCCTTGCCGGCCTGGCCGGTACTGACGTCGTCCGGCCGCGCTGCCGAATGCTGCAGCCCATCGACGATGTACCCGATACGATCCTGGTTCGTCGCGTAGCTGGAGAGCAGATAAAACGCGGCGAACAGAATGTGAAATCCGAATCTCATTTCAATAGCGCCGACGATACTACGAGGCTACCCGATTGGCAATTGGCAAGTGTTCAGTGGCCATTGGCCATTCTCCGGAAAATGACCAATGGGCAATGAACAATTATCAGTTGCCAATTACTTCCGCAGCGATGCTAACCGCGCGCGCATGTACACCGCCATTGCTTGCAATAACGCCGTGGGGATTCCTCGGTTCTTGCCGGGTGTAATCGAGCGCGTTTCCATAGATATCCGTCATCATGCCGCCGGCTTCAATAAGGATGGCTTCGGGAGCACAGGTATCCCAAATCTTTGTCTGGTTTCCAGCATGTATATAAAGGTGGGCGCGTCCCTCACAGATGAGTCCGGTCTTGAGTCCGACGCTTCCCATTCTTATCGACTGTCGTATTCGGAGCTGCTCCGCGATTCGATCGACGCGGGCCGACCGATGAGAGCGGCTCATGGCAATGACCAGGCGCGAGGCAACGGTTTCCTGGGAAACCCGAAGTCGAACAATTTGTGCCTGATGTTCCAGATGCGCTCCCTCACCGCGTGAGCTGAAGTAAAGCTTGTCCGTGGCCGGCTGATAAACGACGCCGAGAGCCGGACGGCCCTTCTCGATAAGACCGATCATGACCGCAAAATCTTCGCGGCCGGCTATGAATTCACGAGTTCCATCCATCGGATCGACCATCCAGACCCGCGCCCGGCTGAAACGTGAAGCATCGTCGGCCATTTCCTCGCTCAAAATTCCATCTTCCGGAAAAAGAGACCTCAGTTCGGCAACAATGAGCTCGCTGGCCTCGCGGTCGGCTATCGTGACCGGATCGCCCGGCGCCTTCCACTCCACAGCCGTGGAAGCCGCGAAATATCTCATTAATATGGCGCCTGCATCCCGTGCGATCCGTTTGGTCTCAGCCAGTTCCCGATCCAGTGTCTTCATGTCTTTATCATTCGCGTAAATCACTGAAACTCATTGTCTTTACCGTTTCGGAGGTGGTACAACAAACTCATCGTGACGGAGGTTCATACGAATGGCAAGGCGACCGCTTTTGATGTTTGGAACGGCGTTCCTGTCCGTCCTTGCGTCCGCTAGTATTCATTTTGCACAGCGTCAAGTAACTGCCCCAGCCTCAACCGCATCCAGACCAATATCTGCCACGACTGCAGCTCCCGCAAGGGTCACAAGAGCCACGCAGGCCGCTACGAGTGTCGCGCCGCTACTTATGCCACTGGAAACGCAGCAAGCATTAGTAAAGCAGTATTGTTCCGGATGTCATAACGACAAACTGAAATCCGGCGATATGTCATTGACGCAGCTCGACCTTGCCCATGTCGAGAAAAATCCCGAACTTGCGGAAAAGTTGATTCATAAACTGCGTGTCGGTGTGATGCCTCCGGCGGGCAATCGAAGGCCGAGCCCCGAAGATGCAAAGGCTTTGGTTTCGACGCTCGAATCGGAAATCGATAAGAATGCTACCCTGCACCCAAATCCTGGACGCAGGCCCTTTCAGCGACTGACACGCACCGAGTATGCACGGTCCGTGCACGATCTTCTTGGAATTGACGAAGACATTGCCGCTTTGCTCCCTGCAGACACGTTGAGCGACGGCTTTGACAACATTGCCGATTCCCAGGCTTTCTCTCCGACATTGATGGAAGGTTATATGCGCGCCGCGGCCAAAATCAGCCGCGACGCGCTGGGAGATCCCAAGGCAACGGCCACATCCGCCGTATTCAAATTGCCTCGCACCGCATCGCAAATGCGCCACGTCGATGGCGCGCCGATGGGCACGCGCGGGGGAATTTCGATCGTCTACAACTTCCCGGCGGACGGCGAATATAGCTTCCGCTCTTTAATGCACGGAACGTCGGAGGGGGCGCTGTTCGGATGGATTTCGGGCGAGCAGTTCGAGGTCTCCATTGACGGTGATCGAATTTCCCTTCAGGAACTCGATCCCAAAATGTCCGAGTCGCAACCGGCCGGCTTGAACCTGTCAACGGGCCGGGTTTTCGTTAAGGCCGGGGCTCATCGAGTTTCGGCAGCATTCATTCAGAAACATTCGGGGATCGTCGACGACAACATCACGCCGATCGAACACACCCTGGCCGATGTCGACATCGGTGATTACCGCGAATTGACAATCTTCCCGCACCTGCGCGAGTTCGAGGTTGCCGGCCCCTTCAACGCTACCGGTGTGTCGGATACGGAAAGCCGCCGCAGAGTATTCCTGTGCCGTCCATCGAATGCGTCCGAAGAACAAACTTGTGCGACGAAGATCATTACCGATTTGGCCGGCAAAGCTTACCGCAAGCCCACTACCGCCGAGGATCTAGAGGGCCTGATGACGTTTTACGACCGCGGACGTAAATCCGCCGACTTCGAAGCGGGAATTCGAACCGCGCTTCAGGCCATCCTTGCAAGTCCCAAGTTCGTGTTCCGCTTCGAGCAACAGCCCGCTGCGATAAAGCCGGGCCAGACCTACAGGGTTGGCGACCTCGAGCTGGCTTCTCGTTTGTCCTATTTCCTGTGGAACACAATGCCGGACGCTGAGCTGTTGTCTGTAGCGAACAAGGGAACGCTGCACGATCCGGCAGTGCTTGAGAAACAGGTCAGGAGAATGCTTGCGGACGCACGATCCGAATCGTTGGCGACCAAGTTCGCCGTACAATGGCTGCATCTGCCGGATCTGGAGAACATTCATCCGGACGCCTTCTACTATCCGCAGTTCGATCACACCCTGTCCGATGCGATGCAACGGGAGACAGAGTTGTTCTTCGACAGCATCGTCCGCGAAGACCGAAATATCATCGATCTACTGACGGCGAATTACACGTTCGTCAATGAGCGTCTCGCGAAGCACTACAGCATTCCGAACGTTCTCGGTGAGAAGTTCCGCCGCGTCGAATTGACGGACGACAACAGGCGCGGGCTGCTCGGTAAAGGCGCGATCTTGACGCTGACTTCCGTAGCGGAACGCACGTCGCCGGTTCAACGGGGCAAATGGGTGATGGTCGTTTTGTTCGGCACCCCGCCGCCTCCTCCACCGCCTGTCGTACCAAAGCTCGAGGACACTGCTGCGGCCGCCGATGGAAAGTCCCTGACGATCCGCGAGCGAATGGAGATGCACCGGGCCAATCCGTCGTGCAACTCATGCCACCGGATGATCGATCCTATTGGCCTCGCACTCGAAAATTTTGATGTTACGGGCGCATGGCGCACCCTGGACCGGACTGCGTCGATCAGCGATCAAGGCGTTCGTATCAGGTCCGTGGGTGTTGCAATCGACACGAAGACGACCTTGTACGACGGCACTCAGTTGGACGGTCCAGCCAGCTTGAGGCAGGCGATCGTGAACCATTCGGACGCTTTCATCGAGAATGTGACAGAAAAGTTGATGGAATACGCATTGGGGCGAAGAGTCGAGTACTTCGACATGCCGGCGATCCGCGCCATCAGGAGAGACGGGGCGAAGAACAATAATCGTTTCTCTTCGTTTGTACTGGGTATCGTCAAAAGCGCGCCCTTTCAGATGAGCACGGCGGAACCGGTTGCAACGGATGCGAGTAAATAAAAGAATACGGTGGTAACCACCGTATTTTGGTGGTTACCACCCCAAACCGTGGTCGTAACGAGCAACGCAGGGGGTGGTAACCACTAAAAAACAGTGGTTACCACCGGCTGGAGACAAAAATGTTCATAACGAAGAAGTACATATCACGCCGCTCAATGCTGCGCGGCATGGGTGTCGGAATGGCCTTGCCCTTTTTGGAGTCGATGTTGCCCGCGATGACTCCGGCGCGTCTGGTGGCAGGGGCAAAACCCAAAACGCGGTTGACGTGCATCGAGATGGTGCACGGAATGGCGGGCAGCACCAAGCTCGGTATCGATAAGTACCTTTTCGCTCCTGAAAAAACCGGGCACGACTTCGATCTGAGTCAGGGCAATCTTCAGCCGCTCGAGCCATTCAAGGATCACATCACGATTCCGAGCTTTACAGACATGCATCCAGCCGAAGCCTACGAATTACATGAACTCGGCGGAGATCACTTCCGCTCCAGCGCCGTGTTCCTGACGCAGTCGCATCCCAAGCAGACCGAGGGTTCGGATGTTTTTTGCGGCACTTCTTTCGATCAGGTATACGCGCAGCGTGCAGGCCAGGACACGCCGTTGCCGTCGATCCAGCTTTCGATCGAGAGCGTCGATCAGGCCGGCGGATGCGCTTATAACTACGCTTGTGTCTATACGGATTCGATCAGTTGGGCGTCGCCGAAGAAACCGCTTCCAATGGTGCGCGATCCGCGCATGGTCTTCGATATGTTGTTCGGTGCAGGTTCCACTCAGGAAGAACGCACCGAAAGGATGGGAACCGATCGCAGCATTCTGGATTGGATCTCGCACCAAGTTACCGGATTGAAGGCATCGCTGCCCAAGTCCGACAGGACGCGTCTCGACGAATACCTCGAGAACATTCGCGAAATCGAGCGCCGGATCCAGAAGATCGAGCAACGGAATTCAAGTGGAGAGGCCCGGGGAGTTCCCACGGCGCCCGTCGGCGTTCCGGAATCCTACGAAGAGCACGTCAAATTGATGTTCGATCTGCAGGCGACTGCTTTTGCCGGCGATATCACGCGCGTGTCGGCTTTCAAGATGAGCCGCGACGTTTCGGGTCGCGCCTTCCCCGAAAGCGGCAACAACGCCGGATTTCACGGCGCATCGCACCATGGTGAGAACGAGCAGCGCATTATCCAATTCGGTCAGATCAACAAATATCA
>Ga0207098_10059_pt1 | contig 34077 bp, 31 predicted proteins | sample Alteio_BWMinHeat_84_FD_153548 | JGI IMG/M metagenome (GOLD analysis project Ga0207098, IMG submission 153548) | Enriched cells from forest soil in Barre Woods Harvard Forest LTER site, Petersham, Massachusetts, United States -... | ecosystem: Environmental > Terrestrial > Soil > Temperate forest >...
AAGCAGCCGCGTGAATTCCTTAGTGCCACGGGTAACGCGGACAACCGGAGAGGCCGCGGCTGCGCCCGGTTTGCTGCTGCGTTTGTGTTGCTTTGATGCCATGCGGCTAGTGTATCATCGATACGTACAGTGTAAGCGTACGTAGCGAACACCGTCAAGAAATTTTTTTAGAGCGGCATTTGGCCGCCCTGTGGTGGATATATCTCGCCAATCCGTATGCGCGTTACCACTGGATTTACGTCGAACACTTCCGCCAGCGCCCGCACGGCCTCCTCGCGGCGCGCTTCAGCAAGTACCTCCACACCCAGGAGTCCTGCCGGCGAGAGAAATGGTTTCATGGCCTCCAGCACAAGCGATTTGGGACACAGGAGGCTGCTCATGGCCCGATTCGCCTGGACTTCCCACCAGCGGCCGTCATAGCGATGCGCTTTCTTTTCGTCGCCATGCACGTCCCGGCAAAGAATCTGATCCCCGGAGTAACTGTCCTGATCGAAAAGGTGAAGAGGAATTTCATCGAGCGCAAACAGGTGTGCGTGCAGGAGCCCGTGTCCTCCTTCGTGGGCTATCGTCGTCCGGACACGCCGTGCCGCGACCTTCCCGCCCTCAGCGTCCAAAGCGGCGGAGATCACCACCGCCTTTACGCCGTTCTTGCCGAAGCGGGTAAATCCCAACACTCCGTTTGGCATGTCCTCGTACTGCGGGGAAACATTGAAGCGCCTTTCAATGAAGCGGTCGATGCGGATCGGTTCAGGTGAGCTGGGCAGGAGCCCGACGCCGCGAAGCTCGTCGCAGCACATATTATCGATCTGGCTGGGGGTGAAGTAGGGCTGCTTGGAGGACGGCCCGGAGCGGAAAGGCCTCATTTCTTATCCTTTCCTTTCTTCTCACCCTCCTTCTTTCTGACAAATTCCAGCAGCTCGTCCGCGCTGATGTTCTTGTCGAGGACGGTGCGGAAGGCGAGCGCGAAGGTCGGATCGTTCTGTGTGACACGTTTTATTTCGTCGATGGGCGCTCTCACATCCATGTTCCGCAACTCTTCGACTTTGACCTTCAGAATTTTGGCGATCTCAATCAACACTTTGTCTGACGGATGCCTGCGCCCGAGTTCGATGTCCGAAATAAAAGCGGGGGAACAATCCAGCTTTTTCGCAAGTTCACGCAAAGAAAGATCAAGCTCGTCCCGACGCTTGCGTATGAATGGCCCGATTCCTTCCATGAGTGTCAGCTTATAGAGCGTACACAGGCAAGTCAACGCTCAACCGTGCTGCGCATACAACTCGGCAAGATGCTTCAGATCGGTCACTTAGAGGACTTTGTCGCGGATCGATTCCTGGTGCAGGCGCAGGCGTTCGATCTTTCCATTTGCTACACGAATCAGTTCGATACGGTCGAAAGCCGCCCCGTGCTTCCGCGTGAATTCAGCGAGGTCTGCCGCTTTCTCGGCGGCGTCCCCGCTTGATTCGTCATGTGGGTCGAGAATGTCGATCTTCAGTTTGTTGCCTTCCTTGCGGAATAAAAGCAGGTCAGGTACATGAGTTTGGCCGGGCCCTGCCCATATGGCAGACACAAGGCCCAATGTTTGCGGGGAATGTTGCGCAGCCATCCGGCAAAGCCCTTGCCCTTCATTTCCTCGCGCAGCACCGGATCTTCCCAGTTGTTCGCCTTCCATCCGAATTTTCCGGCGTCACAAAAGTGCAGACTTACAGAGAAAGACTCTTGGTGACTGCTTGACGGCGGGCAGTCAATTCGAACTCTCAGGACCGTTCGTACCTTCGAAAGGGAACTCCTGGGCAGGGCATCAGAGAAATGTGGCCTAATTATTGGCCTTTCTCACCGTGCAGATAATCTGGGGCATTTTTGCGAACGCACAATAGCCGCATTATGGCCCGAAAAAGCAACATTTTGGGCCATTGCTAGCGCACAGAGAGATAAGTAACGACTGAATGGCGGAGGAGGGGGGATTCGAACCCCCGAGACCCTTTCGGGCCTAACGGTTTTCAAGACCGCCGGATTCAACCGCTCTCCCACCCCTCCGCTTCCAATTGTAACTTACTCTGGAGGTTAGCTCTGCACTTGTGTCGGTTGGGCTATGGATACCTGCAACCAGATCGAGTCGCTCGCTTACCGCCCTCAAACTGCGGATGGTTTGATGTTAAGTGGATGCATTAAGCGGAGCCAGCGGATTATCAGTCCTCGCTTCAATGCGATGCCAGTTCTTGGGATTGGCTTTCTGAATAGACAAATTCATGTCCGTCGGTTTCGCCCGGATAGAACCAGGACCGAATCACCATGGGTGAATCTGGGGAATAATCTTGCAACCGTATGACCGGGCCCTCGAACGGTTGCGCCACGTATGTTGATATGGTTTGGGTGGTTGCTATTAGTTGGCTTTGATCTTCGTTCCAGATCTGCACGATATTGCGAGAGCCGGATGCGGAGTCCAGCAGCGTAAAAATATACGTGCCTGCCGGCAGCACTTGGCCAGGGATTTCCACTGATTTGTCGAATGTCACAATGGTTTTTTTGTCCCACGCGCTGGCCTTCGCGGTGGGGTTAATTGTCGTGCATAGCAGTGCGATTGCAACGACTGGAAACAGACTCTTTAGGTTTCTCATCTGAAACCTCCTCTTCTGAATGGGCCGGGAACATCCGACTGGAAGGATGACTTGGCCTTAGAGAGCAATTTCTTTTCCACTTCGCCGCCCTAAAATAAGTTGATTGCATACCGTCAGATACGAATGCATCCATGGCATCCGGGAAATTTCGTAACAACCATGGAAGTAAATTTTTTCTTGCGGGCGTGCCCTTTTTCCCCAGCGATCTCGTGCAGTTTTCAGAAGGGCAGATTGAGGCCGCCGTGAAACTAAATGGTCGCAGCGGCTTGGAGGCCAAATTGTAGTTGCATGAATGTGCCGCGTTTGTTCTACTGCGGGTTATCTGTTGTGGTCCGGCAAGGGTCGCATCGAATCGGAATCAGAAAACAACATGGCGAAGGCGGCGAAGATTCATGATTCCCAGCATGCGCACCGCAAAGACGTTCGTGGGAAGCCTTGTATTCTCGGGTGTTGCGATGCTTTCGCTCCGCGCGAGCGCGCAGGACTCCGCGTTGCCTTCCATGCTCCAAACTCATTTGGACAACGCCAAACTGCTGATGGGCACGAACCCCAACTTGCAGGGCATGCAAACACTGTGCATCGATTTGAAAGAATGGGGAAAGTTTCGCCAGGACAACACGGCCCACCAGCAAGTGCTTCCACCCACGAAGGTGTTCGATCAGTTGTACTACATCGGAATGAGCTCGGTCGGGTCGTGGGCCCTCGTTACCAGCGACGGCATCATCCAGATTGATACACTTCACAATAGCGAAGAGGCGGAACGGATTATTGTGGGCGGATACAAAAAATTAGGGCTCGACCCCACGAAAATCAAATACGTAATCCTGACCCACTCGCATGCGGAGCATTACGGCGGCGGCAAATATTTTCAAGATACGTTTCACTCGCACGTTTTGATGGCGGGCCCTGACTGGGATGTCATCGCAAAGGCTCCGAACCCGCCTCCTGCGACGCGCGACATGGTTGTGACCGACGGGCAGAAGCTAACTTTGGGCAACACCACCATCACCATGTTTGTCGCGCCGGGTCACACGCCGGGAACCATCGATTTGCTGATTCCTGTAACCGACCACGGCCAGCCGCATTTGATGTCCTTCGTCGGCGGCACCGGGATTCCGCGCGGAATGGACTCGCTGATTCAATATCAAACCGGCTTTGAACGCTTTATGAAGATTGGCGAAGATGAGCACGTAGATGGGACGATCAGCAACCACCCCTGGTTCGACAACACCTACACGGATGGGAAGACCGACAAAATGACGAAGGCGACGAGCCGTAAGCCGGGTGATCCCAATCCCTGGGTTGTCGGCCAAGGCGAATATGTCTTGTCCATGATGGCCAACCTCGAGTGTCTGGAGTCATCGATGGCCAGGCTCAAGGAAAAGGGTGAGCAGTAAGCGCGGGCCAACAAACATTACCGAATATTGACACTGTCTCTTCGCGCAGACTCTTCAGACCCCAAAAAGCACTTTACACTTCTCTCGAGTGTGTCGGAATTGGGAGGCCACCGGGGGGATGCTAATTCTTGCCGTCTTCGAGGACGATTCCGATTGATTGAACGGGTGTGGTGATGAGCCGCCGGCCTTCGAAGTTGATTTCCATTCGCAAGCCGACATAGATTCCGCGCATTTTGAGAAAAGAACCGCCGAGCGTGCTGCCTGCCAGATGTGCCACAGTGCGGGTGGGAAAGAACTGGCCCCCGCGTACAAGCACATCCCCGCTATGCCCCGAGAGAATGACGATTTCGTAGACGCTGTTCCTGGTTCGAACCGCGAGCGATTCCAGATCTTCCATCTCGTCGATCTGCACACCGTTGTCCCACTCACGATCTGACCAATTGTCGAGGATCGCGCCCGTGGGGACGCTGGAAGCTGTCATCCCGGAATTGTCCTTCGTAACCATCACCTTATTGGATGCAAGAGCCTCCTGTTTGGTGTTAGCGGTCTTGTTCAAGATTCTCATCCTGCCCGCACCAATCGCGGCGGCGATTTCAAAGTTCCCCAGATTGTTACCAGGTGACATTGGCATATCCTGTCGTCGAGCTATCTCGGCAGAGTATAACCCCAGCAAGCAATTCCACATCAGAGCATTCTTGAACCCTCGATGGTTCGAGCTTCTGTCGCGTGCCCGGATTCGCTTGCGCCTGCGGAATAGGCTAGCATGGGCGCCTGAGGGGAGAGCGTACTTGAGCTATGTAGAATCGAATTTGGTTCCTGGTGAGACAGTGATTTACCAAACCAGGCTTCACTGGATCGTTATGCTGGGGCACATTTTTGTGGGCTGTGTGTTGCTTGGCCTCCCTGGAATGTTCCTGCTTTATTACGCTTTCGGCCAACCCGGAATTGCGCCCGCGAATTTGCGTCTCATGGAAGGTGGGGGCAGCGCATTGCTTGTTTGCGGCGTCGTGGCGATTCTAATGGGCATGGTGCGACGGAACGCGACGGAAATGGCCGTGACGAACCGGCGTGTGGTGATCAAGACGGGCCTGCTGAGCCGGAAGACGATCGAAATGCTGCTGAGCAAAGTGGAGAGCATCGAAGTGAGCGAGACGGTTTTCGGCAGAATACTGGGGTATGGGACGATTGTCGTCATCGGGACAGGTGGGACTCCCGAACCATTTCACAAAGTCGCGCACACGCTGGAATTTCGTAGCCAGGTTCAGCAACAGATTGAGAAATTGAAGTAAGAAATCTCCTCGTACATCGTCGCGTGTCCCAGACGGCGGGTGGTGTGTCCATTTGGATTTGCGAAACTATCAGGACAACGTGAGATTGACACCACACGAATGCAGGCATATGTTTTTTGCGCAAGAGTCTGCAACTTGCAGAAAGAGTCGATTCAGAGAACATTCTAGTGGACACTCTTGATTCCGCGCCCCTGCGGGGCGCTGTCTCTGTAGAGATCGCTGCACGGAAGTGCGATGAACGACCAGGAGTGGCTGTGCCACTCGACATTTTCCACAAGTTGCTAGTCGAGAATCCTCTGCTGAGCTAAGAGGGAAGAACAACTGAATTGGAGCATTTTAGTCTTGGCGTTCCGGAGGAGGCTGCTATGCCGCGAAGTTATCCGTTCTTGAAAACACGCCGGATTGTTGCGCTTCTGGCTCTCGTCATCTCCTTGCAGGCCGCTAGTCAGGGGCAGACGGCGCGGCCGCGTCGCATCGCTGTTTTTGGCTCGTCGGTCGCGTTCGGGACAGGCGACGAGTACGGCAAGGAAGGCAATACGGGAATGTTGCGCGAAATGCTCGCTCCGAAAGGCTGGGAGGTGCTAAACCAGTCGCGCGGCGGCGATAGCACACTGTTGCTCGCGAAGCGCTGGGCGCCGGAAGGCGCGCCCGATCCAAAGACCCGCTACCTGTTGCCTGTGAACCCAGGCTATGTCGTCATCAGCTTGTCGCTTGCCAATGAAGGGATTTTTGAAGCCGATCCGAAGAAAGAGAAGGACGAGGTCTTCCAACAGTATGCGGACGGCATAAAGGGTTTCGTCGCCAAGGCGCGTCAGCAGAATATCGTTCCGATCGTCACATTATGCTACCCGCGGTCCGTCTATACGTCCGTCGAATATGAGTACATTCGGCGCATGAACATCCTTCTGAATTCGTGGGACGTGCCGGCCGTTAACTTCTTGGGTGCGCTCGATGACGGCGCGGGGAGATGGGCGAAAGGCTTCATGTTTAACGACAAACATCCGAATGCCTCGGGTCACCGGGAGCTCGCCACTACGTTTGTGCCAACCCTGTTCGATGCGCTCGAGAAGGGCAAGCCGACACCCGTGAAAGCAACAGGCGCGCGCGGGTTCGCGCGGATTTCCGGCGGCACCGCACCGCTGACATTTGAGCCGGACTCGATGATGCACCCGTTTGCCATCAGTATGATGGTGCGCACCGAGTCGGACGGTACGATCGCCGCCATTTCGGGTTCGACACTCGAAGCGAAAACAACGAAAAAATCGTTCGGGACGGGACCGGCGGCTACGGATTTCGAAGAGGCTACGTTGGTCGCCGATCAGCCGTTTACGTTAACGATTGGCGCTCAGAACGGCAAATGGACTTACAAATCCGCGGCCGGTACATACGTTACCTCAAACGTCAGTGCCGACACGCAGTGGCATCAAATTGTAGTGAGCCACTACACTGCGCGGGGGGAAACGTTCTTCTTCGTCGATGGGAAGTTAGCTGGGACAGTGAACGAGCGGCTCGAGCCAAATCGCTTCCTGATCGGCGGCGCGGAGACTGGCCAGGCTGACGCCACGACAAAGCAGCTGGATTTGCGAGACGTATTCGTCTTCCGGTCCGCGCTCAACGCCGACGAGGTCGCCGTCCTCAACCAGGGAAAGATGCTACAGGCAAGTCTCGAAATTTATTCGCCGCTCGACGATGCGAAGTTCCGCCCGGACACGATCATTGGGAATAATGCGCAAAGCATGACCGGATTGAAAGTTGGGTCCGGCCATATCATTCACGTCGCTGAAAATGCGCACCATTGAGACAAAATCTGCTTGGTTCGGATGCCTGAGTGAGGTGAAACTGGTTCGGTTTGGTAAATCTCAGTTCTTCTCGGAGAGGTGATTATGCGCGCAGGTTCTGGATGTTCCACGAGAGCATTAAGGATGCTCCTGGCGATCGCCGCCGGCATGCTGTGCATGGGAATCGTCTCGGCCCGGCCACAATCTTCAGGGTATCATCTGGCGAATAAGATCATCCTGGGCGGACCGGGTGGGTGGGACTATTTCACGGTCGACTCAACGACCCACCGAATATTTATTCCACGCGGGACGCATACGATGGTTCTTGATCCTGAAGGCAACGTCGTGAAGGATATGCAGAACATGATTGGGGCTCACGGGATCGACCTCGCGCCCGACCTCAAGCGTGGATTCATCAGCAATGGGGCCGCGCAATCCTTGACTATTTTTAACATGGTTTCGTTCGAGACCATTTTGGAAGTCAAGATTCCGAAGCGCAATCCGGATGGCATTCTGTACGAACCCTTCTCGAAACGAGTCTTCGTGTTCAACGGCGGCACAAGCATGAACGCAACCGCCATTGATGCAAGTACGGGAAAGATTCTGGGCAGCGTGCCTCTTGGCGGAAAGCCTGAGACGGCCCAGGCGGACGGTACAGGTCGGATCTACGTTAACGTCGAGGACAAGAACCAGATATTGGCATTCGACGCCACAACACTCAAAGTCCTCCATACTTGGCTGGTTGCGCCGTGCATCGAACCGGCAGGGCTGGCGATTGATGTTGCTCACAAGCGGCTCTTCGCAGGGTGTCACAACAACCTCATGGCTGTGGTCGACTACGCGAATGGAAAGGTGGTCGCCACAGTTCCGATTGGGCAAGGCGTGGATGCAAATCGGTTCGACCCGGCGACCGGCCTTGCCTTCGCATCATGTGGCGACGGCACCATCACTGTTGTGCATGAGGACGCGCCCGACAAATATACGGTCGTCGAAAAGATTTCGACGCAGCGCGGGGCGCGCACGATGGCGCTCGACACGAGTAATCATAACGTCTACACAGTCACTGCGGACCTCGGTCCTCCATCTGCTCCTACTGAAAAAGTCCCCAACCCTCGTCCGACCGTCGTTCCGGACACGTTCACTTTGTTGATCTTCAGCCGATAGGGAATTCCAGGATGCGATTTCTCCCCGCGGCCGTCATTGTCCTTCTCATTCCTTCGGGAATCGCCGCTCACCCTGCTTCGCAGGCAAGTATCGATGATTTCTTCCGCGATTTCACCGCCGATTGGATGCGCCACGACCCGAGTTTCGCGACGGCCACTCGTTATTTCACCGGCGATGAGCAGGACCGTTTGGAGCGCCCACTGACGCCCCAGACTTTGGCCTGGAAGCGGGACCGCATGCAGCGCGCAAAGCGAGGCCTCGTCGAACTGAGCGAATTCGATCGCGCTCAGATGAATGATACGCAGCGCGTTTCCGCTGACCTCTTGCAATGGCAACTTAAAGACGACGTCGAAGAAGGTCAATTTCTCGACTATGAGTTCCCTCTTTCTCAACTCGGAGACAACGTCTACTTAGTCAGCACCCTCACGGTTGTTCATCCACTACGAACGGATCGGGACGCGGAAAACTATGTTGCTGCCTTGGGGCAGGTTAGTACGCGAATGGATGAGTTGATCGCCGAATCAAAACGGCTAGCGGCCAAGGGCGTTCTTCCACCGCGCTTCATTCTGCAAGCTGCCATAAAACAAATGCAGACCTTCATTCTGCCGCCACCTGGCGAAAACGCATTTGTCGGCGCGTTCGCGCGGAAAATGGAAGCAATCAAGACCATGCCCGAAGCAAAGCGCGAAGAGCTCCGTGCTCAGGCGGAAAAGATAGTGGCCACGCAGGTTTACCCTGCCTGGCAAAGAGCCAGCACACTGCTTCAATCGCAACTGCCACACGCGACGCAGGATGCCGGGCTGTGGCGTTTGAAGGGCGGCTCCAATGCCTACGCCTATTTCATCCACAGCGATACAACGACAAATCTCACGCCGGAACAGATTCACGAGATCGGGCTGAAGCGCGTCGGCGAAATCGAAGCACAAATGGACGGCCTTCTGCGCCAGTTGGGCCGTACCGAAGGGTCCGTGAAAGATCGAATCGAAAAGCTGCAGGCCGACCTCCAGTATCCCGATCCCACCTCCGACGCTAGCCGCACGCAAATCATGCAGGATATCGAGGGGATTTTGCGCGATGGGGAACGCCGCTCGGCCTTGCCGTTCGACATCCGTCCGAAGTCGCCCGTGATCGCACAACCATATCCCCGCTTTCTCGAGGACGCTTCTGCCGCCAGCTACAGCGCTCCCGCACCGGACGGTTCGCGTCCGGGCACATTCCAGTATCCGCTCCGGCTCAGCCAAATGACCAAGTTCGGATTGCGCAGTGTCGTTTATCACGAGGCCGTGCCCGGGCATCATTTCCAGATTGCGCTTCAAGTGGAGAATGCCGCTCTACCTCGCTTCCGTCAGATCGGCGCTTTCGGAAGAAATGGCGCATACGTGGAAGGCTGGGGACTCTATGCCGAGCGCCTTGCCGCGGAGTCCGGTTGGTATGATGGCGATCCCGAAGGGCTGCTGGGGCAGTTGAATTACGAATTATTCCGTGCCCGTAGGCTTGTCGTCGATACCGGCCTCCATGCAATGCACTGGACCCAGCAGCAGGCCATCGATTACGGGATCGAGCCGAGCGAAGTCGAGCGGTACGTTGTTTGGCCGGGCCAGGCGTGCTCCTATATGGTCGGCGAACTGAAGATCATCGAGCTCCGCGAGAAGGCCAAGAGGACGCTCGGCGACAAATTCTCTCTCCGCGAATTCCACAACGCAATTCTCCGCCCCGGCGACGTGTCTTTCGATGTTTTGGAACGCCAGGTCGATGCCTATATCAAGTCTGCCGGTGGAACGCCTTAGGCCAGCTCCTCAGGCGTTGGCTGAACGATCCGTCTAATTCTGTGAACCCGAGATTTGTCTCCATTCTATTTAAAAGACTTTGGCACAGGCTTGCCGGAAATGGCAAAATTAGCGGCTGTTCAAGTTGTATGGGAGTGATCCGTGAGTCAGGAACTTTGGAGCGCCGTCGACAGTTACATCACCACCTTACTTGTGCCACAGGACAACGCTTTGGATGCAGCGATTCAAGCGAGCGAGGCGGCGGGACTACCCCCGATCGGCGTTTCGCCAAACCTGGGCAAGTTACTGCAAATATTGGCTCTTGTTCAGGGCGCGCACAACATTCTGGAGATTGGTACGTTGGGAGGTTACAGCACGATCTGGCTTGCCCGGGCGCTGCCGCCCGGCGGCCGCCTGGTCACGCTCGAGGCAGACGCGAAGCATCTGGAAGTCGCACGCGCCAATATCGCAGGCGCTGGCCTTGCGGATGTGGTTGAGCTGCGCCTGGGACTGGCGTCGGATACTTTGCCGCAGCTCGCCGCCGAAAATCGCGGTCCATTTGACCTGATCTTCATTGACGCAGATAAGCCCGGCTATCCGGACTATTTTAGGTGGGCGCTGAAGCTCAGTCGTCGAGGAAGCCTTATCATCGCCGATAATGTTGTACGCAACGGCGCAGTAGTTGACCCGACCAGCGGCGATCCACGCGTTCAGGGCATTCGTCGTTTCAATGAGTTACTTTCCGCCGAATCGCGTGTGAGCGCCACCGCAATCCAGACGCTCGGTAGCAAAGGGTATGACGGCTTCGCGATTGTCCTCGTCACTGCTGAGCTATAGGAGATCTCGAGCGATACAGCAGAGGGACTGAGCGGCCTCGCGTCAGAGCCACGAGCGACTCTAACAAGCGGCTGCAAATCCAATTTGGAACTAATCCGTCCCAAGCGCAGTAGCACGCTTTCCCCAAGCGCAACCATCATTCAACCCTTCGGCTGGGATCGGCCTAGTACTTTTGCGCGTTCCTCGTACCAGCAAAAATGGGCCGGTTGCGCTATTGAGAGAACTCCGCATTCATTTTATTCTCCTAAGTGTTGAAGGACTTTGATCGGAATGGGAGGAAACGCCAGTGACAGCCGAAGAGCGACGAGTTTCACAACGGTTTCAGATTCGGCTACCTATGATCGTCCGCTGGACAACCAACAAGGCGGTCGGTGAGGCTTTAACGGAATCCCGGGACGTAAGCTCGCGCGGCGTTTACTTCTTCCTGCCCAAGGTGATTGTGAGCGGCTCTCCAATTGAAATTGTGCTCACCTTACCGCATGAGATCACGCTCGCAGGGCCGGTGAAGGTGCGGTGTTTGGGCCGCATCAACCGCGCCGATAGCGACGAACCTGGACGAGTTGGCCTGGTAGCTCAGATTGATCGGTACGAATTCCTGCGCAGCGGAGAAAACGCCGCGTAGTCACAAGCTTGTCCACCACCTGCGGAGGCGGACAGGAAAATCCGGGACGCTTTGGCCCCCAGCTAAGCGCCCCGGTCAAAATTCTGGTAGGTGCTTCGTGCCGCCCTCAATCAGACAGTGGCCGGCGCGCGTCCTCCTGAAGCGGCCAACCGCATTCAGGAGCCGGTTGTCGGCCAATTAACGGATGGTCCGCCTCAAATCTCTAGTCCGAACTTCTCACCAAGTCGAAACAGAAAGCAACGGCGCCATCGAAATGGCCTCCAGATGTGCGCCCCCATCGCGACGGCGTCGCTGTTGGACTTCGGCCCCTTTGGTTTTTGTGAATGCCCGGACACACCGCGAAATGAGGGTGAGTTTTTCGGGCCAGCAGTTGAAGAGTGTGGGGCATCGAGGCATCCCAGAGAACTCTATCTGTAGTCGGGAGCATCACAAGTTGACTTGCCCGTTGGCCGTGCCAGGACATTCAGCCGCGCTACTTGGAGCCGAGCTTCTGTACGATCTCCAACGACTTTGCCACGTGCGCATCGGGTGAAAGCCCATCGTCCTTGGACGAAAGCGTTGCGATGATCTTGTGGTCTTTGCCGATGACGAAAGTTGTGCGTTCGATAAAGTCATGGTCAATCGTCACGCCGCGCACATCTGCCTGGCCGGCCTTCACGGCGGTTTTTGTCAGATTGTAGGACATCGCGATCTTGCCATCCCCGTCGGACGCCACCGGAAACTTTCCTGCGCAATAATCCGGGTCCGCCGAAAACTGATCAAGTCGCGCGATGCTGTCTGCCGATACACCAATGATGGTGGCGCCGGCGGCATCGAACTTATCCTTCTCCGTCGCGAACGTATGGGCTTCGAGATCGCAGCCTTTGGTATAAGCGGACGGGTAGAAATAAACCACGACCGGCCCTTTCTTCAGTGCATTTTCCAGCGAAAAATCGAATTCCTTTCCGGCAAGCGAACCGCGAGCCGAAAAGTCAGGCGCCTTATCGCCTACTTTGAGTGCAGCCAAAACAGGCAAGCTGATCAGCATGGAAAGAGCAAGAACCGAAAACACTTTATTCATAAGAGATGCCTCCTTAGGCATTGAGGTGACAAGGAGCTTACCATAACCCGACCGCATCGGGGTCGTCCCGGTCGCGGGATGCCTCCAGTAAGATTCAGTGTTCATGCGTAGGAAATCCGCCGATGAAGTGACGGGCAGCCAATAACTGATTCGCGCGGGCCGCTGTTGAGGTTCTCCACGTACAGATTACCCGGCTTATCAGCGACTTACCCGTTCACCGAAAGTCATTCCTATTCGTAGCGCAGCGCTTCGACTGGATCAAGACGCGCGGCGCGTGACGCCGGATAAATTCCGGATGCTAAACTTACCAAGATCGCAAATACAACAGCGCCAGCCACGAGCCACCACGGCACAGACCAAATGTTCGGTGCGGTCAACCCCTGTCTCTTTAAGTACACGCCCGTCCCAAATTGGATGGCTCTTCCGATGGCCCAGCCGAGGAGGACGCCAAACACTCCGCCCACGAGGCCCATTACTCCAGCCTCGGCAAAAAAAAGATGCCGCACGTCTCGGTCGGCAGCCCCAAGAGCTTTCAAGACCCCAATTTCGCGCCGCCGTTCGAGGATCGCCATGACCAGTGTGTTGATGATCCCCAGGGATGCAACGGCGAGCGCGAGGCTGCCAAAGATTCCAAGGAAGAGATCGAAGATCGCAAAGAACGTACGTAGATTCCGCGTCACGTCGATCAAGGAAAACGCCGCGAATCCCATTCGCCCCACGGCTGACTCGATTTCCCCCACTGCGGCGGGGCTGCCGGCGACTACGTTGAGAGCGGCGTAGCGTCTGCCTTGACCGGAACCGGTCCGCATCACTTCCCGCAAATCCTGGCCTTGCACGACCTCGAGGTCCTGCGCCACCGCGAGGGGAAGGTAAATTCCTGCGTTGTTGAAGCCGCCACCGCCGCCACCGGAGTCGGGAGCCGGAATGACGCCTACAATGCGAAACTGCTTCTCCCCCGGGATAATGGAAAATCCGAGGGCTTCCTCGTCAGGGCTCGCGCCATTGGGAACATCGCCCGGCTGGGCTTGCGCCGTCGCCTGTGGGACGGCCTGACGCTGCGCGAATCGCAAAGTAATTTGCTGCCCGACTAATGACTCGGGCGCCTTTCCATCATCGAGCAATCGCATTGCAAGATTGCCTTGAAGGATGGCCTCCTGCACATTCGGCCCCGAGAAGAATTTCCCGACCATCCCTTCGAGCGTGCCGCTTGATTCGGACGAAGCAGCCATGCCGGCAACTAGCGTGAGACGGCTGCGGGGCTCGATGCGCGCCTCCGCCGTGAATCGAACTTCCGGATTCACCTCGAGCACGTTGGGCAGCGCGGCGATTTCCCTGCGCGCGGCATCGTCCAGCACGCGGGGCGGCAGTAGATCGGCCGCATCGGCGGCGTTGCGTCGGCCACCACCACCGCCCTGGCCGAATGGAGTATTTTGGCGAGGGCGGACCGCCACGGTGTTGAAAAGTCCCGCCCGCCCGATATTGCGGTTCACCAATTCCTGCAATCCTACGCCCAGCGAGAGTAGCGCGACCAGGGATGCGACTCCGACCGAGATTCCAATGGTGGTCAGCGAGTTTCGAAGGATGGCCTCTCGCAGGTTGCGTGCTGCCAATTCGGTGAGGTCCCCTAACTTCATCGCAGCCGCTCCTCTTTCGCGATCGAGCCGTCCGAGAGTGTCACGATCCGGTCTGCATACTTTTCAGCTAAGGCCCGTTCATGCGTCACCATAATAATCGTTCTTCCCGATCCCGACGCAGGATGGTGAATCTCGCCGATGAGCGTCATGATTTCATCGCCCGTCTTCGTGTCGAGGTTTCCCGTGGGCTCGTCCGCAAGCAGAATCATTGGCCGGTTCACGAGTGCGCGCGCGATCGCCGCGCGCTGTTGTTCGCCGCCGGAAATTTCCATCGGCCGGTGTTTTGTACGGCCACCAAGGCCGACGCGTTCGAGCGCATCGCGCACCAACGCAGGGCGCTCCCCGCGCGGCACTTCCGCGATGCGCAGAGGCAGTTCGACATTTTCCTCCACCGACATTCGAGGCAGTAATTGAAAGGATTGGAATACAATCCCGATCGTGTGGTTACGGTGATCAGCCAACTCTTCGCTCGACAGCGTGGCCAAATCCCTTCCTTGAGCGAGGATAGCGCCGGCTGTGGGCCGATCCAGCCCGGCGATAAGATTCAGCAAGGTCGACTTGCCAGATCCGCTCGCGCCCAGCAGGGCAATGAACTCTCCCGTGCGGATTTCAAGCGAAATCTCGTTGACGGCACGAATCACCGCATCGCCCATCTTGTAGTGCCGAGAAACGCTCACGGCGCGAACGGCGAACCCGTTTGAATTCGAGTGAGTTTCAGTCACATTCATACTACGAAGAATAGCATGCAAAAGTTACCGGCAGAATTGTTGCTAAGGCTCGAATGGACTGGACTGTCCCGCGATTCTATACTCCGTCTATGCATACTGTGCATGACCTGCATTCCGCGCTCCGGCGCTACTGGGGGTACGAGGAGTTTCGTCCCTTGCAGGAGAGAATTGTGCGGAGCCTGATGGAAGGCCATGACACTTGCGTCGTGATGCCGACCGGTGGCGGAAAATCGCTCTGCTACCAATTGCCCGCCGCCATGTTGACCGAACGAACGGCCGTCGTGGTCTCACCGTTGATCGCGCTCATGCAAGACCAGGTCGCGGCGCTGACACAGATAGGCATTTCGTCAGCCCTGCTCAATAGTTCCTTGTCGGTTGCTCAGCAATCCCGCGTCATGCAGCAGGCGGGCGCGGGTGAGTATCGTCTGCTTTACTTGTCCCCGGAGCGGCTGGCGCGTCCTGAGACCATCGAGTGGCTACAGCGCGTTCCCATTTCCCTCTTTGCCATTGACGAAGCGCATTGCATTTCGGAATGGGGGCACGAATTTCGCCCTGACTATCGCCAGTTGAGCTGTCTGCGTCTCCAATTTCCGGACAGGCCCATCGCGGCCTTCACGGCGAGCGCCACGCAGCGCGTCCGGCACGACATCATCCATCAATTGCAATTGCGCGATCCGCACAAATATATTGCCAGCTTCTATCGCTCGAACTTGCGCTACGTTGTGAGGGCATGCGATGGCCGTTCGCAGATGAATCTGCTTGTCCGCGCTCTGCGGGATTATGAGAGCGGGAACATCATCGTCTATGCCCCAACGATCGCAATGGCGGAATCGACTGTCGCGTTCCTTCAGGAAGCGGGGATCCCCGCCATCGCGTATCACGGCCAGATGGAGGCTGAGGACCGCCGCCGCAATCAGGAGTTGTGGATGGCGGATGAGGTGCGCGTATTGGTCGGCACGATCGCGTTCGGCCTCGGCATCAACAAGGCCGCCGTGCGCGCGGTTATTCATCTCTCTTTGCCGAAATCGATCGAGCAGTACTACCAGGAGGCGGGTCGCGCAGGCCGTGACGGCGCGCCTGCTGATTGCGTCATGCTCTGGCAAAAGCGCGACGCCGGGCTGCTCGCTTACTTTATCGGACAGATCGTTGATCCCGCGGAAAAGCAGAGGGCATGGCAGCGCTATCACGAAATTCGCGGCTTCGTGGAATCAAAAAATTGCCGCCATCGCCAAATCTGCACGCATTTCGGCGAAAATCCGAAGTGGGAGACCTGTGACGCGTGCGATATCTGCGGGTCGGAGCCGGATTGGCTCTCCGAACCTGTCGACGTCGTCGGAAAATCCCCGCAGAAGTCCAAATCGAGGCCATCCGGCGTGGCGCGTCGTCTCGATGCGCATGGAAGCCCGCAACCCATCGCCATGGAGGTTGATCCTAACCTGCGGGAATTCCTCCGCGAGTGGCGACGGGAGACGGCCAAGGACCAAAGGGTTCCGGCTTTCGTCGTCCTGCACGACACGACTCTTGATGAGATTTGCCGGACACGTCCGAATTCGATCGGAGCGTTGCTGCGAGTTCATGGGATCGGTGAGCGTAAAGCCGAGGTGTACGGAAAAGGAATCCTCGAAGCGTTGAATCGATTTCGTGGCGGAGCGCGAGCAGTTCGCGCCTGAGGTCTTCACCGGCCTGCGGCGCCCAGATTTGAATCTGGGAAGTGTCGGTGGGAACAGTGTGGGATGTGGCGGAACCTGCGCCACGAGAAGCTGCATACCTTGGTATGTTCGGGACGTCGGGATCTGCGCCTCAGCCCGCAGACCCTGGCTCAACCTTCCCAATTAATCGCGCTCGAAGGAATTGTTCGCAGATTCTCTGCCACGCATTAAAACCTTTAATAGTTAGTGACACCGAAAATCATCAGGGGGCCACGGCTCACCCACAGGGCACACGAGGGTACTACCCCAACGCATGGTACTCATATGCAAGACTCATAGACCCGATTGGCTATTGCGCGAATAGCACGAATTCTTTATCATTAGGTGTTTAGCCTGTAGTAGGCGGCTGTAGCGAAGAGAATCAAAGGTTTAGTGAGCAATTGGCAATCGGTGGTACGGAACAGGAATTCATGACTTATCGTCCGGCCTATCTTCGATCTGTCGCAGTTGTGTTGAGCTTGCTGCTTGTAGGCACACTTCCCGAATTGTCTGCCGCGACCGCCAAGCGCGCGGTCGTTCATTCCACTTCGAAGCGCCGTGTGGTCAGGCGCGTTTACGGCGTTCCCACATTCATGGATTCCGAGAAGGATGACGAGGGCGGTTACGACGACCCCATCGTCCGCAAAGCCTCGATTGACGCACTGGGTCGTTACAACGGCTCGGTTGTGGCAATCGATCCTTCCACTGGGCGCATCCTTTCCGTGGTGAATCAGAAGCTCGCGTTTTCCGCCGGCTTCATTCCGTGCTCGACAATCAAGCCCGTGATCGCCGTCGCCGCTCTCCAGGAAGGTGTAGTGACGCGCGACACAATGATCAAAGTGGCCCCGCGCAAGTATCTGAATCTCACGGAAGCGCTCGCGCATTCGAATAACGTTTTCTTCGAAGAGCTTGGCCGCCGTATGGGCTTCGACACGGTTTCCCGTTACGGCCGGCTGCTGGGCCTGGGCGAACTTTCCGGGTACCAAATTTCCGAGGAACAACCCGGCGGGTTCCCATCGGAACCGCCCAAAAACGGCGGCGTGGCGCGCATGTCGAGCTTCGGTGAAGGGATTCAGATGACGCCGCTGCAACTGGGCGCGATGGTCTCGACCGTCGCGAATGGCGGTACTCTCTATTATCTGCAATATCCGCGGACTCCGGAGGAGCGCCAGAACTTTGCGCCGCGCATCAAGCGAACGCTGAATATCGAATCGTTGCTTCCGGAAATTCGCGATGGCATGCTGGCAGCGGTACTTTACGGCACTGCGCGACGCAGTTTCATTTCCGATGATGATGAGGCATTGGGTAAGACAGGCACATGCTCGGATTCGACTTCGCGGCTGGGCTGGTTCGTTTCCTACGCCAACCAGGCGCATCCCAAGATTGTGCTGGTTGTGCTGATGCGGGGCCAGAGCTCCGCGATCAAGGGCGCAATGGCCGCCGAAGTGGCAGGTAGGGTCTATCGCCGCCTGTACGACGTGAATTATTTTGCCGAGAAGACTACCGAAGTGGGCAATTCCGCGATGATATCTCCTGCCCAACCGGTTCAATTGCCAGTGAAGAGTTCCAGCTTCTAAATCTCCAGCCCATCTTCTTTCGATGGTTGCCGCTGCGGATCGTCGCAGTCTTGCATCAATTCATTCAGATTTGATGTGAAGAACTCCGGAATGTTTCGATGAAGTGGCGAGCCTGCGGCGATAACGGGCGGCCCTTGAGTCTAACGATTCCATACACCCGCTTTGGAAAGTACTTCTTCACAGGAAGGACACAAAGCCGGTCTTTGCCGGTCAAACAGACACTCATCACAATTGAAATCCCTAGACCCAGTTCGACATAGCGTTTGATGACTTCCCATCCTCCCACCTCGAGGCGAACTTCGTAAGGCAAGCGGTTTTGGAGAAAGACAAGCTCGACCTGGCGCCATGTGCTGAGATGGCGTGGCGGCAGGATAAGCGGGTATTGGCTGATCTGTTTGAGCGTCACGCTTCGGCATCTTGACAGGGCATGACCGGGCGCCGTGATCAGCACTGGATCGAAGCTGACAATGGGCTCGAATTCGAGATCCGATGTGATGTCGAGCAGAGGCCCCACGCAAAAATCAACCCGACGCTCGCGAAGCTGTTGCAGCCCATCCACGCCGGTCACATTGTTCAAGACGAGCGAAATTCCCGGATGCGCGGCCACAAACTTCTGAACGGTCGATGGCAGAACATACTGAATCGTCGATTCGCCGGCCGCGATAGAGAGACGGCCGCGCTCGACGTTATTCCGCCGCGCCTCGAAGTCACCATCAAGTCCAGAAAGGCCCTCAACAAGCGGTCGTGCCAGCCCATACAACAACTCGCCGTCCGGTGTCAGCTGGATCTTCGGTCCCCGGCGTTCGAACAATGTCGTGCTGAGTTCGCGCTCCAAGGCCTGCACCTGCAACGAGACTGTAGGTTGAGTAAGATGAAGACGGGCCGCCGCTTTTGACATGCTGCGCACCTCGGCAACGGCGCAGAATCCGCGAAGTTGTTGAAATCGGTTTTGCTTGTAGCGAAACAAGTGCGATTCCATCTCCATTGACATTGTCAATAATCACAATTGCAACAATTAAGTGTGTCTATGATCTCAGAAAGGCTATAAGAGATCAATGAATCCGACACTCTTGACCATCTTTTCCGAAGTTCCGCCGAAACCCGACTACAGTCCGGTGCGCACTTCGATCGAAGCGTCGAAGGACCGGCCTGAAGTAGCGGAGACGCTAAAACTCTTCAGCAGCATGCCGCAATCGACAGCCGTCCTCGCCAATCCGGTTCGGTACCATCATCGAATTGCGGTTGGCAAGACGACTCTGGAATTGGATATTCGGTCATTTGCCATCCGAGGGCGGCTTTTCGAAGAAGACATCGTCTCTGGAAAAGCCGACGCCGTTGACGTCATCTTCGTCGGCATGTTCGGTCGACATCCCACTAATCAAGAGGTCAGTTTATTCCGCGAGCACCTGACGCAATCGATGGACCTTGGCATTCAGAGGTGCTTTGAAAAGACACGCGAGTTCATGAAGAACTTTCCCGGAGCTTCGCCGGATATCGCCATGCAGCATTGGGCAACTTTGAGGAAAGCGGGCCGGAAGGATGGGCAGGTCAACTCGTCGCGGCCACCGGCAGAACTCCTCGCAGAAATGATCGATGTCCATATGGAAAATGTTGCGGTTGCAGGTCTCGCGTCGGCAATGCGGGCTAATTCTCCGATGGGAGCTCGCGTTCCAGGCGCCACCGATCCATTTCGGTTCCTCTTTTCGATGCTGCTGCGACGCACGGCAAATCCGGATGAGAACCGAATCCTGGGACAACTTGGCGCGATTCAGGTTCATCACGGATCCGCAGGGTCCAACATGGTCGCACGATACTTCGCAGCTTTACATACACGATCGGTTTCTGATCTTTTTATCGCAAGTCAGATGGCACTCGACTGCGGGCGCCATTTCGGAGCGATCAGCGACATGAGTGACTTTGTCGGCGTCCTGGAGCGAACACCCGAAACTGAGCGCGACAATGTGATCCGCAGTCGCATCTTACGGGGAAATCTTCCAACGTTCGGACATCCGGAGATCGCCGCGGCCGGTCGGGAAAATCATCTCGAAATGGATCCGAGGCCCGCGTTATATCTGGCGCCCTTGTTTGAGGCGATTGATCGGGGCACCGTGACGGTCAGCGCAAGAGTACTGAAACGCGTGGCATTGTTGGAGAGGATCTATCAGATCGCCTTGGTCGAAGGAGTACAGAAATCGACCGGTGCTGCCAGGCTAAGACTGACACCCAATACTGATTTCGGCGCGTGGCTGGTACAGGAGGTTTTAGGGATCGAAGAGCCCGATCGCACTTTACTTTCATACGCCTATCGCGGCTTTGGCTGGATGATGGATGTACGGGAGCAATTACAGCAGCCAATCATCCGGCCAGTGATTCCTCCCGATCCCACGATTGTGCCTTCCCATCAAACAGACGGTATCGTTCCCGCAATCATATCGTCGGTCCACAACCGGTTAGTCGTCGGAAAGGCGTTCACCAATCACAGTTGATCTGTGCGCCAGTAATCCTACATCCCGTGTATCGAACCAGGTTAATTGTTACTGGCGGTTTGATGGATCTTTTGGTTTTTCTCGCCCTGCCCCGTCGCGCAGGCACCGCAAAAAAAGAAGCGGCCCGAATGATCGAGCCGCTACGAAAAATCGAACCAGGGATCCGGAGCTAATGCTACTTGACTTCCCAGGTATCGCCTGCGTGCAGCAGTTTGGAAATGTCGCCCGGCCCGCGCTTGGCAATCACGCTGGTGAGCTGCGCTGCCATAACATCTTCGTAGCGTGGTCGATCCCAGGAGCGCAGAACGCCGATCGGAGTTGGGAAACCGGGCATATCTCCCATCTGGGCAAGCACAAAAGCATAGGCTGGGTTCGGGTTGGTCTCGTCATGAACGAGCAGGTCTTTCTCGGTCAACCCATTGCCATTGCCAAGAAGGACGACTTCCAGATCCATCCCCTTCAGGCGAATACCCTTGTCTCTGTTCTTGCCGAAGATCAATGGCTTGCCCTGTTCGAGCTGGACGACATGCTCGCTGCGAGCCTCTTTTTCCGTCAATTCGAACCATGCCCCGTCATTGAATATGTTGCAATTTTGCAGAATTTCGACATAGGCCGAGCCGCTGTGAGCCGCAGTTCTTCGAAGGGTATCCTTCAAGTGCTGCTGAAAGACGTCAACCGACCGCGCTACAAAGCAGGCCCCTGCCCCCAGTGTGAGGGCCAGTGGATTGAAGGGCCGGTCCGTCGTGCCAAACGGGGTCGATTTCGTCTTCTTGCCAAATTCTGACGTAGGCGAGTACTGCCCCTTGGTCAAACCGTAGATTTTATTGTTGAACATCAGAATCTTGACGCCAACGTTTCGGCGAAGCATGTGGATCGTATGGTTGCCGCCAATCGCCAGTGAATCGCCATCGCCCGTAGCCAGCCAGACTTCCAATTCCGGGTTCGTGACCTTGATACCCGTGGCCACGGCAGGCGCGCGGCCGTGAATTGTATGGAATCCAAAGGTATTCATGTAGTACGGGAAGCGGCTGGAACAGCCGATCCCCGAAACAACAACGAATTTTTCGCGCGGAATTCCAAGCTCCGGAAAAACGGACTGTACGGCGGCGAGGATCGCATAATCTCCGCAGCCCGGACACCACCGGACTTCCTGGTCCGTCTGAAAGTCCTTCTTGGTAAGTATTGGGATCGTCGTGGTCATTGGTTTTGCTCCAGGGTATTTTCTTCGGGCATTAGCCCAGAATTTCTTCTATCTTCGCTTCAATTTCAGACTGTTTGAAGGGCTGCCCTTGAACTTTGTTGTACCCCTGCGCATCCACCAGGTACTTGCCACGCAAGACAAACAACAACTGGCCCAGATTCATTTCCGGCACTAACACCTTCTTGTACCGCTTGATGATTTCGCCTAGGTTTGCCGCCATGGGATTCAGATACCGAAGGTGGACATGCCCGATGCGCTTGCCCTTGGCGCGCTGCGCGTTCAGCCCCGCTGTGACTGCACCGTAGGTAGAACCCCACGCGATGATCAATAAATCGCCATCGGGGTCGCCGGCAGGCACCAGGTCCGGGATGTCTTGCGCCACCGCCGCCACCTTCGCTGCGCGGAGGTGAATCATCTTCTCGTGGTTTAGCGGCTCATAATTGATGTTTCCCGAGACGTCCTGTTTTTCCAGGCCGCCGACCCGGTGCTCGAGGCCGGGTGTCCCCGGGATAGCCCAGGGCCGGGATAGCGTCTTGGGGTCGCGTGCATAGGGATGGAATCCGGCGGGATTCGTGGCGAAATGAACGTCAATTCCCGGAATGTCGTTGATGTCAGGGATGCGCCAGGGTTCTGCGCCGTTAGCCAGGTAACCGTCAGAAAGAACGATGACGGGCACCATATACTTCAGGGCGATGCGGCAAGCCTCCAGACCAACCCAGAAGCAATCGCCCGGAGTGGAAGCAGCAATTACTGGAATTGGCGCTTCCGAATTTCGTCCAAACAGGGCTTGCAGCAGGTCCGCCTGCTCGGTCTTCGTGGGCAAGCCGGTGGAGGGTCCGCCACGCTGAATATCGCAGATCACCAGTGGAAGTTCGACAGCAACCGCCAGGCCCATGGCTTCGGTTTTCAGTGCCATGCCGGGCCCTGATGTGGTGGTCAGCGCCAGTGCTCCAGTGTAGGCGGCTCCAATCGCAGAGGTGATGGCGGCGATTTCGTCTTCAGCCTGAAATGTCATCACGTTGTAGTTCTTGTACATCGATAGTTCATGCAGGATGTCGGAAGCCGGTGTGATCGGGTAGGAGCCCAGGAACAAGGGCAAATTTGCCTTCTGCGCGCCCATTACCAGACCGAGCGCCAATGCTTGGTTTCCACTGAGGTTGCGATACGTGCCCGGCATCAGTTTGGCAGGGGGAATTTCGTAACTGACTTGAAATGCCTCGGTTGCTTCGCAATATGTGTAGCCCGCGCGCATGGCTAGCTTATTGGCTTCGACCAATAACGGCTTGTTCTTAAATTTGTCTTCGATCCACTTGTACGTCAGGTCCATGGAGCGGTTGTAAAGCCAGTAGCACATTCCCAGCGCGAAGAAATTCTTGCAACGATCCATGCTTTTAGCATCGAGACCGAGTTCCTGGAGTGCGGAACGAGTCAGCACTTCCAGGCCGACGGGGAAAACGCGGTAGCCGTCCAGAGAATGATCTTCGAGCGGATTTGAAGTCACCTGCGCCTTGCGAAGGTCGTTGTCGGTGAAGCTGTCGCTGTTGACAATCAGGATTCCGCTGCGCTTGAGGTCCTTGATGTTCGCCTTCAGGGCCGCCGGATTCATGGCAATCAGGACGTCCACGGCGTCGCCGGGCGTAAATACATCGGAGGAAGAGAATTGAATCTGGAATCCGCTTACGCCGGGCATCGTCCCCGCAGGGGCGCGGATTTCAGCGGGATAATCCGGGAAGGTCGCGAGGTCATTTCCGTACAATGCGACGGTATTGGTGAACTGGTTCCCTGTAATCTGCATTCCATCGCCGGAGTCGCCGCAGAATCGGATTGCGGCCTTATCTATGACTTCGCGTTTCTTTTGATGGATGACAGGTTCCGTAGTCGTAGCCATGGCTTCTTGAGGCTCCATTCACAATGAAGGTATGAAATAATTGCTTGGCTTGCCCCGAGTAGATTCGACGGTCTATGTGGCCAAGCGTCCACAGAGGGCTTCCACTCCATAATAATAACACAGAATTTTGGGCATAAATGGCCGCGAATTCACTTACATTCCATTTTTGCAATCGCGCAAGACCCACAATTCCAAAGGGATTATAGGCATTAGGGGTCATCGAATCAAAATTCGAGCTCAGGAAAGGAAGCGATATAGTTGTTGCCGAAGGAGTTGGTTATTCCAGTATTGGACGTGGGCAAGCAGGGGCGTTCGGGCCTCTGGGTCAGGCTTGTTCTGCACACAGGGTGCCACATTAGGAGGTAGCGAGGGATCATCGTAGTAGTTAAGCTCGCCGCTGATGATGTCCATCCTCGACCAGATATTTACCCAGTCGAAAGAAATCGGTCGGTATAGAGGATAGTTGACGATCAGAGGTTGAGCGGACGCCACGAGTTGCTCGCGGATCCATCCCTGGTCGCTGTTCACCTGCATCCGAAATATGAAGGCTGTCTTATCTAGTGGGGAGCCAAAAGTGACGAGTGCGCGGGTGCGTCGAACAACATCTCGGCGGTCCGGAGGAGCCGAGACATTATCCTGGTTGATCAGAGCATTCAATGTGTCGTAGGCCAGAACGGAGCCGAGGGAGTGCCCCACAACAACGACTTTCTCATAATGAGGTACCGCGCTGAACGGCCCGCCGAAGCCGTAGATCAATTTTCCGACATCCAGTCCGATTTTTTGAATCTGTTGGCGAATTGCCTCGAACTTGCTGTCTTTGTATGGGGAGATGTATGCGGCGACGTCGCCAACATACTCTATCAAGAAATAGCGCGCAAAAAGTGCTTCGGCGATGGTCGCAAACCAAGCGGTCAGTTTGACGATCGCCCACCACCATTCCAGCACGAACGCCGGCGAATGCAGCAGAATTTCGTGACCAGGAAAAAACGGGCCCAGCCAGCGAAGCCATGCGTGTACCAGATTCGAGCCAGGGTGCAGCAAATCCACGATGCTCAAGGAAGGCGTCGCCTGAGATAAAACGAGTTTGTACTGCTGCGCCAACTCGAATAGAACGAAGCCGATGACACCAACCTGCAATGCCAGAAAGGAAAGCACGCACAGTAGGGCAAAAAACGTCGCACGGCCTATACGCATCGTCTTCCGGCCGCCGAAAATCCAGCGTTCGAAGCTGCGCGGACCGAATGGCAAACTAAATTTGAGACCGTTCCAGGCGGCAAGCAGGAGGAACTTGACCGTATCCCAGTAAGTGACTCGCCCCTCTGTGAGAGGAGCCCAGTAGGCCTCGTACACATGAACGTTATGTTCGCGCTTACCTTTGTCAATCCAATGGATTTCTGCACGGGCTAAGAAGCTTCCATTCTCTTTTGATAGATGGACTTCGACGGGGAGGACCGTTCCTCCCGCTGTCCCGGCTTCCTCGAGGATGGCTTCTGCAATTGAACTGATCGTCTCGTACCTCACCTGCTGGCCCATTCCATGGCAGACGAGCACAGCGACTGGACCCTCTGCCCTCTCCCCTGCCTGTTCGAGACCTTCGTCCCACAAGGGGCCATAGTGCACTAGTGGGGTGCCGAGGAGCTGGGGCCGATTGGGCGGTGGAGCAAAATCGGCTTTTTGCTTTTGTTGTTCCATTCACGAAATCCCGTTGTGAAAGATTCTGCGTATACTAGCAAGCAACAGGGGCGAAAGAAATGTAGAAATGTATACTACTCCAGTCAGAAGTACTCTCTGGTTATTGCGGTCTTCGTTTCAATCGGACACTAATCCGTTGGGCAGCGCGAACAGGTGAAGAACATTTTCCTTGGATTGGCCGCCGAATACGAACCTCGACGCGACACAGAATCCAAGCACTGCGGCCGGGTGTTGGATATGCACGCCAATGGGAAGGCCAACCATGAAATTGAGGGGCATCGAGTATTCTCTAGCGAATCTTGTCTCGTACATTTATCCTTGATCCCAGTTGATGCGGAGCTGGGCCAGCTCTGCTCCGACCACACGAACACTTAGGAGGTCCCATGACCAGCAACGTGAAACCGATTCCTGACGGCTACCACTCAGTTACACCCTATTTGATCGTCAACGATGGGGCGCGCGCGATCGAATTCTACAAGAAGGCGTTTGGAGCCACGGAATTGCTACGCTTCCCGCGCCCGGATGGCAAGTTGATGCACGCAGAAATGCAAATCGGCGACTCGCGAATCATGCTTGCCGACGAGTATCCCGAACGGGGCGCTCGCAGTCCTCAGTCAATTGGCGGCTCACCGGTGACCTTCCATGTCTACGTCGAAGACGTGGATACTACGTTCGACCAAGCCATTGCGGCCGGCGCGAAAGAGACACGACCCGTGATGGATCAGTTTTACGGTGACCGAACGGGCGGCGTGACGGACCCGTTTGGACACACCTGGCACCTCGCGACCCACAAAGAAGACGTTTCGCCCGAAGAAATGCAAAGGCGCGCCGCGGCTGCCGGCGGGTAACGAAGGCCGCCGACCCGAACACTAGGCATGATTCAATGGGCAACTGCTGAAGGATAGGTCTACCCTGGCCATCTTTCCGGTGGTAGATTAATCGAGTAGTTTTTCTTGGGAACTTCCCCTCTCGATTGTGGCGATCGAACTCTTGGCGCTCCAATCCCTGTAAAGCAATTCCCCCCTTCCGACGAAATTCTCGTTGAAGGAGTCCCTCGTGTCATTACTCAACAAAATATGGGGAAGTGCGCTCTTCGGGTTGTGTCTGGTACCTCCTGTCCCCGCGCAAAATTCGCCGAAACCAACAGACCTCGCTGACAAGAGTATCGAAGATTTAATGAATATAGAGGTAACGTCGGTTTCAAAGACTGAGCAGAAGATGTCTCAGGCCGCGGCAGCCATTTTCGTTATTACGCAGGAGGACATTCGCCGGTCCGGGGTGCTCAACATTCAGGACTTGCTGCGCATGGTACCCGGTCTGGATGTGTCACAAATCAACGCCAACCAATGGGCCATTTCGTCGCGGGGTTTTAACACCCAGTTCGTAAACAAAATGCTCGTGCTGATCGATGGAAGGGCTGTCTACACGCCGCTACTCGGTGGAGTGAACTGGGATACGCAGGATGTTCCCCTCGAAGACATTGACCGGATTGAAGTGATTCGCGGCCCGGGTGCGACACTCTGGGGCGCCAATGCCGTGAATGGTGTCATCAATGTGACCACCAAGAGACCGGCTGACACGCGAGGAGGCCTGATCAGTGCGAGCGGAGGCACGGAGAAGCAGGAATTGAGCACGGTGCAATATGGAGGCACGATCCTGGCAAACACCAGTTATCGCGTGTTCACGAAGCATATCAATCATGATTCATTACCGGAAACGGATGGCAGTAATGGAACTGACGGCTGGCATCTGTTGCATGGCGGTTTCCGGGCGGACACAAACATTCGTCAGAGCGATTATCTCACTCTGCAGGGGGATCTCTATACCGGCAACGAAGGAGCCACGATCGTTCACGTCTTCTCGATCGACCCTCCTAATACAGATTTCTTGGACACGCGCGTAGGTCTGTCCGGCGGAAACTTGCTGGGCCGGTGGAATCATAACTTTTCGAGCCGGTCCGACACTTCATTTCAATTCTATTTTGACAACAACAGGAGAACGGGCCCGTCAGCGCTCGAGACCGGGAATGCTCTTGATTTCGAATTCAATCACCACGTGGTAGCGGGCGAGCACGAGGATATTGTTTGGGGCGTGGGGTACCGCCGAACGTGGGATCGAACTCAGGGCACGATTGACCAAGCCTTCACGCCGTCCGACAAGGCTCTTCAACTCTTTAACTCCTTCGTGCAGGACACCTTCACTCTTGACCCCAACCAATTATTCCTGACCGTAGGTACCAAACTAGAGCACTTCGATTATGGCGGCTTCGGCATTGAGCCGAGCGCGCGGCTGACGTGGACACCATCGAGTCGGCAAACCTACTGGGCCGCGGTTTCGCGGGCGAATCGGAGTCCCGCACGGAGAGATGAGGGACTGGAGGCAGCACTCGGTGCGTTTCCCGATCCGGGGGGTTCGACCACCCCCTTGGAGGTCATCGTCTTCGGCAATCCGCAAATCAAGCCCGAACACATCTTGGCCTATGAAGCGGGGTTTCGGGCACAACCCAACGCGCGGTTTTCTATAGACATCGCAGCGTTTTACAACCGGTATACCAATTTGGTCAGTCTGGAACCGGAGCCGCAGGTTTTTGAAGCAAGCCCGCCTCCAGCACGCTTCGTGGCGCCTATCGTTTTTCGCAATGAATTGAATGGATCAACTGCCGGTGGCGAAATTGCTGCGAACCTGAAGGTGACGAATCGGTGGACGGTGAGCCCGAGCTACGCCCTCCTGAAAATGCATCTGCACACCGACTCGGGAAGCCAGGACACGATCTCCGTGCCGGATTATGAAGGCTCAAACCCACAGCATCAGGCGCAATTGCGGTCCCATGTGGAGTTACATCACGGACTTGAGTGGGATGCGGCCGCGTATTTCGTCAGCAGTCTGCCGTTCCAGCAAGTCGCTCCCTATGCTCGCCTGGACACCCAATTGAGATGGAAAGCCGGGGAACGGCTGGAATTCAGCCTGGTGGGACAAAACCTATTGCGAGACCATCATCTCGAGTCTCTCGATTTTCTGACCCTTGTGAATTCGTCTCTAGTGAAACGCAAGGCCTACGGAAGAATGAGTTTGCTCTTCTAGGCCAAGAGCCAATCCAGTTAACCGCTCAAAGCAGAATTAGGATCAAGTGCTGATGCAAAATGCGCAATTGTGGGGAACGCCGACTCGCGATCTGGATTCTCATCTTCGGATGCCTTACGTTTTCGTTTTTCTTGGATAGCAAACTGGGGCCCTATGCGCAATCCAGTGGAACAAGCGAGTACGAGGTCAAAGCCGGATTCCTATACAACTTCGCAAAATTCATCGAGTGGCCATCCAGTGCCTTTGGGGACGCGAATGTTCCAATTCGTCTCTGTATCTTTGGGCGCGACCCGTTTGGGGACGCGATTGATGAAGTCGTTCGAGGAAAGTCAGTGAATGGCCGGGAATTCGCAATTCGACGAATGAGTAAATTGGAGGACCTCAGAGGTTGCCACCTCGTTTTCATAAGCACCTCTGAAGCGAGACACCTCTCTGAAGTCCTTGAGGGTTTGAAAGGAACTGCGTCATTGACCGTAGGGGATGGGGAGGGTTTCGCGGAGCGCGGCGGCGCGATTGAGTTCTTCGTGGAGGGCAATAAAGTGCGCTTCTCGGTCAATGTGGATGCCATCAAACGAGCGCATCTGGAGGTGAGTTCCAAACTGCTCGCACTTGCAAAAATCGTTCACGACGGAGATCGCGGAAAGGGCGACTGAGATGAGCTGGCGGCAACATCTTTCAATTCGTCAAAAGCTTCAGGGAATCGTCATGATCATCTGTGGCGTCGCCCTCCTGGTGTCCTCAATCGTGTTCACCTTCTATGACCGGGCCACATTCCTCCGCGCGAAAACACAGGACCTCAGTGCCATTGGGAAGATGATTCAGAATAACAGCACCGCCGCGCTCACTTTTGGGGATGCCGATTCTGCGAGGGAAATTCTTTCGGCGCTTCAGGCTGAAGGCGACGTAATCCATGCCTCTATTTACGGCCGGCACGGAGAGGTTTTCGCAAAATACAGCCGAGATGCCATTGACTCCAATTTTTCTCCTCCGCCCTTCGGGGACGGAGGTGCATCCATCGCCAATAATCGGATCGTCTTATTCCAGCGAATCATCCTCAATGGCGAATCCATCGGGGGCCTTTTTATCGAGGCGGATCTCGACGACTTGAGTGATCGGACTGTTCACTTCGCAAAAATCGCGTCGCTGGTATTGCTCGCTTCGCTGGGCATTGCCTACCTGCTGTGCTCTGTTTTGCAGCGCGTGATCTCCGGACCCATCCAGGAGCTGGCAGAAACGGCCGCCTCTGTCACAATCCATGAAAATTACTCCATCCGAGCGAAGAAGAGCACCGATGACGAAATCGGGTTCCTGTTCGACCAATTCAACGGCATGCTGGACCGCATACAGCAGCGCGATGCGGCGCTGCAAAAGGCCCACGACGACCTGGAACACAGAGTCGCCGAACGCACTTCCTATCTGAACGCTCTGATTGAGAATAGCCCGCTTGCGATCATGGTTCTGGACTCCGAACAACGCGTAAGTCTCTGCAATCCAGCCTTCGAAAAACTATTCCAATACACGCGGCAGGAGGTAGTCGGGATGCCCGTAGAGGGATTGTTGGCGGGAGGGGACCTGCAATCGGAAGTCAGCGCGAGCATCACAAGCACGCTGCAGGGAAAGACCATTAATTTGACAACACGCCGCCTGCGTAAAGATCGGACCGTCGTGGATGTGGAAATTCACGCGGTGGGGCTATTTGTGAATGGTGAGGTGGTGGGATGCCTGGCCATTTATCAAGATATTTCTATCCGAAAGCGCGCGGAGGAAGAAACGCAACGAGCGCGGGAGGCAGCCGAAGCTGCCAGTCTGGCAAAAAGCGAGTTTTTGGCCAACATGAGCCACGAGATCCGCACGCCTCTGAACGGCGTCATCGGCATGACGGAATTGGCGCTGGAGACCGATCTTTCCCCGGAGCAACGGGAATACCTCGAGACGGTAAAGTTGTCGGGAGAATCGCTTCTCACCGTAATTAACGACATTCTCGATTTTTCAAAAATTGAGGCGGGGAAAGTCGACTTGGAGGTCGTCGATTTCAATCTGCGCGAATGCATGGACGCCACTCTAAGAACTCTCTCCCTGCGGGCCGACGAAAAGGGGCTCGAGCTCTTGTGCGAAGTCGCCGCCGAGGTGCCGGAGGTGGTTCTGGGCGACGCCGGCCGCCTGCGTCAGGTGTTTATCAACATGCTCGGAAACGCCATCAAGTTTACCGATCAGGGAGAGGTTTCCCTGAAGGCGCAAATCCTCCACCGCGAGGGCGACGATCTGCTCTTGCACTTTACGGTGTCAGATACCGGAATAGGAATCGCTCCCGCAAAGCAGAAGTTGATCTTTGAGCCGTTCATACAGGCAGATACGTCTACGACCCGAAAATATGGTGGGACGGGTTTGGGGTTGACGATTTCCCGGCGCTTGGTGCAGATGATGGGCGGAAAGGTTTGGGTGGAAAGTGAAGTTGGTCGGGGCGCCCGCTTCCACTTTACCGCGCGATTTGGACTCTCGGACTCCAAGCCGATCGAGCTCGGGACCATTGCGCAACCGGACTTTCTCCGAAATGTAAGGGTCCTTATCGTGGACGATAACAGCACGAACCGGCGAATTCTAGAAGGCATGTTGAAGAATTGGGGGATGAGGTCAACCCTGGTGGAAAGTGGAGAAGAGGCTTTGTCGGCTCTGTCTGAAGCCCACTTAGCAGGGGATCCCTTTGCGTTGATTTTGACGGACATGCACATGCCGAAAATGGATGGGTTCAGCCTGGTGGAAGAAGTCCGAAAGATGCGGGAACTATCGGCGGCCACCATCATGATGCTTACTTCCGCAGGCCATCGAGGAGACGCGGACCGCTGCCGGGAGCTGGGAATAGCGGCGTATTTGCTGAAGCCCATTCGTCAATCCGAATTGCGAGAATCTATCGCACGAGTTCTCGGGGCGAAGGTTCAGAAGGGCGCGATTCCCTTGATCACACGGTTCTCCTTGCACGATGCGCGCGAGGCTGAATCGTCCCTGCGTCTGCTTGTGGTGGAGGACAACCACGTGAATCAACGCCTCATTACCAGGCTGCTGGAAAAGAGAGGGCATCGCGTGGTCGTCGCGGGCAATGGGCGCGAGGCACTCATCGCTCTCGAAAAGGAGACATTCGATTTGGTGTTCATGGACGTCCAGATGCCGGAGATGGACGGGGTGGAGGCAACCGCTGCAATTCGCGCGAGGGAGAAGGGCACGCAGAGACACCAACCAATTGTCGCGCTGACAGCTCATGCGATGAAGGGAGATCAGGAGCACTGCTTGGCTGCGGGGATGGATGCCTATCTCACCAAGCCCATCCGGCCAGCGGAACTCGACGAAATCCTGCAGAAATGCCTCGCGAGCCTCAAGGATTCCGGGCAAGGCTTCGAAGTCTTTGTAGATGGCAAATGAACGAAATCAGGTCTGCCAAATGGCAGAGAAAGGTCAAGTCATGACGCAACCGGAAGATCACTCCTTACAACTCGTCGTGAACCTGCCCGAGTTGCTCACAAGGGTGGATAACGACCGCGAACTTTTGCGAGAGCTCGTTGCAATATTCATGGTGGAATTCCCTCGCCTCCTGAATACACTGCGCGAAAACATTGCTCGCCGGGATCTGAAGCAGGTGGAATCCACCAGCCACGCGTTGAAAGGGATGCTTGCCGGTCTCTCGGCGAAACGCGCGGCCGCGACAGCCGCCCGGCTCGAGCGCATGGGTCGCAACGGAGACTTATCCTGTCTGACCGATATGGCGAGCGTGCTCGAACGTGAAGTAGAAGAATTGTTGCCGGAGCTGGATTCATCCATTATGGAACCAAATCAATGAAGATCTTAGTCGCCGACGACGAAATAATGACCCTCCGGCTGCTCGAACAGAGTCTGGACAAAGCTGGCTATGATGTGGTCTCGGCAAGAGATGGCCGGCTTGCCTTGGAACAATTGTGCTTGCCGTATGGGCCGAGACTCGCCCTTCTGGACTGGAATATGCCGGGTCTGGACGGGCCTGCCGTATGCGAGCAGGTGCGCAAGCGATCCGAATCACCTTACATTTACATCGTGCTGGTGACCTCAAGGGAATCTAAACAAGACGTCGTTCTGGGACTCGAATCCGGTGCCGATGATTACCTGATTAAGCCTTGGAATCCTGAGGAGCTAAAAGCTCGGCTGCGTACTGGACAGCGGATCCTTCGGCTGGAAGACCGGCTGGTCGAGGCGCGGGAGACGATGCGCTTCAAAGCGACACACGACCATCTGACCTCACTTTTCAATCGAGGAAGCATCGTGGACTTGCTGGATCGTGAATTGACGCGGACGCGGCGCGAGAATAGTTGCTCGGTAATTATGATGGCCGATTTGGATCACTTCAAAATGGTGAACGATTCGTTTGGCCACCTGGTGGGAGACGAGGTGTTGCGAGAAGTTGCGCGGCGGCTCTTGGGCTCCGTTCGGTCGTATGATCTTGTGGGCCGGTACGGGGGAGAGGAGTTTCTCGCCGTGCTGAACAACTGCGACACGAGCCAGGCGCTCCTGCGCGCGGAGCAGATTCGCAACGCTGTGGCAAACTTCCCGATTCGCACCATGCGAGGTCCTCTCGCGGTCACGATGAGTTTAGGAGTCCTTTCGAGCAGGGATTGGCCTCTGAGTAATTCGGAAGAAATTCTGCGCGAAGTGGATGCGGCGCTTTATCTGGCGAAGGCGGCCGGGCGGAACTGCTGCCAGCTTGCCAAGCCCAATTCCGCGATCGAGACGCCACAAGAATTGCTGAAATAGACCCCCTGATATGGCGGTCGAGGTAGACGAACTTCGCCCCTACGGGTCAGTCGGCAGGCGAAAGTTCGCACGGCTAGGTCGCGGAGGAAGACTTTGCAGCCGGCTGGGATTCAACCTCGGATTCCTCGACTTCGATAGAGCTATCCCACTCAACGGTGATTCCCCTGCGCACGCTTTCCGAAGCCGCACACAAACCCTCGTGGTGCTCGAGCGCCCGCTCAACAGTGGCACGCTTGTCCTTGGGGACTTTCAACGTGTAGTGCAGTTTGATGCCCGTCAGGATCATCTTGCCGTCCACGTCCTCGATCTGGCCAACGGCTTCCACTTTGAGCTTGGATGGATCGGCGCTGACGCCTCTCGCCTCCAATGCCCCCGCCACCGTGCCCGTCATGCAGCCGCCAACCGCCGCAACAATGTAATCCAGCGTGGAGGCCACCGGCTCGGTTATGGAGAGCTTGAAAAAGTCTGCGATTCCACCGTGGACGCCCATGCGGATCACTTCCGGAAAGCCCTCGATCTGCGCACGCTTGATCTTGTTCTTCCCAGGTTCCTTCACGACATTTACTTTGGATACTTGCAGTACTTTAGCCACTGGGTCCTCCTCGGTTAACTCAAAGCAATGCAAGTATTGTAATTCATCACGCTCGAAACCGCTTGCCCAATTCCGGCTTTACATCGGGGAAAATGAGGCTGCCAAATCCTCGGCAGATCCTGTAATCGGAGCTGCCAGCGTTCTAGAGCCTCAATCAACAACTAGGCACATCCAAGCTATCCACCAAGTGTGGAAGTTCGATTCGCCCT
>Ga0207098_10060_pt1 | contig 33857 bp, 34 predicted proteins | sample Alteio_BWMinHeat_84_FD_153548 | JGI IMG/M metagenome (GOLD analysis project Ga0207098, IMG submission 153548) | Enriched cells from forest soil in Barre Woods Harvard Forest LTER site, Petersham, Massachusetts, United States -... | ecosystem: Environmental > Terrestrial > Soil > Temperate forest >...
CCCACTTGAAGTTCGATTGGGTGGAGCACCTCGTAATGTCGGTCGAGGTATTTGTTCAGATTTAATATCATCCATCGCCCAGGATTGCCCCATCGCAAAAAGCATACACAAACTAACAATTAATATTTTCTTCATAAATAACTTGGTTTTAGAATGGACATATTGTGATGTTCAATTTAGAGACTATAAGGTATCAAATCAATGTTCTTACATACATAAAATAAGTTCATAAACACATTTAAACTAAATTAGATTACCACCTCCTTTTAGAACGGGATCTTCTCTCAGCTCGATAAAAAATCTAAACTAATTAACTTTTGTCGGTCTTAATCTGAAAATTCGATTGGTTATTAAGATGTTATATTTGAAAACCGACTTTAACATGTGATACCGAATCGAAATCAAATGACAAAACTTCATCGATCAAGATGCAACGAGTGCTAAAAATATAGTGAGTAAAAGAAATGACTAAAAATAGATGGATCACTTTCGGTTTAGTTATTGTTTCAAATTTCCTGAGTTTTTTTCTTCTCAGCCCAGTGGCACAGTCGATGGAAAACAACGAAAGAATTGTCTTTGAAGGAATTGATTTTGACGCCGAAGAAGACCTGTTTACGGGGATAGAGTTTGCTAGTACCGACGAAGAAAAACACCCGAATGATACTAAAACTTCGGGAATATCTGAAGTTCGAAGTACAATTGCGATGATGAGAGATCGACAAAGGATCTCTCCGAAAATGGAACAGACTCTTGTTTCAAAATTAGACGATTACCTTAAAACAAAAAAACTAGAGACCTATTTATCAGTTTTAGAAGGACTTTTAACGCCTGATATCTCAATGGTTGACATAGGATATTATGCAAATGTGGCCTCCAAGGCCATGACGGAGGTCTATCCAGAGGTAAGGAAAAGGATTAATATTGAGACTAATTCCATTCCAAGTATTTCTATTGTTATGAGCTTCCTGAGAATTCTCGATAAGGAGATGACACATTTAAAGCACACCCGCTGCAGACCAGAACTAGTTGTTGTATTGCTTGATGCCATAAACTATTTAAGACACAAAACTGTGACTAAACAGAAGACCGGAACGGACCTTCTGAAAGCGGCGAAAATCTCTGATAAAGAAGGGTTTTTGAATGCATTAGAAGAATATGTAGTTCCCAAAATAAAAACTCTATCTGGAAGAGAACACTATCAAATTGCTGTTAATCCCTGGCGAATGGAACGTGCATTTGCAGTCTTCGAGCGAGCCTATCTATCTGATTTGGGCCGAATTGAAAAGCAGGTCCACCGTCGTCCAGACCTACCGTTGCCTCCAGTTCCGCAAGGCTTACCTCAGAGTTTAACAGAATCGTCGCAACCATCATTGGCATTGACATCAGCACCGGTGCCGGTACCAGTAGCATCCGAGGTCGTGACAGTTTCTAAGGTTGTTCAAAATTGGAACAAAAAACAGGAACCGCGCCGAAGAAGGAAATCGCATCAAAAAGAGGAGGCCCTTCGTAATCTACCCAGCGAAGAAGAAAAACAAGATAAACTAAAAAAGGAAGTGATCGAAAACCACTATGAAAGCGGCTTTGATTATCTCCTCGGGAGAAATGGGAAGCAAAAGCATTTAAAGAACGCTATTGTTTCTTTTAAAGAGGCCGCGAAAAATGAAGCGATGCTTCCCAATCTGACCGTATGGAATTCTTTTTTAAAAAAAGATGAGTTTGGGAGAAGTCTTTTGGATCATAATGCAAGGAGTGCCTTGGCTAATCTCTTTGGAGAAATCGCCATCGACCTTCAATATTCTAAGATAGTACGCGACCACTACACGGCTAGTCTATCGCAACTCATGGCTAGCCCGTCGCAACCGCGATCACTACCGTGCGCTCAAGGGGCAGTCGAGTCCACCCAGCCTCTATCTAATTATCAGCTCTGGGACGGTAGTATCTTTTTCGGAGATTTCTTTGAAACCTTTATTAAGCGACGTATTCGTGACCGGTCGTGGCGGAAAGTCCTCTTAGGAAAAAAGTCTTCTCTATAACAACAATTGGAAATTCAAATGGACCCGTTCACGCAATCTCCCCGCTTCCAGGCCAACAGTTCTGAGTTAATTATTTAAATTTATTAAAGCAACTAACTTAATTGTGCGCCATAGGAAACGATCGAGATTAACAGATAATTCCAATAAAAATATTGTAAATAGAGGTCTATTTAATTATACATACAAAATGTATTTAAAATATGTAAGTATTATAGGCCTGGGTGTCTCTGTTTTTTGTTCAAATTCTAGTGTGTATGCAATGGATAAGGATTTGACGAGCAAGAAAAAGGCCATTTCGCAATTACAAAAGATTCAAACACCGAATCGAGATCTCGATTCTTTTTGGAGAAGATCGGAATCTCCCGATTCTTCTGCTAATGCTAGACGTGCTAATGAAAAAAGCATTTCAAGTGAGAGCCCTCAAAGCTCAAACTCTAGTCAAACACCCGCGCCCAGCAAGCCGGCACCACTTGCCCCTTGGGCAAAGCCAATGAATCAGCAATCTGAAACGCAACAGAGCTTGACTGAAGGTAAGCTGGAACAGCTCTCAAAACCTCGTGGATGGGGCAGCTTACCTCCTCAGCCCACACGTGAAAAAATCTCTGCAAAGCCAATGAATCAGCAATCTGAAACGCAACAGAGCTTGACTGAAGGTAAGCTGGAACAGCCCTCAAAACCTCGTGGATGGGGCAGCTTACCTCCCCAGCCGACACGTGAAAAAATCTCTATAGAAGAAAAATCAGATGAAGGACAAGACGAATTTCAACAGGAGTCGGATCATGAAGGAGACGATACCGACCTTAGTTATGCTGACGGTGGCACTGACAATGCTCCAAGGAATCAGAGTGAGGAAAGTTTAAGGGAACTAGCCTTTAAGATCCATAGGTACAATCAAGCAAAAGAAAATTGGATGAATGAGGGCTTTAAAAACAAAAAGGAATACATCTCCCATTATCAAAGGGAAGTAGAAAAGTTTGCTGATGACTGGCAGAGTCAGGTCATTCCTGCACTCAAGCCATCGAATCGCGATAAGCTACCCATAGATCTTGTAATGAGTTTGACGGCTCTGGTTCATCTTAGAGAGTGGTTTGAGTTTTCAATCCGTCCCGATTTTATTAAGGCTTGGTTATCCATCGTTTTGGCTCCTTCCTCAAAGGGCCAACGAAAACCGATTCTCAATAATTTTAATATTCGCGAGACAGCTAATGCGGGATGGGCGATTGCAAAATGGATCGATCGTGATGATTTCTCAGGTGAAGTTGTCCAGATTGACTCCTTTTTCATGGCTTTTATGAAGCATGAGGAGTCTTTGCTGCCAAAAGCGAATCCCCAAAACCTTTCTAATAGTCTTTGGGCCCTAGCCAAATGGATGGAAAAGAAGGGAGACACCCTTACCGATGACGAGCAAGCTAATCTGGATCTTTTTGTGAAGAGCTTTCTTGATCAGGTGAAGGAAAAAGGCTTGGCAGGATTTAATCCCCAAAACCTTTCTAATAGTCTTTGGGCCCTAGCCAAATGGATGGAAAAGAAGGGAGACACCCTTACCGATGACCAGCAAGCTAATCTGGATTTTTTTGTGGAGGGCTTTCTTGATCAGGTGAAGGGAAAAGGCTTGGTAGGGTTTAAACCCCAAGAACTTTCTATTAGTCTTTGGGCCCTAGCCAAATGGATGGACAAGAAGGGAGACACCCTTACCAATGACCAGCAAGCTAATCTGGATCTTTTTGTGAAGAGCTTTCTTGATCAGGTGGAGGTAAAAGGCTTGGCAGGGTTTAATCCCCAAGACCTTTCTATTAGCTTTTGGGCCCTAGCAAAATGGATGGAAGAGAAGGGAGACACCCTTACCAATGATCAGCAAACTAATCTTGATCTTTTTGTGGAGAACTTTCTTGATCAGGTTAAGGGAAAACGCTTGGCAGGGTTTAAACCCCAAGAACTTTCTAATAGTCTTTGGGCATTGATGTTATTAGATTTTAGTCATCTCCAGGGTCTCCGTTTGGATACCAAACAGGTGAAGAATTCAGAGTTTAGCTCCGATATTCAAAAAATGATTCCTACTTTTATTCAAGAGTTACGTGGCAAGCGTTTGAGTTTAGAAGACAAACGTCAGGTTTATCAGGTTTTAAGCTACAAAGAGATTCGCTGGGAAACGAATCTGTCAACCTCTGAAAAAACAATCAAGAGCGAATATTCAAGTTCCTTGAAGCACGAAGAAAAAACTCAACCTTCTAATCAGAGTAAGTCTGAAAAAAAACTAAGACCAAGATTAGAAAAAGTCTTAAAAGCCTTATCTCAGGAAAAGGAATTTACTTACACCCTATCGCAAGGACATTGGGATGAAGTTACGGGTGCATCTGTAGATTATTGGCTTGAGCTGAGTCTTAAGGGAGGAAGAAAAATAACCCTTCCGATTGAATTCGATGGACCGGTTCATTTTACAAAAGATCGAGAGGGCAAACTTATTCCTAAACTCACCGATACTTTAGCCGATTGGATGTGGAAAAAGGCTCATGGTGATCGCAATCCATCCGTTTTTCATATTCCTTACTGGGAGTATGGCAATCTGAAATCCGAAGATAGTAAAGAAGCTTACTTGCGAGAGAAACTTTTAGAGATTTTGAAAGACTTTCTTTCAGACTCGAAAACGCGGGTAGTTGCAAAAACTGGGGTTCGAGATCGAGATTCTGTACTTAGTGCTAAAGCCCCTGTATTTCGTCCTGCTTCAGCGACAACGGCAGTGGCAATGGCAGCAGAGCCTTTAATGCAGGCATCCGCTTCTGAGGATTTTACAGGCTCACCTTGGTTAGATGAGGATGATCAAGATTCTGCACAAGAACGGCCTATTGATCTCCAAGCTGGTTCTGTGAATCTATTATCTGTGAATCTATTAAACGAGAATAAGGTAGAACCAATGTTCTCCGCACCCTCTAAGTCAAAGCTAAATGCCAAAGCTGGAAAGTGGACACCCGATTGTTTAACTTCCCAGGTGGAGACGGCGCCTTTAGTCATGGATTCTATGAGAATCAGCACATCCGATTCCGATTTATCTAGCGGCGGATTTGGTGACAACGGAAAAGAAAAATACGCGCCCGAGTCACTGTTCTCGCCATCCTCATCATCTGGGACATCGAAATGAAAAAAGCGCTGATCTCGGGCTTCATGTTGCACTAAACCGTCTCCCATTTGATAGCTACCTTGCGGCGCTTTTTGACACAATCAAGAAGATAAAGATCAATTAATTTTTGATAGGGAATCCCGGTCTGTTCAGCCATTCTTTTAAAATAGTCGATAACCTCAGGGCTGAGATTGATTCCAATAGCTTTCTTTTTCCCTAAATATGGATTTTTTACTTCTTTAAGCGTCGAAAAATCATATTCCTTTTTCATAGAAATTTTCCTCCCTTTTAGTAGCCTTTCTTGCCGAGATTATTCGAATGATTGAATTTGACTCACGAAAACAATGAACTACTACCAAGAGCCGCGGGTGTCGTGCTTATTCCCATGCCCAGAAACCGGTCCTCTTGATCCGAATGTTCAGGATCATGGAAAACGCGAAAACAAGGATCATCGAAGATACTTGCCGCTTCCTCAAACCAGATCCCATGTTTCATCCGATTTTGCTTATTCTTATTCTCATCCCATTCAAAGCGAAACATATATATAGAATATATCTATATATTATCTAGATGTCAATTTCTGAAAACCAAGCATCTAATGACGAGAATGCTCAAGCGGTCGTCATTTAACTTTAGTGAACTAGTCTGATAACTAAATATTTCTTCACTGGAACTTCCATCCTATATATTCTATTTGATATTTTATATTGAATTTTAGCTGGAATAACCTTATATATCTGTCATATGATTAAATATTTGCGTGTTCTTCTGGTCTGGTTGCGGGAGTAGCTCATACGGATAAATTAGAAAATAATCTTATTAAGCTTAGATTTAAAATAAAAGAGTCAAGCCGAAGAGTTTGCTTGTTTCGCCCAGGTCGTGATAAAAAATTCATTAATGAATTGCATATAGTTTGAATAGGAGCTTGACGCATAAAACATAAAGCGCTAGGGCTGATACCCAATTAGACGAGAATTGCCATACACAGCGGAGATTTGAAATTCAAATGGACCCGTTCACGCAAAAACGTATTACAAAATTCATCCAAGACTTCCGGAAAGGATCCGGACAGTTACCTACGATCAAAGACCTAGAGACCGCTGGATTTGATCGCACCAACATTGACAAGGCAGTTAAGCTTAAACTGATCGAAGAATTTTACATTACATTGACAAACGGCACTGTTGTAAAAGCCTTTAAATGCAAAGCCCTATAAAGAGACCTATGAAAAGTAGTATTGGTGATCGCATTTAGAATCTGTGATATCAGTTCGCCATGACAGTGCATTACGACGTTCTTATTATCGGAGCCGGTGCGGCCGGGATGATGTGTGCTATTCAAGCAGGAAAACGGGGTCGACGGGTGGGAATCCTAGACCATGCTAGTAAGCTAGGCGGCAAGATCCTGATTTCTGGCGGGGGCCGATGCAATTTTACCAATATGGGCGCAGGTCCGTCCAACTACGTTTCGGAAAACGCCCATTTCTGCCGATCTGCACTTTCACGTTATCCCGCTGAGAATTTCATCCGATTAGTAAGCGATCATCGTATTCCCTTCCATGAAAAAAAGCTGGGGCAACTTTTTTGCGACGGCTCAGCGCAAGCCATTGTGAAATTACTTAAAGACGAATGTGACCAGCTGGGCGTGGAAATTAAATTGAAATGTATAATTAGCAAAATCACTCGCTCAGATGTAGAAAAACAGTTCACAGTTGATACTTCTATGGGCATATTCACTTGCGAATCTCTGGTAATCGCAACGGGCGGTCTCTCCCTTCCGAAGCTCGGTGCTACAGATTTCGGCTACAGTATTGCCAGGCAATTCGGCCTAAAGATAACGGACCTGGCTCCGGCCTTGGATGGGTTTAAATTTGCGCCAGAAGAAACGCAGTCTTTTGCATCACTCGCAGGGGTTTCAATCGATTGCTTGATTTCGGTTCGAGGAATTTCCTTTCGGGAAAACATCTTATTTACTCACTCCGGACTGAGCGGACCTGCGGCCTTGCAAGCCTCTCTCCATTGGCGTCCCGGCGATAAGGTCGTCATTGATCTTCTACCCGATCGTTCCGCACTAGATTGGCTTCTCGAAAAAAAGCGCGAAGGGAATCGTACTCTCATAAAAAATCTTCTTGGCGAACTCCTTCCAAGCCGGTTCGCGGAACAATTTAGCCTGCTGCATTTTCCATCGCAGGGACTCCTCTCCCAGATTTCAGACAAGGCAATCGAAAACTTCTGTCAAAAACTTCACGCTTGGACTGTAATTCCCGTGGGCACCGTTGGCTATAATAAAGCGGAAGTAACCCGCGGCGGAGTTGATACGGATGAGCTTTCATCCAAAACAATGGAATCCAGAAAAGTTCCGGGACTCTTTTTCATTGGAGAAGTCGTCGATGTGACTGGTTGGTTAGGTGGCTACAACTTTCAATGGGCCTGGGCTTCAGGCTGGGCTGCGGGACAAGTAGTCTAAGGCCAGGGCCGCCATCAGCTCGTCTGAGCATTATTCATTTTAGAGTTTATTTTGAATTTTTTTTGAATTTTTTCGACAATCTCTTTCCAGTCTTTTCTTTCGCTTTCACTAGATGCCGAATAAAATCTTTTCTTTGCAAGTTCTAAGGCTTCCTTGATATCGGAAGGACCTGGATAAAGCTCCGGCATAGGAACACCGGCCGATCCAAAATGCTTGGCGAGAGCAAGAGGGGTAATTTGCCTTTGATCTCTTGCGAGAATATCAGCGCCTTGCTTCAGGAATATTTCTGCCATCCTTAGTTTATCATTCAGACTTAGTGCTGCTGGATCTAGAATATCTAATATATTGAAAACCAAATGAAGAATATTTCGACCGTAAGAATAAGGACCTGCTAATGCCTTCAAACCCTTCTTAGCATTTTTGTCCGAATGTCCGTTCAAACCAAACGCTATTCCAGTTATCAAAGGCACATCATTTGACTTTCTGACTCCTCTTTTCAGAACGGACTATCTTCTTTGAGATCTCTTATTGGATTTGTAGGATTCAGCCTTCTTTAAAGAATCTTCAACACCCACCTGTGTCTTTCTAGTTTGCCTGTCTGAAACTATCGATAACGATGCCGGAATCGTTAAATCTGTGCAAAATAGAGAAGCGTGTCGTATTCCATAATCACTGTTTTATTTTCCTGGTACTTATCAAATAGTTCTTTTAACTCGACGCACATCTCGTGATATCGGGCATCGGACCGCGAGGGTACATAGGAAGTTGAAAAAAGTCGTCCTTTTAGTCCTTCAAAATCGAATTTTTGGAAGTTAGGGAACTGGGTTGAACCGTAGTTTCTTTCACCCAAGAAAGCCTGAATTTGATCGTTAGCTACAATATTACTTTCCCTTACCTGACGGTAGTCTGTACCAAACCTGTCAATCAGGGCCTCGTAATCGTCTTGAAAAGGAGTGCCAGACTTTCGGATATTCCAGATTAAAACTACATACCCATTCGGCTTTAAAATCCGCTTAAATTCCAGTTTTGTTTTTTCTTGATCGAACCAATGAAAGGCCTGGGCGGCAATAATAAAGTCAGCGACATGATCCGGCAAAGAGGTTTTTTCAGCGGTGCCATCGATACTCTTAAATCTAGGGTACTTTGAAAGCAGAGTTTCTGCTGCGGCCCGCATCTCCGCGTTAGGTTCCACACCGTACACCCTATTTCCGTTACGCAGAAGGATCTCAGAAAAAATTCCAGTTCCCGAACCGATATCAATAACGGTACTTTCCTTCGATAAACCTAGTTTTTCACCCATAAATTCCACAATCTCTTTTGGATAGGAAGGACGGTACTTCACATAGTCGTCAACTCGGTTAGAAAAACGGGTGGTTCCCTTTTTTTCCTCACTCATCTTGTTTACCCCAGAATTGTTTCATAAACTTATGTTGCATTTTATCAAATAATTGACGTCTTTTTGGCCCTAGGTCTGCTCCAAGGCCTGTCCCGAACGTTGCGCAGTCAAGGTACCATATTCAGGAATTTCAGCGCGAAGAATTTGCCTAGACCGAAGTACACTGTGGTATCAATCCGTTCCATTCCCGATTGGGCGTTTAAATTTTATTTTGAAACTGTAAAATATAGTGTATTCTTGTAAGAATGAAACCAAAATCATCTGCTTGTAAAAAATGTAAAACGCGTAAGGCCTTTACAAAGAAGTTCTTCCCAATTGCTGCAGGAAACAAGTACGGTCTGGGTTTGACGTGCCGCATGTGCGTAAATAAGAAACGCCGCGCTAAATAAGGCACCCAAACAAACAAGACGTTACCTCTTATTGATCCACTTCTCCAGCAGTGGTCCTTCGCCCCCAAATACCGGGTCAAATTTGGGCAAAGGCACTTTCGCAAGATTATTCTCTGCTTTGTGAGTCTCTTGGGAATTCCCTAAGCACTCATCCACAGCGATTCCATCCGGATACGCACCCACTACACCAAAATCTGAACTGGCAGATAAACACTTATGAGATACTCCAGCCGGAATAACAACTACGTCTCCAGCACAAATCTCGATTGAAAAACCACCTTCTCCGTCACCACCAAAAAGCACTGTAGCCGATCCTGAATACACTCCTAACGCTTCATGATTCGTAGTGTGGTAGTGATGATACGGATAGACTTTATCTCGCCAGGAACCAATCCAGTGATGACGATGAAATCTCTTTTCGAATTCTGATGCAGGATCATCTTTCGACAGAACGACTGCGGCCTGATAGATCAGCAGCGGCAATTTGGGATTATTCGGGATATATCCATTTTTTTGCAAAAGTTTTGAAACAAACCGGTAGTTAACCATATCTAACCTTTAGCATAAAGCGGCTTACTGTCACTCTTCGTTATCAAACTCGAGCTTGCAAAGCTTCCCGTATTCCGTAATACATCTTCCAAAGAACTTTCCAGCCTTGTCAAAGACACCTAAGACAAAGAAGTCTCTCGTCCAAATAGTATCGGCAGCACCAAAGGACAAGACTCTATAAGTTCTTTCATCCTCAATGATCATTTTATTGAAATTTTGATCATCAAAGTTTGATCTACCTAGGAGCTCCTCCTGAACCAGTTTCGGTACGGATTTTAGATCCACGATGCGCTTTCCGGAAGTAAGATTTGTGTAAGTATAGACTCTTGAGTAGTCTTCCCTCAAATCCGTAGATGCTGCAGCAAGTCCAGCCGCAAAGGCGACAGAATGAGCTATGCAGCTCCCCATAATGGACACAAACAAGATACCTTTCAAATTAGTTTTAATCATCATACTCTCTCCCTGTTCATTTTCACAAAATTGCCCAATGCATTAAAGATTCAAATAGTCTTTGTCAATAGTTTCTGAAATTTCATCCCAATCTCGGACTAGTCACAATGGATTTGCTGTTGTATCCTTTGTCGTTGAACACAAAAAAGGGGACATCATGAGACACACAAGTTTACTTACTCGAATCACTTTACTAACACTATTAGCTCTATCAGCAGGATGCGCCGGGACGGGTCTCCGCACGCGTACCGGTGGAGGTTGGATCGCCGACTTTAAGGAAGCTTATCTGGTCGGAAATTCCTCGGTCGTAACTAAAGTTGGTAAGGCTTGCTCAACAAATATTTTAGGGGTAGCCACGGGAGACGCTTCTCTTGAGGCCGCAATGAAGGACGGCGGGATTAAAACTGTAAGCAGCGTCGACTCTGAAATTACAAATATTCTTCTGGTCTACGGGAAAAATTGCACTATTGTACGAGGCAGCTAAAAAATCAACCGACAACGGATATCAAAGCAAGAGATTTAACTAAAATCTCAAAGGGAGAGACAGATGCATTCTAGAATTAAGTCGTTTCTTTTAGTCTCAGCATTGCTCGGGCTAACGTCCTGCGCAACTGTGGGCAAACCGATCGAATTCGGAGGCCCTGAGACTATTACAGTAGGAAGTACTACAAAAAATGACATCTACCAACAATACGGCGAACCGTTTCGTGTTGGCTTTGACAATGGGAATTTAAAGTGGACCTATGGTTACTATAAAGTTCGAATGTTTGGAGATACCGACACTCAAGACTTAGCAATCACATTCGATAAAAAGGGCCTGGTGAAGGATTACACCTATTCCTCGTCTGTTCCGATAGAAAAGAAGAAACTTTTGCAGGCAAATAACTAGATGACCTATGCATGAGGCTGAACTCGCTATCGAAACCCTAACTATTCGCTAATTATTACTGAAATTATTTCTATCCAACTTTAGCAGTAAAATCTTCGGGAATACGTCCGTGCTCGAGTTCTACTCCTTCAATCACTGCTTGAGTTGGAGAAACGCCGTAGCGCACGGTTCTATAGGCGACGTATGCCACAAATGCGCCGAACATAATTTCTCCTATTCCTACAACATTCGCTACTGCAGTGCCAAGGGCTCCAAAGCCGAGGGCAACAGCACCAGCAAAGAGCTTCCTGTTATTGTGCAGCCTTTGTCTACGCTCGGCTGCACGAACATCACCGGAATGTGCCAGCCTTAAATGTTTTCTTTTTATTATTGTAGCCATACACTTTGTTCTGCAAAAAGCCGACCCAGTTTCTGATCTTAACGAGGCTTTCGCCGGCCAGTGGCTCTAGGCGGAATTCGCGCTATTTTTGCTTCTTCTGAGTAAACATCCTCCTCTTGCGAACGAGCTTCCTCCTCTTCTCGTCGCGTGCGATCGCCTGGCATTCCAGATGAGATATTAGGTTGACTTTCGATTTCGCTCTCGCCGCCTGATAATCCCGATGAATGCTCATCGCCGGTCATTTCGTCGCCTTCGCGGTCCTCTTCAGCAAGATCTACTTTATAATTTTCTTCCGCGATGATTTTGTCTACTTCTCGTGGAAAGCCGGTGTAGATCGGAGTATCTTTTCCGTGGCTATGTAAAATTTCATCGCCTCGTAGAGGACCGTCTTCGCACATGTCTAGTTCCTGCTCGATTGAACCCGGACTACACCAGTCCGGCTCTGGATCACCGGGATGCTTGCGTTCTGGAATCAGTTCCTTATCGCGCTTGCGAACAGCCATAACGGTTACTCCTATATTAATATTATGCTTTCAAACTTGATGCCGATTCGGAAGGCCCCGTCTATAATAACCATCTAAACAAACGTCTAGCGGCGCACTAAATTGACAAATAAGTATTCTTAAGACGCTTCAGCTTTCTGGTCGACAGACAGAGGCAACGTGAAATAGAAAGAAGCCCCGGCCCCAACTTCACTCTTTACATCGACTATTCCATGGTGGGCTTCGATAATTCCCTTTGTGATCCAAAGACCAAGGCCTGATCCGTCCCGCGAAAGTTTGCTCGCCTGCCATCTTCTCTGAAATAAACAAGAGATATCTGCTGGAGCTATCCCAGTGCCCTGATCTGATACAAAAAACTTAATCATGACGCTCGAATACGCATACGCTCCGATCTCTATTTTACTATTTAATGGGGAAAATTTAATCGCGTTTCCAATGAGATTAGAAAAGACCTGCAAAATTCGCTGTCGATCGCAAAGTACCATTTGCTTTGCGACGGAGCTTTCCAAACAAATTTCCAATTGAATTGATTTTTCCGAGGCAAGAACTCGCATTTCTTCATTGGCATCTTTAACGAGCTCCTCAACCCAACAAGAATCCAAATTCACCGTGAGAATGCCGTCTTCCGCTTTTCCTATTTCTTGAATGTCCTCGATAAGTCGAGACATCCGCGTAACCGAATTCTTGATCAATCGGAGATTTTTCTTTACATCCCCTTGCCCCTGCCGATGCTCTATTAATTGAGATCCTATATTTCGTTCCAACAATATAATATTCATTATTACAACAGAGAGAGGGTTCTTTAGATCATGAGACACAATCGCCAATAGGTCATCTCTTGCCCGCACTGCCTCTACTGCCAACCGATTCGCTTTTCTTAAACTGGACCCAATCCAGGCCAAAAATAGCCCCAAAAGCACAAAGAAGAAAAGTTGAAGTTTATCTTCTCGATTGACCAGCTCGAACGAATAGATAGGAGAAAGATAGAAAAATGCTAAACTGAATCCCGCCAGCACTACCGTTGTCACAGCAATCACCAACCCACACAGCAATGCACTAATGATGATGGATACTAAAAAAAAGTAGAGGACGGTTCGCCCCAAATAATTCTGAAACAAGAAAGTAACGAGGTTCGCTCCCACTAGAGTCGTTACAGATAGAGCTAGTTGCACAACAAAATCAGGACTGCTATCCAAGAAATACTTTCTCTTCGAATTGTTCACTGATTTTACCATTATCTCAACTTGCATTTTTACACGATGTCCTATTTTGTCTGTTGCCCAGATCTTTCTTATACAGTAAGCTGCTCACCATGAAGATCCTACTTTTCGCCGCATCATTCCGAAGAGAATCCTACAACCGTAAATTAGCGGAACAGGTTGCTCTGCTTCTGCGCCAAATTCCTGAAGTCGTTCTCGATCATGCTGATTTTCGCGAATTCGAAATGCCCCTTTACGATGGTGATATTGAAGAATCCTCTGGTATTCCTCCAGGTGGGAACGAATTCATTAAGCGTATTCAAGCTAACGACTGCATGATTATTTCGACGCCTGAATACAATGGAGGAATTGCCGGCACACTCAAAAACGCTATTGACTGGGCATCACGAACCAGCCCAATGCCGTTTGATGGAAAACCGCTGCTATTGATCGGCGCCAGCCCAGGGGGCTTTGGAGCCATTCGTGGTCTCTGGCATACACGAGTTCCTCTTGAAGCAATCGGCACGCTTGTTTATCCTGAGATGTTCGGACTTTCGCGTGCCCACCAGGCTTTTGATGAAATGGGAGGATTTAAAGACACGAAAACAGTTCCTCGCCTCAAAGAGCTTTTGGACGATTATCTAAAATTTGCAAAGCGGCTGACTACTTAATCTTATGGAGAAGATAAATTAAATGTTTAAGGTAAGAAAGTCCACAGAAAGGGGTCATTTCGATCACGGATGGCTAGACACGTACCACACGTTTTCTTTCGATGAATACTACGATCCAGAATACTCCGGTTTTCGTACCCTTCGTGTAATTAATGAAGACCGTGTAGCCCCCGGAGAAGGATTTCCAACTCATGGTCATCGTGATATGGAAATTATCACATACGTGCTTGAAGGCGAATTAGCACATAAAGACAGTATGGGAACCGGATCTGTTATCCTTCCGGGCGACGTCCAAAAAATATCGGCAGGAAAAGGAATAACTCATAGCGAATTTAATAGTTCTAAAACGAAACCTCTTCATTTACTCCAAATCTGGATCTTGCCAAATCGAAACGGAATTAAACCGGGTTATGAACAAAAAACATTTTCTAGGCAAGAAATGCACAATAAGTTCAAACTAGTCGGTTCTAACGATGGAAAAGACGGCTCCATAACCATTCACCAAGATGTTAGCCTCTTTGCTATTATATTGGATCGGAAAAAGACGCTTCAGTATTCTATTCCTACTAATCGCCACATCTGGCTCCAGATTGCCAGAGGCTCAATTGAAATAAATGATGGTACTCTCCTCTCCGCCGGAGACGGCGCCAGCGTGAGCAAGGAAGACTTCCTCAAGCTAACTGCAGAACAGGATTCGGAATTTCTCCTTTTTGATTTAGGCTAATTTGAATTATAGGCGTCTTTGTCACGCGCGGCACTATAATTTGCTAAGTCGAATTTTCCTTTTCCATCGAATGCGCTATAAGCATACTCAGTATGAATGAAATCGAAACACTCATAGGCTTAATGGCCGGTACATTGACAACGCTGGCATTTCTTCCCCAAGTCGTTCAGATTTGGCGATCGAAGTGCGCAAACGATGTATCCGCCCTGACGTTCACTATTTTTTCGCTGGGTGTTTTTCTTTGGATAGTTTATGGAGTGACGATTCATGCGCTTCCAATCATTATTACAAATATAGTAACGCTCATTCTGTCACTATTAATTTTAATGCTGAAGTGGAAATACAGTAAGAAGGATGAATGAGCAACTCCCCCCAAAATTTACTTCCAAAGGACGGGGAGGTTTATCTTTTTCCAACCTTTTTTTCCGGCGAAGACAGTGATCGCTACTTTAAAACGCTACTGACAGAGGTCCCGTGGAAGCACGAGCCGATTGTACTTTTTGGCCGAGAGATTATGCAACCGCGCCTCACCGCATGGTATGGTGATTCCGACGAAAATGCTAGTCACAGGTATTCCTATTCTGGAATTACTATGCAAGCGAATCCCTGGACTCCCACCCTTTTAGAGATGAAACGACGAATTGAACCTGTTACGAAAACTTGTTTCAACGGCGCACTACTAAATCAGTACCGAGATGGAAAAGATGGTGTAGGTTGGCACCGGGACAGCGAAAAAGAGCTAGGACAAAATCCAGTAATCGGCTCTGTAAGTCTAGGTGCAACGCGCACTTTTCGACTACGCCATAAGCAGGAGAAAAATTTGACAGTATCGGTAGACTTGGCTCACGGAAATTTCTTGCTTATGAGAGGGTCGACTCAGCATTACTGGGAACACTGTGTACCGAAAACAAAGAGACCTATTGGCACTCGGGTAAATATTACATTCCGCATATTGCTTAAATAATACTCACGCGCCACTTTGGGAAGCGCGCGCCAGCTCAAACATGGTCCGTTCTTCAGCGTTCACCGAAGAGTTTTGCATCTACGGAAAATTTTCCGCAGCCCACAACCAGAAATAAGATCGCAAGACAAAAGTAAACCAGCGCAGACTCGTACGAGGAACCGCCGGTCAGATTTACAAATGGATCTTTAAACACCATTACATGCATCCGTACAGCGACAGCCATTGTACAACCGATTCCTAAGGATGCCAGCGGGGTCATGAACCCTAGAATCCAGGCTACTCCTCCACCGAATTCAGAGATCGCAGCCAAAAACTGAAAAAAACCGGGAATGGTAGCCTGCGGGCCCATCCATCCGAACGGATTTTGTATCTTGCCAGAACCATGCATAACAAACGCAATGCCCACAACAAGGCGGAGCAGGAGAAGAGCCGCCGAAGAATTAATCGATTGCCCTACCGGTTTCAAGAAGCGTTTTAGAGTTTCAGTCACGATTTTCCTCCAGTTAGCTCTATTGTAATGGACAGACTCTCGGAAATCCAGATAACACCATTACAAATCTTATTTAGATATCTCTGCGAATGTATCGACGGCTCGAAGGATATACTCAGGAAAGATATATTTTGGTCGTGCAGCCTCTTCCAGGGAGAAATTCGGATCTGCTGTCACAACAGCGATCAGATTATGCTCACGGTCCACAAACAAAAATTGTCCTCCTAGACCTAGGCCATAGAAATAATTTTTATTATCATAGTCTGCGATCCACCAAAAATACCCATATTTGTTATTCCCTGGAAATCCACCAGAACTCTGGACTCTAGTGGCATCCGCTATATAGTCTTCCGAAACCAATTGCTTTTCGTTCCATTTTCCTTTGTTTAAATACAAATATCCGATTTTCGCTATGTCTTGAGGAAAGAGACTGAGCCCATATCCTCCGATAGTGTGTCCGTTTCCGTCCTCTTGCCAACTAAAGGAACGAATACCAATAGCATCAAAAAGGACTTGTTTTGCGTAATCTGCTTCTTTCAAACCTGTTACTCTTTCAAGAATAAGAGAGAGCAAATGGGGATTCGCATCGTCATAGTTAAACTTCTCACCGGCTTTCGCCACACTCTGAGGATTCTCGAAGGAAAAAATCCGATCAATATTCAACAGTCGATGATCTAGAAGATGGAGATTTCGCTCGTCCCATGGGAACCCTGATGTCATTGTTAACAGATGACGAATAGACAGATCATTCGCTCCCGAGAACTGATTTCCCACGGAAAGCTCAGGTAGGTACGAAATCACCTTATCATCTACAGAGTGAATTTTCCCATCCTGAATCGCTGCCCCAATAACAGTAGAAGTGATACTTTTCGTTATGGAGAAAAGTTCGCTCTTCTCCGGCACTTTGTCTCTGAATGATTTTTCATGAACGATATAGCCGTCTTTGATAACCAGCAGAGATCGGACCATCGGGAGGTTGGTTCGAATTTCTATATCAGCTGCTTCCAGCCAATTTCTATCCATCCCTTGAAATTCGGGCTGAGAGTTCTCCCACTGACCTTCGGTAGTGATTCCAGCGTATGTCAAAGAAGGAAACCAAAATCGAATCAGTGAGAAAAATAGTAAACAGCTATAGGTAAAGAGTTTTGGCGATACAGTATTTGACATATCGCGTTGATTAGCACACTTCAAAATTCAAATCAATGTGGACCGAGACGCCAGATCCGACCGAACGAATCGGTTCATATCAAATCCGGTCAGACGAGACTCTAACCTTTCGGTACATTCACAGCAAAAATTTTTGTCAAATACATTTCCGTAATTGCATTCTTCTGAATGCTGCACTATCAGTGATGGTTGTCATGAATACTAATTCTATTTTATCGAGAGTTTTGTTTTTGACCTGCACCTGGATATTTTTAGTGTCTGTGTATGCACCCTCTGCAATTTCGTCGGACACCCCCTACTCGGGTACAGAGGACACTACGGTTAAGCCTAACGAGACGTATGTCTCCAAAGAATTGCGAGGCCGCAACCCATCGATTAAGAAGTCAGATAGAGCCGGGACTGCGCTTAAGCTTGGATCACCAAGTCTGCTTGGAGGTTCCGCAGCTCTTTTAGCAACGGGACAGGAGACCCCAAAAATGGGGCATATTCCGACAGTTTTCAGAACAGCGGCTCTTGGAGCTTATCGGAATAGAAAACCTCTTGCACCCGACACCCACGATAAGAAAACCCTCGAAAACGCGACTACAAGGAACCTTGCGCTAATCAGCCCGAGCACTCTCAGTACGAAGAGTGACGATCTGCCCAAACTGAATCTTGCAAAAGTCGAATCCGCTAAAAAGGCTATCCGAGAAATTAGGCCCCTTGAGAATGCCAAAACTTCCATTCAGGAACCAACAAGTCACAAGAATGCTCTTCTGGAATTGTGCAATAGCCAACCAAACTCACTGCGAGAATCGATTGAGAAACTCATTTTCATTCCGGAAGGCGTTTTGCCTCCGACTGAGCACAAACGGGCCGAATCGCCGTTCGAATCCGAATACATTAAAGTCGATAAAGCCGATTGGGAACAAATACCTCAAGCAAACGAGCCTCGGAAGGAACCACCAAAGCTGGAACACGAAGCTAGCGGCATAATTGATTTAGGCGCAATAGAATGGTCACACTTTCGAGAAAATTAGACCAGTCATTCATCAATGAGCTATCGGCAATAAGGTCTAAAAGTACATTACGGCGAGTTTCGCGCAAGCACTTTCCAGAGCTGTACCAGTCTTTGCAATGAAACTCCTCCCAATGGCGAACGAACACTCTGACTTTCGGCCTCTGCCGCCGCAAAAGCGACCCCTTCTTCGATCCTCAGAAGTGCAAATTTTCGAAATAGAACCGGAGTCATCATCGTTGTCACGACACCCATGAGGATGAGCGTCGAAAAGAGTCCCTGGTTAATAAACCCACGCTGATAAGCAATACTTGCAACAACCAGCTCCATCACCCCTCTTCCATTGAGAATAATCCCTAGCCCTAGAGCCCGCGGTTGAGGGAGTCCGATCGTAAGACCACCGACCCAGCCAGCTACAATTTTTGTGACCATGGATACCACAAGAACCACAAGCACGAACCACGGCGACGGCATTGCTCCGGCACTAAATTCGAGGCCGAGATAAGCGAAGAAGACAGGGCCCAAAAATCCATCTGTAACGGAATTAAGGGTTAATTCGAGTTCTTTATATCGCGAGACAAGGAAAAATTCGCGGTCGATAAGGAGCGAGCCGAAAAAAGCACCAATGACAAAGTGAAAGCCCAACATCTCGCTAGCCGATCCAAAAGCCAAAACAAACAAAATGAGAATTCCGAAGAGAGCTTCACTCCCAAAAGCCTCCACTAACTTCTCAGGAATGCGTTCGATATGAATTCCATTTCTCTTAATTTTATTAATCATCCAATTCATAGTGAGAATCATTCCACCAAGAATTAAGAGCTTTCCGCCTGTAATTGCTACGGAAGACGCGACGGCATGAAATGATTTTTGTTCTGGAAGATTCAAAATCACACCAAGTACCAACATCGCTGCCAAGTCATTCAGGATTGCGCTCGCTACCGAATAGCGAGCAATATCCGTATTGATTAGGTTGAAACTTTGCAAAATTCGCACTGCGACGGGCAGAGCGGTGATCGAAATACAGAGTCCCAGAAAAACCGTTCGCATAACGTCGAGATGAAAGAGAGCACCTACGACAATTCCGGAAAAAAAGGGCAGAAAAAATCCCAGGGTGGCGACCCATAACGCTTTGCCTTTGAGCGCTTCTGTCACCTCTTCAAAATTCATTTCTAACCCTGCTGAAAGGACAATCAGAAACACAGCAAGCTCGGAAATTCCGCTGAGTGGAGCACTTGTGTGGACAATATTAAGAAGTGCCGGGCCTAAAAGCACGCCTGCAAGCATTTCTCCAACAATGGCCGGCTGATTAAAGCGGGAGAAGAACTGACCCAGTAACCGCGAAACAAAAATCAAAACCAGTAAACTAGTGAATAAAGGCATCATATGATTTTAATTTTAGCAACAGCGAGCGAGAGTGTAAATAAAACCTCAATTCTTTTTATTAGACAAAGGAACTTTTTCAGTAATAATCACAACTGAGGAGACACTATGAATAAAACCGTTACCAGCCTTTTTGTTGGCCTATTTTCTCTCACCCTAGCATCGAGCCCAGCTTTTGCCGGTCCGAAAGCATTGGCTCCGGGCATTTACAAGCTAGATCCCGCGCATACAAAAGTAGGATTCGAGGTTTCACATTTGGTGATATCTACGGTCGAAGGAAAATTCACCGGCTTCGAAGGTCAGATCGAAGCAGGGAAAAAATTCACAGACGCAAAAATTCAGACAACTGTACAAACAGGAACAGTTGACACAGGAAATTCTGATCGTGATAAACACCTCAGAAGTCCAGATTTTTTTGATGCAGATAAATTCCCTAAAATGACCTTCGTGAGTAAAAAAATTACCGGCACTCCTGAGAATTTTAAGATGATGGGTGATTTAACAATTAAAGGAACTACACTTCCAGTGACGTTTTCCGGAAAATACAACGGCACAGTAAACGATCCTTGGGGCAATACTAAGGCCGGATTTACTGCATCAACAAAGATCAAACGAAAAGATTACGGTTTGAATTGGACTAAACTCATCGAGTCTGGGCCTGTAGTCGGTGATGAAGTAACTATTTCACTCAAAGTGGAAGCAGCGATGGCAAAAGAGAAGGTTGCGGCTCAGGAATAAAATGGAGGGATTTTGGCAACGCAGGGTACGCGGCTAGTATAGATCTCTAGCCGGAGGAGCCAAATCCCAAAGTTTGTGGCATATTGTCAAAATGGCTTCTGAAGATAATACTGTTTTATTCACTAGTGCCAGCAGCGCTAGCGCGCCTTCCGTCGCGAACACACTGAGGAGTTTGGTGAGTTTGCCCACTCAGTTTTGGTCGAAGTTCATGAGCCATGTTCTGCTAATTGCTCCACTGATCCTGACACAGCTTCTCCTCAAGTTTCAGGACTTGGTCGACGATCGCTTCGTCGGGTCTCTCGGGATGCAAGCACTAGGTATCCATAGTGCTCAATATAGTTTTTATCTAATCGGACAAGAAATGGGTTATGCCGTAGCCACTAGCGCCCTTATTTTCTGGAAGAGAAAAGAGAGCCGAGGCAAGCAAGGCACTATTCTGTCCAGTCATCTTGGCTTGGCATTTCTCATTTCTGCTGGGGTTGCGCTCGCTATCAATTACCATCTTCCCCTTCTTTATCACCATTTTAAAATCGCATCTGAATATTGGCCAATCGCCGATCCCTATTTAAAACTAGGTCTTTTGAATTTAGTTTTACGAACGCTATGTATTCCGCTCATTACAATGTTAATCGCTGCGGACCTCCGATTCCGAAGCATTCTTCTACTTGCTTCGGCATTGTTATTTAAAATTTTAATCGAATGGAGCATTGTTCACTTCGTCTGGAATGGAGCCTCGGATTCCGTTTCAGTAAGACTTCCTCTCACCCTCATCGCCGCAGTATCAGCAACCGTCCTCTGTACTATTAATGCGGGCGCTTTCGCATCGATTATTCGGATTGTGGACGGATGGTCAAGACTGCATGGGCGCGCTTTGGTCCGAGTTTGGCCGGGCGAATTGGGTATTGCAGCGATCAGTGCACTCTCCCCTATTATTTTTAGTCTCCAAGTCGCGCGAGCAGACGCCTCGCCTTCTTTTTATATTACCTATCAGCTCGGACTCCACCTAACTTGTATTATTATGCTACCAGTAATAGCTGGAATGCAGATCGCCATCCGCGACGCATCCGCCGAACATTCGGAAATAGTGTCTGAAACAGAAAGTCCCTTTAAACCCCTCCATGAGTCGCAATGGTGGCCAAAATTCTTCTATGCTTCCTTAGTGCCTACCATTATTTTGCTTCTGATCGCGGCCGTTTTTTATAACCCCATTTTTGAAACGATCTACACTTATCGAATCCCTGCGGATCATCGGATTTTTCTTTGTCTATTTTTTATTGGCTGGGTCTTTTGGCAGTGCGGCACGATTTACTTAATTATGTTACGCGCCTCGCAAAAGAATACACTTGCAAGCCGAAATTTTGTTATTGTAGGAATCTTTATTCAGGTGGGCTTCGCTCAAGTTCTATTGATGCTAGGACTCGCGACTCCGCTTGGGTTGGCCTTCGTGTTTCTGATGTACACTACAAGCTATTTGATTTTGAATCGAAATGCTGTCTATCAAAAAGATTTCGCTGCTACCCGCAATCCATAGTCACTATTTTCTTGCCTAAACAATGTATGTTCATGTAATAACCCTTCCACAGTGTAGTTTAGTGTATTCATCGTAGTTGAGCATCGCTTTTCGGGGAGGGGTATTGTCTCAACCAAATAGAACAAATTATGAGGCTGTGCATCAGAACTATACCTATTACGATAGCAATTGGGGGAATTATCAGGCAAATCCGAATTCGCTTCTGCAATTGACCAAGTCTCTCGTCTCCACTCTCAATGAAGAAAAAATTATTAATACATTAACGGAATATTTTATTCCGAAATACGCAGATTGGTGCCGAATTGAACTCTTCGATCCAAATGGCAATACATCTCGGGTCTTTACATCGCACAATAATACTGAGGACAGTAAGCACCTATCAGGGCTTGCAAACGAGCTTTTGCCAGCGCTACATTCAAATCGCTCCAAGGCATGTCTGTGGGAAGAAGTCTGTCCTTCGTTCTGGCTTCATTCCCTTTCCCCTTCTCTCTGCGGCAGCAGGGCCTTAGAGCAGTTCGTTCAACGCCCGATTGGGTATCTCGGAATTCCTCTCGTCGCCCCCGAAGAAGATCACATACTCAACGGCAGAGTAAATGATGGTGCAAAAAATCGCTCCGTAGACAAACCAATAGGGATCGTTTCGTGCGTTCGTCTTTATCCAAATGGTAAATATACTAGGGCGGACTTGGAAGCCTTACAAGACATCGGATATATTGCGGGCCACGTTCTTGGAAATATTCAATCCTATGAAAATTCTCGAGAGCAGATTTCGCTTAAAGACTTGATATTAGCGACAGCGTCTCACGAATTTCGTACGCCGTTAACCTCGCTCTACCTGCAACTCCAGCTTATCCAAAAGTACTTGGTAAATCCCCATAGCAGTCCCATTCCAGTGGACTATATCGAAGGTCAAATCAAGAATGCTACGCTCCAGATAAAGCACCTGGAAATTTTGATTGATAATCTGCTTGATATTTCACCCTATATTCACGGCAAGTGGATCCTTAAGAAAGAAAAGGTGGATCTTGGCCTTCTGGCAGAGGAGATCATTCATCGCTTGCGACCCATGGCAAAAGAAGCTGGATCGCAGATCCAGCTGGAAGTTCATGGCTCCGTTGAAGGATTCTGGGACCGCAATCGACTTGAACAAGCGATTATAAATTTAATTACTAACGCAATTAAATATGGGGAATCGAAACCCATTACCGTGAGCGCCTGCCCTGGGCAGCAGAACTGCCCCCCTTCTGCAATGATTACTGTTAAGGATCAAGGGCCCGGAATTCCGGCCCAAGACCATGTTCGAATTTTCGATCGCTATGTAAGAGCTGCTACTCCACGCCAGCTTGGCATTCGGGGCACTGGTTTGGGGTTATATATCGCAAAGCAAATTGTGGATGCCCATGGCGGCGCCATACGTGTAGAAAGCGAACTCAATAAAGGATCTGCATTTACTATTGAGCTACCTACGAAGAATTGAGAAGGATTCAAGCCAAAAAGACATTTCGGTACATTACATAGCCCTGTTTCCAGGATAAATTACTAAATGCCGCAGAGGTTCACGACCGATGCTCTGCGATTCCAGATGGTATCGGGTCACCATTCGATGTTGCATTTTTCTCACTGGCGGAATTCTTGGTGCCAAGGCAACTTCAACTTTCTCAGCCAAAACTCGCTCAATCGCAAACTCCGTTTCTTTGACGGCGTCCTTCACTGTATCTGGATCAACTCCTCTTATCATTGGTGAAATCTCTTGGAGAATTTTGCGCATATACGTAGCCGCATTTTTCTTTATCAAGTGGAGAGGAGTCTCTTTTTCCTCAAGCATTCGCCGTAACCTCAAATCGTTTTCTCGCGACCGAAGTGCGATAATAATATCAGCATTTTCAGGATCACTTACGGTTCTTGCATCGATTTCAAGATTTCGAATCACTCTTTCGAGCAGGCTCTTGTCGAGTGCGTATGGATAGATACGTACTGTTCCAGCTCTTACGAGGACCCCATACGCAGTAGCATAATCTTTTTCGGGCGGAGCTACTTTTTCTATTCGCACTTGACCATCAGATCGATAATTTCGGAGTTCACCCTCGGGTTCAATACCACTCAAGAGTGAATCAACGGCAGATGCAATATCTCGATGAATAATCACTTCATCACGATTGACTATTTCAACTAGAATATCAAACGTTGGCGGAGCACGACGTTCACTGACGGTTTTTGTAGTATGCCGGCGACGCGCTTCCTCATCACTAAGAGTCACAACGTGAACACCTCCCACCAAATCTGAGAGAGTGGGATTTATTAGGAGATTCTCGAGTGTTGTGCCATGCGCAGTTCCAATCAGTTGGACACCACGTTCTGCAATGGTACGGGCCGCCGCTGCCTCCGATTCTGTTCCAATTTCATCGACGATAATCACTTCTGGCATATGATTTTCCACAGCCTCAATCATTGTGGAATGTTGCTGATCAGGCCGAGGCACTTGCATCCGCCGAGCACTGCCAATCGCAGGGTGCGGAATATCGCCATCACCTCCGATCTCGTTGGAAGTATCGACAACAATTACCCGTTTATGAAAATCATCTGCCAAGACGCGAGCTACTTCACGGAGTTTTGTTGTTTTTCCAATGCCAGGTCGGCCCAAAAGCAGAACACTAGAACCTGTTTCAATAAGATCTTTGAGAAGATCGATTGTCCCAAAAATAGCACGTCCTACTCTGAGAGTTAATCCGACGATTTGTCCTTTTCTGCTGCGAATCGCCGAAATTCTGTGGAGCGTACGCTCTATTCCAGCGCGATTATCACTTGTAAAATCTCCAACTTGTCGAACAATATAATCGATATCGTGCTGTTCAACCGGTCGCTGAGACAATGGTTGAACGGAATTTATATAGCGTGCTTCAGCCGGTCGTCCTAAATCTAGAACAATTTCCAAAAGTTCCTCACTGTTTTGTCCTAGAAGCGATCGCTTCAAGTCCTCAGGAAGAATGCTTAACAGAGCTAAAATTTCATCCGAAACTATCGACTGACTTCCATGAGAAATCGATCTATTAAAGGTACTCGTACTTGTACTAACCCCCTCTTTCACATTTACTTTCATACATTGCAAAGGAAACGCCATAATATTTCCCGGCTCGGTTACTTTCCCATTATTGAGAAGTAGTTTCTGACATGGGCCGACTGTTTTTGACTTGGAGACTTGTCTATGCACCGCAGATCAGATATTGCATAGCACACTTTGTATGCCTCACTTCAAACCTCAACTCCAAATCAGACAACTTGAAGTCAGTAGACTCACTCCTGCAGCGGCGATTCGCATCCAAAACGAACTGAGAACGCATGTAAAGATTCAGCCGTTTCAAAAAACGCTGAAGACTATTGGTGGAGCGGATATTTCATTTAATCGTTTTTCAACGACTGCATATGCTGTGTTTGTAGTTTTGGATGCCAGTTCCCTCAATTTGGTCAGTCGTTCGTATTTTGTCGGGGAGCTGGAATTTCCGTATATTCCAGGTTTACTCTCCTTTCGAGAAATTCCTCTCCTACTAGAAGCCTGGGATCGACTAGAAATTAAACCCGACCTGATGATGATGGACGGGCAAGGCATCGCCCACCCGAGACGGCTAGGAATAGCCTCGCACTTCGGGGTACTTACCCATTCTCCGACTATCGGATGCGCAAAGTCTAAATTGATTGGCGAATTCGAAGAACCAACGAATGAGGCTGGAGCCTACACTCCACTTTGCATCGAAGACGAAGAAGTCGGAGTGGCTTACCGAACAAAGAGAAATACTAACCCGATATTTATCTCGCCTGGCCATTTAATGGACGTTTCCAGTATTCTAACAGTCATGAAAAGGCTAAAAGGGAAATATCGAATTCCAGAACCGACACGGCAAGCGCATATTTATGCGAATGAGATCCGGCTGAAAGCGCTTCACTAGCTGCCGCCCACTGAGATAGTGAAAAGAAAAAGGGCATAGACTTTGTATAGCTTTTGTATAGTTACTCTATTAACGCATTTATATTGTACAGGAGTTTAATATGAGAGCCTTTAGATTTATACCCCTGTTTTTGGCGTTCTTTGTCTCTACTACAGGATTGGCCGATACCATAAGTCGCCCCCATGCGAGCGATGGCGTTCTATTTGATCATACTCGATGGACTTGGGGTGGCGGTGATTCAGCTGCTGAGATCCGGGAATCAAGGGAAACTGCAAATCTGCTCTGCCAACACTTCGGATACAGTGGATCTAGTGGGCAATTTTCATTTAGGAGAGATACGTTCAATAAAGGCCGCCACCGTCTTAACGACGACGGTACTGAACGCTATTGCGATTTCTGCACCGGCTTCTTTGATTACATTAATTGCTCTTGAAGCCGTTCATGCACAATTCTTTAGTGAAACCGCTAGACCTTAAACTTTAAGAAATGTAGTTTTCCCGCACGGAGGAGGTACTCTTTCCCTATTTCAGGATGAAACGTCTCCTGACTCACTACGACTCCGTCAATCTTAATCGCTTTTTGTTGAATGAGCGAACGTGCATTTGTTCTGGACTTTGCAAATCCTTTTTCCACGAGAAGCGTAACAAGATTAATTTGCCCCGATGGATCCACCGAAACGTCAGTGACCGGAATTTTTGCCGTATCCACGACTCTCTTCGAAAATAGCTCGTCAAACTGCTGGTGTTCTCTCGCTCCAGCCCCAGATCCGTGGTAGCGATCCACGATTTCTACTGCGAGCTGTTTTTTCGCAGCAAAAGGATGGACGACATTCTGTTGAACTTTTCCTAAGAGTTCTTTAATTTCGTCGGTTGAAAGAGCACTGAGCAAATCATAGTACCTCCACATCAAATCATCAGAAATCGACATGAGCTTACCAAACATGTCTTTCGGACTGTCTGTCAGCGCAATATAATTGTCGTAGCTCTTGGACATTTTCTGAACGCCGTCGAGCCCTTCCAAAATCGGCATAATAATCAAAACCTGCTCTGGCTGCTGAAAGCACTTTTGTAAATGCCGCCCCATTAACAAATTAAATTTCTGATCGGTCCCTCCAAATTCCACATCTGCCTTCATCGCAACGGAATCGTAACCTTGCAAAATAGGATACATAAATTCGTGAAGATAGATGGGCTGTTCGGCACTAAATCGGGCAGCAAAATCCTCACGAGTGATCAATTGACTCACTGTCGTAGTCATCAGAATTTGAAGAAATTCTCTTAAATTTATTTGATTTAACCAGTGGCTGTTAAATCTAATTTTTGTTTTTTTAGGATCTAATATTTTAAATATCTGCTCTTGATAAGTCTTAGCGTTCTCGGTAACCTCTTCTGGTGACAATTGAACGCGCGTTTTGCTCCTGCCAGTCGGGTCACCAATTTGCGCGGTAAAATCACCTATAAGGAAATGCACTTCATGTCCCAAATCCTGAAAAACTTTGAGCTTTTGAATGGTTACCGTATGTCCCAAATGAATATCTGGCCGCGACGGATCGGCCCCAAATTTAATAATCAAAGGCTTGTCGGAATTATAGGAATTCTCAAGCTTATTCAGCAAGTCAGATTCCGGAAGTATTTCGACGACTCCCCTTTTAATCTCTTTAAGTTGTTCTTGCGGCGTGGCCTTAAATATTTTAGAGTGCATGCCAAACCATTAGGAGCACAGAATGTCGCGAATTTCAATTCCATTTGATTTAGGAATCCGTCAACTCTACCCTGAGTGGAAGAACCTCTTCTCAAAAGACGGACTAAAAGAGGATCTTATCGCGGGTGCAACAGTGGCCTGTATCGCTGTGCCTCTCTCTTTGGCTATAGCCTTGGCCAGCGGCGTCCATCCTTCTGTGGGTCTGGTCACGGCGATTGTAGGTAGTTTCGTAGTGGCATTGTTCGGCGGTACACCTCTAGCGGTATCGGGTCCCGCGGCGGCCATGGCTGTCCTAGTAGCTTCAGTAGTTCAGGATTATGGTGTAGGTGGACTATTGATTATCGGCATTCTCTGCGGACTCTATCAGGTTCTCACTGGGCTTTTTCGATTGGGCCAGCTGGTTCGCTTTGTGCCTACCCCTGTTGTTGCTGGTTTTACAGCCGGTATCGGTGCGATTATTCTCATCGGACAGTTGCCCCGCGTTTTAGGTTTAGCGCCCCCCGATCAGTCTCATGTTTTTGACGTAATTGTGCATATTAAGGATCTTATTGATGAGACTCGAATGAGTTCGCTGATCCTTGCGCTTTCGACTATTGGTATTACCTTTGTCCTTCCACGCGTGGTTCCAAAATTACCGGCACCCCTTGTTGCGGTTCTGATTCCATCACTAATTGTTTATTATCTAGATATTCCGGTCGATACAATTGGAATTATCCCGGATTCTTTGCCCATGCCGCAAGTTCCGACCCTTCCTGACAGGGATGGCATTATCGAGATTTTGGGTACGAGTTTTATCGTTTTTGGTCTCGCCTCTTTGGAGACGCTCTTGTCTTCAACAGCTGTCGACAAACTGGCCAAAGGGAAACGCCATAATCCGGATCAAGAATTAATTGGACAAGGCTTAGGAAATATTGCCAGCGCATTTTTTGGCGGTATTCCAATTACGGGCGTAATCGCGCGATCCGCACTGAATATTCACGCTGGTGCAAAAACACGGCGTGCTCCGATTATTCACGCGATTATTCTGGTTTTGACTGTTTATTTCTTAGCTCCCGTGATGAGCAATATTCCGATGGCTGTTTTGGCCGGCGTATTGGTCTCAGTCGCATTGCGAATGCTCCATCCTCGGGAGTTTTTCCAGCTTCTGGGCACTTCGAAGTTTGAAGCTCTTATCTACGTAATCACATTTTTAGCGATTGTGTTTATTGACTTGATTGTGGGTGTACAGGCTGGCGTTGCAGCAGCGCTGTTGATTGCGGCGATTCGACTTGGCAAGGCTCGTGCGAGTGTGCATACCTTTGAGTCTGGCAGTCCTTCGCTTTTGAATATTGAAGGTCCGTTGACTTTTCTTTCTTCAGGGAAAATTGAATCCATTCGCTCAAACCTCCAAACAACTGACCATTCACAAGGTTTGGTGGTGGATATTTCGGGAGTCACCACGATCGATGCTTCGGGAGCGAGTCAGCTGATCGAATTGCTAGAAGAAACAGCGGCACGGAACATTAAGATTGCATTACAGGGCGTTTCAGAAGAGGCATACAACACTCTTTCATCTCAAGATAAGGATGGAAAGATAAAGAACTTTATTGCACAATCGGACGCGGAGGCGTTGACTTTGCTAACTCGGGGACCAAATCAAACGTTAGACAGACTTATCCACGGTGTTCAAAAATTTCGCACCGAAATCATATCTGGATACGAATCTTTGTTTGAAAAACTTGCCGAGGGACAAAGTCCACATACATTGTTCATTACGTGCTCCGACAGCAGAATTAACCCAAACCTCATTACTTCCACTGCGCCGGGAGAGCTTTTTATCGTTCGTAACGTCGGTAATCTGATTCCCAAAGCTGGAATCGACAAGACCCCCGCTGAAGGCGCTGCGATCGAATACGCGATAGCCGTCCTCGGTGTTAAAGACATCGTCGTATGCGGACATTCTGGCTGTGGTGCAATGGCGGAGCTTCTCTCAGGAAAGATTTTTCAAACTGAGATGGCGAAAAATTTTCCGCACGTCGCCCTCTGGCTCTCTCTAGCAAAAGACATGCTCAAGTCATTGCCAACAGGTGCTACACCCGAACAAGCCGCACACCTGAACGCAGTGATGCAAATTGACAATTTAAAATCGTATCCAGTCATACATGAAAGACTCCGGTCTGGGAGCCTCCGCATTCATGCTTGGTTCTATGACATTCGACACGGAATTCTTGAGGAATGGGACGAAGAACAAAAGCAATTTATCGAACTCGGCTCCAAAGCTGCAAAGAGACTCGAAAAGCGGGTGGAAGCAGGCGTTCAGTATCAGGCTATTCCCATCAAGCCGAAACCCACAAGGAAAGAATAGTTTTCGCCTCACATAGGTAGCAAAGTCTCGGTTTCACGTCCTGAAACAATATTCACAGGTACCGAGAAGAATCCGAAATTTCGAAACCCTCTTGCGATTCCTTTCTTCTTATGGCGTGAGTTAGGAATAGTGAACCATGCTTCGTTCACTAACGTGGAAAACCGTCCCCTTTCGATCAGAAAATACGTATCCTTCGGCATGAATGCAATCGCCTGGCAGGCTTCGTAATTAAACTCGTACTCACAATCCTCGAACACCAAATTTACGAGATTGGGACAGGAATTTTGAATCTGCTTTAGTAATGCAATAAATTTTGCATGACTTCCCTTCCTCTTTAGCCCACCGAGGTGAATGGAAAAGTATTTTTGCCCATGATTCTTAAAATGCTCTATCAGGACATCCAAATCTTGGAACTTTGGATCATGTACATAGCTTTCAGCTTCTTTACTTGCATTGGGTTGCGATAGTGCGCGCGATTGCGATTCAGGCGTACGATTATCAACAGGTCTCTCAATATCGCATGGACTGCGTTTAGGTAAGAGCCACTGCCATAATCGGTCCAGCTTTCCAGTGTCTCCGGCCTCTGCGACCGTGCTGGAACTAATTCCAGAAAAAATAATACTAATAAAAATAAAACGAGCAATGAACTTTCGCACAAGAACTCCTGTCGACGCGATGTATGGTCAATAAATGACGCATTAGATCAAAACTGTCAAGTGTTAGTGATTCTCATTATCGCAATCGCGCTGTCTGATTTCTTAGAAGACGATCTATTTTCTTTTGCAAATTCGCAAAGGCGCTATCGTCCACTTTACCCGAGGGCTTGTAGTCAGGAGGATAAATTCCACATTCTATAAAAGCACCTCGCGCGTGATCGAGATATCCGTGTTTTGGAAATGCCTTCCCATGGCGGTGCGGCTCGTGATCGCAGCGTGCGTTCACAGACTCAGTAAATCTGGCTATTTCCGCATCTTTGACTTTCAATCTCTGCAAAAATCCCTCAATCGACATGCGAAGAGATTCAATATGACGTCTTTCTAAAATCCGGTCATTTGGTTCATAGCCGAAGATCTGACGATAAAGCATGCGATTACCGCTATTGCTATCGAGTTCCGAAAATAGTCCTCTACGACCATCAACGTCAAGAACCAGTTCCCCACTTCCATCAAACGGGAGCGGCGTGGATCTCTGGTACCTCGGTTTTACAACGGCCATTTTATTCTCTGATCTAATCCTTACAGAATGACCACGTTTTTCATCAGAGGAGACTGGAACTGGGGAAGCTAAAATAGAAGAGGTTCCCTGAGAACTCATAGAATTCGACCCCGAAACCGGAATTTGATTGGTATTCGAAGCTTCAGCCATTAAGAAAAACTCAGCTGTATCAAACTCCTCATGTGTCGTATCAGAAAAGCCTTTAGACTCTACCGCGGCGTCTTCCACAGCATCGTTAGCTTCCTGTTTTTGTCGCCCTTTCTTTTGAATTCTCTTTTTTTGAAGAGCTAGTCGCCTTTTTTCAGCTTTTTCGGCAGCAAAATGATCAAGTCTGTCCTGGAATCGAGCGAGATCCTCTCGAAATCTCGAAAGACTGAAATTGAAGTCCAGGCCCAATAGGTGTCTAGTTTCCGCTGCAAGAGGCACCAATGCAGAATCAATACTTTCGAAGGTTCGACCTATTTCCAATAAAGACTCTAGCGACTCAGGACGATCTGATAGTTTCAAAATATAAGTGTCCTGAATCTCAAATATTCGGACTAACTGATATCGAGACAATGAAAGACTTTCCCAAAGCAGGTAAGCTTGCAAAAGACTTGGATGAATTTTGATTGTAGATTCACCGTCTCTGGACTCTTCTCCTATGATCTTCGCTATCTTAGTCCATTCATGCTGGCAAGCGTTTGTTAGAGACACAATAGTTTCAAACGGATTGACCTGAGTCGGCGCCCGGCCAGATTGTTTACGCAATGCTTCCGTTGCCTGAGTCTTGCCGTTCAATTGCCCAAATTTCCAACGATTTCCTCCCATTTCCTGATCAGCCGTAATCCTTGTCACCAACGTGTTCGCACTCTCAACTAACAACGGCAGAATCGAAGAAATAGTCTTTAAATTCTCCTCGATAGTTCTATTTCGAAAAAAAAGCGGCCCTCCGTTTGAAACGTGCATTGGCCGCCCACCTTCGTTCGTATTTCGGAAGAACAGAAAGCTTTCCTGATCTCGATCAATCGATCCATCGGCTTTTACTAACGGCCATTTTTTAACAACACCAGTCTCTCTAATCCTGTCATTTATTGCGCGAAGTGGAGCTATGTGTTCAAATTGTGTTTTCAATGCTAGGATTCCAGAAAAAAGAGTGCGTGGAATACGATCAAGATATCGAGAAAGGTCATCGGGTCGCATGTCACTTTCTGCGAAGAATAAACGGACCAAGGGACCAACTCCGTATCCACTCTTTACAATCTCAGAGGGCGATAGTACGTCCGCATATTTCAATGTCAAATGCACTGGCACCGAAGACATCTGAAGATGTGGACTGAGAAAGAACCGGATTGTTTCCCAACTAGTATAAATCTTAAGAGCTTTGTCAAACGGGGTTAATCCGCCTTCTGCTTCCGTCTCGGTGCATTCATTTTCTGCTTTAATAAATTCGTCGCGATCATACCTAGGGAGCGCCGCGGGCGATTCCGCTGCGATGGCTTTGTGATAAAATGACAAGACGAGAATAAAAGCAAATAAACCACGAAAAAAGTGCGCTGAAAACCGACTCATAATCGGGCGGTTTTATCATAATTTATTATAATTTATAAATAATAACTAGATAAACCAGTTAAATTTACCCCGCTTATTCATAATCCATCGAAGTTATTATGTTATTTAACGAATTTACTTAAGCGCCGATTCTTCCAGTTCTCAAAGCACGCAGACACTCCTGCTGGACTTGCTCTAACGGATGCACGCCATCGGTGTAGTCATTGACTAGATCTCCAGGGGAGGAGCGATGGTCTGAACCCAGGCGAACGCGCACGACGGTCGGGCTGTCAGAAAGAATTTCAAGCTGAAGTTCGCGTGACCATCCGTTGGATTCTATCAAATCTAAAATTCGGTCTAGGTAGTCTGATTCATTTACCATTTTGAGTGCTCCTGTCCCTCTACCATGGCTTTCTATCATAACTTTTTCACCTAGCTCCGCGGAATTTTTTCAATGGCCCCGTTTTGCCACTCGTAGAGTTCAACAACACGTTCGATGCGTTCGCTGTCTGGAGCTGTCTTTTCCGGTTCATTAAAGCGTACCCAGGCAAAACACTTTCGCCCGAAGGGTTTCGTACATTCCGGGTCGTAGTAGGCGGGAGACCATGTGCCTGTGTTGACAACTTCGACTCCCTCGACTTGGTGGTGAGCTTCCAGATGGGTATGCCCTTGTACGATACGCTTCACTCCCGCAATCTGTGCGCTTAGCGGAGCCATTTGAAATGCGGCTCTTTGGGTATCATCCACCTCAGATTGAATAGATCGAGCGTAATAAATAAACAATGGAAAGAAAATCAGACCGGGACCAAGTGACCACCAAAGAGAAATAGGCGTAAAAATCGCTACGAGTGTTATAAGCTGAAAACTCACAAAAACCAGCAGACCTAATAGCCAAGCGCGATCTAACCACAGCTCTCTCAGAATTTTAATAGGATTAAAAATCGCAGGGTGTACATGCATTTCTTTCAGGCTGTGCACCACTAGCACTGTGGCGTTCGCCCTTTCAGCGATCTCTTGCATGCGAATTCCCACAGTGAGTGGATCTCTCAGTGCGGGCAAAAAACCATCCGCCAGAGAATAGACCAGAGTGACCGAT
>Ga0207098_10061_pt1 | contig 33851 bp, 29 predicted proteins | sample Alteio_BWMinHeat_84_FD_153548 | JGI IMG/M metagenome (GOLD analysis project Ga0207098, IMG submission 153548) | Enriched cells from forest soil in Barre Woods Harvard Forest LTER site, Petersham, Massachusetts, United States -... | ecosystem: Environmental > Terrestrial > Soil > Temperate forest >...
AGCTTGCGTGAACCCGACCTGGGAATTCAATTGGCCATCCGTGCCGACATGTTCCCGGTGTCAATCATTTGCCTAATGCATACCGCACGGCTGCATGCGCGAGTAACTGCGTCGAGTTCAGGATCGGCAGCGGACAGTCATCCGCGCGGACCAATAGTGGGATCTCCGTGCAGCCCAGGATTACGCAGTCGCAGCCAACCTGTTTCATGCGTACGATCACTTCGTTGTACAACAATCGCGATCGCTCCGGAAAAATGCCTCTCACCAACTCCCGAAAAATAATGTCGTCTACCAGCTTTTGGTCTGCAGGCGGCGGAGGCGTCACTTTGATCCCAAGCTTGGCAAAAGCTTGAGGATATACCGGTCCAGCCATCGTGAACCGTGTTCCAAGAAGGGCGGCATGTTTGAAGCCGTTGCGATCAGCTTCCTTTCCGACCTCGTCCGCGATGTGCAGCCATGGGATCATCGACCTGGCAATGACATGCTCGAACGCGAGATGAGCGGAATTATCGGGACAGATCGCGATCTCTGCGCCCGCTTGCGCAACGATGGCAGTCTCCCGGAGCATGATCTCGGCAAGACCCTTGTAGTCGGCACGGTCGAACGCCGGCAACCACTCACCCATCGCGATGCAACTCAAAGTCACCTGAGGGTGCCGGTGTTCACCCATGAAGTGCGATGAGTAAGTGGCGATTTCGCGGAAACATAACGCGGCACCTTCCGCGCTGCAGGCCACGATGCCGATGTGTTTTGCAGAGGAAATCCCATCTTCAGATGGGGTGTGATGGATTGCGCTTACCAACTATTTTTCCCGCCCTCCGTCAACTATCGAATTTAAACGCGGCAATGTCCGCTAGTCCAGTCAAAGGATCGTTCCAATAGTCTATTAAGCTCTTGGCGTATAGCTGACGTGCGTGATCGTCCGGACCAAAGTCCATGCTGCTGTGATTGCCACAACATGGAAAGACATAAGACACTCGGACGCAATCCGGCATCGAGGGTGCCAAATTATCCATAAGTCGGGTTCTGGGAAACTGAAAATCGTGCTCTCAACGATTCCTAATGATTAACGCCGCATTGTTTACCGTCTGTCCTCGTCTGTCCGACACTTGATCACCCATTGCGGACATCTCAACATGATTGGATCGCGTTAACGTATCCGTCTACAACTGATCGGCGACAATTAGAACTCTTGAGCGAAAAAGTAGTCGCCGAAAAAACAACGTCACAATTTGACTCGAACTCTTCTTGGAGACCAGTCTGTGATTAGGTTCAGCGGTTCAGCCGTCGTTTAACCTGTACCAATTTTGTACCAAACCGGTCCGATTACTGCGGATCAGGCGGGTTCTGCGGCTCGAAAAATCAATAAGTTGTTTGTTTTCAAAAACCCTTGTCAAGGCCGAGTCCCGCCTTCGGCATAATTCGCTCTATATACGCAAAGGGCGCAACAGGCGTGAAGACGCTTGTTGCGCCCTTTGATTCATTTCGATCGCCTGAGTGTTCTGAGTCTAAGATGGTTCTGATATGTCGACTGCCAAACTCGCCCGCTGCTTCGGGTCTTCAAACCATCTTCATGCCGCGAGCACAATCTCTGAAAATTTCGCCACCGGCGAGGCGGATCTCCGAGGTCCGGACCCTACGATCTCGATGAGGCCGAACTCCGCGAGCAACTTCACATCCTGGTGGACGTTCTTAAAGTCACGTTCGACCATTCGTGCCAGTTCCTGAATGGACTTCGGCTTCTCAATCCTAATCGTCCTGAGCAGCTGCAGGCGTGCGCCTGTAATTACCCTTCCCAAAGTTTCAAAATCCGGGAAGCTGATAATTTCCATCCCGGCATATTTTGGAGATGGTTTTTTCATTGCTCTAAATGCGCGATTGAGCGCTTTCTTTTGCGATTCGACCAAAAGCACGACTTTCTTAGTCTTCATATATAAATCCTTCCCTTCGGATCATCGCCGTGATGTCTTCTCGAAGTGCATCGAGTCCTCGAAATACGTACCCAAGCTCAACCTCGCCAACGTGAAGATGTGGCGATAACAGAACGTACTGAGTTTCCGACCTTACTCGATTCGAAGTGCGGTTATCGGATCGATACGTGTTGCGCGCCGTGCAGGAAGGTAGCACGCGATAAAAGCGACCGAGGCCAGAATCAGCGTCACCGTAGCAAACACACGTGGATCGGTCGCACTGATGCCGAATAGGAGGGTTGAAACCGTGCGGCTCAAGGCGACCGATGCCACAATCCCGATAAGCAGACCGAAACCGGCCAGCAGCATTCCCTGCTGAATCACCATTCGGATGACCGAACTGCGCGCAGCACCGAGCGCCATTCGAATCCCAATCTCCTGGGTGCGCTGCGAGACCGAGTAGGCCACCACCCCATAGATACCGATTCCGGCGAGTGCGAGCGCCAACAAACCGAATAGTCCAAGAAGGGCCGCGCCCATTCTCGGGGCAAACAACGCTTGGTCCAATTGCCGCTCCATGGTCACGACATTCGTAATAGGCAATGTCGGCTCGATCCCCTGGATCTGTTTGCGCACGGACTCCATCTCGCCCGCGGGCTCACCGGTTGTGCGCACCTGGATGGTAGCGGCAGGGGTGAAGTTTTGCGCGAGAGGCAAATAGATCGCAGCCTGTGGTTCTTCGCCAACCTGGAATACAGTGGCATTTCTCACGATGCCGACGATCTCTCGTACTTCGGTCTGGCTGAAGAATGTGAACCTTTTGCCAATGGCCTCTTCACCCGGCCAGAACTTTTTGGCCGTTGCCTCGTTCACAACGACAACGGTGGTGGATCCCCGACGGTCAAAGTCGTTGAAGAGCCGTCCGCGCAATAGCGGGATGCGGACCGTGTCAAAGTATTCCGGACTGACGATATTCGTTAACGTCAGCAGATTCCGCTGGCCAGGCTTCTGCTCCTGACCCTCTTTGAATACGCTGCGCAGAAAGCCGCCGCCCAGCGGGAAATTCGAGGAGATCGCGGCATTTGCAACTCCCGGGGTGGCTTTGGCACGTGCGATCGCGTTCAGATAAAACTGCTCGGCGCGTGCCTGTTCCATGTTCTGGGCGCCAAGATCTACGGCCATGACAAACAGCTTCTTCGTTTCGAACCCCAGATCGATGCTTTGCGCTTGCCGCATGCTTTGAACGAAGAGTCCTGCGCCAACCAGCGCGATCAAGGCGAGCGCAACCTCAGCCACCACAAGCGTGGCGCGAACCCTGTTGCGAACCCAGGAAGCGGAACCCGTACGAGCGCCGAGCTTCAGCGCATCAGTGAGATTTGGAATCGAGAGCTTCAGGGCCGGAATCAAACCGAATAGCAGGCCGGTAAATATCGAGATGCCGGCTGTGAAGGCAAGGACCTTACGGTCAAGCGTAAGAGCCACAGCATTTGCATTAAGAAATGGTGGACGGAAGGACCACAGCAGGTCGCGTCCCCAAAACGCGATGAGCAGTCCGGCCGCGCCGCCGAGCAATGAAAGGATAATGCTTTCGGTGAGCATCTGCCGGATCAACCGGCCTCTTCCCGCGCCGAGTGCGGTACGGATTCCCACTTCACGCTCGCGTCCGCTGGCGCGAGCCAGCAATAGATTTGCAATATTCACGCAGGCAATGAGTAGAACCAGCCCGACCACCGTCATCAACACGCCGCCGGCCATGGTGAATTGCGTACGTTGGTTGACTCCAATCGCGGCTTGAGCCAGAGGAGTCAACTTGATGCTGCGGCCTTCGTTTTCCCGCGGATACGCTGCAGCCAGCCCTGAAGCGATGGTCTTCATTGCTGTCTCCGCCTGCAGTAGGGAAACGCCCGGTTTCAGTCGTCCGACGGCGTTGACGAATAGAGCCCGCCGGGACTCAAAGAATTCGAGAAGGGTGCCTGAAAGCACCTGTTGGTACATCGATGAAGGGACCCATACGACGTCGGGATTTCCAAGCGTGAACGTCCCTTTGAAATTCGGCTGGGAAACTCCAACAACGGTGAACGAATGATTGTTCAGCGTGATGACGCGATTGATGATGCCGGGATCCGCGTTGAATACATGCGTCCATACAGAATGACTCAGCACGACTACCGCATGACTCCCCGGAGCGCTGTCTTCATCCGGCAGGAACGTGCGGCCCATCGCCGGTTTTACTCCGACGGTATCGAAATAGTTCCCAGAGACCAACTGTCCAGGCATATTCTGCGGATCACCGAAGCCGGTCAGAGTCAGACCTATCGGGATGAACCCGGACAGGCCTGAAAACACATCGTTTTGCTTCTTATAGTCTTCAAAATTCAGCCACGACAGCGGCGTTAGATTGAAGTTCTGGACGTTGTTGTTTTGATCGAGACCCGAGACGACAACCAAATCCTTGATGTCTTGAACGGGCAACGGATTGAGGAATACGGCATTGATGATGGTGAAGATCGTCGTGTTGGCCCCGATCGCGAGAGCCAGTGACAGCACCGCCACAGCAGTGAAACCCGGGCTTCGGAGAAGCAGGCGAATACCGTACCGAATATCTTTCACTAGGTTTTCCATAGCTCTCCCTTTTGCGTCTGAACCTGATCAAGAAGTCTAAGTCCTGTACTGCCGTCGGCAAAAATGGTTACCTGCCGGTTCTCAGGCTCAACCACCCGAAAGCGCGCCGACGATGTAGATTTCGGCGCCGGCGCTAATCGGAGTCGAGAGGTCATGAGCCTTCTCTTCTCCGAGAAAGATATTCATATGTGGACGGATTTGCTGCTGCTCGTCAATGATGCGAAAAGCCAGACCGGGGAATCGCCGGTCGAGGGCGGCAATCGCCTCTCCGACCGTTGCCGCCTCGACCTCGATTATCTTGCTCCCGCCGGTGTATGAATGGAGCAGTGCGGCGATTCGAACTTTAACGGAAGCCATCACTCTATACGCGCCGCAGTGACCGACATGATCTTCGGTAGACCCGTGACCAAAGGGTGCCAGGAATCGCCCTCATCGGAACTTCCCCACGCCGCGCCCGAAGTCGTACCGAAGGCCAGTTCCAATGACGCTCCTCCGTTATGGGTCATGGCTTGACGCAACACCGTATGCCAGGCGCGGGCCGGCAATCCGCGATCGAGACGTTGCCAGGATTCTCCGCCATCGCGAGTGCGAAACACGGCGGGCTTACCCTCAACACTGGTGCGCGGCCAGACCGTTCCGCCGTCCATCGGCACCACCCAAACGGTCTTGTCGTCCTTCGGATGGCAAGTCATCGGGAATCCGATGTCACCCATTTCTTTCGGCATGTTGTTGCCGATTCGTTTCCACCGCTGTTCCTTGACATCGTCCTGCCAGTCGAGCCGGTAGATGCCGCAATGGTTCTGATGGTACCAACGGCGGGGATTTGCGGGGTGAATGACGGCGTCGTGCGGATCGTGACCGTATTCGTATTCAGTGCCGTCTTCTTTGGGAGGCGCGAAATCCATGGCTACACCTTTGTTCACAGGTTGCCAGGACACCCCTTGATCTTGTGAGAGGAACACACCTCCACCGGAAAGTCCGACAAGCATGCGTTTCGGGTTGACCGGATCGACCTGCACCGAATGGCATTTCTGACCGTCCGGTGTTCCGGGGGCGAAGTTATAGCACCACTTGGCAAGCAGCGGATTGTCGTTGAAGCCGGACACGCCGGTCCAGGTGACTCCGTCGTCCTCACTTTTGAACAGCCCGATCGGACTCGCTCCGGCGAACCACACACCGGACTGACTCGCGTGTCCCGGCGCGATGAAAAACACGTGATCCAGGGTAAGCCCATTGCGCCGACCATCGTCGGCATCGAGCGGGGAGTCCGCATACTCTTCCTTGGTGCGGAAGCGAGGCGGCTTTTCGGCTTCCTTCCAGGTTCGGCCCTGATCGGTCGATCGATACACCGTCGGTCCGAGGTGCCCGGTGCGGACTGCGGCAAGCATGGTTCCGCTGCCCCGGGGGTCCTGTACGACGTGGTGAACCTGAGCGCCAAAAAACCATGGTTCATCCAACCGTGGCTGCTTGCCGCCATTTGCGCGCAAAACCCAGGCTCCCTTACGCGTTCCTAAAATCCATGTGTTCGCCCCCGTGGGGACAATCGGTTGTGTCATCGCTCTCCTCCTGTCTTCGTTCCCGAAACATCAGCCATCAGCGTATGCTGATGTTTTTTTGGGCGGATTACTCCATACATTCGTGGCCTCTATTTGTACGTCGAACGGACCATGCCCAAATCGACACTTTCATGAAAGTTTTTTTCTAAATTCAATCTTCGCCGCTATACTGCACAGATCCCCCGAGACTAACTGGAGGCCCATCATGAAACGTACAATACCGATCGTTCTGATTCTACTGGCGTTTTCGGCCGCTGCCTTTGCGCAGACAACCGATCCCATTGAGAAGGCTCTGCTCCCCGCCCCTCGCAATATGAAAGAAGGCGCGACAGTGATCAAGTGGAAAGCCGACTACACGTACGACACGCTGAGGAAGGGCACGAATCGCCTGGTGTGTTACGACCGGTCCGGCCAGCCCGGCCAGCAGCCGTTCGCTGTAGAGTGCACCAGCATCGCCAACCTGGAGCGCGTTGCCCAGAGCCTGAAGATGGAAGCAATTCCGGATAAGAAGGAAAGCCGGGCGGCTTTCGAAGCTGCGGAGAAGGCTGGGAAATGGACCAAGCCGGAGTTCGGATCGGTCTGGTATCACTTGAGCGGCCCCGATCAGGAGCACTCTCGAACGCATATAACGGTCGCAGTGCCGGGCGCCACCACTCAATCACTCGGCCTGCCGGAGACTGCTGAAAAAGGCGGCATGTGGATCATGAATGCCGGCACATCCCTTGCCCACCTCATGACCCCAGGCAGCTAGGACAGCGCGACACGGGCATAAAGCCAACGCTTTATGCCCGCATAAATTCAAAGCCGCGTAGCGTCGGCAGTTCTATAGCCACCGGCTTTAGCCGGTGGAAATGCAAGGGATTGAGATCAAGTGCCGTAGGCACGACAGACGTCTTTCGTCGCTACGCGACTTCGATAGTACGCAACGCGTCCACCACCGGCTAAAGCCGGTGGCTGTAGAACTGCCGACGCTACGCGGCTTTGAATTTATGAATAATCCGGGCTAGTTGAGATCGCGCGACAGGATAAGCTTAAGGGTCAATTTGTCAGATCCTGCGGTCAGCCCGAACCCAACGCCTGCCTCGACGTCCATGATTTTGCTGCGGCGATCGACGACCAGGTAGAGTTGGTGCGACTGGTCTCGAGTTGAGTGGAATTGGTGGAGCGGGCCGTAATCGCCGTATTCTTCCAAACCGACGGCCCACTTCTGATTGATGTTATGAGCGACCCTCGTGGCCGGTGCAAAGTCCAGATTGCTGACACCGTTATATGAGGTATCCAATATCGGATTGAGGATAACGTCGACCGAATGAAAGTGCCATCCGATGATCGGCCGAATTTCGGAAGTAAACCTCTTGGGATCCCAATGCTTCGCGTTGTAACTGAATTCGAAATTCACCCCATAGAAGAACTGGCGTTCGTCAGCTCGCGGTACCGCGAACAGAGTGCGGATCTTGAAACCATTGAGCACCGCCCCCTGGTCTTTCGCAACGCTGTATAACGGCATATATAGCCCGAGTTCGAACCACTTCGTGACCCCGTATGCCCATTCCGGGACTCCGTTGAGCAACTTGTCGGTGACGAGCGCACCGGGAAACGCCGGCACATTTGAACCACGCGGCGTGAAGTTGTTATGCAAGGTGAGGTTGAACTTGCCCTGATCGGCAAGCGCGCCATCATACACCTGAATTTCATCCGTTTGTCCATAGGACAAAGCTGGTGCAAGCAGTGCCGCGAGTATCAACAGAGCCACACGGTTATTCATTCGTTTTTGCCAGACACGCGAATTCAGTCTCCAGGCACCGTAAATTGCCGTAACCTTATACCGTAGTGATGGCACGAATTGCGCTCATTTTCTTAATTGCGTTCCATAGTTTTGCCGGGTTCGCGCAGACACCTGCGTTTAAGCCGATTACGGTCGATACCCGGAGTCTGGAGATTCCCGGCGAGCCGCCCATCTATTACTCGATCTTTATCCCGGAAACGTACACACCATCTAAGCCTGTTCCGCTGGTACTGGGGCTACATTTCGGCGGAGATCCTGAGGGCTTGGGGCGCGCGGTGCTGGAGATGCTGATTGCCCCCGCACTATCCGATCTCGGAGCGGTGATTGTTGCGCCTGATGCTAAAGGGCAGGGCTGGAATAGTCCCGCAAATGAGCACGCGGTGAATTTGCTGCTCGACGACATTCTCAAGAACTTCAACATCGACCGGAAGAAAATTGCCGTCACGGGTTTCAGTATGGGCGGAACGGGCGCCTGGTACTACGGCATGAAGTATCCGGAGCGCTTCTCTGCCGTCGTTCCAGTAGCGGGAACGCCTCCGGCTTCTTCCGCCAAATGGCGGCTGCCGGTCCTGGCGATTCACTCCAAAGACGATCAAGTCGTGCCGATTGGTCCAACGCGGACTTACATTGGCGAGCTTCAAAAGAGTGGAGCGCGAGCAGACCTGATCGAACTTACCGGCATCGCTCATCATCAGACCTACCGTTTCGTCGATGGATTGCACCGTGCCGTACCCTGGCTGAAAGAAATCTGGAAATAATTACCTCAGCTTAAACACGCCTTTACGTTTCTCTTACAAACCCTCCGTCTATCTTGGACAGAACGAAAAAAAGGAGGGCTTGAATATGAGAACCAAATGGATGCTCCGGAAATCGATCCTGGGCGCTGTAATCGGGATCGCATTGATTTCGACGAGTCTGCTGGCCGCGCCGGCCAACACGTTATCGACCGCCAACACTCCGGTCGTGTTGTCAGATCAGCAGTTAGCGGATAAGGTTGCATCGGCGGTGCGCCGGTATCCTTATTTTGATGTTTTTGATTGGGTCACCGGCTCTACAAAGGACGGTGTTGTTACGCTCGAAGGAGCCGTTCACCAGCCGTTCCACAAGACCGATTACGGCCGTCTCGTTGCCGCGATTCCGGGGGTGAAGAAGGTTGTAAACAACCTCGAGGTTCTTCCACTCTCAACATTCGACGATCAACTGCGAAGGGCCGCGGCCCGTGCGATTTACGGGGATCCGAGTTTCGTATCTCTTGCGATGCAGGCGAACCCGCCGATTCACATCATCGTGGAGGGAGGCCGGATCCGATTGGAAGGCGTCGTGTTGAACAAGATGCAACGGCAAGTTGCCGAAATGAATGTCCGTTCACGGACGATGGCGTTCGAGGTCGTCAACGACCTGAAGACCGAAGCATAAGTTGGCAACTGGTTATTGTTCATTGTTCACTGGCCATTCTCCGGAGAACGGCCAGTGAACAATGAACAATAACTAATTGTCATCCAGTCTTTAACTCGACGGGCTGATCACGAACGCGGCACGCCGATTCTTCTGGTAGCAGTCTTCCGTCGCTTCTTTGCAGACCGGCCGCTCCTCACCATAGCTGATAACGTTGATGCTCGATCCATCGACGCCCTGTTTGACGAGGTAGTCTTTCACAGCATTTGCACGCCGATCGCCGAGCGCAAGGTTATATTCCTCACTGCCTCGTTCATCGCAATGACCCTCGATAGTGAACTTCAGACCGCCATGTTGTTTCAGCCAGCTTGCATTTGCGTCCAGGCGAGGCACCTGATCGGGCCGAATATCCTGTTTGTCATAGTCGAAGTAAATGGTTTGGATATTCTCGTTGAACAGTTGGTCGATTCCCGGTGCGGGTGCCGGCCGCGCCGTTACGCGTGGCGGTTCGGCAGCCGTGGGGATGCGTACGGTGATGCGGGCGCTGTCGGATGCCGAACCGCCCGGACCGGTTGCAGTTGCCGTATACGTTACCGACGACGCCGGATTGACCTGCCGGGAACCCTGGTTCTGGACGCTGCCAAGTTCGGGTTCGATACGAACAGTCGCTGCGTTTTTTGCTTCCCATTCAAGCGAAGTCGCCTGTCCTCGATCGATCGTGGTGGGGGTAGCCTTCAAAGTAATTGTCGGAGCGGGTGCCGGCGGCGCTGCGGGCTGTACCGGTGGCGCAGGGGGAGCGGCAGCAACATGCTTCCTACAGCCGCTGAAAGCTGCCGCAATCAAAATAATCAAAGAAACGATTTGAAGGAAGTGCCTACTCTTCATTTTTTCTTCCTCTGGTGATTGTTGGAAATTGGGTTTGCGCGAATGAGCCGTTGAAGCGCATCGACTAGAACGGGTCCGGCAAAGCGCAATTCCTGCAGACGCTTCTCGACCGCTCGTTCCAACACGCGCTCACCCTTCTTGGTTAACTGGACAAAGACAAAGCTCCCCGAACGGGAGCGCTTTACAAGTTCCTTCGTTTCGGCACGATTGATCAGTTCGACGGTGCTGTGATGGCGAATTCGAAGCTGTTCGGCAAGGGAACCGACCGTCGGCTCGAGTTCCTGCGGAAGACCTCGGAGCGCGAGCAGCAGTTGATATTGCTTCGGTTCTATTCCTGCGAACCGGGCCACCTGATCGCTGAAGTCCAGGTAGTGGCGAATGTGATAACGGAATTCGGCTAGTGCACGGTACTCGGAATCCGTAACGGCTTTCATAGAGGTCTTGGCGTCGGATGCCATCGAAAAATATCGTGCCACGATATCGCATCGCGACGCAAGAAGTAAAAGAAGGGAAAACCGGGCGCTGAAGCGCCCGGGCTAAAACCTGCGGTTTTTAGTTCAGGGTTGCCTTGTTGATTGTCGCCAAGGCTACTCGATTGCGGCCGCTGCACGCCATGACGAGGTTGCCGTCGGCGGTTGCCATCATGTTCCGCACGACGCCACCGCCGGACGGTATGGCCCAGGTCTGGAATTTGTCGGTCTTCGGGTCAAAACGCACGAGCGTGTTAGGCGTAACTGCAGACTCGCTGTACCAAATGATTCCGTTCAATGCAACGATGCCATACGGCTGGGATTGCGGACCTCCCGGCGAGGCCCATTCCTTCACATTTCCGGTCTTTGTATCGAACCGGCCGAGATAGCCACGCGAGTAGTCGGCATACCACAGAACATCGTCCGGCGTGATCGCGACGCGTCGAGGACGCGTTTCCGGGTTAGGCAGCGTGTATTCCTTGATCTCCATCGTTTTGGGATTGATGCTGGCAAGCTTGTTGACGCCGAACTGGACAAACCATGGAGTGCCCTTCGAATCGATGACCATGCCGTAGGGGTTCGATTTCGGGGTGGGCGCTGTGGCCAACTTGATCTCGCCGGTCTTCGGATCGAGGCGTCCGACCATGTTGCTGCTTTGCAGCGTGAACCAGAGGATGCCATTCTTGTCGAAAAGCGGCGTGTGCGGATCGCGAGCCGCCGGGTCAGGCATCTTGTATTCGGTGACCTCGCCGGTCTTGGGATTCAGCTTGCCGATCAGTCCTACGAAGTTACCCGTGTACCAGATGTTCCCATCTTTGTCGGCCGTCAGGCCGTGGGGTCCTGACTTGGGGGTCTTCGTCGGGAACTCTTTCATCTCACCTGTCTTTGGGTTCAGCCGGCCAATCACGCTTGCCCACTGACCGGTCCACCAGATGTAGCCGTCAGGAGTCGCGAGCGGATCATGTGGACGCGAGCCGAGTGACGGTACGACCCATTCCTTGATCGAGACCGGGACATCATTTCCATGCATGATGACGGCCTTCGGTTTGGGCTTATCGGGGAAATTCTTGGCGAGGTAGTCTGCAATGATTGTCTCTTTGTCTTTCGGGAGATTTACCATGCCGCCAAAGACGTTGGGCCATTCTTCGCGGGAATAGCCGGCATTGGTGATCAGATTCAGGGCGTGGCATTGCGAGCAAGTTGTTTGAACCATTTCCTTGCCATTGCCCTCCGGCAACTGCGCCTGCTTCCCTCGTTGTCCCTGCGCCACTGCCAGAGCGCCGGTAAGAAGCAAGGCCCCGGATGCTAAAACCATGGATGTCCTTAACATATTCCCTCCGATAGAGGACGAGATTGTGTTCGGTAATCTGACCACAAACGAACCGGTAGTAACCACCGTTTTTTGGTGGTTACTACCTTGTTCCGTTGTCGTATAGAGCACGGAAAAAGGTGGTAACCACCCCAAAACGCTGGTTCCCACCGGCTCACGGTTTCAACCGCTTCAAATATTTTCGGGCTTCCTCAAGACTGGGGGAGCCGGCTTCGGGTTCCTGCGTCAGATATTTCCGAAAATACGATTCGGCGCGAGCCGGCTCTTTGCCTCTTTCCAGGAGAGTACGTCCAGCCTGGAAGAACGGGACGAGGTTGTCGGGGACATTCTTCTCCGCTTGAACAAGGAGTTCGTCGAGTGCATCCAGTCTCTGTGTGGCTGCAAAGACGATTGCCAGGACGCTGTACGCCCCGGCCCGCGCCGGATCGAGTTGCCGGGCGGCCCTGGCGTATTTTTCGGCGACGTCATATTTCTTCTGTGTATCGGAAGAAAAATAATTGGCAGCCTCCATTTGCCCATCGTAATCCCTGGGTCCCAGGCGCGCTTCCTTGACGACTGCCGCTTCGATCCCTGCCTCGTTCTTTTCATTACGTGCGATGTCAGCCTCGTCGGACGCAGCATCTACCGGGTTGAGCCGCTCGACCTCAGCCAACATCTCGCGTGCTTTCTGTTTGTCACCACCTGCGATGCTGGGCGCTTCAGCATAGAAGTTCACGAGCAGATTTCGAGCGTCGACATGTTTGGGATTCAGTTGGATTGCTGTCTCCGCCTCCTTCTTGCTTCTACGCGCCAATGCCAATTGTTTGAACACGTTTGCTTTTTCGGCCATCTCGCCACAAATCAACGCAACCTCATAGTGATAATCGGCGTTGTTTGGGTCCGTCGCCAGGGCTTGCTCGGCAAACTGCAAAGCTTCATCGTATTTCTTGAAAGCTTCGAGAACCTCGGACAACAGAAAACGCGTTCTGACGTCAGTGGGATTTGATTTGTACTCCGCTTGCAGTATTGCCCTCGCACGCTTCATGTGTCCCGCCTTGATCAAGCCTTCGGCTTGATCGAGGCTGGTTGTCGAAATCAGCAATGCGATGGTTATGGCCTTGAGCATTATGTCTTGTCAGGGCTTTGGCCGCGCGAACGGACCGACCTCCGGTTTACCTTGAGTGTTCGCCAGAGAGCCGAGCTCGTCGGCCACTCCCCGTGCAATTGCAGCAAGTTCACTGCCAGCTTGAAAGCAACTGAAGTCCGGCCGGTCCCGCCAGGCGAACGGGCCGCATAAACGGACGTTGGCCTTGATGGCGGCGTCGTGGACAATATTGATCGCGCGCTCGTAGTCCGGAGAGCCCTGCCGGTAACCGGAAAAGTTTCCGAGGTCCCCGCTCGCAGCGAACACGGCAGTGACGCCCGGAACTTTTGCGATTTCGTCCGCGTCCTTGAGACCTTCCAATGTTTCAATCATCAGGATCAACACAATGTTGTCATTGATCGTGTTTCTGTAGCCACCCGGAACGTTGCCCCACATTGCGGGATCAAAAGCCTGACCGCCGCCATTGCTGCGTCTGCCGAGAGGAGGGAAGTAGGCCCAGTTTCGCGCGTCGATAGCTTCCTGAAGACTGTCGATCGTGGGCACAACTACAACGAGGGCGCCGGCGTCGAGCGCATGCTGAATTTCCCGCTCATCGGTGTAGGCGACGCGCACGCCAGGAACGGCTTTTGCGTTCGGACAGGCTCGCCACATCCGTGCGACCGCTTCCCAATCCCGCGCGTCGTGCTGCATCTCGGTCCATATGAAGTCGTAGCCTGCGTTTGCCATCGCGCAGTAGGTGTACGGATCGGTCGAGCTGAAGACCGTACCGCCTGTCACTTTGCCGCCCTGCATCATCTTCAGTTTTACGGGGTTCCAGATTTTGGATCCGGCCGGCGCGTCGAACCCATGGCCATATTTCCACTTTGATGCATCGAATGGTCCTTGATTGACGGCGCCCGGCGGCGCCACCGTTCGCGCGTTGCTGTCCTTTCCTGCGGGTGCCGCAAGAGGGAATGCAGTCGCACCCGGGGCTGCGTTGTTGGCGTAAGGATCGGCATTCGGTGTGGGCTGCTGCGCCGGTCGCTGCATGGTGATTCCGAACGTGGCCAGACCCAATACCGTGCACGCTACTACTAGAAAAAGCAGTCGCCTCATTGTGATTCTCCTCGGATTCAAACAGTAGTTGCTCGGGCGAGAATACACCACCAGCGGTCCGGAAACGAAAACCGGGGGCTGAAGCCCCAGGGCTACAACATTCTCCGCACGATAAGCATATCCATCTTGCGCGACGAATGCTGTAGCCCGTGTCGCTTCCGCCCACGGTTTTCCGCCTATTCGTGGGACATGCGGATAACGTCGTCGTAGTTTTGAACCGTTCCTGCGTTGAAAGCTTTGGTGAGGTCGGCCATCGAACAGAGAAGCATGACGTAATTCATTCCGCTGAACTGCCTGTGGCGCTGACCCACTGTTCCGAATGAATAATGTGAGCTCCGTATAAACGTGCTCGAGGCATCCAGCGGCAGGGTTGCGACGTTCGCGTAGTAGCGTCGCCAATCGTCGCCTTGTTGAAACAGATATTGCTCGACGTTCGATGTATAGAACATGCCGACGACCGCGCCGTGATCCTTTAGATACGTGCCTACTGAGCGAATAGCCTTCGAACCTCCAAAGTCGCCTACCAGCGGCACGATAGCGTTTCTTCGATGCATTTCGCGAACAGACTGGAAATTCTCTTCGGTTGCGAGAAAACTCCACGCCTCGCCGTGATCGTCGGTAGCCGTCATCAATGACGCATAGCTGGATCCGCTTCTGAAGCCATACGGCCCCGAATAATCGACCCCGGGTCCGGCTTCACAAATGGTTTGGTAGATGCTGTCGATATCCGCCTGATCTTTCGCGTTCAGTGGGAAATGGTGTTCTTTAATCAACCGGTCTTTGATCGCTTGCAGGTTTTGAGCGAACAGCTGGATGTCCCGTCGAGTCGAACTGAAGGCCTGAAACAACGTCTTTACGCTTGATGTCAGACTGACGCCAGGGGGTGCTTTGCGGGAAAACAAATGTGATACGAAATCGACGCGGTTGGCGGACGTCTCGAACAATGCCTTGTATATGAGATGCTCGAGCATGTTCTGGCGTCGAATATCGAAGATGAACGCGAGCCTTGGTTGCGTCGCCGCAATATAGGTGAAATTTTGCTCTGGTCCGACGCCGAGATAAACACCACCCGGCTTCATAACTTTCTTCAATTCCGGAATGACCGAAGGAAACTCCCGTTCGTTCGACATGAACTGAAATCTGAAGTAGCCGCCTTCCTCAGAGAACGTGTTCACCATCCGCCAGAATGCATCGTCGGTGAGAGCGCGCGGGAGCGTATCGGCAGAGTTCAGGTAGGATGAGATGGTTATGAGCCCGCACAAAACTGGTAAAGCAAGCCGCCGATCTATTCGCATAAATGATGTTTCCCTCGATCTACCGGTACTATACTTTCGCGGCTTAAGAAAAGGTACACGACAACATCCGTGGACAAGGATGCTTGACGCATCGCGCGACAATTTCGGGGTTTAAGGTTTCCGTTCGTCCAATCTCGAAATTCCCGTGGAGGATGAAAATGAGGTTCGGTATGAAACGAGCGCTGACGATTTTCGTTATGGGTGCCGTGACTTTGGTTGCCCAGGCACCAAGACCGCAACTTTCTTCGCAAGCGAGAGAATTCGTCAAGGTTGATGCGCCGGTAGTCGTCTTAACCCATGCTCGGGTGATCGATGGGACCGGCGCGCCCGCGCGCCAAAATCAAACCATTGTGATCCGCGATGGCAGGATTGAAGCCCTTGGCGACAGCTCGCGTGTCACCGCCCCAGCCGGAGCGAACATCATCGATCTCACGGGTAAGAGCGTGATCCCCGGCCTTGTCATGCTCCACGAACATCTCTTCTATCCTGTCGGACCGGGCGTCTACGGGCAATTGGGAATGAGTTTCATCCGGTTATATCTCGCTGGTGGAGTCACGACCATGCGGACCGGAGGCAATCTGAATGGCGTCATGGATATCACGCTCAAGCAGAAGATCGATCGTGGCGAGATAGCCGGTCCGGCGATCGATGCTACGGCGCCGTATCTCGAGGGGCCGAACCCTTTGAGTCAGATGCACCTCTTGAAAGATCCTGAAGACGCGCGGAAACAAGTGAACTATTGGGCGGATATGGGTGCGACGTCATTCAAGGCGTACATGAACATCAGGCGCGCCGATCTTGGCGCCGCCATCGCTGAGGCGCACAAGCGAGGATTGAAAGTCACGGGACACCTGTGTTCGGTGACCTGGGGCGAAGCCGCAGAGTTAGGAATTGACAATCTCGAACATGGGTTTATGCCGGCGACGGACTTCGTTCCCAACAAACAACCCGATCTATGTCCGGATCAAGCCGCCGTGCGTCAGTCGCTCAGCACGCTGGATCCCGACGGCGAGCCCTTCCGGAAACTTCTGAAGATGCTCATCGATCATCACGTGGCAATCACATCGACCCTGACAGTGTTTGAGGTGTCGGCCGCGGGACGTCCGAAACCGCCGGGACTGGACGTGCTCGTACCGCCGTTGAAGGAACAGTTCGAGCAGATTTACGCTCGCGCTTCGGCAGGCACCACTCCGCAATCGCAGACCTCCAAAGCCCTGCTCGCAAAAGATATGGCGCTGGAGCGCGCATTCGCCAAGGCTGGCGGCCTCCTGGTTGCCGGTATCGATCCCACCGGACCGGGCGGCGTGATTCCCGGCTATGCCGACCAGCGCGAAGTCGAGTTACTCGTCGAGGAGGGTTTCACGCCCGTCGAGGCGATCTCCATCGCGACGCTGAATGGTGCGAAGTACCTCGGTCGCGAGAAAACGATCGGCAGCATCGCCACAGGCAAGCAAGCCGACCTCGTGATTGTGACAGGCGATCCATCAACCAGGATCTCCGACATCCGAAATGTGGAGACCGTGTTCCGGCAGGGCGTGGGCTACGATCCGGCAAAGCTCATAGACTCGGTGAAGGGAAAAGTTGGCCTCTGGTAGATCGATCGCAAAGACCGCGCGAAGCCCGCTCCTTAGTCAGTTTCCTGACGCGGGTACAGTCTTGTAATAAACGCCGTCAACCGGGAGCTTTTCAGTTCGGTAATCCTGATTCTTGAAGGGATAGGCCGGCCGCGGCTTCGAATCGATGAAGACTGCGAGGTTTTGGGCTTCTTCGTCGGTGAGGCTTCCGGGGTTCATATAAGGCATCGAGTAGCGAATGATTCCGGCAAGCGTATAGACGCGGGCGGCTCCGGCACCATCGTTCCAGGAGTCTGGACCCCACAGCGGACCGGGTTTCTTATCCCCGACGGCAACACCCTGCCCATTCTCACCATGGCAGTTCGAGCAGCGGTCAATGAACAGAGCCTCACCTTTCTTCACGTCCAGTTTCTGGATTGAAATGAGTTTTGCCGTGTCGATGGTGTTCTGACCCCGCCACGACGGGTTCTTGCCGACTTCGTAACCGCGTGCGAGCCACGTCAGGTAAGCCGACACCGCAAGAACCTCCTTCGAAGTTGAATTCGGCAATTCCGTCTCGATCGCGCCCGTCGCATTCTCGCTGCGAACGAAGCAATCGACAACGCGGTCGCCGAGGCTGTACAGACGTCCCGATCGTTTGTTGTATTCCGGAAACGATCCGGCAATGCCGACTAGAGGCAGCGACCGCTCGCGCTGCCCGCCGTTAAGGTGACAGTTATTACAGGACATCTTGCCGGGCGCGAACTGCGGGGCTTCATGCGGCGTGTTGGTGAAGATCTTGAAGCCCCAGCGGATTTCGTTCGAAAGTTTGGAGTCGTCGAGAGAGCGATCGTTCAGCGGATTCTTGGGAAACTCCCAGGCTGTCGCCATACTCGTTCCGGATGAGATGAGCGGTCCGCTCATCTTCGAAGGCGGAGCATTTGATTTACACGCCGTCAGCGAAAGCAATAGCAGCACGACAAGCTTATAGGGCCGTTTCATAGTTCGCGCAATCCGTTGCCTAAGGCATCTTTTCGTAGGTCGCAAACGTCACGCCCGTGGTTTTTCCCTCGGGGCTCATCCTCATGTAAATGATACCGAGCTTTGTGCCGTCGGGCGAAAGGACATTGGTCAATACCTGAGTGACCTTTCCATCCTTCTTATATGTGATCTCATTGACGCGATCGTTAAGGATCTTCACTGCACCGGAGTCCGTACCCGGATTCCCGGTCAGCTTTTCGTCTTTGTTATCGAACATGGTCGTGTACCACCACTCCGACTTATCGCCCTTACCATTCACGGAGTCGATCGTGATCTTCATTCCCTTACCGTTATAGGGTTCGTACGTCATGACGTTGCTCTGGGGAGCCGGCGCCTCGGATTTCAGTTTCCAATGGCCGAATCTCGGATTACTAGGAGCCTGCGCCGACGCCACTGTAAACAGCAGCGCCACAACGCCTATTAGACATGTTCCAACGATCAGATTTCGCTTCCGCATCTTCCATCCTCCGGGTGTATTTGGTGATGTAGTATGCACCAACCGCCCGCAAGGACAAAGCTGGAGCACTTACTACGCCGTGATAATTCCGAGTGACACCGAGCGGACAATTCATATAATTCGTCGCCAACGATAACGAAGCTGTAGCCGGTATAATTGTCTCGTGAGACGAAGATCATCCTCTATTGATGGCGCCAAGCATCTTGAACGGATTGAGCGCGCTCGCCGAATGACACCCGGCGAGCGGTTGATGGCATGTTTCAACATCTCCCGCCTGACTATGCAGCTTCAGCGTGCTGGTAACCGTCATCGTGAAACCTCTCTAAAGGGCCGATGAGCGCGGCCGGTCCGGTCCAGCCCGAACAATTTGTCCTGGACATAGTGAAGATACTCACCGGCTTGGGTATCCCGTATGCCGTTGTTGGCGCGCTCGCGGTGTCCTATTACGGGGTCCCTCGTTCGACAGCCGATGCGGATATGGTGATCTGGCTGCGCGGGCCTGAGACGGAGGAGGAGCTGAAAGAACGCCTCATGGCGGTCAACTATAGCGTCAAATCGAGACGAGGCGATCCCGGTGACCCCATTTCGCGATGCATCGTTGTGGAGGACGAATTCGAAAACCGGATGGATCTACTCGCCGGCATCCACGGCATGGATCCCGCAGCCATCGAGCGCCGCACCTTCACATCTCTCATGAATTCCCCACTGGAAATGATCGGAGCTGAAGATCTGGTGGCCATGAAGCTTTTCGCAGGCGGTTTGCAGGACCTGGAGGACGCCCGCGGAATTCTCCAAGTATCAGGACGCCTCCTCAACCTGGATCTCCTGCGCTCCATCGCTAACCGCTACGGCCCCGACGTTGTCGTGACCCTGGAAGAGCTTCTGGGAACCGGAAGCTGAAATCTCAAACCACGAACAGGTACAGAACCGGCGACGCCTCGGTGGTAAGCTGCCACGAACTATGGGCGCGCTATACGAAAGCTTCGGGCGGGAACTCGACGCGTGCGCTCGGCGCTACTCCGGTTCTCCCAAAGACGAAATGGTTGCGCTCTGTCTGCTCGCGCTGGAGCGGGAAGAACTCGTCGCGGTCGGTTATCGGGAGAATGTCCTTGTTCCTCGGCTTGCTTCTCTTCGAGTGGACGATAGCGTTCGCGAGATCATTCGGCACGCCCTCCTGTGGACCTGGAAAGACGAAGAGATGCACACCATTTATATCCGGGGTGCCATCCTTAAACTTGCGAACTGGCCCCTGCGTTTCGCTGCTTTCAGCCGCCAGTTGGCAGGCGCCGTCGCTGGATGGTCGGCATCTGTCCGACAGCATGTGTCCTGGTCCGCCGCTCCGATTGCGCGCGCTCTCGCTACGGGTAGCGCCGGCGTAGGCGCGCTGATCGGTAGAATCCCGCGAGGCGTCTGCCGCCATCTGAAGTATGGTCCGTTGCGAAATTTCTGCACCTTCAATGTCGACGCGGAAAGGACTGCGTGGCTGTGCTGGAAACGAATGGCGGAACTGGCCGAGCGTGTGTCCGGCTTGCCCGCAAACACCGCAGCGGATTTCCGGCGCGTTCAAACCGATGAAGAACGGCACGCGAAGATTTTTCAAATTCTTGCCGACGCGCTGAATGAAAACGACGAGTTGGTTGAAGGGGAATCTGAGGAGACTCTTTGCGAAAAAATCGGTGAAGTCGGCGAGTTCTTCCTTCCTCGCGGCATGCGCAAGCATTTTGTTACTCGCAATCCGCTGGGCAGTGGTGGAAAGGTTTTCCTCCGCGAGGGTAAGGCTCTCGATCAGAAAATCCCATTGTTCAAACAAATCGTCCGCGAAAGCGGTTTGGTCGAACGCCTTCGAGAACGTGCTCGCGAATTGGGTAAGCGCACCGATGAGGTCACGGTCGCTATCAAGCCGGCCTTCATGATGGGATACGACAGGCGGGACACATCCATGATTACCGATCCGGTGTTGCTCGATGTTCTTGCCGTCACTCTGAAAGAGGCGGGATGTACCGACGTCGCGGTTGTCGAGTCCCGCAACATCTACGATCAATTTTTCGGGGCTCGAACCGTCAGTGAGGTCGCTCGTTACTTCGGATACGACTCGCCAAATTACCGTGTCGTGGACGGTTCGGAAGATCAGGTTCACTACTCCTACATGCGGGGCCTCGCTCAATACTCCGTTGCCCGAACCTGGAAGGAGGCAGACTTTCGTATTACTTTCGGCAAGATGCGCAGTCACCCGGTGGAACTGGCATATTTGACCGTCGGTAACGTGGAATGGATGGGAGGCCGCTGCGACCAATTCATCTTTGTCGAAAGACAGGCTCAGAGAGAAACGGCGATCATGATGCTGCTCGACGAATTCCCTCCGCACTTTTCTATTTTGGAGGGCTATGAGTCCGCCGCCGACGGTCTGGTCGGAGTTATGGGGTGTCCTCGACCGAAGAGTCCGTTGCGATACTACGCCGGCGCGGACGCGCTCGCCGTCGACATCGTCGCGGCGCGTCACATGGGAGTCCGGGATCCGCGCAAGTCCAGCCTGCTCCGCGCCGCCTGTCACTGGTTCGGAAATCCTTCCGGGAGTATCGATGTGGTAGGTGCCGACACGCCGCTGCCGGACTGGTGCGACCCGTATCACAACGAAATTTCGACGATGCTGAGCCTGATGGCTTTCCCGGTTTATGTCATGGGCAGCGGACGCGGTTCCTTGTTTCTACCGGAGATGGACCAATCTGCTTTTCCATTCATCGAGCCGGAGACGACCCTGCAGCGGTTCAGCCGCCGCATGGTTCGCCACCTGATTGGTCTGAACCACGCTAAATGACTCCGTCGATCATTGTCATTGGTGCGGGTATGGGCGGCCTGGCCGCCACTCTTCGACTGACCAAAGCAGGATTCCATGTTCAACTGATCGAAGCGCGCTCCGAACCGGGAGGATTGGCCGGCGGTGTGGACATCGACGGATTTCACTTCGATGCCGGTCCATACGTGGTGCTCGATCGCGAGGGGTTCCAGTGGGCGCTGGATCGGCTCGGACTTCGCTCATCCGAACAGATCCTGCTCGATCCGGTCGAAGATACCTATGAAGTTCAGATTGCCGAGCGCGAGCCGATCCGCTTCTATTCGGGTCTCGAAAGAACCGCTGAGCCTTTTGAGGAGCGATGGCGAGGGAGCGGAAAGCGTTACGAGAAGTTCGTGCTGAAGATGGCACGAATCTCCGAATCGTTGCGGCCGATGTTGGAAACGCCGCGGCCCAACATTCTTGGGCTGATTCGTTCAGGGGGCATTATGCATGCGCCATTTCTGATGAAAACGCTTTCTTCAGTTCTGGCGAGTACGGGATTGCCTGCTGAGCTTCGCGAGTCCATCGCCATCTGGACGCACGTAGCCGGCCAGACGACCAGTGAGGCCCCAAGCCTTTTGTTCCTGCGCTATTGCATTTGGTCGGAGCCTACTATCCGGACGGTGGATTTCGCACGATTGCGCAAACTCTGGAACAGGCTGCCAGAGACCGGGGTGCGAGTTTCTACTATGGGACCCGCGTCACCGGCATTCGGGTCGAGAACGGAAAAGTCGCGGGCGTTGAAACCGATACTCAGGGCTTCATGCGGTCGCCAATCGTGCTGTCCGACTGGTCGGCTGTCGGTACTTATCTGGCGCTCTTGAAAGAACCTCCCGCCGAAGCGGCACGCTTCAAGGGGCTTCCACTTCAGTCGCCGGGAGTGTGCGCGTACCTGGCGGTCAAGGGGAAGCCATCGTCAATGTACCTCCGATTTAAGCTGGATGAGGGCAATCGCAGATGCCGGCTTCTGATTCACCCCAAAGCTATCCTCCGTAAGAGCTCGGGCGATGATTGGTCGGAAGCTCGTCTTCTCGCTCCGATGGATTATCGAGAGGCTCAAAGGCTCGGTCACGACGCACAGCTCGAGTACCTCGACCGGCTGCTTGATGAAGAATGGTGGCGTCAGGGCTTTTCAGACGTTCGCGTGCTCGCGAAGCGCACCCCTAGAATGTGGAGCTGGGATTTCAATCTTTATCAGGACAGCATGAATCCCGTGATGACCGCCGCGTTCATGCGGCAGGGAAGGATCCCGCACCGCAGTCCCTATGTTAGCGGGCTCTATCTGGCGGGAAGTTCCACACACCCGGGTCAATGGATCAGTTTCTGCATGATGTCCGGCATTCATGCAGCCGACTGCATCGTCAAGGATCAGAGCCGGGGAGCGGGGAAGTAAGTGGCCGCGGATTACGCGGATTACGCGGATTCAGAAGGGGACGAAAAAAGGGACTTCGTGTTTCGTCCCCTTCTGAATCCGCGTAATCCGCGTAATCCGCGGCCACTTACTTCCCCGCTCCCCGGCTTTGGGCGGGTCTAGTGCTTCAAACAACATTTGAGTCACATTCCGGAAACCGACTGCGTCTGGCTCGAATGGGCAAGGGAATGCCGCTTGTTCTTCTTCATGGTTATCCGGACACGCTGCAGATCTGGCATCGCGCGGGGCCTCTTCTTGCGGACACCTTCGACGTGATCGCTTTCGATTGGCCGGGAATGGGATACAGCGACGCATGGCCTGGCGGTGCAACTCCCTATCACATGGCGGATCGCCTTCGAACTCTGCTTGATGCATGGGAGATCGAGCAGGCGGTCATTGCCGGCATCGATATGGGCGGTCAGGCGGCTGCTGCTTTTGCGATCCGCAATCCGTCCCGCGTTCGCTCTCTGGTTCTGATGAACTCACTCCTGCAATGGGACGAACGTACATCCTGGGAAATTGACGTTCTCCGCAGGTTCGGCTGGAATCGTTTTGCCCTTCGCTATCTGCCACGCATCGTCTTTCTTCGCGCAATCAGGACATTTCTTCCAAAAGGAGAGTCCCTGGATCCTGCGATTCACGACGATATGTGGGTGAGTTTCAAAAAACCTGAGGTGCGCGATTTCATCGTAAGAATGTGTGCGGGATACCAGGGATCGTTGCGAAAACTCGCCGGCGAATACTCGAGTATATCCGTGCCCACACTGCTGCTTTGGGCGGAAGGCGACAAACACTTTCCAGTTCAGCACGCGAAACGATTTCAACTCGCTTACCCTTCAGCACGGCTGGAAATCATTCCCGGCGCCGAACACTGGATGCCCCTGTCTATGCCGGAGGCGGTTGCGTCTCGAATTTGCCGCTTGGCTTGAAATAACGCGTCTCGGCCAACCGCGGGAATTTTGAAATTGGACCAACGGAAACCTCAGACCCCGAAATCCCGAAATCTCAAATTGGACGGGCGAAGCGCGGAACGTGACGTGCTTAAAGCCCTGGCCATGACCGTCGATCGCTCGAAGGGAGTAGAGATTCAGCAAAGGTTCATCCAGTTCGGCGCCAGGGTCAGTCGCGTCGCGAACACGCTACCTCGGACACAAGAAGGTCGGCATATATCGCAACAAGTGATGCGCTCAGGACTTGCCGCTTCTTCGAACTATGCTGAAGCCAGAGCTGCAGAGAGCCGTGCCGATTTCATCCATAAGCTCCGAATTGTGCTCAAGGAGCTTAACGAGACGCAAGCGTGGCTCGAACAAATAGTTGCAAATGGTTTGTTTTCCCGCGACAAAATGTCCGCTCTTATCGCGGAAAACCAGGAACTCTGCTGGATCATCGCAGCTTTCGATCAAGACAGCGCGCCGCGTTACCAGTCCAATTTGAGATTTCGGGATTTCGGGGTCTAAGGTTTCCGTTCGTCCAATTTCAAAATTCTTCCCGCTTGCCGCAAACCCTCCGTTAAAATCCCCTTCTTCATGATGAAAGGGAACTCCCAATAATGAGCGTTCAGGCTTCCTCTGCATACACGCCGTCGAAACTGTTTCAGGATCGCCAGCAACTCGAAGATATCGGATTCATGACCTGCATGACTCTTACGCTGCTCGGCAATTACTCGCAGACCGGGCATTTCGGCGGACCCCTCGCCTACACGCCATTCAACGTCGCAACGCATCTTGGCGGTCCGGAGAACGGCGGCCTTCGATATGACTATCGCCGGCCGAAGCATCCTTACAGTGACAAGTTCATGCTGGCAGCAGGGCACTGCGCTCCGACCTGTTATTCCCTCTGGATGATCATGGGCGAAGCGATGTACCGAAAATATCAAAGGACCGGCGACCGCCGATATTACGTCGCGCCCGACGTCGCGATGTTGCCCGTCGACGCGCTGGGTTTTCGCCGCGGCGCCGCTGCGCTTAAGAATCTTCTCGCGCAGCACGGTCTTGAGGATCATCCGCTGTTCGCGCAAGCGAAGGGCAGAGGCATTCGCGCGCTGTCGGGCCATATCGAATCCACTGATCTCACGAATGATGTCAATGGGGGTCCTTCCGGAATCGGAATCGCCACTGCAGCGGGGAAAGCCGCTTTCTGGGACATCATCGGCGCTCCGATGAGTGGCCCGAAAATCATCGCGTTCGAAGGCGAATTCGCGATGTGCGCGGGACATGCCCAGGAACTGAAGACGCAGGCCATGGCCCTCCAGGTCGGCAAACGTCTTCGTATTTTCTTTTCGGATAACAACGCCGGTATTGACGACTCGCTGATTGGCGGTGTTGTCAGCCGCAAGTTCGACGGGTACAAACTCATCGATCAGTGGACTTCATACGGCTGGAATGTCTTCTCCATTCCTGATGGACATGACTACGAACAGATTGTCGATGTGCTCAAGAGAATGGACCAATGGGATCCCGGCGACCGCCGTCCGATGATCGTGTTCGGTAAGACCATCAAAGGATATTGGCCCACTGCTGTCGACGGTAAGATTCCTGGTGACGGCGATCAGATTGTCGGATTTCCGAGCCACCCCTACGCTTTCAAAATGAACACCGAGTACGTCGTAAATCTCGCGCGAACCTTCGAGGATCGCTATGGCGTGCAGTTCGAAGGTATGCGGAATGGTCCTGTGAAGGATGCGCGTGAGCGCTTGATTCAATTCAAAACGAATATCGATATCGCCATGTCCGTCCTCGACAAGAACGGCCTCGGCGATTGGTTAGCCGATCGCCTGGTAGAAATCGGAGATTCAGTCGAGAACGACATTCCCCTCCGCATCGACGTGAAGAAGGACCCATTCCTTGACGACCGCCTGCGCGCAGCCAATCTTCCGGAAGAGCCGCAGACACTCAGCGTCAAAAATTCCGTCTCCGCCGCGGAGAAGCAATTGAAGATCTCGCTTTTCCGCAAGGCCGGCGAGATCGCAGGCGCGCGGCGAGGAATTTCCGAAATTGTGAAGTGGTTGAACTATGTCACGGAGAATCGGGTTCTGACGCTGGCTGCCGATCTCTCGGAGTCGGTGAATCTGGAGCATGGAAGCATCTGGGGCCACTACGATCCTGAGACGAACCCCGCCGGCACAAGGCTAAAGGCTGCAATTCAGGAAGCGGGGAACGCATCGAGCGCAATCGGTCTGGTCAGTCAGAATGCCTCCCCGGATCCTGACAAGTTCGCCGGCGTCTGGGCTTTCAGTGGAACGTATGGGGCCTTCACCCCGCTGATGTATTTGCCTGCGCGGGTGTGGAGCCAGCAGAACCAGGACAGCAAATTCCGAACCGGTGTTCTGCATATCCTAGCCGGACATTCCGGTCCCGAGACCGCTGCCGACGCGCGCACGCATTTCGGCATTTTTTCGCCGCAAGTCTGGAAACTATTTCCGCGCGGTCAGGTCATCACTCTCAGCTTTTGGGACTACAACGACGTTGCGCCTGGCTATTTCGCGGCCGCGGAGATTGCGGCTCGGGAAAAGAAGGTCGGGATCATCGTTATTGAGGTCGCGCGTCCCGACTTTCCAGTGGCCGATCGCAGCAAATTTGCGGACACGGATCTTCGTGCTGCCGCGAAGGGACTGTACGTCATTCGCGAATTCAAGCCCGGACAGCCGAAACATGGCTACGTCGTGGCCCAGGGATCAAGTGCGACATTCAATCTGGTCAGCGTATTGCCAAGGCTCGAGCAGTCGGGAATCAATGTGAAAGTGATTTCCGCTATAAGCGAGGAACTGTTCGATCATCAGCCCGAGGCGTACCGGAATTCAGTCCTGCCCGAGGCCGGTTTACAGGACCTGATGTTCGTCAGCAGCGGGACGCGCCGCATGTGGCCTTTGCGGAATGTGGGTTCGCTGGCAGACGCTTCCTCTCTGACGTCGGATTGGGACAATCAATGGCTGACCGGCGGTCTGGAGGCCGATGTCATCGCCGAAGCGCACCTCGACCCGGATTCCATATTTGCGGGAGTGAAGCGCTTCGCCGAAGAGCGTCCGGAACGGCTGCAACGGCTTCGAAACATGCTGGACCGCTGGTAACCACCGTTCTTTGGTGGACACCACCTCGAACCGTGGTCGCAATCGACCAACGAACAGGGTGTTAACCGCTAAAAAACAGTGCTTACAACCGGCTGCCTTACCCAAAATAAGTCACTGATTCTGCTTGCAATAGCCCACGTTGGCTGACTACACTCGCAGCCATAATATATTTCGAGAGTTCATGATGAAAAAACTCGTTGTTGCGTTCGCTGTAGTCGGGTTCCTGGTCACCATCGTAGCCTATAATGCCGCTCCCCGAGCTCCGCAGGCGGTCACCCCGGTAAAAGCGTCAACTTCGGATTCCGATTTAAGCGCGGTGGTAAAGCAATACTGTGCCGGATGTCATAGTGATGCGGCACGTTCCGGCAATCTTTCCCTTGCCAGTTTTGATGTTGCTGCGGCCGCTCAGCATGCCGAAGTCGCAGAAAGAATGATTCGCAAGCTGCGCGCCGGGATGATGCCTCCGCCGGGTGCGCGCCGCCCGGATGCGGACACACAACTGGCGCTCGTTACCAAGCTCGAGACTGCGGTCGATGCAGCAGCGGTACGGAGTCCCAATCCGGGTGGCCGGACGTTCCAACGGCTCAACAGGCCTGAATACAAGCGTGCCATCAAAGATCTTCTCGGTCTCGAGATTGACCCGGGCAGTTGGCTGCCGCTCGACACCATGAGTAATAACTTCGACAACATGGCCGACGCGCAGTCGATGTCGCCGACGTTGCTCGAATCGTATCTGAACGCTGCTGCTGCCATCAGCCGAATGGCCGTGGGCGATCGCAACGCTCCGGCGGTCGACGAGACTTACACGAACTCGCAATACGTTTCTCAACATCCATGGGACCATATTGAAGGCGCGCCGTACGGAACGCGTGGTGGAATGGTCGTCAACCACGTTTTCCCTGCAGATGCGGAATACGTATTCGGCATCACCTTCCTCGGCGGCTTCGGAGTTTCACCCGGCGATAACACCAGGCTCGAAGACATTGATGTTTCTATCGATGGCGAGCGAGTAGCTTTGGTTCCATACAACGCGAGTGGCGGCGGGGTCGGCGCAGATGGGCGCGGCAGCGAAGCGCTTAAGGCGCAGCCCGTTTTCATTCGCGCCGGCGAACACAAAGTTGCGGCCGCATTTGTCCGCCGCAGTGAAGGCCCTTACGAAGATTTAATTCGACCGCACGATTGGTCATTTGCGGGCGGCGGATCTGGCGGCGCCGGAATCACCTCGCTGCCACATCTCAGGGATCTGATTATCAGCGGGCCGTACAACGTCAGGGGTATTTCAGAGACGGTCTCCCGTAAAAAAATCTTTACCTGCCGTCCAACCTCGCTTTCCGAAGAGAAGACATGCGCACGTGAGATTCTGACTCGAGTGGGAGCTGAAGCTTATCGGCGCACCTTGTCGCGCGCTGATGCCGATTCATTGATGGCTTTCTACGACTCCGGTGCAAAGAAAGGCGGCTTCGAACTTGGCGTGCGGACGGCTCTCGAGTCGATCCTCTCGAGCCCGTTCTTTGTGCTGCGCCTCGAGCGAGCGCCGGCCGATGTCAAGCCGGGACAGATCTATCGTATCGGGGACATCGATCTAGCGTCGCGGCTCTCGTTCTTCCTGTGGGGGACTCCGCCGGACCTTCAACTCGAAGCTCTAGCCGTACAAGGGAAGCTGTCGGCCCCCGGAGAACTGGAAAAGCAGACACGCCGAATGCTGGCTGACCCGCGAGCCGAAGCGCTCGGTACCCGCTTCGCATATCAATGGTTCCGGCTGCAAGATCTTTACAAGAACCATCCCGATCCGAACTTCTACCCCAACTTTGACGAGAACCTTGCTCACGCCATGGAGCGGGAGACGGAACTCTTCTTCTACAACATGGTTCGCGAGAATCGCAGCCTGTTCGACCTGTTCACGGCGGATTACACGTACGTCAACGAAAACCTTGCGCGTCACTACGGGATTCCCAACGTGGCGGGCGATGACTTCCGCAGGGTGAAATACCCAGATGTAAACCGTCGAGGTCTGCTTGGTCAGGGCAGCGTTCTGGTTCTGACGTCACTAGGGAACCGCACTTCTCCCGTGCTACGGGGAAAGTGGGTTATGGAAGTCCTGCTGGGCACGCCGCCCCCGCCTCCACCGCCTAACGTTCCGAGTCTCGATCAGACGGCAGACGCACAAGGCGGGAAAATGCTCACCACGCGCCGCCGCATGGAAATGCATCGTGCGAACCCTGCCTGTGCGTCATGTCACAAGATGATGGATCCGATCGGGCTGGCTCTCGATAACTTCGATGCGACCGGCAAGTGGCGGATGCGCGAAAACGGAATGCCGCTGGACACGCACGGCGATTTTTATGATGGCACACCGGTATCCAGCCCGAGTGAGCTTGCAAACATCCTGATGAAGCGTCCGATCCCCCTGGTCCGGACGTTCACTGAAAATCTTATGGCCTATGCGATTGGCCGGCGCGTGGAGTACTTTGACCAGCCGGCGATTCGCGTGATTGCCAAAGAAGCTGAAGCGGATAATTACCGAATGGCGTCGTTTATCCTTGGTGTTGTCAAGAGCGACGCATTTCAGATGAAGCGCGTAGAACCGGTTACTGAGACAAAGGCAGCAAACCGGTAAAATCCAACAGTCGAGGAGACTCAAACATATGTGGTCGTACATCACTGGAAAGCACATTCCCCGCCGGACGTTCCTTCGCGGTATGGGTGTAGCTGTGGCGTTGCCTTACTTGGGATCGATGGTGCCGGCGGCCCGTGCGGGCGCAGCGGCTACTACCGCTGCCGATAAGACACGGCTCGTTTGCATCGAGGAAGTTCACGGGTTGCCCGGCTGCAATGAGTGGGGAGCGAAACAATTCCTGTTTGCGCCTTCAGCGACGGGCAGGAATTTCGAGATTCTTCCAAAGAGTTCCTTGAGTTCCTTGATTCCTCATCGGGAGCACCTGACGATCATCAGCAATACCGATGTTCGAAACGCTGAAGCTCTAACACCGCCGGAGATCGGTGGCGACCACTTCCGCTCCAGTGCCGTGTTCCTGACGCACTGCCACCCGAAACAGACCCAGGGATCGGATCTCCTGGCAGGTACCTCCATGGATCAGATCTACGCTAAACGTTTCGGCCAGGCCACGCCGATGCCATCGATGCAGTTCTGTATCGAGAACCTCGACCAATCAGGTGGATGTTCGTACAACTACGCTTGCGCGTACACCGACTCCATCAGTTGGGCGACGCCAACTCAGCCCCTGCCGATGATCCGCGATCCACGGGTCGCGTTTGATCTCTTGTTCGGCGCCGGTGGATCCGCTGAGGATCGTGCGGAACGTCGTCAGACCCGGAAGAGTATTCTCGACTCGATTCTTGCCAGTGTCGGCGATATGACGAATCAGTTGCCGCCGGAAGACAAACGACGGATGGAAGAGTACCTGAACAATGTTCGCGAACTCGAACGCCGCATCCAGATGGTTGAGAAGCGCAACGGCAGCGGCGATACCAGGGATCTCCCGACCGCGCCCGCGGGCGTGCCCGATTCGTTCTCGGAACACATGAAGCTGATGTTCGACCTTCAGGTTCTGGCGATGGAAGGCGATATGACACGCGTCATCTCCTTTAAGACCGGACGCGATGCCGATAATCGCGTATTCCCGGAGAGCGGCTCGAGCAAACCGTTCCACCCGACCTCTCACCACGGAAACAAAGAAGAGAACATTCTCGAGTTCAACAAGATCACCACGTATCGCGTCGGACAGCTTCCCTACTTCATCGAGAAATTGAAGAACAGCAAGGAAGGCGACAAGTCGCTTCTGGACAAGACCCTCATCCTGTGGGGATCTCCGATGGCGGATGCAAACATTCACAATCACCGCCGTTGCCCGTTGATGTTGCTCGGACACGCTAATGGCAAACTTCCTGGAAATCTTCATATCAAGGCCGAGGATGGCACTCCGATGTCGAACGTGATGCTCAGCGCGCTGCACATGATCGGCGTCGACGACATCGATACTTTTGGCGACAGCACCGGTGAACTCTCCTTTACGGAGCAACAGCCGGCGACGAAAGCGTAGGAGGAAAGCATGAGAATCGTTTCCACAGTCGGTATCATCACGGCGCTGTGCCTCGGCGTCGTGATGCTGGCAGCTCCTTCTACCTCGCCCGTAGCCGATTCAGCAATGCACGCGGACAAGGACACCGTTCGCAGCCTGCTGAAGCAGGGCGCCGACGTGAACGGCGCGCAAACTGACGGCATGACCGCGCTGCACTGGGCGGCCGATCACGGCGATGCCGAGATGGCTGAGATGTTGCTCTACGCAGGAGCGAATCCGAAAGCGATGACGCGCATCGGCCAGTACACCCCACTGCACATCGCCAGCAGAAACGGCAATGCGGCCGTGATCAAAATGCTTCTGGACAAAGGCGCCGAAGTAAACGCAAAGACGACCAACAGTGGCGTCACACCCCTTCATCTCGCCGCCACATCCGGAAACGTGGAAGCTGTTTCGACGTTGATTGAAAAGGGTGCGGACGTAAACGCGAAAGAATCCGAGTGGGCCCAGACTCCACTAGTCTTCGCCGCGGCGCAGAATAGAGTGGACGTCATCAAGATATTGCTGAAGCGAGGGGCCGATCCGAATATCGCATCCAGATCGATAGACATTACAAAGGAATCACAGCTCGCAGCCGCCGCAGCCGAAAGGCAAAAACAGGTCATTGCCTCCTACGGCAAAAAGCAAAACGAATCGCCCAATGCTGCTGAAGTTCAGGCCGCAGTTCTGGCTGGACGCGAACTCTTCGTCTCCGGTGAGATCCCCAAGGGGCTTGTGCCTGCCGGTCGCGGTGGACGTGGCGGTGGTGGTAACGTTAATTTCAACCCGGAAGATTTCCAGCCGGCAATAACCACAAAGGGCGGTCTGACTCCGCTGCTTCATGCCGCTCGTCAAGGCAATCTTGATTCTGTGAAGGCCCTTCTCGACGGCGGCGCGAATATCGATAAGGTTGCAGCAGACGGCACCACACCCTTATTGATGGCCGTGATCAACGCCGAATACGATACAGCGGTCGAGTTGATCAATCACGGCGCGAATCCGAATCGCGCGGCTTTCAATGGCGTCGCGCCTCTTTGGGCAACGATCAACGCGGAGTGGCAGCCAAGAACCCGGTATCCACAGCCTCAAGAACAGGGACTTCAGAAAGCCACTTATCTCGACGTTATGGAAGCCCTGCTCAATCACGGTGCAGACCCGAACGCCCGGATAACGAAACACCCCTGGTACATGGTGTATTCGGGATGCGGAAATCCGAATTGCGGTCTCGAGAATACCGCGGGATCGACGGCATTCTGGCGCGCAGCATACGCAACCGATGTTGATGCGATGCGGCTGCTTGTCAGACGTGGAGCAAATCCGAATATCCCTACCAGTGCGCCCGGACCTCGTTTCGGCAATCGGAGCGGAACGGACTTGAAGGACGGCGACCTCGTCAAGCAAATGAAGATTCAACCTGTCGCTCCCGGACTCTGGCCCGCAACTGACGCCGCATCCGTTGAACCGGATCCCTCGGGATTGGCGCCGATACCTGCAGGCGGACCCGGTGTCTTCGCAATCCACGCTGCTTCCGGCGTCGGATATGGTGAAGGTTTCGCAGGCAACGCTCATCGGCACGCGCCGGATGCGTGGCTGGCGGCGGTCAAGTATCTGATCGAAGATCTTGGCGTAGACGTGAATGTAAGGGATTACAACGGATACACTCCTCTGCATCATGCCGCGGCGCGAGGTGACGATGAGATGATCCTCTACCTGGTCTCCAAGGGTGCCGATGTTAAGGCCATTGCGAGGACAGGTCAGAGCGTCGCCGATATGGCTAATGGACCTGTCAGCCGTATTTCGCCGTTCCCGAAGACAGTCGCTCTTCTGGAAAGCCTCGGATCCAAGAATAATCACCGCTGCGTTACATGCTAGTTGACCGGTGGTAACCACTGTTCTTTAGTGGTTACCACCCTGTGCCGAGGTCGTGTAGAGCACGGTTTGGGGTGGTAACCACCCCAAACCGGTGGTTACCACCGGTTCGTGAAGGAGTTTCTTCGGAATGAAAGTAATATACGGAGCCCTAATTTTTATCGGCGTGCTTGCGACGGCACATACCGTCGCGGCACAGGCTCCTCAGACGGCGCCCTGGATGCAGCTAATCATCGTTCATGTCGAACCCTCGATGGTTGACGAATACACCGCCGTTCAACGTGACTATGCGGCTCGCGTGAAGAAGGCCGTAAATCCCGGCCGCACCGTCAGCCGGGTAGAGGTGGGCGACACCGGCCAGTTTCTCATCACCTCGCCGGTGCAGAATCTCGCCGCTTTCGACGCTGCCGCTCGGCAGAACGATCCGGAGCTGACTGCACTGAATATCAAGATGGCGAAGTATGTAACGAACCAGCACAGTTACGTCATTCGCGCGATTCCGGAAATCGACAATCCTCTTCCCACCAATCAGGCGCCCGCTTTGATCATATTTGATGTGGCCCGCGTATTTCCCGGCCGCGAGCAGGACTACATGAATATTATGAAATCGGATTTCCTGCCGCACTTCAACAAAGCCAATTTCTATCATGTGAATGGCGCTGTGACGTTCGGCGGCGAGAGCGGCTTCGTGCACATCTTCTACGTCAATAATTTCGCCGCTCTCGATGCCGGTTCTCCCGTTGTGAAGGCGCTCGGACCCGCGGGTGCCCTTGCCGTAACGGCAAAGTTTGCAGGAATCGTTTCGAGCAGCGAACAATGGATCGCGCGCGTCCTGCCTGAGCTGAGTTACGCGGCGGTTACCCGGCCGGCCACAGCTCCCTGATAAAATAAACAGATGGGCGAGAAAGACCATCTGATTCTGACCGCTATTGGGCCCGACCAAGTCGGGCTCGTCGAAAAAATTTCAAAATTCATTTCCAGCCGCGGCTGCAACATCGAAGACAGTAAGATGGCTGTCTTTTCCGGAGAGTTTGCCGTGATCGTCCTGATCAGCGGCGATGCGAGCGGGCTGGACCGGGTCGCGCGGGATTTCCAGGAAATCGAGTCGGACACG
>Ga0207098_10051_pt2 | contig 33772 bp, 25 predicted proteins | sample Alteio_BWMinHeat_84_FD_153548 | JGI IMG/M metagenome (GOLD analysis project Ga0207098, IMG submission 153548) | Enriched cells from forest soil in Barre Woods Harvard Forest LTER site, Petersham, Massachusetts, United States -... | ecosystem: Environmental > Terrestrial > Soil > Temperate forest >...
TGCCGAGGGGATTAGTTTCGGGGGCACCTCGCAACTTTTGAATATCTGCCGGACCGTGCAGTATTGTTTTTGACGGGAACTGCGGAAAAGCAGTTGACCCGCGCCTGCGATTTTTTTGTCACTCGACTACAATCGTGGGGTTATGGCAACCGCGACTCTTCCCACTTCGATTCAGCCTCGCACCCCGCTGGGCAGCTTCAGGAACGAACCCTTTACCGACTTCAAACACCCGGACCAGGCGCGCGCGATGCGAGCAGCCCTGGAGCAGGTGGCGGGCCACCTGGGTCGCGAATACGAACTGGTCATTGGCGGCGAACGATTCAAGACCGACGGGAAAATCCAGTCGTTCAACCCGGCCCGGCCAGAGCAAGTGGTTGGGATTCACCAGAAGGCGGGCGCAGAAGCCATGCGCGCCGCGCTTCTCGCTTTTGAAACCTGGAGCCGCGTTTCGACCGATCAGCGAGTTTCTCTGCTGCTGGGCGCAGCCGAAATCATCCGGCAGCGGAAGTTCGAGTTTTGCGCCTGGCTGACCTACGAGGTAGGCAAGAACTGGGCCGAGGCCGATGCAGATGTGGGCGAAACGATCGACTTCCTCGAGTTCTATTCCCGCGAGGCACTGCGGCTGGCAAGTGCAACAACACCAATACAATACCCAGGTGAACGTAATGAACTACTTTACATTCCGCTCGGGGTGGGTGCGGTCATCCCGCCGTGGAACTTTCCCTTCGCCATCATGGCGGGAATGACGGCCGCTTCGATCGTGACGGGAAATACCGTTATCCTCAAGCCCTCCAGTGACTCACCGACGATTGCTGCGAAGTTTGTTGAAGTTCTGGAAGAAGCCGGGATGCCCGGAGGCGTGGTCAATTTCTGCCCTGGTTCGGGCGCGACCTTCGGCAATGCGGTCGTGGAACATCCCAAGACGCGCTTTATTGCTTTTACAGGGTCCAAGGCGGTCGGCCTGGATATCCATCAGCGGGCCGCTAAAGCTCAGCCGGGACAGATCTGGATCAAACGCACCATCCTCGAGATGGGTGGCAAGGACTCGATCCTGGTGTGTGCCGATGCGGACGTCGATGCGGCGGTCGATGGAGTGGTCGCAGCGGCTTTCGGGTTCAGCGGCCAGAAATGCTCGGCCTGCTCGCGGGCGATCATCGAAGCGCCCATCTACGACATCTTCGTAGAGCGGGTGCGGGAGCGGGTAGCCGAGCTGACGGTCGGCGATCCGACGGAGAACCGCTCCATGGGCCCCGTGATCAACCAATCGGCGCTCGAATCCATGGTCAAATTTATCGAGACCGGCAAGCAGGAAGGGCGGTTGGTGGCCGGCGGCAATGCGGTGACGACGCCGGAGGGCGGGTTCTTCCTGGAGCCGACTGTAATCGCGGATGTGGCTCCCGATGCGGTGATTGCGCAGGAAGAGATCTTCGGGCCCGTGCTGGCGTTGATCAAGGTGGAGAGCTTCGAGGAAGGACTGAGGGTTGCCAACAACACCGAGTACGGGCTGACCGGAGCGCTCTATACCGCCGACCGCAACCGGCTGAACCTGGCGCGCCGGGAGTTCCACGTCGGAAACCTTTACCTTAACCGCAAATGCACAGGGGCCATGGTTGGCGCACATCCGTTCGGCGGTTTCAATATGAGCGGAACGGACTCCAAGGCGGGAGGACCGGATTATCTGTATCTGTTCACCCAGGCCAAGAGCGTGGCGGAGAAACTGGGCTCGAATCCGGCGCCGACAGGGATTTAGCCTTCAAGTTCTGACGCGATTCGAAAATCGTGCCCATTGCCTACGCGGTCTGAGCCACCGGGGCGGGCGGGGCGGCGGCCTGCTGCTCTTCGGCCTCGAGCCGGCTGCCCATTTCGGCCGCAGCCTGTGCCAGCACTCGATGATGGATTGTAAATAAAGCCAATTCGAGCCGATCGCTGACGCCGGTCTTGTCGTAGATGGAGCGGAGATAGTTCTTGATCACCTGCTCGGTCGTTTTCAGGCGCAATGCGATCTCGCGATTCTTGCAGCCCTGGACGATCAGAGCAACGATGCGCATTTCCTTGGGAGTAAGGCGGTCGCGCACGCGCGTTCCCACCATATCTTCTTCGGGGGCTTCGGCAATGGCCAGTTGGGGAGGAACCCAGGTATCGCCCGCCGCAACCCTCCGCGCGCACTCCACCAGGGCAGTTCCCGACACATTCCGGAACACTACACCGCGAAAGCCCTGGTGCAGATAGGCGCTCGCGCTCTCACTGTTCTCTGCAATCACGATGGCGCGGCTGCCCGCGGTCTCAAGCATCACGCGGAGGCGGCCCATATCTGGACGCAACGACGCGGCAAAGATGACGATTGCGCCCGGAAACGTGCTAATAGCGTGCAACATCCGATCGAGATCGGCGCACTGGGCGATGATGCGAAAATCTTCGTCCATCGCCAGCACCTTGGCGGTGCCCGCTCGGAAAATAGCCTGTGAATCGGCCAAAATTATCTTATTCATTTCGTGCGCCTCACTTGCCGATATCTACACGCAGTCACACAGGGGCCGTTCCAGCCGTCCATGGTCACTTTCGTCCAAATTTCGCTGCTAGTCTCTAGGCCACTCTTTCCGCCCGTTCGGGGCTTTATCGGCAGCAGTGGGGAAAACCGTGCACGTGTCCGTAATTGCAACAATGAAAATAGGATGACATTCCTCCAGTAACGATTTACCCAAACCTCCGTAACTTCGGGGAATGTTCTTATGAATGAGATTACCGCTTCTTGGCGTTTGAGTGAAACGAAAAGGTGCATCAAAAGCAACGTTTTCTCTGCAACTAACGGGGGATAAAGCCCAGGAATGAAGCCGCAGCGGCTTTCCATCAGCCAAAATTACCTCGACGGGCTTACGAGGACACCTCAACTCCGGCGCGCGGAGGCCCTAGACTGGAGAACATGGCGAGGCCGATCTTACTGGCGGTAGACGACGACGTAAATGTACTGGAGGCGGTGGTCCAGGACCTGCGGAGACAGTATGGAGCTGAATACAGAGTGATGCGCGCTGCGAGCGGCCAGGCTGCCCTGGACACCCTGGCGCAGGTGAAGGCGCGCGAGGAGCCGGTGGCCCTGCTGCTCAGCGATCAAAGAATGCCCGGGATGTCCGGGGTTGAATTCCTGGAGCGCTCGCGGGAGCTGTATCCGGAAGCCCGGCGTGTCTTGCTGACTGCCTACGCCGACACGGAGGCAGCGATACAGGCCATCAACTCGGCGCGGATTCACTACTACCTGAACAAACCGTGGGATCCGCCCGAAGAGAAGCTGTATCCGGTGGCGAATGACCTGCTCGACGACTGGAAGGCCGGATACCGGCCGGCGTTTGAAGGCCTTCGAGTGATTGGACATCGCTGGTCGCCGCGCGACCACACGGTGCGCAGCTTTCTGTCCTCCAACCATATTCCCTACCGCTGGTTCGATATCACCAGCGACGATGCCTTGAAACTGCTGGACGAGCGAAAGCTGGGGACCGACAAACTTCCGGTGGTGCTGTTTCCCGACGGCAGTTCATTGGTTGACCCGGAGGCCGAGAGTCTTGCCGCCAAGGTGGGATTGAGCATCCAGGCGACCCAGGAGTTTTATGACTTGATCGTCGTGGGAGCAGGGCCGGCGGGCCTGGCTGCGGCCGTTTATGGCGCCAGCGAGGGTCTTCGAACGCTGGTCGTGGAACCGGAGGCGCCGGGCGGACAAGCGGGTACCACCTCGAAGATCGAGAACTATCTCGGCTTTCCCGCCGGCATTACGGGGGCCGATATGGGAAGGCGCGCCCACATTCAGGCAACCCGCTTTGGAGCGGAGTTCATCACGCAGCGGGCCACCGGCCTGCGCGTCAGTGGACCGTACCGATTCATTCAACTGGGAGACGGGCGCGAGGTTTCGAGTCATGTCATTCTGCTCGCGCCGGGTGTGCAGTATCGCAAACTCGAAGTTCCGGGCGGGGACCGGCTGACCGGGCGCGGCATCTATTATGGCGCGGCGCTGGTGGAGGCGGCTTCCTGCAGGGATGAGGAGGTATTCGTGGTGGGGGGCGCCAACTCCGCCGGCCAGGCTGCCCTGCATTTCTCAAAATATGCTCGCAGCGTAGTGATGCTGGTGCGGGGCAAGAATCTGGCGGCCACCATGTCGAAATACTTAATCGATGAGATCGGTCGTACATCCAATATTGAGGTAAAGCCCGGTTCCCAAGTGCTTGAAGCGTTCGGTGAGGAGCACCTGGAGCGCCTGCGGTTGTGCAGCGCGGAGGGCGAGGCGGAAGTGTTGGCGTCGTCTTTGTTTGTGTTCATCGGAGCGGCGCCGCGCACGGAGTGGCTGCCGCCCGAGGTGCTGAGGGATGGCAGGGGTTTTCTTCTCGCCGGACCGGATCTGCGCGTGGATGGGAAGCTGCCCGGAGAATGGAAGGAGAACCGGGAACCGTTTTTGCTGGAATCAAGCGTCCCCGGAGTGTTCGTGGCCGGCGATGTGAGACACGGTTCAGTCAAACGGGTGGCTTCGGCGGTGGGGGAAGGTTCGATCGCGGTGCAGTTTGTCCATCAGTACCTGGCAGGATTCTAAGCCGCCTGGTGCAAAACCAGGTTTATTGGTGATGGGCGGGCGTTTGTAGCATGATTTCAATAAGTAAACCGTTTCGCTATAGTGCCAATGGGAGGCGGCAGAAGGTGATGGAGAGATGACTCCGGAGGCTGGGAAAAGACAAATGAGCGAGATTTCGAAACAAGTCGAGGTGGAGACTATCTCGCTGAGCGAAGTCGCCGGAGACTTGCATCAATCGCGGCTGTTTGCCGAAACCCCGGTAGAAGATCTGTTCGGCGTAGACCAGGTGGAGCGTGTCAAGGCAAAAGCCGGCACCATCCTGGTTCAGCCCGGAGATGCGAGGCTGTCCTATTGGCTGGTGCTGTCAGGGAACGTTCATGCGGAGAGAACGGAACCCGATGGGTCGATAACGACAGTGGGGACCGCGCACGAAGGGGAAGGGTTCGGCGAAGTTCCGCTGTTGATGGGCAAGACCAAGGCCGTCTTCATGATTCGGGCCATTGAAGACGCGGTCCTGCTGCGGTTCGCCGAGGAAGCCTTCTGGACTCTGATGTCGTGCTGCCCGTCGGTACGCAAGGCGGTGTTGGCGAACATGGGGCAGCGGATGCAGATGTACCAGGTTGAGGCTCTCCATCGCGAGAAGCTGGTTTCGCTGGGAACGCTGGCGGCCGGCCTAATGCACGAATTGCATAATCCCGGCTCGGCGGCCAAGCGCGCGGCATCGCAACTGCGCGAGAACCTGATGCGGCTGCAGCAGTTGAGCCTGCGCATCAGCGATCACCCCAAGACCGGACAGCAGCTCGAGTGCATGCGGGGCCTGCTCGAACACACTATGCGCGGTTGCCACGCGCCGGCGCTGAGCAGCATCCAGCAGGCGGACGCGGAAGAGGCCATGTCGCAATGGCTGTCAGAAGCGGGCGTCGAAAACGCGTATCGGATCGGGCCGGCGCTGGTGGACATCGGTTTCGACCCCCAAGAACTGGCCTGCGCGAAGGATTTCTTCGAGGCGAGGTCTTTCTCCGACGCTTTGAACTGGCTGGAGGCCCTCGTCTCGAGCGTATCGCAGGTATGCGCAATTGAGGAAAGCATCTCGCGCATTTCCGATCTGGTGTCGGCGGTAAAGAAATTTGCCTACGACGAGAAGTCCCCATCGAGGGAACTGGATGTACACGACAGCCTGCAAAGCACATTGACGATCCTGGGGCACAAGCTGCGCATCAAGCAGATCTCAGTGGAGAAGCGCTTCAATGCGTCGCCTTCGACGATTGCAACGCGCGGCTCGGCGCTGGGCCAGGTGTGGACGAATCTCATCGACAACGCAGCCGATGCCTCGCCGACCAATGCGCAGATTGAAATCTCGACGTGGACTGAACCGGATTGGCTGGTGGTGTGTATTGGCGACCACGGCGGGGGCATTCCGCCGGAGACGCTGCCGCGCATTTTCGATGCCTTCTTCACAACCAAGCCCTTGGGATCGGGGACGGGGCTGGGGCTTGAGATTGTGCATCGAATCGTGACCCAGAAATTCGGCGGCAAGATCGATGTGGAATCGAAGCCTGGCGACACGCGGTTCATCGTGAGACTACCTCGGAAGAGTGCCTCGGAGCCGGCGAATCCTATCCAGCAGAATGGCAAGGGCTAACGAGCCCGAGTCCGTTGCGGCCACCGAGAGCCATCAGTTCTGAACAGATCGAGCGTCCGGGGCGACGCTGAAGGAAGGCGAAAGCCTGCCCAGAGCGATTGTCCAATGCGATCGCCGTCAAAGCCACCGGCCGCGCCAGCCGAATCCGAAAAACAACTCCCGATTCAATCAAGTTGAGTGGGCCCGCTGCCGATAAAGCCGACAGAGGCTCGCATGATCGATCGTGCCGCATTAGTAGAGGCTGCGCTGGACGCATATGCGGAAGGACTGGCGCTCTTTGATATTGAGGCGCGCGTGGTGTTCTGGAACCGGGCGGCGGAGATGATGACGGGCTACTGCGGCGCGGACCTTCTTGGCCGGCGGATTCCCGAGGGGCTGGAACCGCTGACCCTGTGCCGAGATTATGAGATGAACGCGGAACCGCGCAATGGACCGCGCCTGGGCCGCGGTTCGCTGGTTCACGCGCAACACAAACTTGGCCACGATGTGCCGGCTATCGCACGTCGCGTGATCCTGCGCGATGGATTGGGCGAGCGCATCGGAATGGCAACGGTTTTCCATCCCGGCGAGCAGTTGGCCGCGCTGCCTCACGGCGAGACAAGCGACGGAGCCGAGGTGCTGCAGAGCCTGGTTGAACTCGAAGATCGTCTGACCGTCGAATTCGAAGCGTTCCTGCACGAAGGTGTTCCGTTGAGCGTGCGGTGGATATCGGTTGACCAGGCGCGCGAATTGCGCAAGACCCACGGGGCCCGGGCCAGCGAAACCATGCTGGAAAACGTGGAACGGGCCCTGGCCAACGGTCTGCGCCCCGGCGAAGAAGTCGGACGCTGGGGCGACGACGAATTCCTGGTGCTGTCGCACCAGGTCTCGGGGGAACTGCTCGCACCCCATGCGCAGAGCCGGGCAGGGATGGCGCGCACCGCGGATTTCCGCTGGTGGGGCGATCGCATCACGCTCACCGTGAGCGTGGGGACCGCTACGGCTGAGAAGGGAGAGACGCTGGCCCAGTTGCTCGAGCGCGCCCAGGGCGCCATGCTGGCGAGCGCTGCAGCGGGCGGAAACCAGATCACGCTTGCCCCGGGGAGGCCGCCGTGTTCGCAATCATAGGCATTGTCATTGTATTCGCGGCCGTCATCGGCGGGTTCTTGATGGAGAAGGGGCATATCACCGTTTTGCTGCAACCGGCGGAGTTGTTGATCATCGCCGGCGCATCGGCGGGGACCCTCCTGGTGGCGAACCCCAATCATATCCTGAAAGGGATTCTGGCCGGACTGACGGGTGTGCTGAGGGGCTCGAAACTTGGCAAGGAGCGTTATCTGAACACGCTCAGGATGATGTACCAGTTTCTGAACAAGGTGCGGAAAGAGGGGCTGCTGAGCGTGGAGATGGACGTGGAGAGGCCGGCGGAGAGCGCCATCTTCAAGAACTATCCGGAATTCCTCAGTGACTATCACGCGCGCGATTTTGTGTGCGACACGCTGCGCATGGCCATCACCGGGGGCGTGGAGCCCTTCGACATGGACCAGATGATGGAGTTGGACATGGAGGTGCATCATCACGAGGCGACGGAGCCGGTGAGCGCTCTGACCACGATGGCCGACGCGCTGCCGGGATTGGGCATCGTTGCGGCGGTGCTGGGCGTGGTGATCACGATGGGCGCGCTGGGCGGCCCTCCGGAAGAGATCGGCCACAAAGTGGCAGCGGCGTTGGTGGGGACGTTTCTGGGAATCCTGCTGTGCTACGGGGTGGCGGGGCCGTTGAGCTCCAACATGGCCAAGACGGCCGATGAGCACAATGGATATTTGCATGTGCTGCGGGTGCTGCTGCTGTCGTTTCTGAAAGGATCGGCGCCGATCATCGCAATCGAAATGGGACGGCGGGCCATTCCGGCGCACGTGCGTCCCAGCTTCGATGAGATGGAGAAGGGCTGCGAGAACCAGGCGGCGACGGAGCCTGCGGCGGCAGCGTAAATGGATTCTGGGTGCCAGGTCAAGTGGCCGGAGGGCTGAAGGAGTTCGGATGGTCGCAACAGGCAAAGCACAGCCGATCATCATGATCAAGAAAAAGGGCGGCCACGGAGGTCATCATGGCGGCGCATGGAAGGTGGCCTACGCCGATTTCGTGACTGCCATGATGTCTCTCTTCATTGTGCTCTGGCTGATGAATTCGAACGAGAAGATCAAGAAGGCGGTGGCCGGGTACTTCAATGATCCCAAGGGAACTTCGACTTTGATGGGCACCACTGTCAGCGGCACCGGGGAGACCATTACGCCTTCCGACAGTTCGGCAATGCAGCAATTGAAAGAGAGGATTGAACAGGGGATCAAGGCAAAAAAGGACCTGCAGCAACTATCGAAGCAGATCGAATTGACGATCACGCCGGAGGGATTGCGGATCGAACTGCTGGAAGGCAAGAACGGAACATTCTACGAAATCGGCAGCGCGCGCCTGAGCTCCAGTGGGCAGGAGTTGCCGGCGCTGCTGGCCGGAGAGTTGCAGGCGCTGCCCAATGCGCCGCTGATTGAGGGACACACGGATGCCGCGCAGTATTCAAGCGATACGAACTACAGCAACTGGGAGTTGTCGGCGGATCGGGCCAACGCGGCGCGACGATCGCTGCAAGCCGACGGCGTACGCAGCGACCAGGTCACGCAGGTGCGTGGATATGCCGACCAGTTGTTGCGCGTAAAGAGCAATCCTTACGACCCTTCGAATCGCAGGATCTCGATCCTGGTGAAGAATGACGGCGCGGCGGTGGCGCTTCCCGGTCATGCAAAGGTCGTGAATGGACCGGCTTCCGCGCTGAAAGCCAATCAAATCGCTGCAAAGTGAAAAGCCGTCGTGGTAGAATCCGGCCACGTTTCGGTATCCGTTCCTGCCGCCGAATTCTCCGGGCGAAAGGCCTCTTCGATCAATCTTCCCTGCTGGAGTTTTGAAGTGGATGTGCTGACTGCAACCGAACCGGCGCACACTGAATCCGCGGCCCGGGCATGGAACTTCCGTTCCCGAATCGCGTTCCGGTTTTGCGTCGTCTACTTCGGGCTGTACTGCATCGGCACGCAAATTATCAATTCGGTCCTGGCGATTCCGAATGTAGACGTTCCCGACTGGACCACCGTTTGGCCCATGCGCCTCGGTGTGGAATGGGTTGCGGCGCATGTCTTCGGGTTGAAGGCGCCTCTTGTTTCGAGCGGGAGCGGAAGCGGCGACAAGACCTTCGATTGGGTGTTGCTGTTTTGCCTGCTCGTGCTCAGTGTTGCCGCGACTACCGTGTGGTCTGTTCTCGATCGCCGGCGACCGAGTTACACCGCCCTGGACCGGTGGTTCCGAGTATTCATCCGCTTCTGCCTGGCGGGTCAGTTGCTCACGTACGGGATGGTCAAAGCCGTCCCGCTGCAAATGCCCTTTCCGTTTCTGTTCACCCAGGTTGAGCCGTTCGGAAATCTATCGCCGATGGGAATTTTATGGGCCTCGGTCGGGGCTTCTCCCGCGTACGAAATGTTCGCCGGGTGTGCGGAACTCACGGCAGGGTTCTTACTCATCTTTCCGCGCACCGCAACGCTGGGCGCACTGGTATGTCTGGCTGACCTGGTTGAGATCTTCGTGCTCAACATGACGTACGACGTGCCGGTGAAGCTGTTGTCGTTCCATCTCATCCTGCTGTGTCTGTTTCTACTCGCATCCGAGTTTCAGCGCCTAGCAAACTTCTTCTTCTTGAACCGCGCAGTTGAGCCTTCCCGGCCTTCGCCTCTGTTCCAGACCCGCCGGTCGAGCCGGATCGCACTCGCGGCCGGGACTCTACTTTGGACATGGATGATTTTCTGCAATGTTTACGGAGCCTGGGACGCGTTTCACAAATACGGCCCTGGACGTCCGAAGCCGGACTTGTACGGCATCTGGGATGTGGAACAAGCCACGATGGACGGCCAGAGCCGTCCTCCGCTGCTGACTGACAACGTCCGCTGGCGCAGAATGATCGTCGACTTCCCCGAGTTTATTCAGGTCCAGCGAATGGACGATACGCGAAGCGGCTACACAGCATCGGTTGATCCCAAACGCGGTGTATTGGCACTGACGGACAGCAAGAACAAGAATTGGAAAGCGCAGTTTGTGTTTCAGCATCCGTCCCCTGCGCAGCTAACGCTGGATGGCTCCATCGATGGTCACCCCGTAAGAATGGAGCTGCACCGTCTCGATGAAACAAAGTTCCTGTTCGCCAGCCGGGGCTTCCATTGGATTCAGGAGTATCCGTTCAACCGGTAACTGACGATGAGTTTGCGAATCTGGGAGGCATAAAGCGCGGAGACGGAGTGGGGAGCCTATTCGACATTCACCATTTTCGATGACTGTTTGTGAATCAATAAATTTACAAAATCCAGAAATCATTACAATAATTTGACGCCTGACAGACAACGCACCGCCTCGATCGGCGTATTGTTGCATCGCGCTTAGCTTCCCATTTCGCTTCGAGAGGAAATTCCATGAGAACGTCTCGCGTTTCTGAGTTGGTGTGCCTGACTGCGCTGTTTTCTGGCTTCTGCCTGATCGCGCAAGCTCAAACCTGGACCTATACCGGCAGCATGGCAAGCCGGCGGGCTGATCACACCGCTACCCTGCTCAGCAGCGGAGAGGTAATGGTGGCGGGAGGCCAGTACAAAGGCAGTTATGGGCTGAGCACCGCCGAGTTGTACAACCCCTCCACTGGAACGTTTTCCTCTACTGGTAGTTTGAAAACCGGGCGCCAATTACACACCGCAACATTGCTCAACAATGGAGAAGTGCTGATCGCGGGCGGAGAGTTCAGCCAGTATTCACCTATGGGTAGCACATATGTATGCCTTTCCAGTGCGGAGTTGTATAACCCCTCCACAGGGACGTTCGCTTTGACCGGCAGCATGCAGACGGCGCGCTGCACCAACTTCACGGCTACGCTGCTCGAGGACGGGAGGGTTCTGATTGTGGGCGGCTACAACGGCAACGGAATCGTTTCCAGTGCAGAACTGTATGATCCCACGACGGGAGCCTTCAGCTCCACGGGAAGCCCACAGGTGGCCCGCAGTGCGCACACGGCAACTCTGCTGCAGAACGGCGAGGTCCTGATCGCCGGCGGCGGAAACGCCACGACCGATTTCACCAGCGCGGAGTTGTACAACCCGTCCACCGGAAAGTTCGCGCTGACAGGAAGCATGAAGACGGCGCGCGTGTCATTCACAGGAACCCTTTTGCCCAGCGGAAATGTGCTGGTTGCCGGTGGGGAGAATACCCAGACGCTCCGGATCGCCACCGCGGAGTTGTATAACCCTTCGACCGGGAAATGGACCTCCACCGGGAGCCTGCACACGGGGCGCTTTAGCCAGACCGCCACCCTGCTGCACGACGGCCAGATACTGATCGCGGCCGGCAACCTGTCACCGACGGCGGAATTGTATGACCCAGCGAGTGGAACCTTCACCGTCACCGCGAGCTTACCCACGTCTGTCCAGAACAGCGCGGCGGTGTTGCTCAGTGACGGAGCGGTGTTGCTTCCGGGAGGGTATAACAACGCCGGCCAAGAGGGTCTTGCCTGGCTCAACACGGCGCTGTTGTACCACTGAATGGCGTAGCGCTTCAGCAGCAGCGATAGGGCGCGGCCGGCTGGGGGCTGATCCGGCCTCCGTCGATCGCGGGTGATTCCGCGGAGGGCGGAGGCGTGCCGCGCAGTGTCTGAATGCACCGGGCCGTGGTTGAGACGATGATGACGCCGGAGCCGAAGACGAAGAGGGACATCAACGTGATCTCAACCCAGCCCTGGGCTTCAGTGCCTGCGTGATGGGCCATTGGCCAGAACACGTTGATGGTAGAGAGCACCGCGGCGGAGATGGTGGTGACTAGCACAAAGGCGGCGGGCACTGCGGTGAACCAGGCGTAGGCGGCGCGGCCGTGATTCACGAGCCAGGTGGTCATGGTGGTGAGGGCGATGGCGGCCATGAGTTGATTCGCTGTCCCGAAGAGCGGCCAGATGGTGGAGATGGTTCCGCCCCAGACAAGATATCCCCAACAGACCACGATGAAGGCGCTGGCAGCGAGGTTTGAGGGCAACGAGCGGGCGCTGCCAAGGGGTTTGTGCACTTTGCCCATGAGTTCCTGCAGAACATAGCGGGCGACGCGCGTGCCGGCGTCGATGGTGGTGAGGATGAACAGGGCTTCGAAAAGAATCGCGAAGTGAAACCAGTAACTGGTAAGGCCGGCCATGCCGGGGATGCCGCTGAAGATCTGGGCCATGCCGACGGCCAGTGAAACGGCGCCGCCGGTACGGCCCGCGAGCGGTTCACCGATGAGACGTGAGAACTCGGCGAGATGGACAGACGTGAGGCCCAGTTTTGCGAATGCCGCGGGCGGAACGTTGATGGCGAAGTAGTCGCCCATGTTGAGAGAGCAGGCGGCGATCAGGGCCAGAACGCCGACCAGGGATTCGGCGAGCATGGCGCCGTATCCAATGAAGCGCGCCTGGCATTCCTTGTCGATGAGCTTGGGAGTGGTGCCTGACGCTACCAGAGAATGAAAACCGGAGATGGCGCCGCAGGCGATGGTGACGAAGAGAAATGGAAAGACCTTGCCTGGAATGATGGGCCCGCCGCCGTGCACATATTGCGTGAATGCCGGAAAGCGGAGCGTGGGGTGGACGAGCAGGACGCCGGCGACTAATGCAGCAATGGTGCCGAGCTTGATGTACGTGGAAAGATAATCGCGGGGCTCGAGCAGCATCCACACAGGAAGCGTGCTGGCAAGAAAGCCATAGGCACAGAGCAGGATCACGATTCCGTGGTTGGAAAAAACGAGGTGCGGGGCAAGAGCGGAGGATCCCGCCACCCAACGGCCGGCGAAGAGCGCGAAACCGAGAGCGATGACGCCGAAGATGGAAGGGGCGAGCACCTGGACTCGGCCGGGTACGCTGCGGAACATCCACCAGCCCATCACAAGGGCGATGGGAATCGACATCCCGATGGTGAAGACGCCCCAGGGACTCTGGCTGAGGGCATTGACGACAACGATGGCAAGTCCGGCCATGGCGATGATGAGGTTGATGACCACGGCGAGCATGGCCACGATGCCCGTTGTGGGGCCCACTTCGCGTAGAACAATGTGGGGCAATGACCGGCCATCGTGGCGAATGGAGCCGATGAGGGCGGTCATATCGTGGACGGCGCCGGCGAGAACCGCTCCCGCGACCAGCCACAGAAGTCCTGGCGCGTATCCGAATTGTGCGGCGAGAGTGGGTCCGACGAGGGGGCCGGCGCCGGCGATGGCCGCGAAGTGATGGCCGAAGACAACCCAGCGCGGCGAGGGAACGTAATTGTGGCCGTCGTTGAAGCGATGGGCGGGCGTGACGTTGAGGTCATTGAGGGCGAAAGCGCGCGATGCCAGAAAGGCGCTGTAGTAGCGGTAGGCAACCACAAAGATGCCGAGAACAATCAGGAGCAGCGGAAGGGCATTCAATGGGGATCGGGACCTCGACTTCGTGGATCGGGGAATCCGGTTTGATCGAAGTATACGGGGTCGTTGGAGGACGTGTCGTTGGTGCGCTGGAGATTGTCAGGATCGCGGCTGGTGGGCGGTCGTGGTCTCCCACCCTAACGACGTCTGACGACGTCGTTAGAATGGGGGCACCCAGGTTATGGTTGGCGAATTGGTTGAGTTAGAAATCGAAACGGAGGCTGAACTGCATCCGGCGGGGAACCGTGAGCAGTGTGTTGGCTATGCCGAGGTTGCCTCCGGTAAGACCGGAGCCAATAAAGGCGGGGTCGAAGCGCACACTGTTGGTGACGTTGTAAACTTCCCAGGCGAATTTAAGCGCGCCATACTCGCGAATCTGCCACATTTTGGACAGGCCGGAGTCGACGTCGAAGTATCCGTCGCCGCGGAAGTTGTTGCGCTGCCCCGCTTCACCAGGGTAGGGGAGGCGAATCGGAGCGCCCGTTGCGATGCCGTTGTTGATGGCATCGGGATCCTGGAAGAATTGCGGGTTGCCAGCAGAATCGAGGTGCTTATGGACCTTGACCGGGTGCGTGACAACGCCGAAGCTCTCAATCTGCCAGTTGGTGGTCCAGCCGGGTTCGGTAACCGAGAATGGCAGGCTGCTGGTCCACCGGTTGATACCGGACCATTGCCAGCCGCCCACGAAGGCATCGACAAGACCGTTGGCGCTGCCCAGAACTGCCTTTCCGCGGCCGAAGGGCAGCAAGTACACCCAGTCTGCCGTGATGAGGTGCCGCGTGTCGAAGTCAGACGGACCGCGGTTGAGGTAGGGTTTCCAGGTGTTGAGGATGGTGCTGAACGATCCGGTGTTGGTGGCGTTGGAACCAAACTCGTTGCTGCGTTCGGTGTCGGAGCCCATATCGATGGAGTTCGACCAGGTGTAGCTGAAGTCGAACTGGAGACCGTGGGTGGTGGGATGCCGTAGGACGAGCTGGCCGGCGTTGTAATAACTCATGCCGATGGTCGTGAGGGCGTAGAGCGACGAGAACTGGTCCTGCCAGAACTTGGACTGCCAACCGGCCGGACAGCCGTAGGCGCAGTAAAAGTCGATGTCGGAGAGCGACGTTGTCGCGCCATACTGGGCGCGATAGGGCGCCCATTCGTTGGTGTAGATGGCCTGGGTCGCGCTTTCTCCGGCGTAGTCGATTCCGGCCATGAACGGGAAGACATTCTCGAAGTATTGGATAGGAGCAACGCTGGCGCTCCCGTCTCCGCCGTTGGCGTCAACCAGCTTGGACAATCGGCTACCAGCCGTGAAATAGTCGCCGGCTCCCATGGGATCGACATAATCGACGGGTTCGGCGAGGTCGAGTTGCTGGAGAAGGTGACGGCCGAGGCGACCCACATAATCGGCCTCGATGGTAAAGCCGCCGCGAACCTCACGTTGAACGGACGCGTTAAAGGCTTCGGCGTAAGGGGTCTTGAGTTTGCTGTCGAGGCCCCAGGTAATCGCGAAGTTGCCCTGGGGCGCATAGTACGGGAACGTGATCGTCGAGCCACCCCCGGCTCCGGTGTCGATGGGAGGAAGCGTCTGGCGGTCGATGAACCGCGGCGCCGGCGGATGCTTGGCGTTGCCTTCGATCCCATAAACGCCGGCGGGATTACTGACCGAAGAGCTCAATCCGAAGGAGCCATTCTGATCGAAGGTGTTGACTAGCGCCTGGCCGTAGTGATCGTAGTAAATGCCGGCGCCGAGGCGGAGGGAAGTTTTGGTATCGGGCGAGTAGGCAACGGCAAAACGAGGAGCGAAGTTATTTTTCGATTTTGGCCAAAAGCCGGGCTTTCCGTAAAAGGGCCCGGCCGGGGCGAATTGAAGGTCTTCCTCGTAGACCTGGCCCGCCTGCGCGGCGGATTCACGTTTCTGATACCAGGTGTGGGTATCAATCGTCGGGGTAACCTCCTGTCCCTTGGTCTCCCAGGGCGTCTGCAGGATGGTGTGACGAAGGCCGAAGGTGATGGTGAGATTAGGCTTCACCCGCCACGAATCCTGGATAAACCACTCGTACTCGTTGGCCGAGAATGCGCGGTCCACAAACGCGCCATCGCCGAGCGCAGTGCCTGACGAGGCGCTGGTGAGCTTGTATTGGGAAACATCGGTGCGCTGCGGGATGGCGCCGACGAGGTTGCCAAAGGCGATTCCGTAGGAGTTGCCGAAGCCGCCGTTGACGTCCGGCAGGCCGATCAAGCCGGGCGCCGGCGGATTGCCTCCAAGCCAATACGGGTTGCTCGTGGCACTGTTATAGGAATTCGAGTCAGTGGAGTGATTCTGATGGATCAGGCGCCAGTTGCCGCCGACCTCGATGGTGTGGTTGCCCTTGACCCAGTTCAGGTTATCGATAATGTTGTTGACCGGGACGTTGGTGAGTTCGGTCCGAGTTTGCGCCGTAGCATCCGTGATGAAGCGGAAAACGACATAGTCACCTTTGCCCACGCCGCGATCGCTGAAGCCCTGGCGGACATACCCGTAGCGAAGGTCGTTCACGAGGGTCTGGCTGATGGCCCAGGTATCCCCCGCGGTAATGCCCTTGCTGTTGTCCACCAGGATGTCGGTCGGCCCCTGGCCGGGAAACTGCTCGGTGAAGTCAGTCGTGTCCTTCTGCAGGTTCCCGCGGACGAAGAGGCGCTGTTTCTGGTTAGGGATGTAGTCGATCCGACCGATGGTGGTGTTTTGATAAAGCGGCGCCGGGGAGGAGAACGAGTATGAACCGGTGTTCAAGCCGTCACCGAGGGTCGTTCCATTGGCGGCCGGCATGGAATTGAAATAACCGAGAGCGTTGGGATTGGCTCCGGGGGGATTGGGGTATTCGGCGGTGTTGCAGATCTGGCAACCGGCGTCCAGCGTGGCGAACTGACTTGCGGAGATGGCCACCGTATCGCCGTTGTCATCGGGATAGAGGAGTTGGCCAGCCTGATAGGTAGCGGTCGGAGTCGTCTGATTGACCTGCTTGTTTTCGGCCTGGCGCGTGCCTTCGTAGTTGGCGAAGAAGAACAGTTTATCTTTGAAAATCGGTCCACCCAGATCGGCGCCGAAGATGTTTCGGATCAGCTTGCCGGGAATATTGGGCTGGCCGCTATTGAGTTGGGCCTGCTTGTTGAACCAGTCGTTGGCCACGGTGAACGTGGGGCGATGATACTCGTACGCAGCGCCATGAAATTTGTTGGTTCCCGACTTGGTGACCATGCTGATCTGCGCGCCGGAAGACCGTCCGGCGTCGGCATTTGAGCCGCCCGTCGTAACCCGGAATTCCTCGATGGAATCCTGGGTCTGGCGCAGCACGCCGGTGAACGCAAATCCGCCCACCTGGTCGTTGTCGTCAACGCCGTCGAGGGTGACGTTGCCCTGGTCGGAACGGCCCCCATTCACGGCGCCGCTGCGGCTGTCGCTGGTAGTGGCGGCGGGCAGATAAAGCACCCCCGGCTGCAGAGAAAGCAGATCGGGGACATTCCGTGTTTCGCTGGGAATGGCCTGAATTTCCGCGTTATCGGCGGAGTTGCCAAGCGAAGCGTCAGATGTGTTCAATGTCTGCGCCGCGGCCGATACATCGACCGTGACAGTACTGGCCTCGATAGTCAGATTGACGTCGATGGTTGCAGGCTGGTCGACCAGGAGTTCGGCGACCTTGGTTTGAGCGCCAAAACCAGCGGCAGTGACTCGGATGGTGTACTTAGCCGGCGGGATTTGGGCGAATTGATACGCTCCGGCAGCGTTGGAGGTTGTGCTGAAGGCTTTGCCGGTATCGTTGTCCGTAATGCTGACTGTAGCGCCGGGGACAAGGGCTCCGCCGGGATCCTTGATGGTGCCGCGGAGCGAGGTGGTTGCGGTCTGGGCAAGTGTCAGAATGGTGGTGGAAAGGATACACGGAAGCATCCATCCCCAAAGGGATCGTTTCACGTCGGTTCCTCCAAAAACTCTGATTTTGCAGCTGTGATCCGCCGCTTGGGTTGAACGTGCCAGGAACTGCAGTAGCCAAAAAAGCCGCGCACGACTGAGAGCTGCTCGCAGAAGTTATGTGCCCCGAGGGTCTTCGATCATCCAGGAAGCCGCGACTATGAAGCCTGCTTAGATCGGCACCGATGGAACGAATGGGGCTGGTGCGTGAGACAGGCCCTATTTACTTGCCATTCATTTTGGATGATTTCGTCCCTGGCTTCAACGTTTTTCTCACCGGTTTCTGCAGTTCCATCACTTTGCGGGGCTGCCCCGTCACATCCGGGTCTGCTGCTGCTGCATCTGCTGCAATTCCAGGAGCGGCAGGTTCTGATCAGGAGGCTGTTGAGCGCGCTCCACCAGAACCGACCAATCTTCAGGGATGGGGAGCTTTCGATCGAGCGCCGGCGGCTGATCTCCCGCTTCGACATGGACGGCCACGTAGAGCTCGCTCTCCGTCTGGCCGCGGAAGATGCCGTGTGTGGGCGGAACGTCGTGGTAATCGCGGCCGATGGCGGTGCGGATGTGGCGGTGATGGGCAACGAGATTGTTGGTGGGATCAAAGCCAACCCAGCCCAGATGGGGCAGCAGCACATCAACCCATGCGTGGGTGGCGTCGGGAGTGGAACGGTCGTGGTCTTCACGGCTGCGATAGAGATAGCCGGAGACATAGCGGGCCGGAATTCGCACGTGACGCAGGAGAGCGATCATCGTGTGGGCGAAGTCCTGGCAGACGCCTTTGCCGCTCACGATCGCTTCGTCGATCGGGGAGTCAACCCGGGTATGGCGGGGGACGTATTCGAAGTAGTTGAAGAGACGCTCGTTGAGTTCGTGCACCAGCATGAGGGGATCGTCGCGGCGTTTGACCTCCAACTGGGAAGCGAGCAAGAGAAGCGCCGGAGTCTCGACAGCGAACTCGCTGGGCAGGAGCATCTCCCAATAATCGCCGGCGCCGACTAGATCATCGAGCGCGCGCCAGGCGTCGGGGGACAGGAACCCGGGCACATCCGGCAAGGTCTGCTGCTCCACCACCGACTCCGCAATAATGACAAGCTGGGTGTGATCGCCGGGGATATCAAAGTGCTGGACGTTGTTGCCAAGGTGATCCCGGTAAGTGAAGACGCGGCAGCGGGGACTGACCGAGAGCGTAAAGGTGAGGCAATGCTGGTTGGAGTCCGTGCGCGGGTGCATGCGCGTTTCCATGATGCTTTCGCTGACGGGCTTCGCGTAGCGGAATCGGGTGAGATGACGGATGGAGTAGAAGTTCATGGATTATCTCTTCAACTGCGGGGTCAGGTTCGTGTTATCCCAGGTCTCAAAGGCGAGACCCTTCGGCTTCGCTCAGGGCAGGCTCTGGGGCACCCAGGTTTCTTGCTTTAGTCAAAATTCCGAAAAGCAGATCCCTCGACTTTTGTTGCCGCGGCGATCTTCGCTCGGGATGACAGCGGTCAAATTGCCAGGGCGGACTGGATGGAGTAGTGCACGTAGTAGCGGTAAACGAGTTCATGGATTCGCATGCATTGCTGTCGGATGGAGTGAAGGAATGCGCCGGGATTACCAGACAGAATCTCATGGATGGTGGTGTAGCCGAGCATGGCGTGGAGACGGCCAATGCCGGCGCTGAGTTCTTCGGGTGGGCGGCGGGCGCCGGACCGCTGGATGGCTTCGACGGAACTCATGATGCTGTCGACCGAATAGCGAATGGCGTGCGGGAAGTCGCGATTGAGGAGGAGGAATTCGAGAATGCGATCGGCGGACATATCGGCTGTGTAGACCTGGCAGTAGGCCTCGAACGCGGTGCAACAACGCAGAAGGCCCACCTGCTCAAGGTACTGGACGCCGGAATGCTCCCGCTCTGGGGCACAGAAAAGATCCGGCTGATACACCTCGAGCAGCGTCGCCGTTGCGTAGGCGCGCTCCAGATATCGGCCGAGACGAATGAATTGCCATCCCTGCCCGTGAATCATGGTGGTGTCGCTCACGCCCTTGAAGAGGTGAATGCCATCGACGATGGAAGCCAGGAAATCATTCAGATTGGTGTGGAACTGGTCTTCGGCCTGCGGAGAACGGATCTGGTGATAGAGGCGGTTAAGTCGCTGCCATTGTTCGGTGGAGATTTCTTCGCGCACCTGACGGGCGTTCTCGCGGGCGCCATTCACACAGAACGTGACCGCGAAGCGGTTGACGCTGTCAAAGATGAGAGTCCGGGCCATCGATTCCAGATCACCATTCCATTCCAGGCCCTCGGAATCGCCTAACACCGAGACCAGCCGCGCCCATCGGGTTTCAGCGCTGGCGCCACCGGGATCGAGCATGAGACTCATGGTGACATCCAACTGTCGCACCGTGTTCTCAGCCCGCTCCAGGTAGCGGCTCATCCAATAGAGGCTGTCGGCAACGCGGCTGAGCATCGTCGCATTCTCCCGATTACCAGGCTTCGTGATTACTGAAGAACCCATGTGTCCTTGCTTCCACCGCCCTGCGAGGAGTTGACCACAAGCGAACCTTTCTCAAGCGCGACGCGGGTCAGGCCTCCGGGTACGATGTTCACTTTGTCGCCGAACAGGATGTAGGGCCGCAGGTCGACGTGACGGGGCTCGAGTTGATTCCCGATCAAGCAGGGCGCGCGAGAAAAGTCCAGGGTGGGCTGGGCAATATAGTTGCGCGGATTGGCCTTGATCTGTTCGGCGAATTCCTCGCGCTGTTTGGCTGTCGAGTGAGGCCCGATCAACATGCCGTAGCCGCCGCTCTCACCCACCGCCTTCACCACCAGCTTGTCGAGGTTCGCAAGGACATGCTGGCGTTCGTTTTCCTCGGTGAGGATGAACGTCTTCACGTTGGGAAGAATCGGATCTTCATTCAGATAGTAGTGAATGATGCGGGGCACGTACGCGTAGAGTGCTTTGTCGTCGGCGAGGCCGGTGCCGAAGGCGTTGGTGACGGTGACATTGCCGGCGCGATAGGCGTTGAAGAGGCCCGAACAGCCCAGGATGGAATCGGCGCGGAAGATGAGTGGATCGCTGAAGTCGTCATCCACGCGGCGGTAGATGACGTCGACGCGCTTGAGGCCGTCGGTGGTGCGCATGTAGACGATGTTGTCGTGCGTGACGAGGTCCCGGCCTTCGACAAGATCGATACCCATCTGGCGAGCAAGGTAGGTGTGCTCAAAGTAGGCGGAATTGAATACGCCTGGAGTGAGCAGGACGATGTTGGGCTCGGGACGGCCTTCCGGAGCCAGCGAACGAAGAGTGGCAAGGAGCAGTTGCGGATAATGTTCGATGGGGCGCACACCGTACGTGTGGAAGAGCTGCGGGAAGGTGCGCTTCATTACGCGGCGATTGGTGAGCATGTAGCTGACGCCGGAGGGCACCCGCAGATTGTCTTCGAGGACTACAAACTCGCCGGTATTCAGGCGCAGCAAGTCCGAACCGATTACGGCGATGTAGACGTTGCGCGGCACCTGGAGGCCGCGCATCTGGCGGCGGTATTGGCGGCAGCTATAGACAAGCTCCCGCGGCACGACGCGGTCGCTGAGGATCTTGGCGTCGGAGTAGATGTCGCGCAGAAAATGGTTGAGGGCCATGATGCGCTGCGTGAGGCCGCGCTCGATCCGGTCCCATTCGGCCGAGGTGATCAGCCGGGGCAGCAGGTCGTAGGGAAAGATCCGCTCCGTGCCCTCTTCCCGCCCGTAGACAGTGAAAGTGATTCCCTGGGTGAGGAAGGACAAGTCGGCCGACTGCTTGCGCCGCTGGAGCTCATCATGGGGCAGCCGCGCCAGGGTCTCGGCCAGAGCGCGATAGTGCGCGCGCAGGTCTCCGTTCCCTTCCCGCATCTCGTCGAACGCGGAGTCGAGCGGATAGTCACCGAATAAGGCTTCGACTTCCGCTTGCGGACTGGTGCTCATGATCTGGCGTTGTCGTCCTTATGGGGATTCAAGGCGGCGAAGGGACTGCCGCGCGCGGGCAACGGCATCTCACACCCATCCCGCACCGGCCTTTCGAGCCCGATCCGTTTGTACCCTGTTGTTTAGCTTTTAACACGCGAGGCCTAAAGGAACAAGCGGGGAAACGAATTATGCCCGCCCGCGGGCCGCATACCAACCTCAGAAGCGGCCACGAAGAAAAGGCGGCGGTCTGTCTTAGCGCCGCCGCCTCCAGGTTTGATTGGCTCCGTTTCTAGAAGAACAGCTTGGCGGAGATCTGCAACTGGCGCGGGCCGTAGAGAGCGTTGTTGGAGCCGCTCATGGTCCCGAATTTGCTGAGGCCTGTACCGGCAAAAGGCGCAATGCAACCCTGCACGACAGAGCCAGCCGGAGCGCTGGCGTTGCTGGGGCACGTAGTGGAAGTTGCGCTTGCCGAAGTGTGCGTCGAGTACGTGGTGTTCACGCTGGTGATGATCGTATTGTTGAGCAGGTTGAACGCCTCACCAACGAATTGGATGTACATCTTTTCGTGGATGGGCACATTGCGCGTGATGCGGAAGTCAAAGTCCTTGAATCCAGGTCCGATGATGCTGTTGCGGCCGATCTGGGGGGGACGGCCGGTGGTGGGCGCGCCGGAAGAGGAACTCATGGCGCCGCCATAGATGTTGCCGTCGGCCCCATAGCTGGTGGCGCTGGTGGAACCGCTAAAGACCGTGCCGCTCATGCCCAGGAAGATGGGCTGCCCAGCCGAAGCGATGAAACTCCCCGAGAAAGAGAAATCATCCAGCGCATACTTGACGACTTTGTTGTCCATCAGGATGCGCGGCTGATAGAGGAAGCTGCCCGTGAAGCGATTGCGGATGTCGGTGTCGGAGAGCCCATTCTCGAGGCGGACGTTGTTGGGGTCGAGAGGGGTGTCGTCGCCATAGAAGGTTCCGTTGGCACCCTGCACCTGGCCGGTGTCGGAAGCGTGGGCCCAGGTGTAGTTGGCCAGCAATTCGAGGCCATTCGCAAACGGACGCCGCAACGTGGCGGCCATGGAGTTGTACCAGGTGTTGGCCACGCTGAAGCCGGTGCTATAGGAGGCTAGAGAAGCGTTAATGCGGTCAGCCGGGCGATAGACGGGCACGGTCAGCTGCTTGACGAGATTGCTGGAGGACTCACCTGAGATCCGCGAGCGTTTGGAAAGGGCGGCTACCCCACCCTAACGACGTCTGACGACGCCGTTAGAATGGGCACCCATCTTTCCTTGCGAATATCTAAACACAACGTCATAAGTAATTGCGCATTATTGCAGGGCGTGTTCTCATATAATCATGCGTGCGCTAACCATTGCTGACTCAGCAACGATGATTCTGGGATTGCAGGATGAGATTCGTCGCTCTGAAGAATCGCGATATGACCATCGTCTGCACGGAGTACTTCTGGTGGCCCAGGGCATGACTTGTCCGGAAGTGGCAAGACTGCTGGGGGACTCCCCGCGATCGGTGGAGTATTGGGTACGTGGTTTTGAAGTCAAGGGCTTGGCTGGATTGCAGGAAGGGGAACGGGAGGGACGGCCCAGACGCCTGGATGAGAAGCAACTCCGAGAGATCAATAGCGCCCTGCGTCGTATGCCCCGCGAGATGGGACTGGGCGGAAATCTGTGGGACGGCAAGACCCTAGCAGCTTGGATTGCGCAGAGGTATGAGATTGACCTGGGGGTAAGGCAGTGCCAGCGTTTGTTTCGGCAACTGGGCTTTCGCCTACGCAAGCCGCGTCCCCAGATTGCCCAGGCCGATCCGGAACGGCAGCAGGCGCATAAAAAAAACTCCAGGCGCTGATGGAGGATTCGACCGTGGATCTCTGGGCTACCGACGAGGTGCACTTTCAGCAACACGGCTCGCGATGCCAGATGTGGATTCCGCCGGAAACCAAGGACCCGATCTTGCTGCATGCTCCCACACGGCGCAGCGTGGGATATTTTGGCGCGGTGCGGCTGCGAGATGGGAAGTTTCTGTTTTGCCGTGAAGCAGGTAAGTTTAATGGCGCCACCTTCTTTGCCTTTATGAAAAGCCTGCGACGCAACAGCATCCGCACCGGCCGCCGGGTCGTGGTGATCACCGATAACGCAAAATACCATCATGCCCTTCTCCACCGCTCATGGAGAGAAGAACACACCTCAGACTTCTCTCTGGACTATCTGCCGCCCTACTCCCCGGATATCAATCCCATCGAACGAGTTTGGAAGCTCACACGGCGTCTCTGCCTGCACAACCGCTATTTCAACCAACTGGAAGCGGTGATCGACTCCGTCGAAGCGAGTTCTGCCAATGGACCAACCACAACGAAATCTTACGCCGACTATGCGCAATTACTTAAGTCGCTATGTTTAGAACAGGTTCCACAGTGACTGGTTGTAGACCGCGTGGTGGAACTGCACTTCGGATCCCTTGACGATGGTTCCCAGCAGTTTAGGGCAGCGATCGGCAGCGGCTTCTTTCAGATCGGCATAACGTCCCTGGACATCGGCGCCAAGAATTTTGGCGATCCAATCGGAAGCGCGGAAGTCGGCGATGGCCTTGTAAATGTTGTCAGGCAGATAGCGGCCGCCGGCGCGAAGGCCATCCACATCAGAAATTTCGCCGTCGATCCCGGTCTTGAATATGGAGTACATCGACAGGTAGGGATTAGCGTCAGGCGCCACTGCACGCACTTCGGTGCGCATGGAGCGGTGATTGCCGATGGGCACGCGTATCATGGCGCCTCGGTCGGTGGCAGAAGCGCGGATCTGGTTTGGCGCCTCGAAGTGCGGATCAAGACGGCGATATGCGTTCACGCTGGAATTGAAGATGAGACACAGATCGAGAGCACGGGTAAGGACGCGGTCGAGGAAGTCCCATCCGAATTTCGAAAGCTGTTCTTCGCCCTTTTCGTCCCAGAAGAGGTTGGTCTTGCCCTGGGAGACGGAGACGTTGGTGTGCATGCCGCTGCCGTTAACGCCCACAATCGGCTTGGGAAGGAAGCAGGCGGTGAAGCCGTAGTTGTTGGCGATCTGGCGGCACAGCAGCTTGTAGAGCTGAATCTGATCGGCGGCAGCGACAACCTCGCTGTAGCCAAAGTTGATTTCAAACTGCGCGGGCGCCACTTCGGGGTGGTCCTTTTCGTTTTCGAAGCCCATGGCGCGCTGCACTTCAGCCGCGGTGTCGATGAACTGGCGGAGCGGGTCGAGAGGCAGCGAATGATATTAGCCGCCGGTAGAGACAAAATCGAATCTGCCTGTCTCGTGGTACTTCTTCTCCGCATCTTTGCCAGCGAAGAGGAAGCCCTCGATTTCAGTCGCCGCATTGAGCGTGAACTGCTTTTCGGCATAGAGTTTGTCGGCGTAGTTCTTCAAGACGCCGCGCAGGTCGCCGGAATAGAGGGTGCCATCCTTGTCGATGACGATTCCGAAAACGAGGACCTTGCCGTTGCCGAAAACATCGGCGGGAACCCAGTAGAACGCGCTCCAATCGATGCCGAGGCGCAGGTCGCTCTCCTTTTGCGCGGTAAATCCACGGATTGAGGAACCGTCGAAAGTGAGGTTCTCGTAAGCTCCCAGGAGAAACTTCTTGTCATAGTCGAGCAGGTGGAGGCGGCCTTCCAGGTCGGAAAACAGAACCGTCACCGCCTTGATGCGCTTTTCATCCCTCAAATATTTGAGGCGTTTTTCGCGGATTTCGTCGATGGAAACACGGTTGACACGTTCTCTCTTGGCCTGCAGATTGAGTTCTTCGAGTTCCTCATACGGGAGGGCAAGGAAATCACGGTATTCGGTCGACATGGCTCTCCTTTCGGCGATAAAGGGTACAGCTCCGGCGAACCAGGATGGGCTCTCTCAGGACTGTCTCAGGGTTATGTGAACAGGGTAAATGGTTAAAGAGGGGTGGGATGAGGAAAAACCGCCCGAGTTCAGGTAAGTTCGATGTTACCGCCCGTTCGCCTGACCGCACGGTTTCGGTGGAATATTCTGGAGTGTGGGGAGACTACGACTTTACGATGCTTAAATTGTTTCGCCGTTCTTGCGCCGTGCCGGGCCTGATTGCTTGTCTGATCACAATTTCGAGAGCGCAGCAGCCTGCGCCTCAGCCCGCTGATGACTATGTCCGCACGCACTACACCAAATACGAGTACCGCATTCCCATGCGGGACGGGAAGCGCCTGTTCACGGCGGTGTATGTGCCCAAGGAAGCTACCGGCGGTCCCTATCCATTCTTGATGGATCGGACTCCTTATAATGTGGGCCCTTATGGAGAAGACCGGTACCCGCAGCGCCTTGGGCCGTCAGAGGAGTTCGAAAAGGCCGGGTATATTTTCGTCTACCAGGACGTGCGGGGACGGTGGATGAGCGAAGGCGACTTTCAGGAGATGCGGCCGCACATCGACAACAAGAAGTCGCCGCAGGACGTGGACGACGCTTCCGACACCTACGACACGATTGATTTTCTATTGAAGCACGTGGCGAACAATAACGGAAAAGTGGGGATTTGGGGCATCTCATATCCGGGCTTCTACACTTCTGCTTCGATCATCGACTCGCATCCGGCGCTGGTGGCGGCCAGCCCCCAGGCCCCGATGACGGACCTGTTTATGGGCGACGACGGCTATCACGGCGGAGCTTTCATGCTGTCGGCCAACTTCGGCTTCTACGTTTCCTTCCACCCCCAGACCGAGCCGCAGACACCACAGCCAACAACGCCCTTCAGTTTCGGCACTCCGGACAGCTACAAGTTCTATCTGCAGGCGGGAAATGTTGCGAATCTCGACAAGCTGTACCTGAAGGGGTCCAACTGGCTTTTCAACGACCAGGTGACGCACAACACCTACGACGCCTATTGGCAGGCGCGCGATTTGTCGCGGCACATGAAAAACGTGAAGTGCGCGGTGCTGGTGGTGGGCGGCTGGTATGACGCTGAAGACCTCAGCGGCCCCTTCAAGACGTTCCATGCCATCAACAAGTTCAACCCGGACACACCGGCCACACTCGTAGAAGGGCCGTGGGTGCATGGCGGCTGGGCACGCACCGATGGCAGTCATCTGGGGGATATGCAGTTCAATTCGAAGACGGCTGAATACTTTCGCGCCAACATCCAGTTCCCTTTCTTCGAGCACTACCTGAAGGGCAAGGGCGCGACGCAGCCGAAAGCGGTCGTGTTTGAGACGGGAACGAATGTGTGGCGCACGCTCGACGACTGGCCGCCTAAACCGGCCGCCGCGAAGACGCTCTACTTCCACGCGGGCGGGAAGCTGAGCTTCGATCCGCCGGCGGAACCAAAGGGAGTGGACGAATATGTCAGCGATCCGAATCATCCCGTGCCGTTTGTGGGTTACACCACCGACACCGTGCCCCAACGCTATATGGTGGACGATCAACGCTTCGCAAACTATCGCCCCGACGTGCTGGTGTATCAGACCGATCCGCTCGACGAAGATGTCACGATCGCCGGTCCGATCTCGCCAAAGCTGAAGATTGCCAGTTCCGGCACAGACTCGGATTTCGTGGTAAAGCTGATCGATGTGTATCCGGACAACTATCCCGACGCGGAGGGAACTGCGGCCGGCAACAAGCGCATCACCGATGCGCCGCCGCTGCACATGGGCGGCTATGAGGAGTTGTTGCGCGGCGAGCCTTTCCGCGCCAAGTTCCGCAACAGCTGGGAGAAACCGGAACCGCTGGTCCCCGGCAAGGAAACGGACATCAACTTCACCATGCCGGATCTCTACCACACGTTCCGCCGCGGGCATCGCATCATGGTCCAGGTGCAGAGCTCGTGGTTTCCTCTGACCGATCGCAATCCGCAAACATTCACCGACATTCCGAACGCGCGGGCCGAGGAGTTCCGGAGCGCGACCGAACAAGTGTTTCACCAGAAAGATGCGGCCAGCGGCGTGGAAGTGATGGTGATGCCGTAGGGGCACGAAACAGGGTTCGGAGAACGGGGATCAGGGATGAGTGTGTGACTCAACACAAAGTTTGTACGTCTTATCCCTCAGACCTTGCTTAAAGGCCTGGAACGCTGGTAAGGTTCGATACTTGCCGACTCAAACAAATGATGAGGAATCGATGATTGCAAGAATATTTCGCTCTGCAGCACTGTCAGCCGTTGCGTTGTTGGTCGCGACACACCCCGCCCTCCATGCCGAAGAGGGGATGTGGACCTTTGACAATCCGCCCGTAAAGCTTCTCAAGGAGAAGTATGGCTTTACGCCGACCCCGGAATGGCTCGACCATATCCGGCTGTCAAGCGTGCGCCTCAACGATGGCGGGTCGGGCTCGTTTGTCAGCCCCAACGGGCTGCTCCTGACTAACCACCACGTGGCGCGAGGCCAGCTTCAGAAGAATTCGACCGCCGAGCACGACTACGTGCGCGACGGCTTCTATGCCGATTCCGCCGACAAGGAGATGAAGTCTCCCGACCTCGAGGTCAATGTGTTGGTGGCTATGCAAAATGTGACCACGCGCGTGCAGGACGCAGCCAAGGGAATCCCGGATGAGACGAAGGCGTTGCAGGCTCGCGACACCGAGATCGCAGCCATTGCTAAGGAAAGCAAGGACAAGACCGGTCTTCGCTCCGACGTCGTGTCGTTGTACGAGGGGGGCGAGTATTGGCTCTATCAGTACAAGGCCTACACCGATGTTCGCCTGGTGTTTGCGCCGGAGCAGCAGGCAGCCTTCTACGGAGGCGATCCGGATAACTTCACCTATCCGCGCTACGACCTGGATATGGCTTTGTTCCGTGTCTACGACAAGGACGGAAAGCCGCTGCGCACCGAGAACTACCTGAAGTGGAGTGCCAAGGGAGCCGCGCCAGGCGAGCTGATCTTTATTTCGGGTCATCCGGGGTCGACGCAGCGCCAGGACACGGTCGCCCAGTTGGCGTACGAACGCGAACTGATCGAGCCCTCCGTTATCGAGTATCTCAGGCGACGTATCGCCGCCGCCGAGGAGTTCGGCGCGAAGGGCCAGGAGCAAGCACGACTGGTGAGCACGACTATCTTCGGGCTGCAGAACAGCCTGAAGGTATACATCGGACGTGCGGAAGCCCTGGCAGACAAAGCCATAACCGCGAAGAAACAGGCTGAAGAGGACGATTTTCGCAACAAGGTGGCAGCGAATCCCGAGTGGGAGAAGGACTATGGAAGCGCCTGGGACACGATCGCCGCAACCGAAAAGAAAGCGGCGCCACGGACGAAGGCAATGATCTTCCGGCGGACCGACAGCCGGCTGTTCACGATTGCGCGCCAGATTGTGCAAATGGTGATTGAACAGAAAAAGCCCGATGGGGAACGCCTTCCCGGCTATCACGACGCGCAACTCGAAACAATGAAATTCCAGTTGTTCTCCCCTGCGAAGATCTATCCTTCCACTGAAAAGCTGTGGATGAAGACGGCCCTTAATCTTGCCGCGGAGAAGCTGGGGAAAGACGACGAATACCTTCATGCGCTGACCCAGGGCAAGGATGTAGACGCCTTTGTGGACTCCGTCGTCGATGGTACCAAGCTGTATGACGTGGAGGTGCGCAAGGCTCTTGTCGCGGGCGGAGAAGCAGCGGTGGCCGCCTCGACCGATCCCATGATCGTGGCAGCGCGCCGAACCGACCCCCTGGCGCGCGAATACTATCGCTGGCAGCACGACGAGCTTGAGGGCGTATTGACGCGGGCGGGCGAACAACTCGGCAAAGCGCGTTTCCTCGTGTACGGCAAGGAAGTATATCCCGATGCGACATTTACGCTGCGGTTGAGCTACGGCACAGTGAAGGGCTATCCGTATAACGGCACGATCGCTCCGCCGTTTACGACGTTTTACGGGCTGTATGACCGCGCATCCAGCTTCAGCAATCAACCACCCTTCGATCTGACTCCCAAAGAAGCGGCGGGGCGGGACAGGCTTGACCTTGCCACTCCGTTTGACTTTGTTTCGACCGGCGATATCATCGGCGGCAACTCGGGCTCGCCGGTAGTGAATCGCGAAGGCGAGTTGGTGGGGCTGATTTTCGATGGCAATATCGAATCGCTGGCCGGTGATTTTGTCTATGAAGGCGAGAAGAACCGGGCCGTCGCGGTGCACTCCGCAGGCATGATGGAAGGCTTGCGGAAGCTATATGGCGCGAACGCACTTGCGGACGAGTTAGAGGGCAAACGGTAAGCCCGGCGGGAATTCACCATATAAGGGGGAGCTGGCGCAGGCTCCCCTTCTGTTTCTCCCCGAGTTATTCTGCGGCAGCAGCGAACCGCTGAGTGCCGATCAGCGGAAGAAGACACAGGATGAGGAAAAGGGCGGCGGGGACCGTGATTAACCCCATCCGCAGACTGCCTGAGCGAGCCGATAGCCAGCCTGTGAACCATGGCAGGACCGACCCGCCGAATCCGCAAACCGCCAGCACCCATCGCGAATCGGACGAACTTCGAGCGGTAGCAAAAAACCTGGCCAGCAACAGCGGAAAGATGGGGGCCAATGCTGCCCCGAGAACGACCATGGCAACAGCATGGTCTTCCGTCCCCGGAAGACCGACGAGAACAATCGCGGCCACGAACGCGGCGCCTATGGCGAGACGGAGCAGGCGAATCGGATCCACGCGCAGCAGCAACAGGGATGACAATCCACGTGAGGCAAGGAATCCGGCCCAGTAGAACGAGGTGGTAGCCGCAGCCAGAGACCCGCCTCCGCCCGTCGTTCGCAGCGCATACGTCGCCAGCCACGATCCGGTCGTGTTCTCGATGCCCACTTCGAGGAAGGTTAGAAGTGCGAAAAGGATGATGACGCGCAGGTTCAACGCCCGGGCAGGTGAATCGTTAAACAGCGCAGGTTCGGGACGATCTTCGAGTTGGGACCAACACGCAAGCGCGGCCAGTGCAGCGGTAAATGCCAATAAGAGGTAGGCGGCGCGATAAGTGTGACTCACGAGCAAGCGCGCCGCCAGCAACGGAGCAAGGAGCGCGCCGGCGCTCCAACTGAAGTTGAGAAACGCAAGCGGAGCGGCGCTGCGCACGCCGAACATGCGCCCCGCCAGCATGCTGACCGCAGTCATCGGCACCCCGACCGAAACACCCAGCAGCAGGAACAGCGGGTAGAGGAAGGCACGGTTGCTAAGGACAATTAATAAACACACGCACGTCAGCCCTACAAACCCAGACGTAATGGAGCGAGCGTGATTGCGTCCGCATAGCAACGCGCCGAGTGAAGTGCCGGCGAAGTAGACAAGGAAAAGAAGGCCTGACTGGCTGTCGGTCAAGCAGAACGTCATGGCCAGCGAGGGAAGCAGTGGTCCCCCGATGGAATGAAGAACTCCGGTAAGAGCGAAGACCGGATGCAGCACGGCAAGCGTTTGCCCTGCAGAGCGCCTGGGATGGGAAGGCCCGCGGAGAAAGCCTGGGGCCGGTGGGGCCATGGGGAAAATCAGCCCTTCCTGGCACGCCCGCGCCGCGGCGGACATGTGGATTCGCGAATCACCAGTTCCGGGTGAATGGGTACGACATCAGGAAACGTCGCCTGGCCTCGTATGCGCTGCAGCAGGATACGGGCAGCGACCATGCCCATCTCGTGCAATGGCTGCCGGATGGTTGTAAGGCTTGGATTGTGGAAGGCTGCTCCCTGGATATCGTCAAAGCCCACGACCGACACATCCTCGGGAACACGCAGCCTGTGGTTCATCAGCGCGCGAATGGCTCCGATCGCCGCAATGTCGTTGTAGCAGACAAGCGCGGTGAAGTCCCGCCCGCGATCGATCAGCTCATTGGTGGGCGCAAAACCCAGTTCCGGCGTTGAGACCCGGAGCTCCAGCTGCACAATCAGTTCGGGCAGCACCGGGATCTTCATGTCCCTGGCAACAGCCATCAGACAGTTCCAGCGATCGTCGGCGTCGGAACTATGGCTGCCTCCGCGCATGAATGCGATCTTGCGATGACCAAGCTGATAGAGGTGGCGAAGGGCAAGCTCCGCGGCGCGCTTCTGATCGAGGACCACATTGGTGACGCCCTCGATCTTGCGATGGCCGGCGACAACGACGACGGGCAGACTCAGGCTCTTCTCCAGAATTGTATCGATGACGATGAAGCCCTCGACGGAACGCTCCATCAGCAGGCGAGGATACTCCTCGATGAGGTCAGGCTTGCGGCGATGGCTGGCAGTGAGATAAAAATAGCCCTCTTCGATGAGGAATTCTTCGACACCCGAAAGGACCTGCGTGGCATAGCTATCGCTCAGTTCGGGAACCAGGACACCTATGGAGAAAGATTGACGCTTGCGAAGCGATCGCGCATAGAAGCTGGGCCGGTAATCGAATTTGGCCGCAGCCTCTGTCACCCGGTCACGGGTTTCCTGCGGAATGGAGCGAACTCCGGGGGCGTTGTTCAGGACGAGGGAGATGGTGGCGGGGGAAAGATTCAGATACTCGCCAAGAGTGCGCAGGCTGATAGGCTGTCCGGGCTGCATCGTCGCCGACGGTCGTTGTCGCTTGGGCATGCACTCCTTTTGTAACATCCTTTGCCAGTATCCGTTGTGATTTCAGGGGTTTCAAGGCGAATCCCCAATTTCATTCGAGGCATGAAGAGCATCGCGGGCCCAAAGCCGCCGCCCAACCGGATCGGGGATAGGGGCCGATCGATCAAATTGCAGTAAACTGGTGAAACCGGTGGAGTTCTCTCCCGCGGAGGGATGGGTGAGCGGTTGATACCGGCGGTCTTGAAAACCGTTGTGCCTGAAAGGGTACCGGGGGTTCGAATCCCTCTCCCTCCGCCATTGCCTTCTAAGTCAAACCGCTACAAGACTTTTCCGAAGCGCAAACCCATCAGAATCATGGAGTACCACGCGGATCGGCATGAATGAGCATGAATCCGCCTGAAACCACCATAGCCCAAAACAGGCCTCATTGGATAACGGAACTGGCCGTTTTCTAATTTTGCGGGTAACGTGGCAGAAGGTACCAGGCGCCGTCCTTTCTCAAGAAAGGAAGGTCACGATCGACGGCGTTCCAACCGGCGCATATTGCCCAGTAAACGAAAGCAGTCCGGTCTCGCGATGGGCCTTGAAGCAGGTGATGCTGTCGCTGCGCTGATTGCACACATAGAAGAAATCGCCGCTTGGATCGAATGTGCAATGCCGCCGATAATCCCCCATGGTCGAGACTTCTCCGAGCAGTTTGAGTTCCCCGCTGCTGCCGATTGAGCAGGTGGCAATGGTGTGGCGCAGACGATTGGCGCGTAGACAAACCGGCCGTCCGGCGAGATGACCACTTCCGAGGTGACGTCGGTGCCAGCAAATCCTGCCGCCAGGCAGGAAATGGTCTGTTGCAAAGCCAACGTCCCTTGAACGGCGTCGTAGTGGAAGAAAGTAACGGTTGAAGACTCTTCGCCCAGCGCGTAGATCCAGCGACCGTTCGGATGAAAGACAAAGTGACGCGGTCCATCTCCTGTTGGGAAGGAAACAAATGACGTGCCCTCAGACAGAGTCAACTTCCCGGTGGCGGCGTCGAACCGGTAGACATAAATCCTGTCCTGTCCAAGTCGACGGCAAGCACATACCGATTGCTGGGATCGGCCGCGATCATGTGCGCAGGTGGAGCATCATGGCCGCTGATCGCAAAACTTCCCGGTGGGGCGTTGGTTGCTGACCTCGCGCCCACCGAGTCGGAGTCGCGGTGAACATCAATGGCAGCTGCCAGTCTTCCTCCCTCCACAATGGGCAGCACGGCAAACGTGCCGCCCGCATAATTCGCGACAAAGGCATACTTGCCCGATGCATCGAGGCTCATGTGGGCCGGTCCTCTGCCCTCGGAACTGACGACCTTCAGGGGTGTCAAGTCACCGCTTGTCGGATCGATGGCGAACGCGCTCACCGAACCGTTTTCCTGGTTGACGATTTCATTGACTGAGTAAAGATACTTCTTCGAAGGATGAATGACGATCCACGAGGGATTGGGCGTCTTGGCAACCAGCTTCCGACTCGCGAACGCGCCCGTGCGAGCGTTCATTTCGAAACGATAGATTTCCTTCCCGTTGCTTCCGCCATCGATCGCACTCGTATAGGAGCCCACATACGCGAGCACTCTGCGGCTCGCACCAGTTTGTGCAAGCACTCTTCCTGAAGCGACGCGACCCAGCGCAACAGAGGCTGCGGTCTTGACGAAATCCCGGCGAGACCAGAAGTCTTTGGCGTTTGTATTTCCCATAAATTCGATTGTCTCAACATTAGCGAGTCAA